>Ga0335083_10000078_pt1 | contig 171536 bp, 168 predicted proteins | sample Lox_Sample_42_FD_206716 | JGI IMG/M metagenome (GOLD analysis project Ga0335083, IMG submission 206716) | Soil microbial communities from Loxahatchee National Wildlife Refuge, Florida, United States - Lox_Sample_4.2 | ecosystem: Environmental > Terrestrial > Soil > Wetlands | place: USA... | reverse complement strand
TGAGCGGCCTGATGAGGAAGACGCACGAAACCGTGGACTCGTCGGTGTCTTCGTCACCGATCACAGGCCTTCGTGGAGGAACACGCTCCTCTCCTCCCCGGAGCGCGCCGATCCCCACGCCCTCTCCCCGAACCCTCGGCCGTCCCGGCCACGGCCACACCCTGCCGGGGTCGTGGCCGGGACGGCCGCGTCCCTTCCCCTCGGGCGCCAGCTCCCCCCGTCGCCATAAGATCGACTGCCACCGATGGGCAAACCCTCCACCCGTCTAGTCCAGATAGGCGTTTTTTCTGACTTTGGGCCATGGGCTGAGCGGGTATTCGTCCCTAGCGTGCGAGCATGGCGACGACCTTGAATCCGGCCCGTCCCTTTCCCGGCGCCGGTGTGTACCCGCTCGATTCGGGGCACTTCGACGAGGCGTTCGCCGCGACCGGCACCGTGCGCCCTCCCTACGTGACGGTGATCGACGCGCTCGCGCGGCAGGACCTGGTGGAGCTGCGCGAGCGCGTCCGGTCGAACATCGAGGAGATCGGCCTCTCCTTCGGGCCGGGCGCGCCGATGGTCGTCGACCCGGTGCCGCGGGTGATCGACGCGGCCGAATGGGCGGCCCTGGAAGCGGGCCTCCTGCAGCGGGCTCGGGCGCTGAACGCCTTCATCCTCGACGCCTACGGCGACCAGCGGATCTTCCAGGAGGGGATCGTGCCGCAGCGCCTGCTCGAGACCTCGCAGGGCTACGAGCCGCTGATGCGCGGGCTGCTGGAGGCGACCGTGCCGCCCGCTACGGTCGCCGGCATGGATCTGATCCGCGACGCGACCGGAGAGCTCCTGGTCCTCGAGGACAACCTGCGCATGCCGTCGGGCGCTACCTACGCGATCGCCGTGCGCGAAGCGGTCGGGCCGGAGCTCGGCGCCGACGCGACGGCCCGGCTGCGCCGGCCGGACGGCTACGTCGAACGGCTGGGCGAGGCGATCCGCGCCGCGGCGCCCGCCGCCCACGCCGCCGAACCGGTGGCGGCGATCCTCTCCGACGGTCCCGAAAGCGGCGCCTACTACGAGCATGAGCGGCTCGGCCGCGAACTCTCGCTGCCGGTCGTCACGCCGTCGCAGCTCTCGCAGGCGCGCGGTCGACTGCACGCGCGGATCGGCCGCGAGCGGGTCCAGCTCGACGTCGTCTACCGGCGCCTCGACGAGGACCGGCTGACCGACACCGGCGGGGCGCTCACCGAGCTCGGCCGGCTGCTCGCGCCCGCCCTCGAATCGGGGCGCCTGCGCTGCGTCAACGCGATCGGCACCGGTCTCGCCGACGACAAGCTCGCCCACGCCTACGTCGAGGAGATGATCCGCTTCTACCTCGGCGAGGAGCCGCGCCTGCGGTCCGTCCCCAGCTACGACCTCTCCGACCCGGAGGCGCGCGAGGAGGTGATCGGCCGGCTCGACGAGCTGGTGATCAAGCCGCGCGACGGGTTCGGCGGCCACGGGGTGACGATCATGCCGCGCGCCACCGAGCCGGAGCGGCGCAAGGTGATCGGGCTGGTGCGGCGCCGGCCGGAGCGCTTCGTAGCCCAGGAGCTGGTGCCGCTCTCGACCCATCCGACGATCGTCGGCGCCGGCCTCGCGCCGCGGCGGGTCGACCTGCGGCCGTACGTACTCAGCCCCGGCGGCGGGGCCGAGCAGTCGGTGATGCAGGGTGGCCTCACGCGCTACGCCAAGGAGGCCGAGGAGATGGTCGTCAACAGCTCCCAGGGCGGCGGCAGCAAGGACACCTGGGTGCTCGGCCCCGACGTCGGATGAGACGCTCCTTGGCATCGCTGGAACAGCGCCCCCTGATCGGGGTCACGACCTCGGAGGTGCGCCCGGCGGAGCGGGTCAACCCGGTGCCCGAGGGCGAGCCGCTCGGCAAGGAGATGGCGCTCGGGATCACCTACCTGAGGGCGGTCGAGGCGGCGGGCGGGCTGCCGGTGGTGATGCCGCCGATGGGCGAGGACGCGATCGAGCCGCTGCTCGACCGCCTCGACGGGATCTGCCTCTCCGGCGGCCCCGATCTCGACCCCTCGCTCTACGAAGCCAAGCCGCACCCGGAGCTCGGCCCGATCGAGCCCGACCTCGACCGCTTCGAGCTCGCCGTGGCCGCCCGCGCCGACACCCGGGAGATGCCGATCCTGGCGATCTGCCGCGGCACCCAGGCGCTCAACATCGTCCGCGGCGGGGCGCTCCATCAGCACCTGCCCGACCTCTCGAGCGAGTTCACCCACCGCCAGACCAACCCCGGCACCGAGCCCAGCCACCCGGTCGCGGTCGATCCCGGCTCGCTGCTGGCCGAGGCGCTCGGCGGCGACGCGATCGAGGTCACCGACGTCAACTCCTTCCACCACCAGGCGATCGATCGGCTCGGCGAGGGGCTGCGGGTGAGCGCCCGCGCGCCGGACGGTACGATCGAGGCCATCGAGGACCCTGATCGACGCTTCCTGATCGGCGTCCAATGGCACGCCGAGACGCTCGTCCACCGCGAGGCGGAGGCGGAGCTCTTCCGCCGCTTCGTCGAAGCCTGCCGCGCCGACCGCGCCGAGTACGAGCAGGCCGCCGAGCGGCGCGAGGTCGCGTGACGCCGGAGTCCTCCGGGGCGACCTTGCCCGCCTGGGCGACCTGGGCGGAGCCACACGAGCAGGGCGCCTACACGGTCGGGATCGAGGAGGAGGTGATGCTCCTCGACCAGCTCACCTGGGCGCTCGCCCACCGGATCGACTCGGTCCTCCCCCGCCTCCCCCACGGCCGCACCGCCAGCTTCACCGCCGAGACGCACGGCTCGGCGCTCGAGATCCAGACCGGCGTCCACGGGCGGATCGGCTCGGCGATCGACGAACTGGGGGCGCTGCGGCGCGAGCTCGAGGAGACGCTGCGGCCGCTCTCGATGCGGGCGGCGAGTGCCGGCACCCACCCCTTCGCCGTCTGGCAGGAGATCGTCGTCTCGGCGGGAGAGCGCTACCAGTTCGTCTACGGCTCGATGCGCGAGCTGGCCCGGCGCGAGCCGACCTTCGGCCTCCACGTCCACGTCGGCGTGCCCGACGCGGAACTGGCGATCCATGCCGCCAACCGCCTCCGCACCGAGCTGCCGCTGCTGCTCGCGCTCTCGGTCAACTCGCCCTTCTGGCAGGGCCGCGACACCGGCCTCGCCTCGGCCCGCACGCCGCTCTTCCAGGCCTTCCCCCGGGTCGGCGTCCCGCGCGCCTTCCACACCTACGAGGAGTACGTCGAGTCGGTCGACGTCCTGATCCGCTCCGACGCGGTGCCCGAGCCGACCTTCCTCTGGTGGGACGTGCGGCCGCAGCCGCGCTTCGGCACGATCGAGGTGCGGATCATGGACGCCCAGACGACGCTCGCCGACACCGCGGCGCTGGCGGCGCTGGTCCAGTCGATCGTGCGGCTCGAGGTCGAGGAGAGGGCGAAGACCTACGACCTCGGCATGCCCCCCGAGGTCCTCGCCGAGAACCGCTTCCTCGCCGCCCGCGACGGCATGGACGCCGAGCTGATCGTCCCCGAGCTCGACGAACGGGTGCCGGCCCGGGCGATGCTGGAGGAGCTCCTCGTCCTCTGTCGCCCCCACGCCGAGGACCTCGGCTGCGCCGCCGAGCTGGAGAGCATCAGCCGCCTCGCGGAGCGCACCGGCGCCCGCCGCCAACTGGAGCTGTCCCGCTCGCTCGGCTCCCTCCCCCGCATCGTCGCCGTGCTCGCCGACGACTTCCTGGCCGGCGCCTGAGCGCCTCCTCCCTCCTAGTTCTTCCCCTTGCAGGCTCGGATGATTTCCGTCTGCGCCCTGGTCCCGTCTTCGAACTTGCCTTCGACGTGGACTTTCAGCTTGCCGTCCGGGCAGCTGGCGCTGATCGGGTTGTAGGTCTTGCCGCCCACCTTGACCGACTTGAAGATTTCGAGCGTGAAGGAGATGCCCGACCCGTAGCCGCCGACGATCTGCGGGATCTTGATCACGCCGCGGGTCCCGAAGCGACCGTGGTGGATCTTCGTGATGGTCGCCGTGGTGACGATCGCGCCGGAGACCGGATTCGAGAAGTAGACGTGTCCGAGCCAGGTGAGCTTCCCGTTCTTTTCGCCGCCGTTGAAGAGGAGCAGCTTCGAGGACACGTTGATCGGCTTCTGTTCGGGGAAGGCGACCTGGGCGACCGCGGTCCCTTCGCCGATCAGCGAGGTCCCGCAGGCTCTCAGGGCCGCTGCCGTCGTCGTCGCCTGCAGCTTTCCGGCCTTGCAGGCCGGGATGCCCTTGGTGTGGGCTTCACCGTTCTTGTCGGCTTCGATGAGGATTTCCCGGATCGCGGGTGGGTGGCCGCCGTTCTGCATGCGGACCGATCCCGACGCCTTGATCGCGATCGGCGTCTGCTTGGTCTTGGAGAGCGTCTTCGGGGTGAATCCGCCGCCGGCGGTGAGTTCCAATTCGCCGACCCTGACCGTCACCGGGCCTTCGCCCCCGGCGGCACCGGCGATCCCGACCGCCGTCACCCCGAGGAGCGCTCCCATCGCGAGCACGAGCATCACGTATCTGCGCATCTAAAATCCCCCTCTGCCCGGCTGCCTCCCGCGGCGCGCCGCTAGATAGATCTCAGTATACCATCTACTTTGGACTATCGGGCAGCCACCGACGACCAGAATTTCACCGACATGCGCTCATAGGCGATGCCGGCCTCGAGCGTCAGCCCGGGTCCCTCGGGGAAGTCGAAGCCCTTGAGCGCCTGCCTGAGGTTCTCCCACTCATGGAGCCTCGCCTTGTGGGCCGTCAGCTGGGCGGCGGCGATCGCCTTCGGGTCCGCCCCGAGGAAGATCTTCAGGAGCCCCGGATCCCGGACCGCGGGGAGGTCGCTGACCGCATCGTCGTCCAGCCAGGACAGGAGGGCCTCCTCCCCGGCCTTGGTGAGCGAGTAGGTCTTGCGCCGCCTGCCCTCGCTCTCGCGGTCTTCGCTCAACAGACCCTCCTTCGCGAGGCGGGCGGTCTCGGTGTAGAGCTGGGCGTGCTGGATCGTCCAGAAGTTCCCCAGCCCGGCGGCCACCCGCCCCTTCAGGTCGTAAGGGGTGCCGGGATCGTCTTGCAGGAGCCCCAGGACGATGTAGGAGGTCGGCGTCAGCTCGCGCTCGGACATCGGCGAGAAGTCTGCCGGAAAAAGAGGGGACGTTCAGATCGCCAGCGGTTCGCCGGGCGGGATCACGAACTGGCTGACGACCAGGTTGGCGGCCAGCTTCGAGACACCGTCGCGGATCCGCTCGATCCGCACCTCGATCACCGCGGTGCTGCGACCGGCGTGCAGGGGGCGGGCCTCGGCGACGATCTCGTCGCCGAGTCGGCCGGCGCCGAACACGTTCAGCTTCAGCTCGATCGTGGTGAAGTCGTAGCCGGGCGGGATCGCGCGGAAGGTGGCCCAGGCGGCGACGGTGTCGCCGAGCGCCGTCCAGACGCCGCCGTGGACGAAGCCGCCGGGGTGGAGGTGGCGGCTCTCGACGAAGATCCGGCCGCGGGCGTGGTCCTCCTCGATCTCGAGCGGTTCGATGCCGAGATCGGCGGGGAAACTGCCCACCGCGAACTCGCGGATGTCCTCCGGCTTCACCTGTGAGAGATCAGGCATGGCTGCGTATGTAAACAAGAAGCGGCCCCGTCATGGGGCCGCTTCGTCACACAAGGGCCGGGTCGCCTCAGACCCGTTCGACGATCATCGCCTTGCCCTGGCCGCCCGCGACGCACATCGTCTCGAGGCCGACCTGGTGGTCGTCGGTCTCCATCCCGTTCAGCAGGGTGCCCATGATCCGGGCGCCGGTCATGCCGAACGGGTGGCCGAGGGCGATCGCGCCGCCGTGCGTGTTCAGCTTGTCGAGCTCGATCCCGGTTTCGTCCATGATCGGGATCACCTGGGCGGCGAACGCCTCGTTCAGCTCGACCGTGTCGATGTCGCCGATCGTCATCCCGGCGCGGTCGAGGACCTTCTTGATCGCGCCGATCGGGGCAACGCCCATGTACTCGGGCTCGTTGCCGAAGGTGGCGGCGGTGACGATCCGGGCGCGCGAGGTCAGGCCCAGCTCCTTCGCCTTGGTGTCGCTCATCAGCAGCACCGCGGCGGCGCCGTCGTTCAGCGGGCAGGAGTTGCCGGCGGTGACGCCGCCCCCGCCGAAGGCCTCGTCGAGTTCGGCCAGCTTCTCCAGGGTCGAGGAGGCGCGCGGTCCGTCGTCCTTGGCGATCTCGTTGCCGTCGACCGTCACCGGGACGATCTCGCGCTCGAAGAAGCCGTCTTCCTGCGACTTGACCGCGAGTTCCTGCGAGCGCTGCGCGTACTTGTCCATGTCCTCGCGCTTGACGCCGTAGCGTTCGGCGACGTTGACCGCGGTCAGGCCCATGTCGATGTAGGCGTTGGGCTGGCCGTTCTCGCCGATCAGGTTCGGGTTGCGATCGGCGACGCCGGCGGGCTCGGTGCGCTCGTTGAAGCGGCTCACCCACTCGACCCCGACCGCCAGGTAGGCGTCGCCCTCGCCCGCCTTGATCGCGTTGCCGGCGTGGCGGATCGCGTCGAGGCTGGAAGAGCAGTAGCGGGAGACGGTGACCCCGTTGACGGTGTCCGGCAGCTTCTCGGAGAGCAGCGCGATGATGCGGGCGATGTTGAAGGCCTCGAGGCCCTGCGGCATGCCGACGCCGCAGAAGACGTCCTCGACCAGGGCCGGGTCGAGCTCCGGGTTGCGCCCGAGCAGCTGGTCGACCACGAAGGCGCCCATCTCCTCCGGGCGCAGCGAGGCCAGCGAGCCCTTGAAGGCGCGGCCGATCGGCGTGCGGATGGTGTCGACGATTACTGCCTCGGGCATCTGTGTTGCCTCCTTGGGGGCTTGGTGCGGGTGGAGAACCGCGCGGAAATGTAGTCGATGTCGAAGTTGGCTGATTGACCAGTCGGTCAATCAATTGTGGCATTTGTCACCCGTCGGCCTCCCAGGCGTCCCCGCCCTTCGTTACATTCGGCAGACCCAGCCCGCTTGGGATGCGGGAAGACGCCGCGCCGCGGCACCGAAAGGAGGCCTCGACATGCCTGAGGGCTACTGCGTCAAAGAGCGCAAGAAGGTCGAGATCAAAGACGCCAAACAGGTGACGATGAAGAACGGTCGTCCGGCGATCCAGGGCGTCTGCCCTGATTGCGGGACGAAGATCTTCAAGATCGGCAAACTCGAGGCCTGAGGCGCTCCTCCGGCCCGGACGCGAGGGGCCGCCCGTCCGCGGGCGGCTGAACCTCGCCACCCTGCGTCCCGTACAACGGTCGACGATGAGTCGACCCCGATCCCAGCTGGGCGCGCGATGCCGGCGCTGAAGCGCGAGCGCGACGTGCGCGAGGCCTATGCCGCCCACGCGGGCGAGCTCTACGGCTTCGCGGTGCGCTCGTTGGGCGATGCGGGGCTGGCCGAAGAGGCGGTGCAGGAGACGTTCCTGCGCGCCTGGCGGGCGGGCGACCGCTACGACCCGGAGATCGGCAGCCTGCGCACCTGGCTGTTCGCGATCCTGCGCAACGTGGTGATCGACCTCGGCCGCGCCCGTGCCGCGCGGCCGCGGGTAGCCGAGGGCGGGATCGAGCCGTCGGTCGAACCGCTCGAGCAGGCGCTGCTCGCCTGGCAGGTCGAGGAGGCGATGCGGCGGCTCGGGGAGGATCATCGCCGGGTGCTGCTCGAGACGCACTTCCGCGCCCGTCCCTATGCCGAGGTGGCCGCCGAGCTGGGGGTGCCGGAGGGGACGATCAAGAGCCGCGTCTACTACGGCCTGAAGGCGCTGCGCGTCGTGCTCGAGGAGATGGGTCATGAAGACTGAGGACCACCGCGACCTGCGGCTCTCGCTCGGCGCCTACGCGCTCGGCGACCTGCCCGCCGACGAGCGCGCGACGATCGCGGCGCACCTCGAAGGCTGCCCCGAGTGCCGCGCCGAGTTGCGCTCGCTGGAGGGGGTGGCGGCGCTCCTGCCGCTGGCCGACCCGGAGCGGATCGAAGGGCCGGCGACACGGCCGCCCGCCGAGCTCGGGGCCAGGATCGAGGCGCAGATCGCCGCGGAAACTTCCCGGGAGGGCAAGGCGCGGAGGCGGCGGCGTTTCCAGATCGGGCTGGGGAGCGCCGCTGCGGCCGCGGCCTTCGTCGTCGTCCTCGCGCTGATCGTCCTGCCGATCGGCGGCGGGGAAAGTTCGCCCGCGCAGGAGGTCCGGTTCACCTCCGTGCCGAAAGGTGTGAGCATCGATGCAACCCTCGAACCCCACGCCTTCGGCACCGAGATCCAGATGTATGTGAAAGGCATCCGCTCCGGCACCCTCTGCCGTGTGTTCCTCCGCGACGAGCACGGGCACACCTTTCCCGCGGGCAGCTTCCGCTACCGCTGGGGAGAGGACTCCGAGGCGGAGCTGAGCTCGGCGCTGGATCTCTCGCAGGCGGCGGCGATCGGCGTCCACGCCGGCGCCCGCACGTTCGTCGAGCCGCTCTCCGGCGCGACGGCGACGATCGGTGGGGCGGAGCTCGACCCGGCATGAGCCGGCGCGTGGCGCTGCCGGTTGCGGCGCTCCTGGCCGCGGCGGTGCTCGTCGGCTGCGGCGGGGGCGGGGGCGGATCGAGCTCCCCGAGCGGCGGCTCGACCATGACGACGACCACGCCGGTCGCCAAACCGCCCCCCAACGCCGAAGAAGGGACCGTCTTCGTCTCGCTCGGCAGCGTCGCCGGGCTCGGCCAGGTCCTGGTCGACTCCGCGGGGCACACCCTCTACGCCTTCGGCAAGGACAGCGGTGGGCGCTCCGCCTGCGAAGGGGCCTGCGCGAAGGCCTGGCCGCCCTACCTCGTCGAACACGGTGAACCGGAGCCCAGCAACGGCGCCGGCGCATCCCGGCTCGGCACGATCACCCGCGCCGACGGCTCCCGCCAGGTCACCTACGCCGGCCGACCGCTCTACTCGTTCTCCGGCGACACCAGGCCGGGCGAGGCGAGCGGCCAGGGCTCGACCGCCTTCGGCGGCACCTGGACCGCCCTCAAGGGCTCCGGCGCCCCCGCCGGCTGACGCCCACGCGGGTGCGTTCGCACTTCGTTCCGGATAACGGAACCAACTGCGAACTCACTCCGGGGTGGCGGAGCGTTGGCGGTAGGAGACCGCGGGCGGGGCGATCGCGCGGATCTCGGCGAGGAGGCGGGCGGAGAGGTCGGCGGGGTCCTCGTCGGGTCGCGGCGGGCCGCCCGCCGGGTCGAAGAAGCGGACCTTGATCTTCGGTCGCCGCGGGAAGCCGGTGAGGTCCGCGGTACCGGTCACAGCGACGCAGCTGACGTGCGCCTCGGGGACGTCCAGCGCCAGCCGGCCGACCCCGCTGCGGGCGCGCATCACGCGGCCTTTCGAACGCGTCCCCTCGGGGAAGACGCCGACACAGGAGCCGTCGCGCAGCGCCGCGACCGCGTTGGCGAGCGCCTGCGCGTCGCCGGCGCCGCGGACGATCGGGATCTGGCCCATGCCGTTCAACAGCCAGGAGAGCCCCTTGACGTCCCAGAGGGACGCTTTGGCGAGCGCCCGGATCATCCGCCGCCTGCGCGCCGCGACGCCGATCATCACCGGGTCCCAGTGGCTGTCGTGGTTGCCGACGAGGAGCAGCGGCCCGCTCTCGGGCAGGGTCTCCACGCCGCTCACCTCGAGCCTGGCCCACCAGGCGACCGGCAGGTTTACGGCCATCGCAATGCGGTAGGTGCGGGTCGGTTCGCGCATCGGGCGGCGGCAAGCGTAGTGGTCGCGGCCCGACGGTTGCCGCCAAGCCGGCGTTGTCGATATCCGCAAATTACGAACTAGAGTGTCCCTGTGTCGCAAAAGCCGCTCGAGCTGATCCTTGCCCGCAACCTGATCTCGGCGCTCTCCACCCCGGCCTTCCTGGTCGACGAGAACGGCGGCATCGCCTTCTACAACGAGGCTGCCGGGACGCTGCTCGGCAAGGGCTTCGATGAGGTCGGCCACGTCGGGCCGAGCGAGTGGGGCGGCCTCTTCGGCCCCTACGACGCGAGTGGCCGGACGATCGCCTACGACGATCTGCCGGTCGTGCGCGCGGTGCGGGCCGGGCGCCCCGCCCACCAGAGCTTCGGCGTCCGCGCCGTCGACGGCCGGATGCATGCGGTCGAATGCTCGGCCTTCCCGCTGCTCACCGCGGCAGGATCGTGCGGGGCGATCGCGATCTTCTGGCCGGCCGGGGACGACTTCCCGGCCGCGGATCTGGACGGCGCGGTGGCCGGCGGCGAGCGGAACGGGGCGACGACATGAGGGTCGACCTCTGGGGGACGCGCGGGTCGGTGCCGTCCCCGGGACCGGAGACGATCCGCTACGGCGGCAACACCTCGTGCGTCGGCGTCGCCCTCACCGACGGCTCGCTGCTCGCCCTCGACGCGGGCACCGGCATCCGCAACCTCGGCCTCGCCCTCCCGGTCGAGACGACCCGCCTTCACATCCTCCTCACCCACCTCCACCTCGACCACATCCAGGGGCTGGTCTTCTTCGAGCCGCTCTTCCGCTCCCAGGCCGAGATCGTGATCTGGGGACCGGCCTCGCCCGACGCCAGCCTGCGCGACCGGATCGGCCGCTACATCTCGGCGCCGCTCTCGCCGGTCGAGGTGCGCGAGCTGCCCTGCGACATCTCCTTCCGCGCCTGCCCGGAGGAGCTGGAGATCGGCTCGGCCCGGATCACCGCGGCGCCCGTCGCCCATCGCGGGCCGACGCTCGGCTACAGGATCGAGGACGGCGGCTCCACCCTCGCCTACCTCCCCGACCACGAGCCCGCGCTCGGCACCGACCTCGGGACGGTCGACCGCGACTGGATCTCCGGCTTCGACCTAGCCGCCGACGCCGACCTGCTGATCCACGACGGGCAGTACGCCGACGACGAGTACCCCGAGCACCTCGGCTGGGGTCACTCGGCGCTCTCCCACTCGCTTGCCTTCGCGCGGCGCACGGCGGCGCGGCGCACCGTCCTCGTCCACCACGATCCACTGCATTCCGACGCCTGGCTGGACGCCCACGCCGCGCGCGCCGCAACCGCCTGGGAGGGAAGCGGCGGGGCCCGCGACGCGGTCGAGCTCGGCCGCGAGGGGACGAGCTACGAGGTCGATCCGGCGACCGGCGAGTTCTCCCTCGCCGCCGACGAGCCGGCCGCCGCGATCGCCGCACCCACGACCCTGGCGCCTCGATGAGCCCGATCGACACCGCCCCGATCGACACCGCGGCGGCGCGCTCCGAGCTGATCGCCCGCGCCCTCGCCAAGGCGACCGAGGCGCACGCCGGCCAGATCCGCAACGGCAGCGGCGGCCTCCCCTACATCGAGCACCCGCGGATGGTGGCGGCGACGCTGGCGCCCCTCGGCTACGACGAGACGACGCTGGCGGCAGCCCTCCTCCACGACGTGGTCGAGGACTCCGACACCACGGTCGAGGACCTCCGCGCCGAATTCGGCGACCCGGTGGCCGACATCGTCGCCGCCCTCTCCGACGACGAATCGATCGAGTCCTACCGCGAGCGCAAGGACGAGCACCGCGGTCGCGTCGCCGCGGTCGACGGCGACGCGCTGGCGATCTACGCCGCCGACAAGATGACCAACATGACGACCCTGCACGCGGCGATCGCGGCCGAAGGGATGGGCGTCGCCGCCGAGTACGACGTGCCGCTGCGGCTGAAGCTCGAAGTCTGGGAAGCCGACGCGACGATGGTCCGCCACGAGGCGCCGGAGCTGCCGATGCTCGACGAGCTCGACGCGGCGATCAGCCGTCTCGAGGCGGATCTAGGAGCGGCAAGCCCTCGTCCCTGTACCTGAGCCGCCGGCGCAGCGGCAGCACCGCCCAGAGCACGAAGAACATGGTCAGCACCAGCGCCGTGGTGACCGCGGTGGTGGCGACGGTGCCGAAGAGGACGTTGGTAATCAGCATCACCGCGCAGGTCATCGCCAGCGCCAGCGCGACCAGCCCGGCGATCGCCAGCCGGTTGGCGACGAAGACGAGCCTCCCCTTCTGCTGGTAGCGGAAGGTGATCCGGTGATACGCGGAGGGGGCGATCAGGAGCGCCGCCGAGATCGCGGTGAGGAGCAGCGTCGCGAAGTAGACCTTCTTGTCGAAGGCGCTGATCGAGGTGAAGTGCTGCTGGAACGGGACCGCGAGCAGGAAGGCGAAGAGCACCTGGACGCCGGGGAGCGCGACCCGCAGCTCCTGCAACAGCTCGGAGAGGTTGCGGTCGAGCCGCTCGTCTTCGGTCTCGTTTCGTCCGGACGGACGATCGGGCATAAGTTGACCCTATGCCGGCCGTTACCGCCGTCGTCCTCTTCACCCGCGACCTGCGGGTGACCGACAACCCGGCGCTCTGGGCGGCGTCGAGGGCGGCGGGGACGGTGCCGCTGTTCGTGCTCGACGAGGCGATCCTCGGGTCGCGCTTCGCGGCGCCGAACCGGGTCGCATATATGCGGGAGGCGCTGATCGACCTCGACGGGCGGCTGAAGGCGATGGACGGGCGGCTCTTCCTGCGGCGGGGGCAGGTGGTCGAGGAGGCGATGAAGGTGGCCGGCGAGGTAGGCGCCGCCGAGCTCCACGTCGCCGCCGACTGGAGCGCCTACGCGCGACGGCGCGAGGCGAGGCTGCGGGCGGCCTGCGAGGAGGCCGGGATCGAGTTCTTCGTCCACCCCGGCGTGACGATCGTCGAACCCGGCGCCGTGACGCCGACCGGCGGCGACCACTTCAAGGTCTTCAGCCCCTTCCACCGCGCCTGGGGCGCGGCGCCGTGGCGCGAGGCGGTGGGGACGCCTCGCCGGCTGAGCGTGCCGACCGGGCTCGCCGCCGGGGAGCTGCCGGCCCTCACGAAGCTGACCGACGGCACGCCGTCCCCGGACCGTGAGCCCGGCGGCGAGACGCAGGCGCGCAAGCGGATGCACGCCTTCCTCCGCGACCGCATCGACGCCTATGACAGCGGCCACGACGACCTGGCGAGCGCCGGGACGTCGCACCTTGGCGCCCACCTCCGCTGGGGTTGCGTCAGCCCGCTCGAGCTGGCCGACGAGGCGCGAGAGAGGCGGGGCGGGGCGCCCTTCGTGCGCCAGCTCTGCTGGCGCGACTTCCACCACCAGGTGCTGGCCGCCTTCCCCGCCCTCCCCCGCCGCGACTACCGCCCGCGCGGCGACCGTTGGTCGCGCTCGGGGCGGGCATTCGAGGCCTGGCGGAAAGGCCGCACCGGCTACCCGCTGGTCGATGCCGGGATGCGCCAGCTGGCCGCCGAGGGCCACATGCACAATCGCGCGCGCATGGCGGTCGGCTCCTTCCTCACCAAGGATCTCTATATCGACTGGCGCAAGGGCGCCTGGCATTTCTGGGACCTGCTCTCCGACGGCGAGATCGCCGACAACGCCGGCAACTGGCAGTGGGTCGCCGGGACCGGCAACGACACCCGGCCGCAGCGGGTGCTGAACCCGGTGCGCCAGGCGGAACGCTTCGACCCCGACGGGATCTACGTGCGCCGCTGGGTGCCGGAGCTGGCCTCGGTCCGCGGCAAGGCGATCTTCCGCCCCTGGCTGATGGAAGGCTTCGAGGCGCTCGACTACCCGGAGCCGATCGTCGACCACGACGAAGCCGTCGCCGAGTTCCGCGCCCGCCGCGAATCCTGAGTTAGGGTCCGCCGATGGGACGGCTGGCCGTCATCCTCGGCTCCAACGCGCTCGGCCCGGGCGGCGAGGAGATCACGGCCGCGGCCGCCGAGCACGGCGCGGCGGTGGTGCAGCGACACGGCGACCCCGACGCCTACGTCCTCCCCCACGAGATCGACCACGCAGCCAACCTGCGGCCGCTGCTCGAGCAGGGCTGCGACCGGGTGCTGGCGATCGCCTCGGTCGGCAGCCTGCGCAAGGACCTGCCGGTCGGCACCTTCGTCTGCCCGGACGACTTCATCGCCCTCCACCTCGGCCTCTCGATCTTCACCGACACCCGCGCCCACACCGCGCCCTCCTTCGCCGCCCACTGGCGGGCCGAGGTGGTGGCAGCCTGGGCCGAAGGCGGCGAGGGGCCGGTAGACGGCGGCATCTACTGGCAGACGATCGGGCCCCGCTTCGAGACCCCGGCCGAGATCCGGATGATGGCTCCCCACGCCGACGTGGTCGGGATGACGATCGCCTCCGAGTGCGTGGTCGCCGGCGAGATGGGGCTCGAGTACGCGGCGGTCTGCGTCGTCGACAACATGGCCAACGGCCTTGCCGAGGGCGAGCTGAGCGTCGCCGAGATCGAAGCCGACCGGCTGATCCACGCCGCGGCGCTGCGCGACGGGCTCGCCGCCGTCCTCCCCCGACTCGGCGCGGTCGGCCGTTGAGCGCCCTCGTCGTCACCGACGCGCGGCTCGACGGCGAGCGGGTCGGGCTGCGCTGCGCCGCCGACGGGACGATCGCGGCGCTCGGCCCCGATGTCGCCGCGGCGCCCGGCGAGGAGACCATCGACGCGGCCGACGCGATCCTCGTGCCGCCGCTCGTCAACGGCCATACCCACGCCGCGATGACGCTCTTCCGCGGCTCCGGTGGCGACCTGCCGCTGATGCCCTGGCTGCAGGAACGGATCTGGCCGGTCGAGGCGAAGCTCGAGCCCGACGACGTCTACTGGGGCACCCGCCTCGCCTGCCTGGAGATGGTCCGCTCCGGCACCACCCGCTTCTGGGACATGTACTGGCACCCGGACGCGACCGCGCGGGCGGTCGCCGACGCCGGCCTGCGGGCGACGATCGGCGCGCCGCTCTTCGACAAAGGCCGCGACCCGGCGGCGATGCGCGACTCGGCGCGCGAGAGCCTCGCGATGCTGGAGGGCCTCGGCGGCCCGATCTCCGCCTCGCTCGCCCCCCACTCGATCTACATGGTCAGCGAGGAGTCCCTCGCCTTCATCGCCGAGCTCTCGGCCGAGCGCGACGCGCCGGTCCAGATCCACCTCTCCGAGACCGCGCCCGAGGTCGAGGACTGCCTCGCCGAGCACGGCCGCCGCCCGGCCGCCTACCTCGACGACCTCGGCCTGCTCACCGAGCGCACCCTGCTCGCCCACGGTGTATGGCTAGACGAGGACGAGCTCGCCCTGGTCGCGACCCGCGGCGCCACCGTCGTCTCCAACCCGGCGGCGAACATGAAGCTCGCGGTCGGCAAGGTCTTCCCCTACCCGACGGCGCGGGCGGCCGGGGTGCGGATCGGCCTCGGCACCGACGGCGCGGGCTCCAACGACTCACTCGACCTGCTCGCCGACCTGAAGCTCTTCGCCCTCGCCCAGCGCCACGCCGCCGCCGACGCCACGGCGATCGCCGCCGCCGACGCCTGGGACGTCGCCACCGGCGCCGGCGCGCCGCTCCTCGGCGCCACACCGCTGGCGGTCGGCGCCCCCGCCGACTTCGTCCTCCTCGACGCCCAGGCCCCCGAGCTGGCGATCGGCGAGCTCACCGCCGACCTCGTCTACGCCGCCGGCCACACGGCGGTCGACACCGTCGTCGTCGCCGGCCGCGTCCTGATGCGCGGCGGCGTCCAGCCGGAGCGCGACGAAGTCGTCGCCAAGGCACGCGAGCGCGCCACCCGCCTCGGGCTCTGAGCCCAACCCTCTGACTTTTGTCGCCCTGTGGGCGACAAAAGGACGTACTCACTTTTATTTGAATACCCCCTGGGGGTATCTGCTACCGTCCCTGCATGGCCGTGGGCTACTCAACTGACAAAGGCGCGCTGCTCAAACGCCTGGCGCGGATCGAGGGGCAGGTGCGCGGGGTCTCGCGGATGGTCGAGGAGGAGCGGTACTGCATCGACGTCCTCACCCAGATCGGCGCGATCGAGGCGGCGCTCGACAAGGTCGCGCTGGGATTGATCGACGACCACACGCGCCACTGCGTGCTCGAGGCCGAGGGTGGCGAGCGGGCCGAGAAGGTCGACGAGCTGGTCGCCGCGCTCGGCCGCTTCGTCGGCCGCTGAGGCGCCGTGCCGGTCCTCGAGAAGATCTGGGAAGGGGTGCAGCAGTCGCTGCTGATGGCCTACGAGGTGTGGTGGGCGCTCGTCCTCGGCTTCGCCATTTCGGCGATCGTCCAGGCCTGGGTGCCGAGGGCGCGGATCGAAGGAGCCCTCGCCGGCAGCGGCCTGGCGCCGATCGCCAGGGCCACCGGGCTCGGCGCCGCCTCCTCGTCCTGCTCCTACGCGGCGATCGCGATCGCCCGCTCGCTCTTCGCCAAGGGCGCCTCGGCGATCACCGCGCTCGCCTTCCAGTTCGCCTCGACCAACCTGGTCTGGGAGCTCGGCCTCGTCCTCTGGGTGCTGATGGGGTGGCAGTTCACGCTCGCCGAGTTCGTCGGCGGCATCGTCCTGATCGCGCTGATGGCGGTGCTGCTGCGCCGCTTCGTCTCCCCCGCGCTGGAGGAGCGGGCGCGCCGCCACGCGGAAGCGGTCGGCGGCGAGGGCGGTCACTGCCACCACGGACACGACAGCGGCTCTGATCCGGCCACCGCGCCCCCCTGGCGTGAGACGGTCCGCTCCGCCGCCGCCTGGCGCGAGGTCGCCGGCAACTTCCGCATGGACTGGGCGATGGTCTGGAAGGAGATCGCGATCGGCTTCCTGCTCGCCGGCTTCATCGGCCTGCTCGGCGACGACTTCTTCAATGTCCTCTTCATCACCGACGCCCCGCCACTCCTGCGCACCCTGGAGAACGTCGTCGTCGGCCCGCTGATCGCGGTCGCCAGCTTCGTCTGCTCGGTCGGCAACGTGCCGCTCGCCGCGGTGCTCTGGTCGGGCGGGATCAGCTTCGCCGGGGTCGTCGCCTTCATCTTCTCCGACCTGATCGTGATCCCGATCGTGCTCGCCTACCGCAAGTACTACGGGCGCGAGTTCGCGCTGCGGATCACGGCGCTGATGCTGGTCACGATCATCCTCGCGGCGCTCGTCGTCGACGGCATCTTCGGGCTGGTCGGCCTCGTCCCGACCGGGCCCCGCCCCACCCGCACCGACGTCTTCGGCTCGGTGCAGCTCGACTACAAGCTGGTGCTGAACGTGATCGCGACTGCGATCTTCGTGGCCCTCCTCCGGCTCTCCCGCGAGGGCGGCGCCCCCGGCCACGGATACCATCATGTTGATGCAGAAGGTCAAGAAAAGGATGGGTCCGGCCTCGCCGGGGTATAGGGTCGGCTCAGTGCCCGCCGCGGAGGCGACCGAACAGTCCCAGGGCGGAGCTTCCTCCGTCGTCTACCAGGGCGCCACCAAGCGTTACGGGAAGTCCGCGGTCCCCGCCGTCGACCATCTCGACCTCGAGGTGGCGGCGGGCGAGATCTGCGTCCTCGTCGGGCCCTCCGGCTGCGGCAAGACGACCTCGATGCGGATGGTCAACCGGATGGTCGAGCTGACCGAAGGCGACATCCTGATCGGTGGCGAGTCGGTGAAGAAGCGCGACGCCGCCCGGCTGCGACGCGAGATCGGCTACGTGATCCAACAGGTCGGCCTCTTCCCCCACCGGACGATCGCCCAGAACATCGCCACCGTCCCGCAGCTGCTCGGCTGGGACAAGGACCGCATCCGCGCCCGCACCGGCGAGCTGCTCGAGCTCGTCGGGCTCGACCCGGAGCTCGCCGGCCGTTACCCGGTGCAGCTCTCCGGCGGCCAGCAGCAGCGTGTCGGCGTCGCCCGCGCGCTCGCCGTCGACCCGCCGGTGATGCTCATGGACGAGCCGTTCGGGGCGATCGACCCGATCAACCGCGAGCGCCTCCAGAACGAGTTCCTCCGCCTCCAGGCGGAGATCCGCAAGACCGTCCTCTTCGTCACCCACGACATCGACGAGGCGATCAAGATGGGCGACCGGATCGCGATCATGCACGAGCACGGCCGGGTCGAGCAGTACGCGACCCCCGCCGAGGTCCTGATGGCCCCCGCCAACGAGTTCGTCGAGGACTTCGTCGGCGCCGACCGCGCGCTGAAGCGCCTCTCGCTGATGCGGGTCGGCGACATCGACCTCTGGCGGGCGCCGAACGCGCGCCCCGGCCAGTCGACCGCCGAGGTGCGCGCCGAGCTCGACGCGCCGGACGTGGAAGTCCCCTACGCCCTGCTGGTCGACGCCCAGGACCGGCCGCAGGGCTGGCTCACCCAGCGCGACCTGGCGGGCGACACCGTCCCGGCCACCGCCGATGCGCCGCTCGGGCCGGTGCTGGAAACCGGCGACGTGATGCGCGACGCGCTCGCCGACCTCCTCCAGGGCGAGTCGATGTACGCGCCGGTGGTCGACCACGGCGGCCGCATCGTCGGCGTCCTCTCGATCGAGATCATCTCCGAGTTCCTCGGCTCGCCGGAGGCGAAGACCGACGAGCACTCCGCGGTCGAGCGGCCGGTGGAGCATCCGGTGGAGCGTCCACATGATTAGTGCGCTCGCGGGGCTGCCGCTGGCGGTGGGACAGGTCGGCGAAGGGTTCTTCAAAGAACGGAACGGGTCGGCGTGCGTCGAACATCGCAGCCACCTCTTCTGCTTCGAATGGGCGCGCGAACACATCGGCGACTACGCCACGCCCGCCCTGCAGCAGCTCGAACTGGTGGTGATCTCGGTGCTGATCGGCTTCGCGATCGCCTTCGCCCTCGCCCTCCTTGCCCATCGTTTCCGCTACCTGGAGCCGCCGCTCCTGGCCGGCACCGGCATCCTCTTCGCGATCCCCAGCGTCGCCTTCTTCCTCCTGCTGCTGCCGATCACCGGGCGCGGGCGGGAGACGGCGATCATCGCGCTCAGCGCCTACACGCTGCAGATCATCTACCGCAATGTGATGGTCGGCCTCCACAACGTCCCCGAGTCGGCGAAGGACGCCGCCCGCGGCATGGGGCTGACCAGTCGCCAGCTGCTCTGGAAGGTCGAGGTGCCGCTGGCGGTCCCGGAGATCGTCGCCGGGCTGCGGGTGGCGGTGGTCTCGACGATGGCGATCGCGACCCTGGCGGTCTTCGTCCACGCCGGCGGGCTCGGCGAAAAGATCTACGGCAGCGGCAACCTCAACTTCCCGACCACGATCATCATCGCCGGCGTGATCGCGATCGTGATGGCGCTGCTGCTCGACGCGGTCCTCCTGATCGGACAGCACTTTGCGACCCCGTGGCGCCGGGCGGCGAGAGAGGCGACGGCATGAGCCAGGCCCTTCTCCCCCACCCCCTCTTCGCGGGCTTCGGCGGCGCCTTCGAATTCATCTTCTCGCGGCAGACCTCGAACGTCACCGGCGGCCACAAGGTCGGCGGTATCGACCAGGTGCTGGAACTGGCGCTGAGACAGATCGAGGTCAGCGTCGTCGCCTTGGCATTGGCGATGTTGGTCGCGATCCCGATCGGCCTCTACCTCGGCCACAAGGGGGTCGGCGAAGCGCTCGCCATCGGCCTCGGCAACGCCAGCCGCGCCGTGCCCGAGCTGGCCGCGATCGCCCTGATCGCAGCCGTGGTCGGGGTCGGCTTCTGGACCCTCGTCATCGTCCTCGCGGTCCTCGGCATCCCACCGATCCTCACCAACACCTTCACCGGCATCAACCAGGTCGACCGTCCGACGATCGACGCCGCCCGCGGGCTCGGCATGAGCGAGTTCGAGATCCTCCGCAAGGTGGAGGTGCCGATGGCGGTGCCGAGCGTCATGGGCGGGATCCGGACCTCGAGCATCAACATCATCGCGACGGCGACGATCGCGCCACTCGCCGGCGTGCTGACCCTCGGCAACTTCATCATCAACGAAAACGTCTACGGCGCGAACGGCGTACTCGCCGGCGCGATCGTCGTCTCGATCATCGCCCTGATCTTCGAGTTCGCCCTGGCAGGGCTGCAACGGCGGCTCACTTCCAAGGGCCTGCGCCTGCAGGCCCAGTAATCCTTTCCCCAGCCAAACACCAAGGAGGAGGCACCAAGTGAGGTTCAACCATAAGAGGCCGCTGATGGCTCTGTTCATGCTGATCGCGGCGCTCGCGCTTGCCGTCGGCATCTCGGCCTGCGGCGGCGGATCCAGCAGCAGCTCGAGCGAAAGCACCGAAGCCGAATCGACCGAAACCACCGGCGGAGAAGAAACGAGCGAAGAAGGCGGCGAAGGTGAAGCGATCACCTCGAACCCGGCCAACGCCAAGGTCAGCCTGACGATCGGCTCGAAGAATTTCCCCGAACAGGAAATCCTCGGCGAAATCTATACGCAGGCCCTGGCCGCGGCCGGCTACAACGCGAAGAGCGACCTCAGCCTCGGCTCCGAAACGGTGGCGCTGAAGACGCTGAAGGCGGGCAAGATCTCCGGCTACCCGGAGTACGCCTCCACTGCCCTCACGGCGTTCTTCGGCCTCGAACCCGAAGAAGTCCCCGCCGACGCCACGGAAGCGTGGGAAAAAGCCAACGCCGAATTCGAAAAAGAAGGGCTGACGGCGTTCGAACCGACCCCCTTCGCCAGCGCCAACGCGGTCGGTCTGCTCAAGACGACGGCGGAAAAGTACGGTCTGAAGACGATCTCCGACCTCGAAGGCGTGAGTGAAGAACTCAGCCTCTACGGCTCGCCCGAGTGCGAAGAACGGATCGACTGCCTCGCCGGTCTCGAAAAGTACTACGGGCTGAAATTCAAGGAATTCAAGCCCGTCGACATCGAACTCCGGTACACGGTGCTCGAAAAGGAACAGGCGGATCTCTCGATCCTCTTCACCACCGATCCCGAGCTTGCCGCCGAAAACGGGAAGTTCGTGATCCTCGAAGACGACAAGCACGTCTTCCCGGCCGGCAACGTGATCTTCGTGACCTCGAAGAAGGTCGCCGAAGAAGCGGGTCCGGACTACGAAAAGACGATCCTGAACGTCCAGAAGGGCCTCACCCTGCCGGTGATGCAGGAGCTCGACGCCCGGGTCGAACTCGAACGGCAGTCGCCGGCGGAAGCCGCGGCCGCCTACCTCGAATCGGCCGGCTACGTCGAATAGGTCAGCCGCTGCCGGCGGGCGGCGCGGGTGGAGATCACCCGCGCCGCCCAGGCGGCGCTGAGGCCCGAGACGCCGGCCAGGACCAGCGCGACGCGCGGGTCGTAGGCTTCGGCGAGCCAGCCGGTCAGCGGGCCGCCGATCGGCGTCGAGCCGAGGAAGACGACCGAGTAGAGCGCCATCACCCGGCCCCGCATCTCCGGCGAGACCGCCAGCTGCAGGGTCGAGTTGATCGATGCCGCGAAGGTGACCGAGGCGGCGCCGAGCGCCGCCAGCATCACGATCTCCACCGCGAGGCCGGGGGCGGCCGCGCAGAGCAGGGCGGAGATCCCGAAGGCGAGTGACCCGGCGGCGATCAGGCGCGGTCCGGTCCGCCCGTTGTGGCCGTTGACGAGCGCACCCGCGATCGAGCCGACGCCCATCGCCGAGACCAACGCCGCGTAGGACCCCGCCCCGCCGCCGAAGCTGAACTTGGCGAGCAGCGGCAGCACCACCTGGAAGTTGAAGCCGAGCGTGCCGACCAGCGCCATCAGGGCCAGCGGCACCGCCAGCTCCGGGGTGTGGCGGACATAGCGCAGGCCCTCGCGGATCGCGCCAGGCCTGCGCTCGGCGGGGGGCGGCGTCTGCAACGCACGGGGATCCATCGAGAGCAGCGCGGCGATCATCGCCAGGAAGGTCAGGGCGTTCAGCGCGAAGCAGGGGACGACGCCGAAGGCGGCGATCAGGATCCCGGCGATGGCCGGGCCGACGATCCGCGCCGACTGCACGATGACGCTGTTGAGGCTGATCGCGTTGACGACCCGGTCGGAGCCGACCATCTCGATCACGAAGCTCTGCCGGGTCGGGTTGTCGACGCTGTTGACGGCGCCGAGCAGGAAGACGCCGACGAAGACCATCCAGGTCTGCTCGACACCGAGCGCGGTGACGACGAAGAGCCCGATCGCCGGGATCATCATCAGCGACTGGGTGATCAGCAGGAGCCGGCGCTTCGGCAGCCGGTCGGCGAGCAGGCCGCCGTAGGCGCCGAAGAGCAGCATCGGCAGGAACTGCAGGGCGGTGGTGACGCCGACCGCGAAGCCCGAGCCGGTGAGGGTCAGGACCAGCCACAGCGCGGCCACCGTCTGCATCCAGTTCCCGGAGAGGGAGATCACCTGGCCGACGAAGTAGCGCCGGTAGTTGGGGACCTCGAGCGAGTTGAACGAGCGTCGCAGGGCGGTGCTCAACCCTGCTCATCCTCCCGCATGCGTTCGAGCAGCTCGGCGGCGCGGGCCAGCGTCGCCAGCTCCTCGGCGTCGAGCCTACGCAGGCGCCGCGCCAGGTAGGCGCTCTTGCGGCGGCGGAGGCGAGCCAGCCGCTCGCGCCCGCCCTCGGAGATCGCGACCAGGGAGCTGCGGCCGTCGGCCGGGTCGGGCGTGCGCTCGATCAGGCCCTCGCGTTCGAGGCAGGCCAGCGTCCGGGTCATCGAGGGCCGCTTCACCCGCTCCAGCTCGGCCAGCTCGCTCGGGGTGAGCGGGCCGGAGCGGTTAATCGTCGCCAGCGCCGCGGTCGTGCTCGGGCTGAGCCCGGTCTCCGCGGCCGCCTCCTGACGCAGCCGGCGCGAGGTGCGGACGATCGCATCGCGCAGATGCGCGGCGGCGTCGGTCAGGGTGGTGTCGGCGGTCTGTGGCGGCATAAATAGTTAGCGTTGTTAATTAGCTTAGCAAATCACCTTGTTCTCTGGTCGATGGGGTGGGGCGGCTGGCCGAGGTGCGGGACGGGAGGTCTGTCACGAAGATTCCGCAGCCCTCATTTCCGCAGCCCTCATTGATCAGGATTCTGTGTGTTTTCTTTCGGTTGCTATGGACCCGAAATTAAACACACAGATTTTTGAGCGTTTGGATTTGGGACAGACCTGTGACGTCCGCCTGAACCTTGGCCGTCCCCGAATCTCGGCCATTCCCGTCCTTTGCACCGTCCCCGAGTGCCGGCCGGCCCACGGAACCACTCCTCTAAGGTGCCTGCGATGAATCCCGCGGAGGCCCGCGTGGTCGACTCGTCCCGATATCCGCCGCACCTCTCCGAGGCGGGCTTTATGCAGCCTTGCCCACGCCGCATCCGCGCCGTGCGGGGCGGCACCACGGTGCTCGACACGGTGCACGCCTTCTACGTCTGGGAGATCCCGCACTACCCCGCCTACTACGTGCCGGTCGAGGACGTCGACGCCTCGCTGCTCGCCCTGCCGGGTACCGAGAGCTTCGAGAGCGGGCCCTTCGCCGGGCTCGCCCACCTCGCCTGGGACTCGGTCGACGCCTGGTTCGAGGAGGACGAGGAGGTCTTCGGCGGCCACCCGCGCAGCCCCTACGTGCGGGTCGACGCGATCCGCTCCTCGCGCCACATCCGGGTCGAGGTCGAAGGAGTCGTCCTCGCCGAGTCGACCGCGCCCGTCCTGCTCTTCGAGACCGGCCTGCCGACCCGCCACTACATCCAGCGCACCGATGTCGACTTCGCCGTCCTCGAGCGCACCGCGACGGCCACCTATTGCCCCTACAAGGGCACCACCAGCGACTACTGGTCGGTGCGGATCGGCGACGCCGTGCACACCGACGTCGCCTGGTCCTACGCCTACCCGTCCCCCCAGGTGCTGCAGATCGCCGGGCTGGTCGCCTTCTACGACGAGAGGGTCGACACCTTCCTCGACGGCGCCCCGGTCGAGCGCCCGCGGACCAAATTCTCCGGGGAGGACTCGTGACCGACGTCGCCGAGGCCCGCGACCGCCGCTGGATCGCCCTGGCGCTCCTCTGCGTCGCCCAGTTCGTCGTCGTCCTCGACGCCTCGATCGTCAACGTCGCCCTGCCGACGATCAAGGAAGCGCTGAACTTCTCCGAGGACAGCCTGCCCTGGGTGCTGAACGCCTACGTCCTCACCTTCGGCGGCTTCCTCCTGCTCGGCGGCCGGCTCGCCGACCTGCTCGGCCGCCGCCGTCTCTTCATGGGCGGCCTGGTGCTCTTCGCGCTCGCCTCGCTGGCGGGCGGCCTCGCGTCGACCTCGGGGCAGCTGATCGCCGCCCGCGCCGTCCAGGGACTCGGCGCCGCGATCCTCTCCCCCGCCGCCCTCTCGATCGTCGCCGTCACCTTCAAAGACGGCGCCGAGCGCAACAAAGCGCTCGGGGTCTGGGGCGCGGTGGCGGGCTCCGGCGGCGCCGCCGGGGTGCTGCTCGGCGGCATCCTGACCGAATACGTCGGCTGGGAATGGGTGCTCTGGGTGAACGTGCCGATCGGCATCCTCGCCGCGGCGATCGCCCCGACCCTGATCGCCGAGTCCCATGCCGAAGACGAAACCCGCCACTTCGACGTGGCCGGGGCGGTGACGATCACGCTCGGGCTCTCGGCACTGGTCTTCGCCCTGCTCGACGCCGAATCCGCCGGCTGGGGCTCGTTCCAGACGATCGGCACGATCGCCGGCTCGCTGATCCTGCTCGCCGCCTTCGTCGCGATCGAGATGCGCTCGCGGGCACCGCTCGTCCCCTTCTCGATCTTCCGCGTCCGCACGATCACCGGCGCCAACGTGGTCGGCATCCTGGTCGGCGCGTCGCTCTTCTCGATGTTCTATTTCATCTCGCTCTACATGCAGCAGATCCTCGGCTACAGCCCGATCAAGGCCGGGATCTCCTATCTGCCGCTGGCGGTGACGATCATCCTCTCGGCCGGCATCGCCTCCGGCCTCGTCACCAAAGTCGGCTTCAAGCCGATCCTCGCGATCGGCATGGCCTGCGTCGCGCTCGGCCTGATCTGGTTCACCCAGATCGACGTCGACGGCAGCTTCCTCACCGACATCCTCGGCCCCTCGCTGCTCGCCGCGATCGGGCTCGGCTTCGCCTTCGTGCCGGTGACGATCGCCGCCGTCTCCGGGGTCGAAGACCGCGAGCAGGGCCTCGCCTCCGGCCTGATCAACACCTCCCAGCAGGTCGGCGGCGCGCTCGGCCTGGCGATCCTCGCCGCGGTCGCCAACTCGGTGATCGGCTCCGACGAAACGCCCGGCGGGCTGGTCGAAGGCTTCCAGGCGGCCTTCGCGGTCGGCGCCGGCTTCGCCATCCTCGGCCTGATCGCGACCCTCGTCCTGGTCCGCAGCTCCGACAGCCGCGCCCACGTCGAACTGGGCAAAGAGGCCACGGCGACCGCCGATTAGGGGACGAGGTGAGCGGTGGGCGTGGCAATCCGCACCCGCCGCGCATAGGATGCCGCCCCATGCGAATCCGCCTGCTGGTCTCCTCTCTTGTCCTGTCCGCCCTCGCCCTCGCCGCCGTGCTCGGCACCGGTGCCGCCTCGGGGGCGGCCGCCGTCGCGACGCCGGTCGTGTCGAACGCCTGCGGGTCGATCCAGTACGGCGGCTCCGGCTCGCCGGAAGCGCTGATCGTCTCCGACCTGCCGCTGCAGGGTGATTCGCACGAACGGTCGATCCAGATGAACGACGCGATCCGCCTCGTGCTCGAAGGCGACGGCTGGCACGCGGGCAACACCTCGGTCGGCTTTCAGGCCTGCGACGACTCCTCGAAGAAGACCGGGCTCTGGACGGAAGCGATCTGCAAGGCGAACGCCAAGGCCTACGCCGCGGACAGGAGCGTCCTCGCCGTGATCGGCACCTACAACTCGGGCTGCGCCGAAATCGAGATCCCGATCCTCGGCCGCGCCCCGAACGGCGGCGTCGCGATGGTGTCCCCCGGCAACACCGCGATCTGCCTCACCGAGTCGAGCCCGAGCTGCACCGGCGGCACGCCGAACAGCCTCTACCCGAAGTCCCACAACTACGCCCGCGTGGTGCCCAACGACGCCTACCAGGGCGCCGGGCTGGCGAGCTTCGCCAAGGGCGAAGGCGTGAAGAGCACCTACGTCCTCTACGCCGGCGGCGACCCGACCAGCCTCGGCCAGGCGAAGACCTTCGAAGGGGCGGCCAAGCAGCTGGGGATGAAGATCGCCGGCAAAGCCGCCTGGAACGAAAAGGCGAAGAGCTACAAGGGCCTGATGGAAAAGATCGCCGGGACCGGGGCGGAAGCGATCCTGCTCGCCGGGCTGACCGAGGAGAACGGCGCCCAGGTGATCAAGGACAAGGTCGCCGTCTTCGGTCCCAACACGGGTCCCGGATCGGTCAAGCTGCTGGCCCCGGACGGCTTCGCCCAGCAGTCGACGATCGAACTCGCCGGATCGGCCTCGAAGGGCATGTTCGCCAGCGTCCCCGGGCTCGTCCCGCAGGCGCTGACGGGTCCCGGCAAGACGCTCGTCAACAAGCTGCAGAAGAAGGTCGGCGGCGCGATCGAACTGTACGCGCCGTACGCCGGGCAGGCCGCGGAAGTCGCCCTCGGGGCGATCGGCCGGGCCGGGCTCTCCCGCTCCGGGACGATCACCGGCGTCGCCCACGCCAAGGTCAAGAACGGGATCACCGGGACGTTCAACATCCTGTCCAGCGGCGACCCGAGCGTCGGGCCGATCACCGTCTCGCAGGCCGGTAAGACGTTCACGCCGAAGCGCGTGATCACGCCCGGCTCGAAGCTGGTCGCCGCCGCCCGCAAGGGCTAGATGGCCTCAGACATGGTTTCGGCGCGGTAGGCCCTCGGGCCTCCGCGTCGAAGCAGTCGCGGTGAGCACCACCGCGACCGACAAACCGGTGCGCTACCGGCCGGGATTGGACGAGCGCAGCACCCGCGTCGCCGAAAGGATGGCGACGCCGATGCTCGTCGCCGCCGCGCTGACCCTCCCCAGCGTCGCGCTCTCGGAGTCCCACGCGGGCGGCACCCTGGGGACGATCGCCGAGACCCTCAACTGGATCATCTGGCTCGCCTTCCTCACCGAGCTCGTGGTGATGCTCTCCGTCGTCCCGAATCGGCTCGAGTACCTCAAGCACCACCCGCTCGACCTGGTGATCGTCGTCCTGACGCCGCCGATCCTCCCCGCCGGGCTGCAGGACCTGCGGGCCCTCCGCCTCCTCCGCCTGCTCCGGCTCCTGCGCCTCGCCCAGCTCTCGCGCGAGGTCTTCTCGTTGCAGGGGCTGCGCTACTCGGCGCTGCTCGCGATGCTGACCGTGATCGGCGGCGGCGTCGTCTTCGGCGCCTTCGAGAAACACGACCAGCACCTCACCTTCTGGGAATGCATCTACTGGGCGCTGACCACGATGACCACGCTCGGCTCGAACATCTACCCGACCACGGTCGGCGGGCAGATCGTCTCCTCGATGGTCCTGCTGATCGGGATCGGCTTCGTCGCCCTCCTCACCGGCGGCTTCGCCCAGCGCTTCCTGGCGCCCGAACTGGGTCAGATCGAGGAGGAGCTGAGCGAGGAGGAGCTGCAGCCCGAGGAACTCGCGCTGCGCGAACTGTCGAGCCTGCAGGAGCAGCTGCAGGCGCTGCAGCTGGCGGTCGAGAAGCTCGCCGCGCGCGAACGCGAACGCGGCGCCGCCGGCGCGGGCCGGACCTAGAGCGCGCGTCGACGATCGCCCTCGACCGGCGCCGCCGGCAGGTCGCCGCGGGCAGGTTGCCGACTAGCTTTCGTCGTCTGGCTCGGCGGCGATCTTGGCCTCCAGCTCCTTCATCACCCCCGGGTCGCGCAGCGTCGTCACGTCACCCAGGGCGCGGCCCTCGGCGATGTCGCGCAGCAGGCGGCGCATGATCTTGCCGGAGCGGGTCTTCGGCAGATCGTCGGCCCAGACGATCCGTTTCGGCCGGGCGAATTTGCCGATCCGGGTGGCGACCGTGTCGCGGATGCCGGCTTCGACCTCCTCCGAGGGCTCGGTCCCCCCGCGCAGGGTGACGAAGGCGCAGATCGCCTGGCCGGTGTCCTCGTCGGACTGGCCGATCACCGCCGCCTCGGCGACGTCGGGGTGGGCGACGATCGCCGACTCGACCTCGGCGGTCGAGAGCCGGTGGCCGGAGACATTGACGACGTCGTCGATCCTGCCGATCACCCAGAAGTAGCCGTCGGCGTCGCGGCGGGCCGCATCACCGACCAGGTAGCGCTCCTTGCCGAACCTGGCGAAATAGGTCTCGACGAAGCGGTCGTCCTCCTTGTAGAGGGTGCGCAGCATCGAGGGCCAGGGCCGCTCCAGCACGAGGAGCCCCTGGCCTTCGGCGACCGGCTCGCCGGCGGACTCGTCGACCACCTGCGCCTCGACCCCGGGGAACGGCGTCGTCGCCGAGCCCGGCTTGGTCGCGGTGATCCCCGGCAGCGGCGTGATCATGATCGCGCCGGTCTCGGTCTGCCACCAGGTGTCGACGATCGGACAGCGTTCGCCGCCGATCACCTTGTGGTACCAGAGCCACGCCTTCGGGTTGATCGGCTCGCCGACCGAGCCGAGCAGGCGGAGGCTGGAGAGGTCGTAGGAGGCCGGGATGTCGGCGCCCCACTTGATGAAGGTGCGGATCGCGGTCGGCGCCGCGTAGAGGATCGTCGCCTTGTAGCGCTCGGCGACCTCCCACCAGATCCCCTGGTGGGGATAGTCCGGCGCCCCCTCCCACATCACGCTGGTCGCCCCGTTGGCGAGCGGGCCGTAGACGATGTAGGAGTGGCCGGTCACCCAGCCGACGTCGGCGGCGCACCAGTAGACGTCGGTCTCCGGCTTCAGGTCGAAGACGTAGCGGTGGGTGGTGGCGACCCCGGTCAGGTAGCCGCCGGTGGTGTGGAGGATGCCCTTCGGCTTCGCGGTCGAGCCCGAGGTATAGAGGATGAAGAGCGGGTGCTCGGCCTCCATCGGCTCGGCCGGGCACTCGGGGTCGGCCGCGGCGCAGATCTCGTCGTAGAAGACGTCGCGGCCCTCCGTCATCGGGCACTCGATCCCGGTGGCGCGGACGACGACGATCGTCTCCAGCGAGGCGACGTCGCCCATCTCGGCGTCGACCTGCTCCTTGATCGGCGCGGTCCTGCCTTTGCGGCGGGCGCCGTCGACGGTGATCAGCGCCCTGGCCTCGGCGAATTCCATCCGCTCGCGGACCGACTCGGCGGAGAAGCCGCCGAAGACGACGTTGTGAGGGGCGCCGATCCGCGCGCAGGCCAGCATCGCCACCGCGACCTCGGGGATCATCGGCAGGTAGATCCCGACCACGTCGCCCTTGCCGATGCCGAGATCCTTCAGCGCGTTGGCGAGCCGCTGGACGTCGCGGTGGAGGTCGGCGTAGGTGACGTCGCGCTCCTCACCCTCCTCGCCGCGCCAGTGGTAGGCGACGCGGTCGCCGTTACCGGCCGCGACGTGGCGGTCGAGGCACTGGGCGGAGGCGTTGATGCGGCCGTCCTCGAACCACCGGTAGAAGGGAGGGTCGGAGTCGTCGAGGGCCTTGGTCGGCTCGACGTCCCAGTCGAGGAGCTCCTTGGAGCGCGCCGTCCACCAGGCGACCGGGTCGGCGGCCGCCTCCGCGTAGATCGCCGGATCGGCCCAGCTCGCCCGCTCGCGGAACTCGGTGGGCGGCTCGAAGCTCTCGATCTCCAGCATGCGGTCGAGCTCGCGCTCGAGGCTCGAGTCCGTCCCGCTCGCACCTGCGTCGGTCGCCATCTCCGACCCTCCTTCTGGTCAGTCGCCCAACGGCATCACCGGGAGCACGGTCCTGCCGAAGGTCGAGTTCGTCACCGCGGCGAATGATGCATACCACGCGGCCGCCGCGGTCAGCAGGCCGAACCAGCCGCCCACTTCGATCATCCCTTCGTGTTCGCCCGCGTTGCCGATCCCGAGCAGGAAGAAGGTGATCGTCAGCAGGATGAAGACGAGCGCGATCGCAGCCGTGGTGCGCAGGCTGGCGACGAGCATGTAGGCGGTGAAGATCCCCCACGAGACCAGGTAGAGGCCGATCGCCGCGGCCGCGTGTTCGGCCGGGATGTCGGGGACGAAGAACGTGACCAGCGCCCAGAACGAGACCCAGAAGGCGCCGTAGGACGTGAAGGCGACCGCGCCGAAGGTGTTGGCGGTGCGGAACTCCCACATCCCGGCGGCGAACTGGGCGAGCCCGCCGTAGGCGAGCGCCAGGCCGAGCACGACCGGCTCCCCGGCTTTGCTGACCAGGCCCGCGTTGAACATGCTGAGGACGAAGGTGGTGAGCGCGAACCCGGCGAGGCCCAAGGGCCCGGGATCGGCCGGTTTCCAACCCCCGCGTGAGGACTCGGCGGGTTCGTCGGCGATCGGCGGGCGCGCGCCCGGGACGGATGCTGACTCCATGTGCTGCTCCTTTCCGAGAAAGTGCAACTCCCCACAAGCGGGTTACCATGCCGCCGATCCGAATCCCGGGCGGCCGTCCGAGATGCGTCCCGGGCGGGTCGAGCAGCTGTCCCGGGCGTCTCGTGGCGGCCACACCCCTGCCGGGGCCGCCACGAGACGCCCGGGACGTGAGGGGTCTCAGGGAAGTTCACATGGAGGTGGGAGAGATGTCGGGGACGTCATGAATCCTCGGGTATCTCCTCGCCGGTCCGGAGGCCACGGCGACGACCGTGCACTTGACCACACCAGGGTGTGGTCAAGTGCACGGTCGTGGTGGGCCTGATGAGGAACGCTCACGGAACCGTGGACTTACCTGGGTCTTCGTCACCGATCACGGGCCTTCGTGGAGGGACACGCACCTCTCTCCCCGGGGCACGCCGATCCCCACTCCCTCTCCCCGAACCCCCGGCCGTCCCGGCCACGGCCACACCCTGCCGGGGTCGTGGCCGGGACGGCCGCGTCCCTTCCCCCTCCGGGCGCCAGCTCAAAATCCCCGGCTAAAGCGCGAATACGACGAGGCAGAAGACGCCGGCGGCGATGCAGTAGTAGCCGAACGGGGTGAGGCGGTTGGTCTCGAAGTAGCGGAGCAGGAACCTGACCGCGGCCCAGGTGGCGAGGGCGGCGGCGATCGCGCCGACCAATGCCTGGCCGCGGACCCCGTCTCCGGCCGAGCCGAGCAGGTCGGGCAGCTTCAGGAGGCCGGCGGCGGCGATCACCGGGGTCGCCAGGAGGAAGGCGTAGCGGGCGGCGTCCTCGTTGGAGAGCCCGGTGAGGAGGCCACCGCCCATCGTCACGCCGGAGCGCGAGATGCCGGGGATCAGGGCCAGCGCCTGGGCGGCGCCGATGCCGAGCGCCTGGCGGAATCCCATGCGGGCGATCCGCTCGTCGCCGTCCCCCTCCCCGTCGCCCGGCCGCGGCGGCCGGCGGCGGAAGCGCTCGACGGCGAGCAGCATCACGCCGTTGATCGTCAGGAAGACCGCCGCCGCGGTCGGTGAGGCGAACAGCGTGCGCAGCTTGTGCTCGAGGGCGACGCCGAGGATGCCGGCCGGGATCGTGCCGACGATGATCACCCAGGCGAGGCGCGCGTCGAGGTCGCGCGGCGTCGACCGACCCCGCACCGAGCGGACGAAGCCGCGCCAGATCCGCTTCCAGTCGTCGAGGAAGAAGAGGAAGAGCACCAGCGCGGTCGCGCAGTGGGTGGCGACCAGGAACGAGAGGAAGTATTCGTCGTTCTGGTGGATGTCCCAGCCGAGCAGCTTCGGCAGCAGCACCGCGTGGCCGAGGCTGGAGATCGGGAACGGCTCCGAGATCCCCTGCAGGACCCCGAGCACGATCGCCTGCAGGTAAGAGATCGGTTCCAAGGCTCGGCGAGCCTATATGCGGGGGCTACAGGCCCGGCGGATGCCTGGCGATGAAGCCTTCGGGGGAATCGACCCAGGATTCATGCCAGCGCGGGCCGGGGCCGCCGACCGTGTCGAAGGCGAGGCCGCCGACCACCATCCAGGCGTGTTCGGCGTTGGCGTAGACCGTGATCCACTTGCCGGGGCCCGCTTCGCCCCAGGTCTCGAGCCCGGTCGAGTCGAGCGGGCTTTCCAGCAGCCCGCCGCCGTGCAGCGCGTAGGAGACCGCGCCGGAGCAGTCGTAGCCGGAGGATTCGAAGGAGGCGTGGCCACCGCCCCAGATGTACGGGGTCATCGCGATCGCGTTCGCCGCGGCGACGACGCCCTTCACCTGTTCCGGCGCCGATTCGGAGGCGCTCGCTTCCGATTCGGAGATGAAGCCGGTCTCTTCGCCCGAGTTGAGCGGCGCCGGCATTTCGGCGGCGGCTTCGGTGATCACGCCCGTCGCCGCGGCGGCTTCCGCGGCCTGGGCGGCAATCTGTTCGGAGATCGAGGCGAGGTTGTCGCTCAGCGCCTGTTCCTTCGACTCGAGCGCGTCCATCGTTTCGCGCCGCTTCGCCTGGGCGCCCTTCAGTTCGGCGTAACGCGCCTCCGCGGCTTCCTTGGCGGCGGCGACTTCCTGCTCGGTGGCGGCGATCGAGTCGCGCGCTTCTTCGATCTGCCGGCGCGTCGTGGTCAGCTTCTCGACCGAGTCGCGGACTTCATCGCGGAGGCCCTTCACCCGGCTGACCACCGAGTTGTCGTAGCTCTGGATGCGGTTCAGGTATTCGGTCTGCGCCGCCATGTCCGACCAGTCTTCGGATTCGAGGATCGCGTTGAGGACGTCGGGCGAGCCCGCCTCGTAGATCGAGACCAGCCGCTCGCGCAACACTCCGAGCGCCCGGGTCAGCTGGGCGCGGACTTCGACCAGGTGTTCGCGTTCTTCTTCGAGCGCCTTGGTCGCCGCTTCGAGTTCTTCTTCCTTGGCGGCAAGTTCGGCCTCGACCGTCGCCTGCTTCTGCCGCAGGGTCGACACTTCGCCGATCATCGCGTTGATTTCGGCGTTCTCGGCGGCGATCGTGTCGGCGAGCGCGCTCTGGTTCGCCTTCACTTCGTTCAGCTTCGACTGGGTCGAGTCGCGTTCTTCCTGCAGGCTCGCGGCGGGCGCGGTCGAGGAGAGCATCAGCGCGGCCAGGCAGAGCGCGCCGACCAGGACGGCGGCGAAGCTCAGCGCACGACGACGGTGCGTGCGACGGGGGTCGGTGTCGGTGGAGGGGGTCCGCATCGAATCCGGGGTCGAGTCAAGAACACGCCAACTCGGCCGCGGTCGCGCAGGCTAGCGGAGGTACCTCCGCGACCCACCCGGTTACCGATAATTTGCAAGCGAGCTTGCAGAAGGCCGCTTTTTGCAGGACTTTAGGCGCCACCATAGAGGCGCGCGGGGCGCCCCTTCCACGCCCCACGACACCTCGGAAAACTGCGCGCTAGGCGAGCAGTTTGGCTTTCGCCTGGTCGAACTCCTCCTGCGAGAGCGCCCCTTTTTCGCGCAGTTCGTTGAGCTTGTGGAGCTCGTCGGCAGGCGAGGCGGCAGCCTGTTCACGGACGTATTCGTCGAAATGTTTTTTGGCGTCGGTCTGGGCTTTGAGTGCCCGATCGCGCATCCCGGAGCCGCGCACGATCAGGTAGATGAGCGCGGTCAGGAAGGGGATGAAGACGAGGAAGATGATCCAGACCCCCTTCGCCCAACCGGACATCTCGTGGTCGCGGAAGAGGTCGGTGATGATCGTGAAGAGGATCCAGATCCAGATCACGAACAAGAAGATCTCGACGACCAAGAGCAGCAGTTCGCCGAAGCTGATGTCTGCGAGGGGCACGTTGCTTCCTTTCGAGATGGTGGGTTGCAGCCCTGGTGGTATCGGGAGCCGCGCAGGGGAGCTTTACCTATGCCGGCGGATGCTGCAACCTGAGCGCGTAGAGGACCGCGGCGACCGAGGTGGCGAGGTTGAGGCTGGAGACGCCGGCCCGCATCGGCAGCGCCACGCGGCCGTCGGCGGCCGCCAGCAGCTCGTCGCTGAGCCCATGTCGCTCGGTGCCGAAGGCGAGGATCGCGCGCGGCGGGATCAGCGCCGGATCGAGCTCCTCCCCCTCCGGGTCGAGCGCCAGGAGGGGTCGCCCCTCCACCCCGCTCGGCGCCGCCGCGACGGTGGCGACCGCGGGCAGCGCGAAGTGGAGCCCGGCGGCACCGCGCACCGCATCGGGGTGCCAGGGGTCGTTCTCACCGACCGCCAGCAGCGCCGCCGCGTCGGCCGCCGCGGCGACCCGCACGCAGGCGCCGAGGTTGCCCATGTTGCGCGGTTGCTCGAGCAGGACGACCGGCGCCTCACGGCCGTCGGCGAGCGCCGCCTCGACGTCGGCGCGCTTGCGGCGGGCGATCGCGACGACGCCGGTGCGCGGCGCCTGCGGCACGAGCTCCGCCAACTCGGCAGCGTCGATCGATCGCGCCACCGCGGCGAAGCGACCGCTCAGATCGGGGGCCAGGGCGGCGGCCAGATCCTCGAGCGCCGCCGGATCGACCGCGGCGACCTCGTTCAGTTCGGCGTCGAAGCGGAGGGCGTGCTTGAGGGCGTGGAAGCCCTCGAGGACCGTGAGCGCGGGATCGCGGCGGGCGGCGCGGAAGCGCCGTCGGAGGTCGTCGTCGGCCACTGCGGCATCGTCTCAGGATCGGGCGTGGGGGCGCTGACCAACCGGTCGCGGCCCGATTCCTTGGCCTGGTAGAGCGCCGCGTCGGCGCGGCCGATCAGCTTGTCGACGCTCTCCCCCGGTCGCCACAGGGCCAGGCCCGCCGAGCAGGTCTGTCCGGCGGGGGTCGCGGCCCGCAGCCGCTCGACGATCGCGGTCGCGATCTCCGCCTCGACCTCGCGCAGGACGACGAGGAACTCCTCGCCGCCGAAGCGCAGGATCGAGTCTTCGCCGCGCAGCACCGAGTCCCAGGCCACGGCGCAGTCGCGCAGCACCGTGTCGCCCGCCAGGTGGCCGTGGTTGTCGTTGTAGGCCTTGAAGTGGTCGATGTCGATCAACGCCAGCCAGAGCGGCGTCTCGCTCCGCGCCGCCCGCGCCATCTCGCGTGGCAGCAGATCGTCGAGCGCCCGCCGGTTGGGCAGCCCGGTGAGCGCGTCGGAGCGGGCCAGCATCTGCACCTCGGCGATCAGCTCCTCGCGCTCGCGCTCGAGCGCCTTCTGCGCGGTGACGTCGGTCGAGCGGGCGTAGACGAGCTGCTCGTCGGGCTCGAAGACCGCGCTGGTCCGCAGCCAGTGCCAGCTGCCGTCCTTGGCCCGCACCCGCGTCTCGATCTCCGCCGGGGCGCCGGCGGAGAAGATCCGCCGTGCCGCCTTGATCCCGGCGGCGCGGTCGTCGGGGTGGGTGAGGTCGAGCAGACGTGTACCGCGCATCTCGCCGCCCCGGTAGCCGAGGCTGCGCCCCCAGGCGGCGTTGACCTCGACGCAGTATCCCTCCGGATCCATCGTGCAGAGCAGGTCGCGCGAGAGATCGAAGAAGCGCCGGGCGCGGGTGTCGGCGCGCTGCCTGCGGGCGGAGATGTTGCTGATCAGCAGCATCAGCACGGTCAGCGTGATCGCGCTGAAGATCCAGCGGGTGACCGGCGAGTAGCCGGCCGTCCCTTCGACCAGGGCGAGCGCCCCTGCGTAGACGAGCAGCAGCCAGGCAAGGTGGAGGGCGGCGGCACGGCGCGAGAAGAAGTAGGCGGAGATCACCGTCACCCAGACGAAGATCGAGCCGTACTGGCCGACCGCGAGGCCCGCCTCCCAGGTCAGGAGCCCGGTGACGAGCGCGACGCCGGCAAGCAGCAGATGGCAGGCGAGGGTGCCGATCCGGGCCGAGAAGGTCCAGCAGAGGATGCCGAGCAGGGCCATCCCGACGGCGGTCGCCCCGAGGGCGATGGTGTCGCCTCCGTCCGGGTGGGGCAGGACCAGCGAGAGGCCGACCAGCCCGGCACCGACGACCAGCAGCACCCCCGTCGCCCGGGCCTCGGAGCGACCGGGCGGGCGGATCTCCTCGTCCTGGGCGATCGGCCTGTTCACGACGATCAATGAATCGGCGGACGCGCGCTTTTTCTTGAGGTCTCGGCGGCCCGGATGGACGCTAAGACGAGACGACCTTGATCGTGCCACGCACGGCAGGATGGATCGCATCCATGAACCAAAGCCGCGTGCCCGGTTTCGCGGTCACCTCCTGGGCGAAGCGCCCGCCGGCTTCGACCCCCGTGAACCAGGAGTCACCGGGGATGGCCGTCGTCCCCGGCGTGTCCCAGCCCGGCAGCCCGGCTTCGCTGGGATTGACGGTCGGCAGCCCTTCGCCGTGCACCCCCTGCCATTCGGCGATCGCCCAACAGATGTGGCCGGGGGTGAAGCAGACGGCCCGGGCGCGTTTCGTCTTCGGCAGGTAGCCGGGGCGCACGAGGGAGAAGGTGAACGGGCCGACCTTCAACGGGTTCGTCCGGTTGACGATTTCCAGCGTGTCGCCCGCGGCGACGGTCGGCGGCGCGACGAATTCCAGCCTGCCGCCGGCTTCGACGATCTCGATCCGCACCGTCGTCCCGGTCGGTTCGGGGGCGACCGGTTCGGCCGCGAGAGCGCCGCTCGCCCCGAGCCCGAGGAGCATGGCGAGGAGAAACGCGGCTCGACCGAGAGACGCCATGGCCGGAGGATAAGCTGCCACCGATGGGCAACCAGTTCCTCCACACCTGCTACCGGATCGGCGACATCGACACCTCGGTCGCCTTCTACGAGAAGCTCGGCTTCGCCGAGATCGGGCGGATGCCGATCGGCGAGGAGGCGATCAACGTCTTCATGGGCCTCGAGGACGGCGTGCCGATCCTCGAGTTGACCTACAACCACGGCGTCGACGGCTACGACCTCGGCACCGGCTACAACCACATCGCTCTCGCCGTGGGCGACCTCGACGGCACCCTGGCGGCGCTCGCCGGACAGGGCATCGAGCCGGAGAAGCCGCCCTACCGCCCCGGCGGCCGCACCACCGGCAGCCGCATCGCCTTCGTCCGCGACCCCGACGGCTACCGGGTCGAGCTGATCGAGCGCGGCGACCTCGCCGAGTAGTCGGCGATACTTGCGGCATGGAGCCGCTCGCCGTCTCGACCGGGATCGCCGTCGCCTATGCCGTCGTCCTCTGGATCGTCCTGATCATCGCTCCGGCGACCATCACCGCGCTGAAGGGCCAGTGGCTTCTCTTAATCGCCGGCTGGTTCACCCTCGGACTCGTCTGGTGGATCACCGCCCTCCGATTGGGTCGGCCCCGCTCTTGGTGGGCCCGTCACATCTACGGCCCCGACAAGCTGGCGCGCGCGCAGGCTCGCTACGGACCGTCGGCACCGGAGCCGGAGGGCGTCTGAGGAGGTGACGGGCGCGGGTGCGTCCCCGCGGTAACCGAGGTCGGCCGTGGAGACTTACTGGCGCATAGAGCAAGAAAGTCTCCACGGCCCACCCGGTGAGGAGATCTAGCGGGCCGAGACGCCGCCGCCCGCGGGCGCCTGGGGGGCGGGTTCGGGAGCCGCTTCTTCTGCCGGCGCTTCTTCGGCTTCGGCTTCTTCTTCTTCCGCGGCTTCTTCTTCGGCTGCTTCGGCTTCTTCGTTTTCTTCTTCTTCGCCGAATTCGCCTTCTTCGAATTCTTCTTCTTCGCCGTATTTGGTTGCGTAGTGGCCGCTGGCGGTGTGGCCGCCGGTCAGCGCCGAGAGTTCGGGCAGGCTCGAGGGCTCTTCGAAGGCCGGGCACTTGCCCGCGGTCGCCGCTTCCATGTAGACGCGCCAGATCGGGCCCGCGGTCGGACCGCCGAAGCCGGTGGATTCGCGGGACTGCGGGTGGCCGACCCACACGGCCGTCGAGAATTCGGGCGTGTAGCCGACGAACCAGGCGTCGGACTCTTCCTCGGAGGTCCCGGTCTTGCCCGCCACTTCCGTGCAGGGGAGATTCACGTAGCCGTTGGCGGTCGCCCCCGGCTCCGAGATCACGCCTTTGAGCACGTTCGTCACGTCGTAGGCCTCCCCCGGGGTGAGAGCCCGGTCGCCTTCTTCGCTTTCGATTTCGTCGACCTTGCCGTCGGGGAATTCGACCTTGCTGATCGCGGTCGGGTCGTGGTGGACGCCGCCGTTGGCCAGCGTCGCGTAGCCGTCGGCCTGTTCGAGCGGCGTGACGCCGTAGGCGAGACCGCCGATCGCCTCCGCCGGCACCGACTGCAGCGGCGCTTCGATCCCCATCGAGTGGGCGGTCTCGGTGACGTTTTCCGGCCCGACGTCGAGGTCGAGCTGCGCGTAGACGACGTTGATCGAGTCCCAGGTCGCCTGTTCGAGCGACATCACGCCGCCGCCGGGCTCGTCGTTGTTGACCGTCCAGGTACCGCCACCGGGGATTTCGAGGGTCATCGGCGAGGTGCCGTTGTAATAGGTGTCCTTGGGGTCGACCCCCTGCTTGATCGCCGTCGCCAGCACGTAGGGCTTGAAAGACGATCCGGGCTGGCGGTGGGCCTGCCAGGCGTAGTTGAACTGTTCTTCGCCTTCTTCGCCCGGGGTCGAGGCGAGGGCGAGGATCGCGCCGGTCTTCGGGTCGACCGAGGCGAGGCCGGTGACCGGGCCGCCGCCTTCGTAGCAGACCCCGGTTTCGCTGCAGTAAGCGACCGCCGTTTCGGCGTCTTCCTGCAGTTCGGGGTTGATCGTCGTGTAGGCCTTCAGCCCGCCGTTGCGGACCGTGTTGATCCCGTAGCGTTCGATCAGTTCCTGTTCGACCAGACGGAAGAGGAACGGGTCGTTGACGTGGGTGTAGCGGTGGCCGGCGTGCAGGCCGAGGCCGCTGGTCCGAGCCTTGAGGAAGCGTTCACGGGTGATGTAGCCCTGTTCGAACATCGTCCCCAGCACCTCGTTGCGGCGCTGCAGCGCCGCCTTCGGGTCGAGGAAAGGGTTGTATTCGGAGGGCGCCTGCGGCAGCCCGGCGATCATCGCCGCCTCGGTCAGGTTCAGTTCGCTCGCGGGCTTGTCGAAGTAGGTCTGCGCGGCGGCTTCCACCCCGAGCGCCGTCTGCCCTTCGTTGGTGCCGTAGGGCGCCGTGTTCAGGTAGGTGTTGAGGATCCACCTGCGGCTGTGCTTTTCGAAGAGCTCTTCCGCCAGGTGGGCTTCCTTGATCTTCCGCTTCAGCGTGTCTTCCGGGTGGCGGATGTAGAGGTTGCGGACCAGCTGCTGGGTGATCGTCGAGGCGCCCTGGACCGGTTGGCCGCCGGCCAGCACGTCCTTCCAGGCGGCGCGGGCGATGCCCGCGTAGTCGAGCGCGCCGTGCTGCCAGAAGTCCTTGTCCTCGATCGAGACCGTGGCGTTCTTCAGCACTTTCGGGATCTCGGAGCCGGAGATCGGCTGGCGCACGTTTTCCGATTGGATGTAGCCGATCAGCTTGCCGTCGGCGCTGTAGATCGCCGAGGTGCGGCCCTTCTGCACCTCTTTCAGACTGGTCAGCGCGGGCGCCGAGTTGTAGACGTTCAGCGCCCAGGCCGCGGCGATGCCTCCGGCGGCGACGAGCGCGCCGACGACGAACAAGATCGGGATCACGATCTTGGGCCATGCGGTGTGGTGCGACCGGCGTCGCCGCCTGCGGATCCTGCTCGCCATCGGCCCGCGATTGTAGAGAGGGCGATCCTTCGCCCAGCTAAAGATCGGCGCCCTGGCAGGCGTCGCCCAGGCGGGCGATCGCGCCTACGAACGCAGCTTGTAACCGCGCCGAAAAAGGCGCAGGTTGAAGAGGAAGAGAGCCGCGGTCGCCGCCGTCAGCGCCGCCAGGGCCAGCGGGATGTTCACTTCGGTGAAGCCGACGAACCCGTAGCGGACGAGGGAGATCATGTAGTAGACCGGGTTGAACCTGGTCAGCGTCTCGAACGGCTGCGGCAACAGAGAGGCCGAGTAGAAGACGCCGCCGAGGAAGATCAGCGGCGTCAGGATGAAGGTCTGGGCGAAGGCGACGTCGTCGAACTGCTCGGCGCGCACGCCGATCAGCACACCCAGGTTGGCGAAGAAGAAGCCGACCAGGAAGATCGCCGGGATCAGCACCAGCACGTGGTCGACGCCGAGGTTGGTGAGGGCGATCGAGACGATGAAGGTGAGGGTGGCGACGATCAGCCCACGGACGAAGCCGCCGAGGCAGAAGGCGAGCAGCAGCTCGCGCGGCGAGGCGGGCGAGGAGAGCTGGTCGTGGATCGCGCCGAGGAACTTCTGCTGGAGGATCGAGGAGGAGTTGTTGGTGAAGGCGTTGGTGGCGAACGCCATCATGATCAGCCCGGGGATGACGAAGACGATGTATTCGATCCCGTGCAGCTCCTTGATCCGGGAGCCGAGCGCGCCACCGAAGACCGAGATGTAGAGGAAGGTTTCCAGCAGCGGCCCGCCGAGGGTCTGTTTCTTGATCTTCATGAAGCGGCTGACCTCCCGCCGCCACAGGCTGAAGAAGCGGATCTGCGCCGCGCTCATGCGGTGACCCCGCCCTCGACGTGGGAGCGCGACAGCTCGCGCCGCCCGACCAGGGCGAGGTAGGCGTCCTCGAGGTTGGCGACGCCGTAGCGCGCGGCGAGGTCCTCGCTCGTCCCCTGCGCGGCGATCTCGCCGCCGGCGATGAAGGCGATCCGCCCGCAGAGCTGGTCGGCCTCCTCGAGGTAGTGGGTGGTGAGCAGGATCGTCACCCCTTCGGCGTTGATTTTCTGGACGTAGTGCCAGAGCTCCAGCCGCAGCTCGATGTCGACGCCGGCGGTCGGCTCGTCGAGGATCAGCAGCCGCGGCCGGTGCATCAGCGCCCGCGCCAGGATCAGCCGCCGTTTCATCCCACCGGAGAGCGTGCGGGTGCGATCACGCGCTTTCGCGGTGAGGGAGAAGGTCTCGAGCAGCTCCTCGGTCCGTTCCTGGCGGTCGCGCTTGCCCATCCCGAAGTAGCCGCCGTGGAAATCGAGCGTCTCCTCGCAGGTCAGGAACTGGTCCAGGTTGACCTCCTGCGGGGCGAGGCCGACGGCGGCGCGCCTCGGCGTAGTCGGCGATCGCGTCGTGGCCGAAGACGCGGATCTGGCCGCCGGTCGGCTGCGCCAGCCCGGTCGTACAGTGGATCAGGGTCGACTTGCCCGCCCCGTTGGGCCCGAGCAGACCGTAGAAATCCCCCGGCTCGATCGCGAGCGACACTCCGCGGAGCGCCTCCACCCCGGTCGGGTAGCGTTTCTCCAGGTCGACGATCTCAAGCGCTTTCTCGGACGAGGCCATGAAAAGCGCACGATATTGAGCCGCGCCCCCCGGCCAGTTTCGGGGTCCCCCGCGTGCTTCCGATCTTTCCGGGCCATAGGACCCTGCAAGCTCGGAAGCTGCGGCATGGCCGATATAAGTGGGCGATGGCCAGCCCGCTCCTCGTCGTCGACGCGCCCTCGATGCTCTTCCGCGCCTTCTACGCGCTGCCGAAGACGATCACCGACCCCGACGGTCGGCCGGTCAACGCGCTGCTGGGGACGGCCAATCTGGTGCTGCGCGAGGTCGAGGCGCACCGGCCGCGCGCCGTCGTCCTCTGCTTCGGGCCCGACGCGGCCGCCTACCGCACCGAGCTCTATCCCGCTTACCACGCCGAGCGCGACGAGGCGATGCCGGACGAGCTGCCCGACCAGTTCACGGCGAGCGGGCCGTTCTTCGAGGCCTTCGGCTGGACCGTGGCGACCAGCGCCGACCTCGAGGCCGACGATCTGCTCGGCACCTACGCGAGGCGCGAGGCGGAGGCGGGCGGCCGGGCGCTGATCCTGACCGGGGACCGCGACATGTACCAATGCGCGGCGCCGGGGATCACCGTCCTCTACGTGCGGACCGGCGGCAAAGGAGCCGAAGAGGTCGACCCCGACGGGGTGCGCGAGCGCTACGGCATCGACCCCGAGCAGGTCCCCGACTTCATCGCCCTGCGCGGCGACCCGGCCGACGGGCTGCCCGGAGCCAAGGGGGTGGGATCGAAGACCGCCGCCGAGCTGCTCCGAGAGCACGGCTCGCTGGAGGCGGTCCTCGACGCGGCGATCCGCGAGCGGCGCCCGAAACTGCGGGCGGCGCTGCTCGAAGGCCGCGAGGAGCTGCTCGTCTTCAAGGACATCGCGACGCTGCGCGACGCGGGCGTCGACCCGCCGCCGGACCGCGCGACCGACTGGGAGGGCGCCGCCAGGGCCGCGCTCGAACTGGGGATGCGGAAACTCGCCGAGCGGTTGATCGAAGCCGGCAACTAGGGTTGCTCGGCTTCTTCGCCGAGGATGACGAAGAGGCTCCAGCCGGAGACGATCGCCCAGACGCCCTCGAGCAGGATGAAGCCGAGCTGGCCTTCGACGACGGCGAGGATCGCCAGCACCACCGAGCCGACCAGGTTCAGCAGCAGGTAGAGGCGCGAGTCGGTCGGCAGGTCGCCGAGCTGGTTGGCGGCGAAGGCGCCGAGGATGACGAGCGCGCCGAGGATCTGGATGAACTGGGCCATGGTGCGAGAGTAGAGCGCGGTGGGCCTCCGTGCCGGACGGATAGGTTGCGGCGATGGCGATCGACGGCATCCCCTGGCGCGGCCCCGGCGACGGGCGTCCCGACCTGCCGCTGCCGCCCGGCCCGATGCCGCTGCGCCGCGACGGCGCCCTGCGCAAGCGCTGGCGCTACGTCGGCCTCTACGGCGAGGCGCTGATGCTCTGCGCGGCGCAGGCCGAGGTCGGGCCGCTCGGCCAGTCCTTCTGGGTGCTATGGGACCGCGAGCGCGGCCGCGAGCTGTCCCACACGGTGTTGCGACCGGGCAGCCACGAGGTCGTCCTCGACGGCCCGCGTCTCTTGATCGACGCGTCCGGACTGCACGCCGACCTGCTGCTCGGCGAGGCCGAGCCGATCGAATCGATCTGCCCGAGCGGCGAGGGCTGGGGATGGACCCGCAAGCGGGCGGGCGTGCCGATCTCCGGCAGCGTCGAGATGCCGGGACGGCGGCTGGCCGTCGAGGCCCTCGGCGTCGACGACGAATCGGCCGGCTACCAGGCCCGGCACACGAGCTGGCGCTGGTCGGCCGGGGTGGGGACGGCGGCCGACGGCCGGGCGCTCGCCTGGAACCTGGTCGAGGGCATCAACGACCCGCCGGAGCGCAGCGAGCGCGCCGTCTGGGTCGACGGCATCCCCCACGAGCCCGCCCCGGTCGCCTTCGAGGGCCTCGACGCGGTCGTCTTCGCCGACGCTTCCCGCCTCACCTTCTCCGGCGAGGCCGAGCGCTCCCGCGACGACAACTTCCTCCTCGTCCGCTCCACCTACCGCCACCGCTTCGGCACCTTCGGCGGCGCCCTCGACGGCATCGACCTGGCGAGCGGCCTCGGCGTCATGGAGTCCCACACCGCCCTCTGGTGACCCTCGGCGAGTTGCGTTCGCACTTAGTTCCGGATAACGGAACGAAGTGCGAACTCACTTCCTCGTGCGCGCCTCACCAGGTGTCGACGGGGCGGGGACGACGATCTGGGGGAGCGCCGGCGGCGGCGCGCAGCGTCTTCGCGATCAGGGCGCGGGTGTCGGCCGGGTCGATCACGTCGTCGAGCTCGAAGAGCGCCGCGGCGTTCAGGGCCTTCGCGTTCTCTTCGGCGGCCGCGGTCAGCTCGCGGACCCGCGCCTCGCGCTCGACCTCGTCGTCGATCTGCTCGAGCTCCTTGCGCAGCGCCAGCCGCACCGCGCCTTCCAGCCCCATCGGCCCGAGGTGGGCGCCCGGCCAGGCGACGGTGAGGAGCGGCTCGTGGAGGCTGCCACCGGCCATCGCCTGCGCCCCGAGGCCGTAGCCGCGCCGCAGCACGACGGCGATCAGCGGCACCCGCAGGGCGGCCCCGGCGACGAGGAGCCGCGAGGCGTGGCGGACGAGCCCGGTCGCCTCCGCCTCCGGCCCGACCATGTAGCCCGGCGTGTCGAGCAGCGAGACGACCGGCAACCCGAAGGCGTCGCAGAGCGCCAGGAAGCGGGCCGCCTTGTCGGAGGCATCGCTGGTCACCGCGCCCGCCATATGGCGCGAGTCGTTGGCGACGAAGCCGAGCGGCCGGCCCTCGATCCGGGCCAGCGCGGTCACCATCTCCGGGGCGAAGCGCTCGCGCAGGAAGGTGACCGAGCCGGCGTCGGCGAGGGTCTCGACGATCGGCCCGACCGGGTAGGCGCGGCGCGCCCGCTCGGGCACCATCTCGCGCAGCGCCGTCTGGTCGGGTTCCTCGCCCGGCGCGGTCGCCCCCTGGAAGTAGCCGAGCAGCCGCCTCGCCGCGGCGGTCGCCCCGGCCTCGTCGGCGGCGACCACGTCGACCACACCGTTGCGCGCCTGCGTCTCCAGCGGCCCGACCTCGTCAGGATCGACCCGCCCGAGGCCGCCGCCCTCGATCATCGCCGGCCCTCCCATCCCCAGCGAGGACCCCTCGGTGGCGACGATCAGGTCCGAGCAGCCGGCCAACACTGCGTTGCCGGCGAAGCAGCGCCCGGCGACGATCGCGATCCGCGGCACCAGCCCCGACAGTCGCGCCCAGAGCGCGAACGCCCGCGTGTCGAGCGCCGAGACGACCGGGTAGTCGGTGTCGCCCGGCCGGCCGCCGCCGCCCTCGGCGAAGAGCACGGCGGGCAGCCGCATCCGCTCGATCAACTCGAAGAGCCGGTCCTTCTTGCGGTGGCCGAGCGCCCCCTGCGTCCCGGCCAACACCGTGTAGTCGTAGGAGAGGACCGCGCACGCCGACGCCTCGCCGAAGAGCGCGCCGTTGACCGTCGCGGTGCCGCCGAGGAAGCCGTCGGCAGGCGTCCGCGCGATCAGGTCCTCGACCTCGCGCCGCCCCCGCTGGGCGGCGATCGCATAGCGGCCGTACTCGACGAAGCTGCCCTCGTCGACCAGGTCGGCGAGGTTCTCGCGCGCCGTCCGCCCGCCCGCCGCGTGCCGGCGCTCCACCGCCTCGGGCCGCGCCGCGTCCTCGGTCAGGGCGCGCCGCGCCCGCAGCTCGGCGAGGTCGGCGCGCTCCTCCGCCACCTCAGCTCTTTTCGAAGAGCGCCGCCAACCGCTTCATCCCTTTGCCGTTGGCGCGGGACATGAAGGCGCGCGAGACGAAGGGCGCGATCCGTTCGGTGCGCGGCGTCTTCAGCCACTCGATCTCGAACTCGATCCGCGTGCCGCCGCCCTCGAGCTCCGTGAAGCGGTAGGTGCCGCGGGTCTCGCGCTTGCCGTGGGCGCTCTCGCTCTTCTCGACGATCCGCTCGGGCGGCGTCGACTCGACGATCTCGAAGCTGACCTTCTCCCGCGCCGCCGGGGCATCGACCTGCGCGCCACCCTTCGCCCCCACCCCACGCCGTTTGCCCTCGAACCACCAATCCTTGAAGAGATGGTTCATCCACTGCTCGTGGTTGGCGAGGACGTCGACGTAGTCGAAGACCTCCTGGCGGGGGCGGGCTACCTCGACCGAGACGGTGACGGGCTCCGGCATCGGGCCCGATCCTAAGCGCTCGGCGCGCCTTTCTCCTCGCCGGCAGGATCGGCGCCGTTGGTCGCCACCTCGCCGTCGCCCGGCGACCAGCCCTCGGGTGCGGGCTCGAACGCCGCGGCGCCGACGACCAGCGGCATCGCCTCCTCGCCGCTCTCCGCCATCCGCCGTCGGCAGAGGGCGTGGATCGCCTCCAGCCGGTTGGAGACCGCCTCGAAGACGGCGGCGACTTCGGCCCAGCCGGCCTGATCGACCGCCATCGGCATCCAGTTCAACGTGGTGTCGTCGCGGGCGTCGATCGTCCCCGCCTCGAGCGCGTCGGCGGCGCGGTCGAAGAACGTCCCCAGCGCCGAGCCGGTGACCCCGTCGCGCAGGGAACCGGGCACCTTGCGCCAGTCCTGATGGCCGATGTAGGAGCGCGGCCGGGCGCGGAAGTAGTGCTCGACCGCGCCGCGCCGCCGCGCCGTCGCGACCTGGTCGATACAGCCGCATTTCTCCAGCACGCGGACGTGGTAGGCGACGTTGCCGAGCGGCGCCGAGAGCAGCTCGGTCAGCTCGCTCGGGCTGGCGTCGCGCACCTGGAGGACTTCGAGGATCTTGACCCGCAAGGGATGGCCGACCGCCCGCACCAGCCGTTGGTCGATACGGGTGGGTCGGCGCCGATTCATTGATCGGGCAGTTTTGCGCAGTGGCGCCTCCACCGCCCAAAAATCCCTCGTTTGAGTCGCCTGATTACACCAATCGAAGCTACCCCGCCTTCGCCGCTCAAATCCGATTTAATGAATGAGGGTCGCCAACTCAGGCTTTTCGGAGGGGATTTGGAGGTCGCTGCCAACACCGGTTCTGCCCTGCCCAAGGTCGACTTGGTCAACGCCCGACTGGCCGCGGCGTTGTCCCATCCGACCCGGCTCGGCGTGATGAGCGTCCTCTCCGGCGGTCCCGCCTCCCCGCGCCAGATCGCCGCCGAGCTCGATGAGCCGCTCAGCAACGTGACCTACCACGTCAAGCAGCTGCGCGACCTCGGCTGCATCGAGCTCGACCGGACCGAGCAACGCGCCGGCGGTCGCGTCCTCGAACGCTTCTATCGGGCGAGCCGGCGGGCCTACTTCGACGACGACGCCTGGCAGGTGCTGAACGAAGGGGAGCGGCTCGGCGTGCTCTGGGCGATCATCAGGCTGATCTCCCAGGACATCGCGACGGCGATGGCCGCCGGCACCTTCTTCGACGACTGCGACACCCATCTCAGCCGCGCACCGATGACGGTCGACGAGGAGGGCTGGCGCGAAATGACCGATCTGCTGAGCCGGACCACCGAGGGACTCTTCGAGATCGAAGGGCGGGTGGCGGAGCGCCGCGCCGACGGCGCCGCTGCCGAGATCCACGCCAAGGTCGAGCTGATGCAGTTCCGCTCGCCGGCCCCTAACCCAGCCGATAGGTGAGGTGGAGGGCTTCGGCGCCCTCGACCACGGAGGAGAGCTCGAAATCCGCGGCGCCCGCGGCAAGGTGATCGAAGAGACGCTCGCCGGCGCCGAGCAGGACCGGGACCTGGTTGACGACGAGCTCGTCGAGCAGGCCCGCCGCGATCGCCTGCTGCAGAGTGGACGCGCCGCCGCCGATCGAGACGTCGGCGTCGTCGGCGGCCTCCTTCGCTTCGGCGACCGCCCGCTCGATCCCCTCGGTGACGAAGTGGAAGCTGTTGCCGTTCTCAAGCTCGAACGGATCGCGCGGATGGTGGGTAAGGACGTAGACCGGGCAGTGGAACGGCGGGTCCTCGCCCCACCAGCCCTGCCAGCTCTCGTCGGGCCACTCGCCACGGATCGGCCCGAACATGTTGCGGCCCATCACCACCGCGCCGAGGTTCTCGAGACCGGCGCGGAGCACGTCGTCATCGACCCCGCGCTCGCCTTCGGACGGATCGCCGCCGTGCATCTCCTTGAACCACGCCTGCTTGAAGGCCCACTCGTGGAGGGCCTCGCCACCCACACCGAGCGGATTCGCCTCGTCCTGGTCCGGTCCGGCCATGTAGCCGTCGAGCGAAACCGAGATCCGAGCCTTGGTGAGAGCCATGGGAGCCGTCGGCCTGGCGCAGGTCAGTGCCCTGATGATCGGCCGCCGTGCTGCTCCTCGACCGTCAGCTCGGCGAGCGGTTCGGCCTCAAGCCGGCCGTCCGGGATCGGCTCGCCGGACTGCACGGAGAGGCCGTAGGTGCCGGCGGCGAGGCGCTCTTCGGCGCGCTCGACCGCCTCCAGGCGGCGCTGTAGATCCTGCTCGCGCCCGGCGGCGAACTCGTCTTCGTAGAGCCCCTCGTCGTCGAAGTCGCCCGCGGGCCTCTGGGCGTCCGACTCCTCGCGCCCTTCGCCCTGGGCCCGGGCGAGGTCCGCCTCGACCCGCTCCCGCTCCGCCGCCAACAGCTCTTTCGCCCGCGCCTCGTCCATGCCCCTCACCCTATCCGCCGGCCCCCCGATGCGTTCGCAGTTCGTTTCGCTATCCGGAACTAAGTGCGAACGCACTGGCGGCGGGGTTGAGGTACGGGAAGTGGAGCGCTATCCTCATATAGGACTAGCTACAGAAAGTGAACTTAGTGATGACCTACAGACTCGTTCCCCTTGACGATGCGATCGTCTTCCCGACCGTCACCGCGACCCTGCCGATCGACGTCGGCGAGGACGAGCGCGTCTTCCTCATCCCCCGCCGCGACGGCGAGTACGGCCGCGTCGGCGTGATCGCCGAGGTGGTCGAGCACGGTCGCTCGCGTCGCGGCGTCCCCGTCGCGACCGTGGTCGGTCTCCATCGCGGGATCGCCGGTGCCGCCCAGGCGGGCGACGACGGCGAGGCCCTCCACGTCGAGGTCCAGGAGATCCACGACGGTCACCCCGACGACGAGCACACCCGGGAGATCGCCCGCGAGTACCGCGCGGTGGTCGAAGAGATCCTCGAGCTGCGCGGCGACGACGGTCGCATCGCCAACTTCCTGCGCTCGATCGAGGAGCCCGGCGCGCTGGCCGACACCTCCGGCCTCGCCCCCGACATCCCCAACGAGGGCAAGCTCCGCCTGCTGGAGACGATCGACGTCACCGAGCGGCTGGAGATCGCCGTCGAGCTGCAGCGCGAGCGGCTCGCCGAGCTGCAGGTCCGCTCGAAGATCCGCGACGACGTCGAGTCGGGCGCCCAGAAGCAGCAGCGCGAGTACTTCCTGCGCAAACAGATGGAGTCGATCCGCAAGGAGCTGGGCGAGGACGAGACCGACCTGATCGCCGAGTACGAGGCGAAGATCGAGGAGGCCGGGATGCCCGAGGCGGTCGCCGAGCAGGCGACCAAGGAGCTGCGCCGGCTCGAGCGCCAAGGCGAGCAGTCGCCGGAGAGCTCGATGATCCGCAGCTACCTCGACTGGCTGATCGCGGTGCCCTGGAGCAAACGCTCCGAGGACAGGCTCGATCCGAGCCACACGCGCGAGGTGCTCGACGCCGACCACGCCGGCCTGGAGGACGTGAAGAAGCGGATCACCGAGTTCGTCGCCGTGCGCAAGCTGCGCGAGGAGCGCGCCGAGGAGGTCGAGGAGGACAGCCGCGCGAACGGCACGATCCTCACCCTGGTCGGGCCCCCGGGCACCGGCAAGACCTCGATCGGCGAGTCGATCGCCCGCAGCCTCGACCGCGAGTTCGTCCGCATCAGCCTCGGCGGCCTCCACGACGAGGCGGAGATCCGCGGCCACCGCCGCACCTACATCGGCGCCCTGCCGGGACGGATCGTCCGCGCCCTGCGCGACGCCGAGACGATGAATCCGGTGATTCTCCTAGACGAGGTCGACAAGGTCGGCGCCGACTGGCGCGGGGACCCGTCCGCGGCGCTGCTCGAGGTGCTCGACCCGGCGCAGAACCACTCGTTCCGGGACCACTACCTCGACGTCGAGGTCGACCTCTCCGAGGTCGTCTTCATCGCCACCGCGAACCTGCTCGACACGATCCCGGCACCGCTGCTCGACCGGATGGAGATCATCGCCTTCGACGGCTACACGACCGAGGAGAAGCTGGCGATCGCCAAGGGCTACCTGCTGCCGCGGCAGCTGAAGCGCAACGGCCTGAAGCCGGAGGAGGTGAGCGTCGACGACGACGTGCTCCGCGCGGTGATCGCCGAGTACACCCGCGAGGCGGGTGTGCGCCAACTGGAGCGCGAGCTCGGCAAGCTGCTGCGCGGCGCCGCGACGAAGATCGCGAGCGGCGAGGGCCAAGCGGGTCCGATCGTGCTCGACATCGAGGCGCTTCGCGAGGCCCTCGGACGGCAGAAGGTCTTCCAGGAGTCGGTGGAGCGCACGGCGATCCCGGGCGTCTCGACCGGTCTCGCGGTGACCGGCACCGGGGGCGACATCCTCTTCATCGAGGCGACCGCCATGGACGGTGACAAGGGCCTGGTCCTGACCGGCCAGCTCGGCGACGTGATGAAGGAGTCGGCGCGGATCGCCCTTTCCTACGTCCGCTCGCACCGCGAGGAGCTGGGCATCCCGGCGGAGCGGTTCCAGCGCGAGTTCCACCTGCACGTGCCAGCCGGGGCGATCCCCAAGGACGGCCCCAGCGCGGGCACGGCGATGACGACGGCGCTGGTCAGCCTGCTCACCGGCCGACCGGTCAAGCACACTGTCGGGATGACCGGAGAGGTGACCCTGCAAGGGCGGGTGCTGCCGATCGGCGGCCTCAAGCAGAAGGTGCTGGCCGCCCACGCGGCCGGGCTGACCGAGGTGATCCTGCCCGAGCGCAACCGCGGCGACCTCGACGAGGTCCCCGAGGAGGTGCGCGAGCAGATGACCTTCCATCCGGTGATGTCGATCGACGAGGTGCTCGGGCTGGCGCTCGAGCCGGCGGAGGCCGGTGCGGATGTCGCCGCGGTGTCGTAGCTGCGAACCGGTCCCGTCGGAGCTCCGCGCCGCCGCAGGGCTGCTCGAGCGCCGCTGGACGATGGCGACGATCTACGCCTGCTCCAGCGGCGCCCACCGCTTCAACGAGTTCCGCCAGTCGCTGCCGGGGGTGTCGCCGACGACGCTCTCGGAGCGGCTGGAGCAGCTCGAGGCGGCGGGGATCGTCGAGCGGCGCCTGGTCCCCGGCCGTCCCCCACACGCCGAGTACGCGCTGACCGGTCGCGGCGAGCGGCTGGCGCTGGCGGTCGCCGACCTACTCGAGCACTGACGCGGGCGCTTCGTTCTTGAGCACGAGCAGGCGGTAGTAGAGGACCGCGGCGACGAGGCCTTCGATCGGGGCCGCGAAGGTGGCGGCAAGGGCGACGAGGACGATCCGCAGGATCGGGCCGTCGGCGATCGCACCGCCGAGTTCGACGAGCACGATGGTGACGAGCGCGGCGATCAACTTCGCCGAGATCACGGTTCCGAAGACCGGCCAACCGAAGTTGCGGACCAGCTCCCGGGATCGATCGAAGGCGTCCGTCAGCGCCCGCCTCTCGATCACCACCACCGGCGCGATCACGGCCCAGATCGTCATCAGGATGCAGCCGGGGACGATGAAGAAGGCGAGGCCGAGGACGATCCCGGCCGCGGCGACGAGACCGGCCGCCACCAAGGTCGTCAGGACCGGCCCTACCGAGGCGATCAACTCGCCGATCGACGACGCGCCACGGCCGGAGTGCGTCTCGTCGACCAGCCGCACGACCATCCCCTGGTACAGGGTGCCGACGGCCAGCGCGAGCACCCCGACGACCAAGGTGAGCCCGAAGCTCGTGCCGGCGATCCCGGCGAGCACCGAGACCGCGAGAAAGAGCCAGAAGGCGATCGGGATAAGGACGCCGAAATGCCGGCGATAGAGGGCGAAGACGTCGCCCAGAGCCTCGCCGACGATGAGCTTGCGGCCGGTGTCCATGCGGCGGCCCATTCTGTCGGAGGCCTACGATCCTTGCGTGACCGATGTCGACCCCGAGGGGACGCCGGACCACACCTACCGCCTGCATGTGGGTGAGAACGCCGCGACCGGCGTGCGGCGGGTGATCGTCGGCCGGCTCGAGAAGGCCGCCGAGCGACTGGGCGAGGCAGACGGCGACGCGCTCGCCGAGGCGGTCCACGGCGCCCGCAAAGACCTGAAGAAGGCGAGGGCGGCGCTGCGACTGGTCCGTGCGGAGCTGGGCGGGGACTTCGGGCGCGAGAACCGCGCTCTCCGTGACGCCGCCCGCCTGCTCTCCGCCGGCCGCGACGCCGAGGCGAAGCTGGAGACGCTCGAGGACCTGGTCGACGGCGAGCCCGCTGCGCCCCCCGGCGCGACGGCGCTCTGGCGCGAGGCGCTCTTCGCCGACCGTGACCGGATCGTCGGCGGCGAGGCCGACCGGCGCGAGGAGGCGATCGCGACGATCGGGGCGATCACCGCGCGGGCGCCCGGGTGGAGGCTCCGCCACGATGGCTGGAAGCTCCTCGCGCCCGGGCTCGACGCCGCCTACCGAGACGGTCGCGAGGCCTTCCTCGCGCTCCCCGCCTCCCCCACCTTCGCGGAGGTCCACGAGCTGCGCAAACGCGGCAAGGACCTCTGGTATCAGGTGCGCCTCCTGCGCGATGCCTGGCAGCCGGTCCTGGAGGCGACCGTGGCGGAGATCCACGAGTTCACCGATCTGCTCGGCGACCATCATGACCTCGCGGTGCTGGCCGAGGACCTCGAGGGCCGCAAGGAGGTGGAGGCCGCCGATCGGGAGAAGCTACGGGCGCTGATCGACGGGCACCAGACGCGCGTGCTCGCCGAGGCGCTCGGCCTGGGCGAGCGCCTCTACGCGGAGAAGCCGAAGGCGTTCGAGCGCCGCCTGCGCGCCTACTGGCGCGCCTGGCGGAGCCCTGCCTGACCAGGCGTTCGGCTCAGCCCCGCGGGGTCAGCCGCCGAGCGAGCTGTTGCCGGTGCCGGCGACCTTGGAGACGTATTCGGCCACCGCTTCGATTTCCGACTTCGAGAAGGTGCCGCCGAAGGCGGGCATGCCGCCGCCACCGTTGGTGACCTGGTGTTCGACCAGGCTTTTCGACGGCTTCAGTTCATCGAGGTTGGGCCCGACGGTGCCCGTGGCGCCCGCCTCGGAAAGCGTGTGACAGGCCGAGCAGGTGCTTTCGACGGTCCCCTTGCCGACGGCCAGGGCTTCTTCTTCTCCGCCCGACGCTTCCTTGCCGCCCCCTGCCGCCGCTTCTTCCTTCGGGGCTTCTTCTGCGGGGGCTTCTTCTTCGGCTTCCGGTGCTTCTTCGCTTTCCGGTTCACCCGGTTCGAGCGTGTAGACCTTGCCGGTCCCGTAGTCGGCGATCAGCAGCGCTTCGGGATTCCCCGAGCTGACGAGCACCGAGCTGGGGTTTTTCAGCCCGCCGACGATCTGCTGCGGGGCGGCGGTGTAGACGTTGCCTTCGACCGTGATCGGCGTCTGGATCACTTTGCCCAGCGTCCACTCGGTCGAGACCGCCGAGACGCCTTCGGTGGCGATGCCCCATTCGCCTTCGACGAACGCGATCCCGTTCTGGGCGCCGTGGGGGTCCATCGTCGCGATCGGCTGCGTGGTTCCCTTGCAGGACTTTTCGGAGGCATAGTTGTGTTTGCAGTACGGGAAGCCGAAGTTGTCGCCTTCCTGGACGAGCACCATTTCGTCCGGGATTTCGATGTCGTCGCGCTCGTTGGAGACCGCGAACATCAGGTTCGTTTCCGGCATGAATTCGAGGAACGCGTTGCCGCGCAGGCCGGATGCGTAGACCTGCAGGTCGGAGCCGTCCGGTTCGAAGGAGACGATCGTCGCCGACAGCCGGTTGGGCGGCACGCAGTGGTCACAGGGGGAGCCGATCGCCATGTAGAGACGGCCGTCCGGACCCGCTTTGATGTCGCCGTTCCAGCCCAGTTCGCCGACCGGCAGGCCCTGCAGCACGGGGCGATGGGAGGCGAAGCTCGAGCCGGTCCAATCCGAGTAGGCGATCACTTCGCCCTGCGTCGACACGAATAGCTGTTCGTCGTACCAGAGGATGCCGACCGTCGGTTTCAGGCCTTTGATGACGGCCTTCGGTTTCGCGCCTTCTTCGACCAGGTAGACGAAGTTGGCGCCTTCCTCGGCACCGGTCGAGGCGAAATAGCTTCCTTCTTCGGGGCCGGGGGTCAGCGACTCGATACCGGGCATGCCTTCGGCGAAGAGGGTTGCCTTGAGGCCGGAGACGCCTTCCAGGCCGGCTCCGATCGGTTCCATCTGGGGCGGGGTCGACGCGAGCGCCCCGGTCGTCCCGACGACCGCGGTCGGGGCTTCTTCTTCGGTGACGATCGCGGTGCCTTCTTCGGTGGTCGTCACTCCGGTGCTCGCAGCGACGGTCGAGGTCGAGGAGTGCCCGGTGAAGTGACCGAGGAAGAAGCCGGCGACGAAGGCCACCACGACGCCCATCCCGATCGCACAGACCGCGACGGTCGCCCAGAATTTGATCCCCAGGTCTTTGTCTTTCACCGGCCCACCTTTCAGAAGTCCCGAATGCCTGCCGGAAACCTATCGACTCGGATCGGGGGCCCAGCGCCTCCCTCCCTAGACTCGTCGCGGATGGCCCTGATCCCCCGCACCGACCTCGATGTCTTCGGCCTCAACCTGGGTGGCAACGTCTTCGGCTGGACCGCCGACCGCGAAGAGTCCCTGGCCGTCCTCGACGCCTACGCCGCCGCGGGCGGCAACTTCATCGACACCTCGGACTCCTACATGGCGTCCGTCCCCGGCAACAGCGGCGGTGAGTCGGAGACGATCATCGGCGAATGGATGGCGGCCCGCGGCAACCGCGCGGAGATGGTCATCGCGACCAAGGTCGGCAAATTTCCGAGCCTCCAGGGCCTGCGCCCGGAGACGATCCGCGTCGCCGTCGACAACTCGCTGCGTCGGCTCGGGGTCGACCACATCGACCTCTACTACGCCCACGCCGACGACCCGGACACCCCGCTCGCCGAGACGCTCGGCGCCTTCGGTGAGCTGATCGAGGCGGGCAAGGTCCGCCACATCGCCGCCTCCAACTACTCGGGCGAGCGGCTGGCCGAGGCCCTGGAGACCGCCGAGCGCGAAGGCCTGCCCCGCTTCGTCGCCCTGCAGCCGCTCTACAACCTGATGGAGCGGGGCTACGAGGAGGACCAGCGCGCGGTCTGCGAGCGCGAGGGCCTCGCCTGCTTCCCCTTCTACGCGCTGGCCGCGGGCTTCCTCACCGGCAAGTACCGGCCAGGAGGTGACCAGGTCGACAGCCCGCGCGCCGCGGGCGTCGAGAAATACCTCGATGCACGGGGCGACGCCATGCTGGCGGCGCTCGATGAGATCGCCGCCGCCCATCGGGTCGAGCCCGCGGCGGTCGCGGTAGCGTGGCTACGCAGGCAGCCGACCGTGCTGGCACCGATCGCCAGCGCCCGCAACGTCGACCATCTGGGGCCGCTGCTCGCCTCCGTCGAGCTTCGGCTCGACGACGAAGAGCTCGCCCGCCTCGCCGCCATCTGAGCTCCCCACTACCCGCCGGCTGTTCCTTTTGCGCCTCATAGGCGCAAAAGGAACAGCCGGCGGAGGTTGCTAGGGGATCGACGCCTTTTTCTCGCAGTTGGTCGCGGTGTCGTGGCCGCCGCCGCCGACGCAGTCGTCGAAGCCGCCTTTGCCGTCGAGCTTGTCGTTGCCGCCGCGGCCGAGCAGCGTGTTGTTCTTGTTGTCGCCGTCGAGGATGTCGTTGCCGGGCGATCCCTCGATCTTCTCGGTGCTCGACGTGATCTTCCCGGGGGTGCAGCCGCCGACGCCGGGGGTGATGACCGAGCCGCCGATCGTCGCCTCGACGGCGACGCTGCCCGAGTTGTGGACGCGGGCGAAGGAGGCGCTGTCGTTGGGACCGGCGCCGCCGTTGAAGGTGTCGCCGTCGCAGGGCTGGCCGCCGATCATCAGGTCGCTCCCGGGCCCACCGTTCATCGTCGCCGCACCCGAGTCTTTTTTCGGGTGGAAGATGTTGACCCCGTAGAGGACGTCGTTGCCGCCACCGCCTTCGAGCGTGTCCGGGTCGGAGTCTTCACCCGCGTAGAGGACGTCGTTGCCCGGACCGCCGACGAGCTTGTCGGAGCCGGTGCCGCCTTCCAGGGTCGAGCCGATCGAGTGCGGGACGCTCTGGCCGATCGTCAGTTCGTCGTTGCCCGCGCCCAGCGTCGCTTCGATCGCGGTGACCTTGCCGCTGCAGACGATCGTGCCGCTGGTGCCGCTGCAGTCGGGGTTGGTCGGGTCGCCGTTGGTGACGTCGGAGCCGCTGATCGTGAACTTGCCGCCCGAGTAGTTGACGGTGCCCTGATCGGGACCGGAGGTGCCGGTCAGGATCAGGGTGGACTGGCCGTCGATCGATTCGTAGATTTCGGTCGCCAGGCCGTCGGAGCCCGCCGCCGGGCCGCAGGACGTTTCCTGGGCGAAGCCGCCGGTGCACTGGTCGCTGCCGGGACCGCCGAAGGCCGCGTCGCCGCCGCCGGTCGCCTCGAGGTGATCGTCACCGGGACCGCCGTCGAGCCGGTTGGCTTCGGAGGAGCCGATCAGCGTGTCGTTGCCGGAGCCGCCGATCGCGTCCTCGATCCCTTCCAGGTGCTCGTTCTCGGCACCGGTCACGGTCTGGGTCTGGAGGTTGATCGTGACCGCGCCGCCGGTGCCCTGATAGTCGGCGATGTCGTGTTCGCCGGGGCCGCCGTCGATCTTGTCGTTGCCGGTGCTGCCGATGATCACGTCTTCGTTGCCGGCGCCGCCGTCGAGCGTGTCGTCGCCCTGGTTGCCCTCGACGATGTCGCCGTCGCCTTCGCCGCCGTCCACATGGTCGTTGCCCTGTTCGCCCTCGACCAGGTCGGTGCCGGGACCGCCTTCGATTTCGTCGGAGCCGCGGCCACCGAGGATCTTGTCGTTGCCGGGGCCGCCGTCGAGCTTGTCGGAGCCGCGTTCGCCTTCGATCGTGTCGTCGCCTTCTTCGCCGTAGATTTCGTCGACACCCCGTTCGCCGTCGATCGTGTCGTTGCCGGCGCCGCCGCAGATCAGGTCGTTGCCGCCTTCGCCGTAGATCGTGTTGTTGCCGGGGCCGGCGACGATCACGTCGGGGGCCTTGCCGCCGCGGATCACCGCCGCATTGGAGACGATCGTCGCCGGCTTCCCGTGGCAGGTCGGGTCGCCGCCCGACGCGCCGGGGACGGCAAAGGCGAGCCACGCCGCAAAGGCGAGCGCGAACGGAGCCGGCGAGAGGATGAGACGAGCGGCGTTTTTATGGCGCAGGAAAGTGGTCATGGTCTCCATGGCGGACGTTGTTACCCCGATTACCTGGAAAGGCGGCCCAACTCTAGACGCATGTTGGGCAACAGGCGGACATTAGGATCGATGCGGTCGGAGGCCACCCACGGAAGGAGAGGCAGATGAAGATGCGGGCCGCGGTGCTGGAGGAGTTCGGCAGCCCGCTCGCCGTCCAGGAGGTCGATCTGGCCGAGCCGCGCGCCGGCGAGGTGCTGGTCCGGCTGGAAGCCTGCGGTGTCTGCCACACCGACATGTACACCGCCTCCGGGGCCGATCCGTCCGGCTACGCGCCGGCGGTGCTCGGCCACGAGGGCGCCGGGGTGGTCGAGAAGATCGGCGAGGGCGTCGGCTCGCTGGCGCCCGGCGACCACGTCGTGACGCTCTTCTCGCCGCAGTGCGGCGAGTGCGTCCACTGCGTCGACCCCCGCACCAACCTCTGCATGGCGATCCGTGCCGAGCAGAACCTCGGCCACCTGCCCGACGGGACCGTGCGGCTCTCGCGCGGCGGCGAGGACATCCGCCACTTCATGGGCTGCTCGACCTTCGCCGAGTACACGGTGATGCCGGAGATCGCGCTCGCCAAGGTCAGTCCCGAGGCGCCTTTCGAACACGCGGCGCTGTTCGCCTGCGGGCTCTCGACCGGGCTGGGAGCGGCGATCAACACCGCCGCGGTGAAGCCGGGCACCACCTGCGCCGTGTTCGGCGCCGGGATGGTCGGCCTCGGCGCGGTGGCGGGCTGTCGCCTGCAGGGCGCCGAGCGGATCATCTGCGTCGACATGTCCGCGGAGCGACTGGAGCTGGCCAGGGGACAGGGGGCGACCGACACGCTGATCGGCGGACCCGACGCGGTCGCCGAGATCCTCGCGATGACCGACGGCGGATACGGCGCCGACTACACCTTCGAGGCGACCGGCCTGGTGGCGGTGATGCAGCAGGCGCTGGAGGCGACGCGGATGGCCTGGGGGCTCTGTACGGTTGCCGGCGTGGCGGGCAAGGGCGAGACGTTGGACGTGGTGCCGCGCCTCCTGATCACCGGCCGCCGCATCGCCGGCTCCTCCTTCGGCGGGGTCAAGGGACGGGACCAGGTCCCGGTCCTGGTCGAGCGCTGCCTGGAGGGGGAGATCGACGTCGCCCCGTTCATCTCCCACAAGCTGACCCTCGACGAAGTCAACCGCGGCTTCGAGCTGATGGAGGCCCAGGACGGCATCCGCAGCGTGATCGAGTTCAACTAGCGATGGCGATCGAGATCAAGAGCGTCAAAGGATGGCGCCAGATCGGCGAGTTCATCGATCTGCCCTTCCGCCTGCACGCCGGGACGCCCTGGGTGACGCCGCTCAAACTCGAGCGCCGCATCTTCCTCAGCCAGAAGCTGAACGCCTACTTCAAGCACGGCGAGGCCGAGTACTTCCTCGCCCGCCGCGACGGCCGCGCGGTCGGCCGGATCACCGCCCAGATCGACTTCGCCTACAACCGCTTCCACGGCACCCGGACGGGGATGTTCGGCTTCCTCGAGTTCGAGGACGATCCCGAGATCCTCGCCGCGCTCCTCGCCACCGCGGAGGACTGGCTGCGGTCGCGCGGCTGCGACCAGATGCTCGGGCCGATGGACTTCAACCTGAACGAGGAGGGCGGCATCCTGATCGAGGGGTTCGAGCTCGAACCGCTGATCCGCCAGAACTGGCATCCGCCCTATTACCAGGAGCGCTGCGAGGAGGCGGGCCTGGAGAAGGCGATGGATCTGCTCTCCTGGGACCTCTCGATCGACGACCGCGCCTCGATGAAGCCGATCATCGAAAAACTCGCCAGGCGCTGCCGCGAGAAGTACGGCATCGAGGTGCGCAAGATGACCCGCCGCTCCCTGCGCAAGGACCTCGACAGGTTCGCCGACGTCTACAACTCCGCCTGGTCGGAGAACTGGGGCTTCGTCCCCTACTCGAAGGAGGACCTCGACGCCTACGCGCTCGACCTTCAGCTGGTCTTCGCCCCGGAATGGTTCATGGTCGCCGAAAAGGACGGCGAGACGGTGGCGATGGCGATCACCGTGATGGACGCCAACCAGCTGCAGAAGCGGATGGGCGGCAAACTCCTGCCGTTCGGCTGGTGGGACTTCCTGATGCGCAACCGCACCACCGACCGGCTCCGCGTCGGCTTCCTCGGCGTCAAGCCGGAGTGGCAGCACACCGGCGTCGCCGCCCTCCTCTACGTCGAACACTTCGAAGCCGCCTCCCGCACCCGGCTCAAACACGGCGAGGCCGGCTTCATCCTCGAGACCAACCACGCGATGAACTCCGGCCTCGAAGCGATGAACGGCCGCGTGGTCAAGAAGTACCGGGTCTACGAACGCAGGCTCTGAAGACCGTCAGGTCGGATCGGCGACCTTGAACTGACCGATCCTGGTCACGCTCGGCTCCCAGGTGATCCCTTCGAGCAGCTTCTCGATCGGGACCTCGAGGGCACCGGCGAGCTTCACCAACGTGTCGAGCCGCGGGAGCCTGCCGCCGCTCTCCATCAGGCTGATCTGCGTGCGGTGGATCGAGGCCCGGAAGGCCAGCTCTTCCTGACTCATCCCGGCGGCCTGACGCAGGCTCGACAGGTTTTTCGAAAACCGCTCCGAGATGTCCACCCGCTGATGCTGCGCAGCCCGGGTATGCCAAGTCCACACGCAAAATCCGGTTTCGGACAAAAGGTTTCGGTTTCCGGGTGCCAAAAGCGGACAACAACGCATCAGAATCGTGACGTGACCAAATTGCTGCTGGCAGCGGTGTTGTTGGAGGCCTTGCTCGGCGCCCGGGAGCGACGCCTCCTGGTCCGCGAGGAACGGCGGGCGCTGCAAGAGCAACTTCGGCGGGCCCGGCGGATCAGCCGTCGCTGAGGGGGTCGCCCCTCCCCGCCTCCCGGCGAATCGGGCAACCGCTCAGCGGCGGAGGCCGACGACGCAGTTCTGGCCGCCGAACCCGAAGGCATTGGCGATCGCGGCCGAGGCGGGGGCCCGGCGGGCGGCGAGGGCGATGTGATCGAGGTCGCACTCGGGGTCCGGGTTGGTGAGGTTGATCGTCGGCGGCAGGACGCCGTCGCGCATCCCCAGCAGGCAGACCATCGCGGCGAGGGCGCCGGCGGCGGCGATCAGGTGGCCGACCATCGACTTCGGCGAGGAGACCGGGACCACGTCGGTGGCGTCACCGAGGACGGCGCGGATCGCGCGCGACTCGGAGGCGTCGTTGGCGCGCGTCGCCGTACCGTGGGCGCAGATGTAGCCGAGCTCCTCGGCGGCGATGCCGGAGCGCTCCAGGGCGAGGCGGATCGCCGCCGAGGCGTACTCGCCGCTCGGCTCCGGCGCGCTCATGTGGAAGGCGTCGGAGGTGAGGGCGCCGCCGGCGATCGACCCATAGGCGCCCGCCCCGCGCGCCGCCGCGTGCTCGGCCGACTCGACGATCAGCACCACCGCGCCCTCGCCGAAGACGAAGCCGTCGCGGTCCGAATCGAAGGGGCGGCTGGCGCCGGGCGGGTCGTCGTTGCGCTCCGACAGCGGCCCCATGTTCGAGAGGCCGGCGAAGACCGCCTCGTTGATCCCGGCGTCCGCCCCGCCCGCGATCACCACGTCGGCCTCGCCGGCGAGGATGATCCGCCGCGCCTCGAGCAGCGCGTAGGTGCCGGTCGCGCAGGCCAGCGCGCTGGCGGTCACCGGGCCGTGGGCGCCGAGGTCGATCGCCACCTCGCAGGAGGCCATGTTGAGGATCGTCGAGGCGACGTAGAAGGGGCTGACCGCGCGTGGCCCCTCCCCGACCAGCGCCCGCACGTTGCGCTCGGTCTCCGGCGTCCCGGCGACGGCGCTGCCGATCGCGACCCCGACCCGGTCGGCCACGGCGGCGACGTCGAGGCCCGCGTCCGCCACCGCCTCGCGCGCCGCGGCGATCGCCAGCTGCGAGAAGCGGGCGGTGCGGTGGGCGCGCTTCGCGCCGAGCGTCTCCACCGGGTCGAAGCCGTTCACCTCGCCCGCGATCCGGGTCGCCAGGCCGGAGGCGTCGAAATGGGTGATCGGCCCTATCCCCGAGCGCCCGGCGACGAGCGCCTCCCAGGTCGAGGGCGCGTCCAACCCCACCGGGGTGAGCGCGCCGAGCCCGGTGACCACTGGGTCCCCTGCTGGATTCACTGCGGACGGCACCGGGCGTTCATCGCGGGGCGATTATCGCGGTTCGCCCCGGCGACCCGCCGCTCACCCGCCTGATCGGGGGACGGCCGGCATGCGTGCCGACTGTCCCTCCATATACGTTGCTTTCGGTGCATCTTTATGTTCGGGAAACGTCGGGGCGCCTGGAAGGCGAGATCTCGGTCCCCGCGTCCAAGTACCACGCCCACCGGGCGCTGATGCTGGCGTCGCTGGCCGAGGGCGAAAGTCGGATCAAAGGCGGCGTCGCGGCCAAACACGTGCAGTCGACGATCGAGGTGCTGAGCGGCCTCGGCACCGAGGTCGAGGCGACCGACGACGGCTTCCTGGTGCGCGGCGGCCTCCCCTACCGCCCGGTCCGCGACACCGTCTCGGTCGGCTCCTCCGGCACCACCCTCTACTTCATGATCGGCCTCGCCTCGCTGGCCGAGGCGCCGGTCACCCTGACCGGCCAGAAGTACTTTCAACGGCGGCCGGTCGGGCCGCTCCTGGAGGCGCTCGGGGCGATGGGGGTCGAGCTGTCCTCGGCCAACGCGACGCCACCGATCACGGTCAGGCCACAGCGCCCGCGCGGCGGCCGCGTCTCGATCGCCGGGACGCTCAGCCAGTGGATCTCCGGGCTCCTGATCGTCGCCCCGTTCGCAAGCGGGCCGACGACGATCGAGGTCGAGGGGACGCTGAACGAGCAGCCCTACGTCGAGCTGACCGTGAACATGATGCGGGACTTCGGGCTCGAGGTCGGCGTCGCCGACGACTGGCGCCGCTTCGAGATCGAGCCGAACCAGACCGCGCGGCCCGCCGAGGTGACACTGCCGCCCGACATCGGCTCGCTCGCCTTCGGCCTCGCCGCGACCTCGATCCATCCCTCCGACGTCTTCTTCCACGGCGTCCGCGAGATCGAGGGCGCCAAGGTCGATCACCCCGAGGCCCACTTCCTCGATGTGGTCGCCGAGATGGGGCTGCCGATGGAGCTCGACCGCGAGGCGGGCGGCGTCCGCGTCCGCCATGACGGGGTGCGGCTGCGCGGGGTCGAGATCGACTGCCGGCCGATGCCCGACATGCTGCCGGTGCTCTCGACCATGGGCCAGTTCGCCGCGGGCGAGACCCGCTTCTCCAACGTCGCCCACGTGCGGCTGAAGGAGTCCGACCGGGTCGTCTCGATGCTGCAGCTGAACCGGATGGGCGGCGACGTCGAAGAGCAGGGCGACGAGCTGGTCGTGCGTGGCATCGCCGGCGAGCTGACCGGCTCCCCGCTCTCCAGCTTCAACGACCACCGCGTCCACATGTCGCTCTCCGTGGCCGCCTCGCGGGCCCGCGGCGAGAGCTCGCTGACCTACCCGAACGCCTACCGGATCTCCTATCCCGGCTTCCTCGACGACATGCGGGCGATCGGCCTCGACCTCTCGATCGAGGACGAGCGCTCGCGGCCGGCGACCGGCCCGCCCGCCGCGGTCGAGTCGATCGCGATCGACCAGGCGGCGGAGATCCCGATCGTCGACTGGGTCGGACGCTGGGCGCGCGAGCGGCCCGACGAGGATGCGGTCGTCGACGTGCGGGCGGGCGGCACCCGGGTCTGGACCTGGGGCGAGCTCGACCGCGAGGCCGACAAGGCCGCCGCGCTGCTGCTCGAGCTGGGCGTCGAGCCCGGCGAGACCGTCGCCTACCAGCTGCCGAACTGGGGCGAGTTCGTGATCCTCACCCTCGCCTGCATGAAGATCGGCGCGATCTGCTGCGCGCTGATGCCGATCTTCCGCGAGCGCGAGATCGGCTTCGCGGTGCGCCGGGCGAAGGCGCGGGTGCTGGTCGTCGCCGAGGAGTTCCGGGGACGCCGGCACGCCGAGGAGACGGCGACCATGTTGGCGGCGCCGAACGGTGACGGGCCCTTGCCGGTCGAGCATGTGCTGGTCGTCGGCGCGGGCGGCGCCCCGGCGCTGCCGAAGACGGATGACGCCCGCTGGCACGACTTCGCCGCCGCGGTCGCCGGGCAGGAGCCCGACGCGGAGGCGATCGCCGCCCGCAAGCCGTCCCCGACCGCCCTCTCCCAGCTCTTCTTCACCTCGGGCTCGACCGGCGAGCCGAAAGGGGTGCTCCACCGCTGCGACGCGCTCACCCGGGCGGCGATGATGGAGGTCGAGCACCTCGGCCTCGGCCGCGACGACACGATCTTCATCCCCACCCCGCTCGCCCACCAGACCGGGCTCCTCTACGGGATGTGGCTGAGCTTCGCGCTCGGCTCCACCCAGGTGATCCAGGACGTCTGGGACGCGCGCCGTGGCGCCCAGGCGCTGCGCGAGTGGGACGGCACCTTCGTGCAGGCGGCGACGCCGTTCCTCGCCGACCTGGTCCGCGTCGTCGAGTCGGGTGAGGAGGAGGCGCCGCCGGCGCTGCGGATCTTCGTCGTCACCGGCGCCGCGGTGCCGCGGGCGCTGGCCGAGCGGGCGACCGGCGTCCTCGCCGCCGCGGTCTGCGGCGCCTGGGGCTCGACCGAGTCCTGCCTCGGCGCGCTCGCCGCCCCCGGCGACGACCCGGAGAAGGTCTGGGGCACCGACGGGCGGGCGCTGGCCGGCACCCGTATCCGGGTCGTCGACGACGAGGGCGACGAGCTCGACCCCGGCGAGGAGGGCAACTTCCAGGTGACCAGCCGCTGCCTCTTCGAGGAATACCTCGACCGCCCCGACCTGACCGCGGCGGCGATGACCGCGGACGGCTGGTACCGGACCGGCGACCTCGCGACGATCGACGCCGACGGCTTCCTGCGGCTGACCGGCCGGGTCAAGGACATCATCAACCGCGGCGGCGAGAAGGTGCCGGTGGCCGAGATCGAGGAGCTGCTGCACGAACACCCGGCGGTGGCCGAGGTGGCGATCGTCGCGATGCCCGACGAGCGGCTCGGCGAGCGCGCCTGCGCCTTCGTCGTCCTCGCTCCCGAGGCGGACGGCGGGTTCGACATTGCCGAGGTCCGCGCCTACCTCGACTCGCAGGCCGTGGCCAAGCACTACTGGCCGGAGCGGGTCGAGACGATCGCCGAGATGCCTCGCACGCCGAGTGGGAAGATCCAGAAGTTCGTCCTGCGCGAGCGGGCGAAGGGGCTGCGGCCGGAGCCGCACCTGAACCCGACCGAGGAGGAGCCAGTCCGATGACCCCGCAAGCCCCGATCCCGCTGCCCGAGGACTTCGACGATTCGGGCTTCGAGGAGCTGAAGGCGGAGATCGCCGCCTACGTCGCGAACGAGGGCGAGGAGTGGACGCGGCGGATCGAGGCCGAGCGCGCGGTGCCGCCGGAGCTGCGGGTCGAGCTGAAGGAGCGCGGCTACCTGAGCCTCGCCGGGCCGGCCGAGTACGGCGGCGCCGGCATCCCCTTCTCGCGCTATCTGGAGCTGCTCGAACTGTTCTCGATGTCGCACGCCTCGCTGCGGATGATCGTCCACGTCGCCAACGGGGTGTGGCGCTCGGTCGACCAGTTCGCGACCGAGGAGCAGCGCCGCGACTACGTGATGCCGGCCGTGACCGGCGACCTGACCATCGCCTTCACGCTGACCGAGCCGACCGCCGGCTCGGGTGCCGACATACGGTGCGAGGTCGAGCGCGAGGGCGACACCTACTACCTCTCCGGCGAAAAGCACCTGATCACCTTCGGGGTCAGCTGCGACCGCTGGCTGCTCTTCGCGCGGCTGGCCGGGACGACCGGCGCCGACGGGACCGTGGCGCTGCTGATCGATCGCGAGACGCCGAACGTGCAGGTCGAGGACATGGGCGAGTCGCTCGGCGTGCGCGGCACCGACCACGCCCACCTGGTCTTCGACCGCGCCCCGGTCCCCGTCAGCGACACGCTCGGCGAGGAGGGCAAAGGGCTGCAGGTCGCCTTCGGCGGCTTCCTCACGCCGAGCCGGATCGCGGTGGCGATGACCTGCGTCGGGCTGGCGCGGCGCGCCCAGGAGCTGGCCGCCGAGCACGCGGCGAAGCGCGTCACCTTCGGCAAACCGCTCTCGGCGCGGCAGGCGATCTCCTTCGCGCTGGCCGAGAACGCCGCCGACATCGAAGCGACGCGGCAGCTCACCCTGCACGCGGCGCGGCGCTGGGAGGCGGGCGCGGCCGACGCGGCGCCGCTCTCCTCGATGGCGAAGCTGACCGCGGTCGACATGATCACCCGGGTCACCGACAAGGCGCTGCAGGCGCACGGTGGGATCGGCTACTGGTCCTCGCAGCCGATCGAGCGGGTGTACCGCGACGCCCGGGCGCAGCGCTTCGAGGAGGGCACCAACGAGATCCAGAAGACGATCATCGCCCGCGAGGTCTTCGCCCCCGTCCACGCCTCGATCGCCGAGCGGGAGCTCGGATGAGCGAGGGGGACGGCGGTTTCGCGGCCGACAAGGTCGCGCTGATCACCGGCAGCTCGCGCGGGATCGGGCGCACGCTGGCGCTCTCGCTCGCCGACCAGGGCGGCTCGGTGGTCGTCAACTACAAGGTGAACGAGGACCTCGCGAAGGAGGTCGTCGCCGGGGTGCAGGAGCGCGGCGGGCGGGCGATCGCGGTGCAGGCCGACATGGAGTCGCCGGAGGACATCGACCGCCTCTTCGACGCCGCCCGCAAGGAGTTCGGCCGGCTCGACTACTACGTCGACAACGCGGCGGCCTCGAGCTTCAAGCTGATCAAGGATCTGAAGCTGCACCACCTCGACCGCTCCTACGCGATGAACATCCGCTCCTTCGTGCTCGGCGCGCAGCGCGCGGTCGACCTGATGGGCGACGGCGGGCGGATCGTGACGCTCTCCTCCTACGGGGCGATCCGCGCCTACCCGACCTACGCCAACCTCGGCGCCGCGAAGGCCGCGCTCGAAGCCTACGTCCGTTACATGGCGATCGAGTTCGCGCCGCTCGGGATCAACGTCAACGCGGTCAACGGCGGGATCATCGAGAGCGACTCGAGCGCCTACTTCTACGGCGTCGACGGGATGCCGGGGCTCGACGTCGTCCTGCCGAAGATCCCGAAACGGCGGATGGGGACGGTGAAGGAGGTGGCCGACACGGTCGAGTTCCTGCTCGAACCGCGCTCCGAGTACATCACCGGGCAGTCGCTGGTCGTCGACGGCGGGTTGACGATCATCGCCCCGCCCTTCTTCGACGACGCGGGCGAGGCGCTGCGGCTGCCCGACCGCGATGGCTGAGCCGGGCACCCCGCTCGACCACATCTTCACGCCGATCGAGATCGGCGGCCTGCGGCTCCCGCACCGGGTGGTGATGGGGTCGATGCACCTCGGCGTCGAGGGCGCCGACGACGCGGGGCCGCGGCTGGCGGCCTTCTATCGCGAGCGGGCGCTCGGCGGCGCCGGGCTGATCGTGACCGGGGGCTGGGCGGTGTCGGCGGACGGTGCCGCAGATCACAGCTACGGCGTGCTCCCGCCCGAGCGCGGTCGTCCTTTGGCCCGGCAGGCGGGCCTAGGGTCGACCGCACAGGCGGATGCGACGAAGCGAGCGCTCGCCGAGGTCGCGGAGGCGACCGCCGGAACCGACGCGGCGCTCGCACTGCAGCTCTTCCACGCCGGGCGCTACGCATTCGCTGACTCACCAGGTGAAGTGGTCGCGCCCTCGGCGGTCGCGAGCCGGGTGTCGCGGGTCGAGCCGCGGGCGCTCGCCGAGGACGAGGTCTGGGACGTGGTGGCGGAGTTCGCGGCGGGGGCGCGGCTGGCGCAGGAGCTCGGCTTCGCCGCGGTCGAGGTGATGGGTTCGGAGGGCTACCTCGTCGACCAGTTCCTCTCGCCGGTGACGAACCTGCGCGAGGACTCATGGGGCGGCGACGCCGAGGGACGGATGCGCTTCGGGGTCGAGCTGGCGGCGGCGGTACGCGAGGCGGTCGACGACGAGTTCCCGGTGCTCTTCCGGATGACGGGGGCGGAGCTGATGCCGGAGTCGCGGCCGTGGGAGGAGGTCGAGGCGTTCGCCCAGGCGCTGGCCGGGGCCGGGGTCGATGCGTTGAACGTGGGCGTCGGGTGGCACGAATCGTCGGTGCCGACCGTGCAGGGGGCGGTGCCGGGCGGGGCGTTCGTGCCTTGGGCGGAAGCGATCCGGGACTCGATCACCGGGACTGCCACCCCATTGGCAGGTGAGGTGGCAGTCCCGGTGATCGCGGGGAACAGGGTCAATCGGCTGCGGGACGCGGAGGAGATACTCGCTGCGGGGGGCGTCGATTTGATCTCGATGTCACGCCCGTTCCTCGCGGATCCCCGGATCGTGGAAAAGGGACGGAGCGGGGGCGCGGTGAACGCGTGCATCAGCTGCGATCAGGCGTGCATCGACAGGTCGTTGGTCGGAGGCCACGTGTCGTGCCTGGTGAATCCCCGCGCGGGATATGAGGTCGAGTTCCCCGTGCGTTCGCAGAAAGGGTCGGATAGCGACCAAAAGTGCGAACGCACGGGAGGAGTCTCGCGGCGGTACGTGGTGATCGGCGGGGGGCCGGCGGGGATGGAGGCGGCTCGAGCCCTTGCCACGCTTGGTGGAGAGGTGCACCTCTACGAGGCACGGGAGGAGCTCGGGGGCCAGTTTCGCTGGGCACGGATGGTCCCCGGCAAGGAGGACTACGGGGCGACGATCTCCTACTTCGAGTCGGAGCTTTCGCGCCTCGGCGTCCACCTCCACCTGGGCCGCGAAGTCGGCGAGGACGACGCCGACGTACTCGCCGACTGCGTCGGCGTCGTCCTCGCCACCGGCGTCCACCCCCGCGCCGTCGACATCCCCGGCTCCGACCTCCCCCACGTCGTCGACTACGCCACCGCCTTCGAGCCGGGCCTCGGCGAGGCATCGTCCGTCGCGATCATCGGCGCCGGTGGCATCGGCGTCGACCTCGCCCATCTCCTCACCCACGACCCGAGCGAGAGCTTCTACGCCCACTACCAACTGAAGCCGCTTGTGGAGCCTAAGTGGCGTATAGAGCCACCTTCTCTCCACAGCAAAGGCCTGAGTGATGAGCCAGGTGTGACGCTGATGCGACGTTCGGGGCGTGTGGGGAGCGGGATCGGGATGACGACGCGCTGGGTCTGGCTCGACGCGCTGAAGCAGGCGGGGGTCGAGGTGCGGACGGGGCTCTCCTACCGGCAGATCACTCCCGACGGGGTCGAGATCGCGCTCGAGGACGGCACGGTCGAGACGATCGCCGCCGAGCGCGTGGTGATCGCCGCCGGGCAGGAACGGCGCGACGAGCTGCGGCCGCTGCTCGAACGGCTCGGGGTGCCCCATCGGGTCGTCGGCGGCGCCGAGAACCCGAGCGAGCTGAACGCGGTCCGCGCCTTCGGCGACGGCCTCCGTGCCGCCTACGCGCTGGCCGGACCCTCGATCGGGCGGTAGCCCGAGCAGACGCTGCGCATCCAGCCGATCCGCCCCTCGCGCTCGGAGATGAAGACCTGCTGCTCGACCTCGAAGAGCCCTTCCGGGTTGCGGACGCGGAAGCGATACCCGACCCGTTCGCGGTCGGCGAAGGCGTCGGTCTCGACCTTCTCCAGCTCCTCGATCTCGTCCGAGTCTTCGAACCACACCTGGAGGACCTCGCCGATCAAGGTCTCCGGGTCGCCCGCCTCCCAGTCGCGGCGTGGCGTCAGCCCCCGGAAGTCGAGCTCCGGGTGGAGCAACTCACGTATCCGGTCGAAGTCCTTGGCGGCGAGCGCCGCCGCGAAGGCACCGCCGAGCGAGGCCGACGACCCGGCTTTGACAGTCTCAGGCACGAGCCGATGGTGGCGTCCCGGCCTCCGCCTGTCAACGGCCGTCAGCCGAGCAGATCGCGGCGCGGGAGGAGGATCAGCGTCGCGACCGCGGGGAGCGCGACGGCGACGATCGCACCGGCCCGCCAGCCGGCCGCCTCGACCAACGGGCCGACCAGGGCCGCGCCGATGCTGGCCCCGAGCGTGATCGCCAGGGACAGCCAGGTGAACGCCTCGGTCATCGTGCCGGGCAGCAGTTTGGCCTGGACGATCTGGTTGCGGACGGTCATCTGCGGCGCGATGCAGAGCCCGGCCAGGGTGGCGAAGACGAACATCTCGGCGATCGAGGTCGCCGCGGGGAGCGGCAGACAGGTCAGGGTCATCACCGCGCCGAACAGGATCAGCGCCCGCCGCGGCCGGCCGAAGACGCCGGGCCGCATCCCGTAGAGGAGGCCGCCGACGCCGGAGCCGAAGGCGAGCGCCGCCGCGAACGGACCGCCGAGCGCCGCCTGCCCGTGGTCGGCGCCGAAGGCGGGCAGCGCGACGTCGAGGGCACCGAAGGTGCCGGCCAACGTCAGGCTGGAGACGCAGAGCAGGCTCAGGGTGGGCGAGCGGAGCGCGCCCAGCCAGTGGCGCTCGGCCTCCGGGTCGCCGCCGGGCGGCACGGTCGCGACGCGGGCGAAGCCGAGCGAGCCGGCCACCCCGAGCGCACCGGCGACGATCAATCCCTCGGCGGTGCCGACCGACGCGGCGAGCACACCGGCGAGCAGCGGCCCGGTGACGAAGATCACCTCGATCAGCACCGCGTCGAGCGCATAGGCGGTCTGCAGGTCCTCCGGCCCGACGATCGCCGCCCAACGTTGGCGCAGGATGCCGCCGATCGGCATGCTCGCGCCGCCGGCGACGAAGGCGGCGATCACCAGCGGCACCGTCCCCGCCCCGCTTTCGCCGAGGACGACGACCGCCCCGAGCGCCACCGCCAGCACCGACGATCCCGGCACGACGACCCACTTCGAGCCACGCCGGTCGATCAGCCGCGCCAGCGGCGGGCCGGTCAGGCCGAGCCCGATCACGAAGCCGCCGGACACCACGCCGGCGGCGCCGAAGGAGCCGGTCTGGGCGTGGACGAAGAGGATCAGGGCGACCCCTCCCATCCCGATCGGCATCCGGGCCAGCAGGCCGAAGAAGACCAGTGGCCGCACGCCGGGCGCGGCGAGGACACGGCGGTAGGCGGCGAGCCCGCCGGTCGGCTCCGTGGTGGCGACGTCGGTGGCCATCCGCCCAGCGTCGCAGGCCGGGTGCGCTCAGCCGGTGCCGACCCCCGGCAGCCCGGCGCTCGCCAGCTCGCCTTCCTCCTCCTCGCGGCGCAGCTCGGCAGGGTCCGGGATGCGCCCCCGCTCGAGGTCGCGGCCGGGCAGGACCCAGGCGAGGATCGCGGCGGCGATGCAGATCCCGATCCCGATCCAGGTGATCTTCGTGTAGCCGGCGAGCTTCGGCAGCAGGCTGCCCGCCGGGGTCTCGGAGGCGAGGATCGAGGCGGCCAGGGCGCTGCCGATCGAGAAGCCGACGTAGCGGATCACCTGGTAGAGGCCGGTCGCCGAGCCGGTCTCGCTTTCCGGCACGGCGCGGACGATCAGCCCGGGGATCGCCGCGTAGGTGAGGCCGTAGCCGAGGCCGAGCACGCCCATCATCGCGAAGGCACCCCAGAGGTGGTCGTCGAAGAGGGCGAAGACGACCCCGCCCGCGGCGACCGTGAGGCAGCCGAGCGGCAGCAGGTTGCGCGGCCCGACCAGGCGGGTCGCGGGCGGCAGCAGGCGGGAGCCGAGGATGCCGACGACCGAGAACGGCACCAGGCAGAGGCCGGCGACGACGACCGAGGCGGAGAAGCCGTACCCGCCCTCACTCGGCGCCTGGACGAACTCGCTGACCCCCGAGAGATACATGTACATCGCGATCCCGAGCACCGCCGCGCAGACGTTGCCGGTGAGGACGGCGGGGCGGCGCGCCAGCCGCAGGTCGATCAGCGGTTCCGGCGTGCGCAGCTGGCGGGCGCCCCAGGCGAGCAGCACGACGATCGCGAAGACGACGAGGAGCACGGTCTGCGGCGCGCCCCAGCCCCAGCCGCCGCCCTCGGCGATCGCGACCAGGAGGGCGCTCAGCCCGATCGAGAGCAGCGCCGCGCCCGCGATGTCGAGCTTCACCGCCGAGCGTCCCACGGTCGAGGAGACGAAGACGAAGGAGAGGCCGAGCGCGATCAGCGCGACGACCGCGCCGAACCAGAACGCCGCCGCGAGGTCGATCGTCGCCAGCAGCCCGGAGATCGGGTAGCCGGCGCCGACCCCGACCGCGCCGGCCACGGAGAGGAGGCCGATCGTCCCCGGCACCCGGTCGGGCGGCAGCTCGTCGCGGGCGGTGGCCATGCCGAGCGGGACGAGGCCGAGCCCCACCCCCTGCATCGCGCGGCCGGTGACGAGGACCGCGAGGCTCGGCGCCAGCGCCGCGACACCGCAGCCGGCAACTACGACGACGAGCCCGCCGAGCAGCGTCTCGCGGCGGCGCGGACCGTCGCCGAGCCGCCCCATCACCGGCGAGGAGACGACGCCGACCAGGAGCGTCGCGGTCAGCGACCATTGCGCCGAGCTGAGCGAGACACCGAGGTCCCTGCTGATGCTGGGGAGCAGGGGCGCGCCGAGCGAGGAGATGATCCCGGTGACCATCACCACGAAGACGAGCACGGCGGGCATCGCCCGCACCCGCGTCGCCTCGCTCATCCCTCGCGGCCCGGCTGCAGCTTCTCGATCAGGCTGCCGAGGGTCTCGGCGGCGTGGGCCAGCTCTGTCAGCTCGGTGTCGGGGAGGTCGGCGAGCGCCTCGCGCATGTCGGCGCGGATCTCGGCGCGGAGCTCCTCGAACGCCGCGCGACCCTGGCTGGTGATCTCGACCAGGACGACGCGGCCGTCCTCCTCGTCGCGCCGCCGCCCGACCAGGCCGCGGTGCTCGAGTTTGTCGACCAGCTGGGTGACCGTGGGTTGGGCGAGCGCCTCGGCGGCGGCGAGCTCGGTGATCCGCCGCGGCCCCTCGGAGAGGCTGGAGAGGACCCCGGCCTCGGTCCGCGAGAGCTCGTGGGCGCCGTTGCGCATCAGCAGGCGGATCAGCCGATTCGCCCTCGCCAGCAGGTTGGTGGCGACGAGGTCGATCGCCTCGGAGCGCGGCTGCGGAGTCGAGGTCATATAGAAAAACTATGCAATCTGGGCGGATTCGGCAGGACGAGTCGACTCGAGGGCGTGCTTGCGGGCCGCCCGGCGACGTTCCCACCAGGTCCAGGCGAGCATCGTCGCCCCCGCATATATCCAGCCGAGCAGCACGTCGAAGAAGTAGTGCTCACCGGTCGCCATCAGGGTCAGCGCCATCGCCGCCGGATAGAGCAGGAGCAGCGGCCGCGCCCACCGCCAGGGCACCCGGCCCCAGAGGAAGAGCGCGACCAGCATCGTGAAGCCGGCGTGCAGCGAGGGCACCGCGGCGACCAGGTTGACCGAGGCCTGGCCTTCGGAGAAGAGGATCGAGGTGCCGACGCCGATGATCTTCCACCCTTCCGAGGTGGTCCGATGCACGTCATGGAGGAGGCCTTCCTGCCCGGCGAGCCAGGGCGGCGCGGCCGGGAAGAGGATGTAGGTGGCGACCCCGGCGAGGGCGAGCGAGACGAGCCGCTTGACGAAGCGCATGTAGGCGGGGCGGTCGCGCGCCCAGAGCCAGCCGGCGAGCGCGAACGGGGTGATGAAGTAGCTCGTGTAGATCAGCGTGAAGGCGACGTTCCAGGCGGAGAGCCGGGTCGGGTCATAGAGGTGGTGTTGCAGCCATTCGGTCGGCGTCTGGCCGAAGAAGACGGCTTTGTCGAAGTCGATCATCGGGTGGAAGTGGACCCCGATGCCGAGTTTGTCGGCGACCCCGCGGGTCATGTCGTAGGCGGCGAGGACGATCACCATCGGCGCCCAGTCGATGACCAGATGCAGCATTTCCCGCGGGTGACGACCGAGACAGGCGCAGGCGAGCGCGCCGCAGACCCAGGCGACGACCAGCTCCCGCTGCACCGGGATGCCGTAGTTGTAGCTCCAGACGACGAAGCCGACGAAGTAGAGCGCGAGCGCGGCGCGGCGCACCGCCGGCCAGTGGCCGAAATGCAGCACGGGCTCCTCACCGGAGCCCGCCCGGGCAAGGTCGACGGAGCTCACCTCCCGAAATCTATGCGCCGGGCGATTTTGCGGCGGCGTCTTCGGCGTCGCGGCGGCCGAGCCTGGCGCCCATCTTGATCGCTTTGACCGCGCTCGTCGCCCCGGCCTGGAGGGTGAAGCCGAGGATGAAGAGGACGAGGCCGGGGAGGCGCAGGAACGGCGAGCCGAGCATCAACAAGCCGATCCGCCCGAGCAGGTAGGCGGGGGTGCTGACCACCGCGCCGAGCGCGCTGCCGACGACGCTGGCCGAGAGGCGGTCGCGGCGCGAGCCCTCCGGGCGGACGCCGATCAGGCGCGCCGGGACGGCGACGTAGGCGACCATCATCACCCCGATCATGACGCTCAGGCAGAGCGTGAACCAGGGCGCGTGGCTGCGGCTGACGACGGTGACGGTGAAGCCGAGGGCGAGGCCGACGAGGCCGCCGGAGCCGAAGATCGCACGCCAGTGGCGGCGCGCTTCGGCCACCGCGGGGCGCACCTCGGGCTGCCCGTCCTGGCTGATCGCGAAGGCGAACACGGCGTTGAGGAAGAAGCAGCCGATCGTGATCGCGATGACGAGCGCGATCAGCGGGATCACCAGCGGCCCGCGCAGCGCGTCCAGCGAGCGGTCGTGGAGGAGGTGGGCGCGGAGGTCGTACATCGCCGCCCAGATCCACATCGCGGGCGGGATCTGGATCGCCGTCAGCCGCCAGTTGGAGAGCAGCAGGCGCAGGCCGCCGAAGAGGAGCGCGATGCCGCCGACCACCCAGGCCAGCGGCGCCAGCAGCCGGTGGCGCCGGCTCAGCTCCTCGACGGCGCGGGCGATCGCCTCCTCGTCGCCGTCGCGGATGCCGCGGGCGACCACCCCCAGCCGCTCTCCCCAGTCCCGCGCGGTCAAGTCAGTCTTCGGTTGCGGGTCGATGGTGACGACGGCGCGCGCGGCCGACCGTCAGGCTGACGCAGAAGACGAGCATCCCGGCCACCAGCAGCCAGAAGGCCCATTCCGGCCATTCGTAGCTCTCGTGCAGCTCCCAGGTCTCCTTGACCGCGATCAGCGAGGCGCCGGCGGCGACATAGAGCCAGGCGTTGAGAACGTCTTTGACGGTCAGGAAGGCGAGCAGGTCTTCGTCGTCCATCGCTTCGCCGACCAGGTGGCGGTAGATGCTCTCGCGGCGACGGCGCAGGAACCACCAGACCGGCGGCAGCAGCACCCACCAGTTGGAGACCGGCTCCGGTTCGGTGACCCGCGCCCTCGCCTCATCCAGCTTCCCGTGCTCGAACTCCTGCTCGGCGACCTCACGGACGGCCTGGTCGAGCGGCCCGGCGACCAAGAGCCAGGCCCCGAGGAATCCACACCAGGCAATGAAGTGAGGCACCGCGCCTCTATATCACTCCCACTCGGGCATCATCCCGGCTTTGTAACGGTCGCCGAAGGAGCCGTCGGGGAGGATCTCGTGGATCCGCTTCAGGTCCTCCGCGGTCAGCTCGACGGCGGCCGCGCCGACGTTCTCCTCGAGGCGCTCGAGGCGACGGGTGCCGGGGATCGGGACGACGTAGTCCTTCTGGGCGAGGAGCCAGGCGAGCGCCAACTGGCCGACGGTGACGTCCTTCTCCGCCGCCATCTCCTTCAGCACCGCGACCGCGGCGGCATTGCGCTCGAAGTCCTCTCCCTGCCAGCGCGGGTCGTAGCTGCGCATGTCGTCGTCGGGGTACTCGCTGCCCGGTCTGACCTCGCCGGTGAGGAAGCCGCGGCCGAGCGGCGAGTAGGCGACGAAGCCGATCCCGAGCTCCTCCAGCACCGGGAGGATCTGCGCCTCGACGTCGCGCTCGAAGACCGAGTACTCGGTCTGCAGCACCGAGACCGGGTAGGTCGCGTGGGCGCGGCGGATCGTCTCCGGGCCCGCCTCGCTGAGGCCGAAGAAGCGGACCTTCCCCTGCTCGATCAGCTCGCCGACGGTGCCCGCCACCTCCTCGATCGGCACGTCGGGGTCGACCCGGTGCTGGTAGAGCACGTCGATGAAGTCGGTGTCGAGGTGGCGGAGACTGTTCTCGGTGACCTCGCGGATGTGGTCGGGACGGCTGTTGCGGCTGCGTCTGGTCGGGTCGCTCATGTCGAAGCCGAACTTGGTGGCGATCACGATCTCCTCGCGGAAGCCGTGCACCGCCTCGCCGACGAGCTTCTCGTTGGCGCCGGTGCCGAGCCCGTAGAGCTCGGCGGTGTCGAACATCGTCACCCCCAGCTCATGCGCCTTGCGCAGCGTCGCGATGTGGCTCGCGTCGTCGCCGCCCTGGCCGTAGGCCATCGTCATCCCCATCGTCCCGAAGCCGATCGCGGCGACCTCGAGCCCTTGCTCGCCGAGCTTGCGATGTTCCATCTGAGTCCTTTCCGTGCGGGTGTCACTCCACTTCATACCCGGTCACTCGCGTTTCTTGGCCAGCTCGGCGGCGGTGCGGAGGTCGGCGACGACGCGCTCGCGGATCGCGCCGACCAGGGCGGTCGCGGTGCGACACTCGCGCGGGCCGGCGGCGAGGGCGGCCGGGTGGACGCTGCCGATCACCATCTCCAGGAGGACGTGGCCGGGGTCCTCGCCGGGAAAGGCGTTCGCCGGAATGTCCTCGAGCAGGGTCACCATCACGTCCTCGAGCACCAGCGCCGTGCGCAGCACTTCTTCGACCAGCTCACGGGTCGTCTCGAAGGCGGGGTCGAGGGGCACGGGCCTGGCCATGGCGCCTCAAAGGCGCGGTGCGGGCGAGCCTCTCCCCCCGGGCGGCGCCTGCCAGAGCGAAATCGCGTGCCGAACCCGCTGACTGGGTAGAAATCGTGGGGTGAGCTTCCACGCGGACACCGATCGCTACGACGGCAAGATGCTCTACCGGCGGACCGGGCGCTCCGGCCTCGACCTGCCGGTCCTCTCACTCGGCTACTGGCACAACTTCGGCGACGACCGCGACTTCGAGACGCAACGCGAGATCGCCCGGCGCGCCTTCGACCTCGGCATCACCCACCACGACCTCGCCAACAACTACGGACCGCCCTACGGCGCCGCCGAGCGCAACTTCGGCCGGCTGATGCGCGAGGATCTCGCCCCCTACCGCGACGAGCTGGTGATCTCGACCAAGGCGGGCTGGGACATGTGGCCAGGTCCCTACGGCCAGGGCGGCGGCGGGCGCAAGTACGTCCTCGCCTCGCTCGACCAGTCGCTGGCGCGGATGGGCCTCGACCACGTCGACATCTTCTACTCGCACCGACTCGACGGCTCGACCCCGCTGGAGGAGACGATGGGCGCGCTCGACACCGCGGTGCGCCAGGGCAAGGCGCTCTACGTCGGCATCTCCTCCTACGACGCCGCGCACACCCGCCGCGCGGCGGAGATCCTCGCCGACCTCGGCACGCCGCTCCTCATCCACCAGCCGAGCTACTCGATGCTGAACCGCTGGATCGAGGACGAGGGGCTGCTCGACGCGGCCGACGAGCTCGGCATCGGCGTGATCGGCTTCACCGTCCTCGCCCAAGGGCTGCTCACCGGCAGATACCTGGACGGGGTGCCCGAGAACTCGCGGGCGACGCAGTCGGGCTACGGGGCTTTCGACTCGAGCTGGATCAACGACGAGGTGATCGGCCGGGTGCGCGAGCTGGCGGCGCTCGCCGGGAAACGCGGCCAGTCGCTGCCCCAGATGGCGCTCGCCTGGGCGCTGCGCGACCCCCGCCTGACCTCACTGGTGATCGGCGCCTCCTCGGTGGCCCAACTGGAGCAGAACGTCGACGCGCTCGACAACCTCGACTTCACCGCCGAGGAGCTCGCCGAGATCGACCGCATCGTCGACTTCGAGTCCGGCGTCGACGAATGGGCCGACGCCCGGGCGGGCAAGGTCGGGTCGGGGATCTGATGGGCGACCGGCCGGCGAATTAATGTTCGTTTCGTGACCTTGAATCTGCCGGAGCTTGTTCGCGGGGTCGCCGAGGACGGTCCGATTTTCTCCACCCCAGGGGGCGCGCTCTTCAACGAAGACTGCATCGACTTCCTGGAGCGCGTCACCGACGCTTCGGTGGATACCGTCTTTGCGGACCCACCGTTCAACCTGGGCAAGGTCTACGGCCCGCACGTAGACGACGAACTGACTCCCTCTCAGTACCTCGAATGGTCAGAAGAGTGGCTTGACCACTGCGTGCGAGTGCTGAAACCCGGCGGCTCGCTCTTCGTCTACAACCTCCCCAGATGGAACATGCTGTTCGGCGCACATCTGATGAAGCGTGGCCTGGAGTTTCGTCATTGGATCGCGATCAGCATGAAGGCCGGTCTCCCTATCGCCCGCAAGCTCTACCCGGCGCACTACAGCCTTCTGTATTTCTCAAACGGAAGGCCCGATACCTTCAACCGGATTCGTACTCCGATCGAGATCTGCCGTCACTGCGGCGGTGAGATCAAGGACTACGGAGGGCACCGCGCGGCCATGAACCCTGATGGTGTCAACCTCACCGATGTGTGGACCGACATACCCCCGGTACGCCATCGAAAATTCAAGAGCAAGAAGCGAAGCGCCAACCAACTCTCGACCAAGCTTCTCGAGCGGGTGATCCATCTCTCCACCGTCGATGGCGACATCGTCCTCGATCCTTTCGGGGGAAGCGGGACGACCTTCGACGTCGCCGAGAAACATGGTCGTCACTGGTTGGGGTCGGAGATCGAGAACTGCGACGCGATCATCGAGCGCCTGGAAACCGAGGATCTCCACCAGCACTCGAACGACGACTGGGTCGAGCAGGCCGGCCCCGTTGCGGCCTGATCAGCCCAGCGCCCTCCCGTCGCGTCCCTTCGGGATGTAGGGAATCTTGGGATCGAGCTCGTCGTGCGCAACCCCATAGATCCTCAAGACACCTGCCTCCATCGGGAACTTCGCCCAGAATTCGAAGTACGGGGCCAGCTCCTCGAAGTTCCCCACGCGATCGGTCAGGTAGCGCGCCGTTTCGCGCATCGGGACGACGAGGACACCCGCCGCCAGCGTTCCGCGTCCGATTCCATCCAGGAGCTTGTTGATCGCTCGATGGGAAGAGGAGATGTTCCCGGTCTCCCACTCGAGGCCGACGTACACGTCGTCGTCGCAGAGCAATGCATCGATATCTCCGGTGCCGAGGACGTCCTGCCCCTCGAAGCCGACCGGCAGGTCCGGCAGCGCCTCCGTCTGCCAGCCCACTTCCGATAGGTATCGGATCATCGGAACCTTGATCGGCTTGACGCCGTTGGGGTGACGGTCCTTGCCTTTGTCGGTCTCCCGGGGATCGGGATTCAGGGTGAAGCTTCCGCTCTCCCAGGGCCAGTCGGTCCGGGCGATCCCCGTCTCGATATCGGCGCAGGCGCGCTTCCAGACGGTGTTTCGCTCAAAGCCTCCCTCGACAAGGTTCGCGCGCTCGACGATCCTCATCGCCACAGAATTACATGAGTACCTCAGAAGCCGTCGATCGATTCCCGAGATCGACACTCGCGATTCGTCATCCTTAGGACGGTGACCGACAGGAACATCGCGCCGGCGCGACCCAAGGTACCGCTCGCGATCCTCGACCTCGCCGCGGTCGGGCCGGGCGAGTCGATCGGCGAGAGCTTCGCCGGGTCGGTGCGCCTCGCCCAGGCGGCGGAGCGACTCGGCTACCGGCGCATCTGGTACGCCGAGCACCACAACATCCGCTCGATCGCCAGCTCGGCGACCGCGGTCCTGATCGCCCATATCGCCGCCCACACCGAGCGCATCCGGCTCGGCGCCGGCGGGGTCATGCTCCCCAACCACTCGCCGCTGGTGATCGCCGAGCAGTTCGGCACGCTCGCCACCCTCCACCCCGGCCGCATCGACCTCGGCCTCGGCCGCGCACCAGGCTCCGACACCGCGGCGATGCGGGCGCTGCGCCGCGACGAGCTCTCCAGTGAACGCTTCCCCCAGGACGTGGTCGAGCTGCAGAAATTCCTCGGCGAGAACAGTCCGATCTCCGGCGTCGTCGCGATCCCCGGCAAGGGCACCCACGTGCCGCTCTACATCCTCGGCTCCTCGCTCTTCGGCGCCCAGCTCGCCGCAGTCCTGGGATTGCCCTACGCCTTCGCCTCGCACTTCGCGCCGCACGCGCTCTTCGACGCCCTGCAGATCTACCGCGAGAGCTTCAAACCCTCCGAGCAGCTCGCCGAGCCCTACGCGATGGCGGGGATCGGGGTGATCGCCGCCGCCGACAAGGCGAGCGCCGACATGCAGCTCGAGATCACCCGGCGGGTGCGCGTCAAAAGCCTCTTCAAGTCGCCCTCGGGCGCCAAGCTGAGCGAAGAGGAGGTCGACGAGATCCTCGCCGGGCCGCGCGCCCGCGCCGTCGACGAGATGCTCACCTACTCGGCGGTCGGGACCGGCGAGGAAGCCGCCGCCTACCTGGCCGACTTTCAGCAGAAGACCGGCGTCGACGAGCTGATCACCGTCCACTACTCCGACTCGGTCGACAACCGCGTGCGCTCGGTCGAGATCCTCGCCGAGGCCGCGGGCCTGGGCGAGCCCGCCCCGGCATAGCGTTCGCAGTTGGCCACAACTGTCGTGGCCAACTGCGAACTCACCGGAGGAGGCGGGCGACGGCTTCGGCGAGGGAGTCGAGGACCACGGTGGCGCCGGAGAGTTCGTGGCCGGCATGGGAGGTGCGGAAGGCGACGACCGGCATGCCGGCGGCGAGCGCCGCGGAGATGCCGCTCGGCGCGTCCTCCAGCGCCAGGCAACGCCCTGGCTCGACCCCGAGCGCGCGGGCGCCGAGCAGGAACGGTTCGGGGTCTGGCTTGCCGGTCGAGATCGAGTCGGCGGTGACCATCACCTCGGGCACCCCGAGCCCGGCGCCGCGCAGCCGCGCCGTCGCCAGCTCGGTCGAGCCGCTGGTGACGACGGCGATCGGGATCTGCCCGGCGAGCAGTTCGCGAGCCCCTGGGTAGGCGACGACCGACCCGGCGTCCTCGACCTCGTCGCGGTCCAGCAACTCCTGCTCGGCGTCCCGTTCGCCCTCCGGCACCAACAGCGCGATCGTCTCCCGGGTCGGTCGACCCATCGCCAGCCGGAACGTCTCCTCCTCGTCCAGCCCGCGCCGCCGCGCCAAGGCGCTCCACGCCCTTCTGCCGGAGGCGACCGAGTCGATCAGCGTCCCGTCGAGGTCGGCGAGGATCGCCGCAGGGCACCAGATGTCGGATTCCATGGCTGCGCTTTCCGGCCCGTTCATCGTCGTCTATATTCCCCGCCCACATAAATAGAAGGATCGGTGGACAGGGAAGTCCGGTGAGAAACCGGCACGGACCCGCCACTGTGATCGAGCATCGACTCCGTCGCACGTCGCAGGCGACAGCCACTGGTCGGCCAGACCGGGAAGGCGCGACAGGACAGCTCGTAAGTCAGGAGACCTCCCTCCGATCCATCCAAACGATGCCCTCGTGGAAAGGGGTTTTGGATGTACGACGAGCTACTCGTCCGGACCGGCGCCCGTGTGCGCACCACCGGACTCACCATCATCACCATCGCCTTCCTGGCCGCCTTCGCCTGGATGGCCCATACCGGCGACGCCCTCGCCGCAGCCGCGCCAGAAGCAGCGGGCGAAACCTTCGCCGTCTCCACCAACGCCGCCGGCGAACCTGCCGAAGGGGAAGGCAGCGGCGAATACAACCCGGTCTCGATCTCCGAAGACGGCGAGCTCGTCGCCTTCGAGAGCGAAGCGGCGAACCTCGGCGAATCCGGCCCCGCAGGCGCGGTCGAGGGCTACGTCAAGAACCTGGAAACCGGGGAGGTCACTTTGGTCACCCGCGCCGATGGCGTCGACGGGGACCCGGCAGAAGCACCCGGCGTCAGCAACTTCGTCCTTTCCGAAAACGGCCGCTACGTGATGTTCACCTCGGCGGCGACCAATCTCAGCGACGAACTGCCGGGAGAAGAAACCGGCGAAACCCACGTCTACCGGCGCGACCTGGAGACCGGTGAAACGATCCTCGTCGACCGGGTCTCCGGCGAAGGAGAAATCTTCAGCCGTGGCGCCGAAGGCACCTCGATCTCGGGTGAAGGCGGCCTCGTCACCTTCACCGCCTACGTCGCCAACCTCGAAGAACCGGGCGGCGACCACTCCGAGACCAGCGCCCCGGTCGGCTACGTGGCCGATGTCGAAGCCGGCACGGTGACCGCGGTGACGCGGGCTTCGGGCGCCACCGGCGAACTGTCCGACGGCGAAAGGGTCGAAGGCCTCGCCATCTCGCCGGAAGGGAACTACGTCGCCTTCGGATCGGACGGCGACAACCTGACGTCCGAAGCTCCCCACGGCGTCTACATCCAGGTCTACCTGCGGAATCTGGCGACGCATTCGACCACGCTGCTGAGCAAGAACGCGGCGGGCGAACCGGGCCAGAGCTCGTCCTCCTATCCGACCTTCTCCGGAGGCGACGGCTGCTACGTCGAGTTCGGGTCGAACGCCGAAAACCTGCCGGCGCCGGCTCCGCCGCCGCCGGGTCAGCTCCAGGTCTACGTGGTCAACCACTGTGCCTCACCGCAGAAGCTCGAAATGATCAGCGAAAACAACGCCGGCAAGACCGGCGAAGCCACCGAAGGTGGGTGGCTCACGCAAGCGGTGATCGCGGGCGGCAACAAAGCCCTCTTCTCGGGCCGATTCGTCGACTCGCATTCATATGCATGGCACCTCTACGAACGCGACCACGCGACCGGCAAGACGACGCTGCTGGACCGGGCGAGCGGCGAAACGGGCGTCGAAGGCGACGGCCGGGTCGGGGTCTTCGCGATCTCGGCAAATGGCTGCCGCGCAGTCTTCACCTCGGATTCGACCAACCTCGGCATCACCCCGCCGACGGGTGCCTACGAGGCCTACGTGCGCCAGCTGAAGCCATGCACCCAGGATGTCGACCTGCGCATCGAGGGCAAGGAAGAAACCCTCTTCGAAGGGGAAGTGCCGACCACCATCCACAAGATCCAGGCGTCCTCCGACACCCAGGAACGGAGCTGCAACGGCGTCAACGCACTCGACCCGGAGAACATCGAACCGGGCTTCACCGCGACCCTCGCCTCGGTCGAGGCGATGGAATCGATCGGCGAGACCTTCGACGGCGAATGGTACGGAGGGCCGGGTAACTTCAACGACTACTTCATCACCCGCTGGGGTCCCGACGAACAGGACAACTCGACCGGCGCCTACTGGGGAATCCTGGTCAACCAGATCTTCACCGACGTCGGTGGCTGCCAATACCAGATGCACGGCCATGCGGAAGCGCTCTGGGCGTACGACGCCTTCAGCCCGCGACCCCGCCTCGGGCTGTTGCCGGAAGCGGCCCACTACCAGGAAGGCCCGATGCCGACGACCGCGACGGCCCGGGTGGGCGTGCCGTTCCCGGTCGAAGTGATCGTCTGGGAAGGATATGTCGAAGGCTCCCCGTCCGGGGAACCTTCGCGGAGCGGATCGGAACCCTTCGAAGGCGGCGAAGTCGCTCCGGTGGCGACCGATGCGAAGGGTTTCCAGCGAGTCGAGACCTCGAGCCCCGCGACGGTCGTCACCAACGCCGCGGGCAAGGCGAGCGTGACGTTCACGACGCCTGGCATCCACCGCATCAAGGCGACCGTCGGCGAACCGGGCCACGAAACGGCGATCCGCTCCAACGGGATCGAGGTCGACGTCCTGCCCGCCGAAGAAACGCACACGAACCCCGGTGGTAGCGGCGGAAGTGACGGCGGCTCGAACCCCACACCGCCGACCGAAACCAAGACGCCGACCACGGTGTCGAAACCGAAGCTCGACCGCAGCGGCCTGAAGAGGGGTGAGCTGAAGATCAGCTGGAAGATCACCGACCCCGGCGCCAGCGTGAAGCAGTGGAAGATCGAGACGAAGACCCTCGGCAAGAAGGGCGCCAAGTTCGTCGTCCGGGCCAAGGGGAAGAAAGGCGCCTCGGCGACCATCCACCTCCCGAAGGGAGCCAGATACAAGGTCCGGTTCGTCCTCGTCGACGATTCCGGCCACACCACGACCAAAGGCCTGGGCACGGTCTCCGTGCCCCCGGCGGGCTAACCGGCCGGAAGGAACGGGCCCCGGCCGAACCCGAGCAGGGCCTGGCTGGTGGCCCAGACCGGAGTCTGGCGGCCCTGGCGCGAGTAGCGGATCGCGCCAGGGCCGCGCTGCAGGGTGGTGAGGTAGTCGACCGGGTCGATGCCGTCCTCGGTCCGCAGTTTCGTCGGCGGCACCCCGATCGCCCGCAGGCCGGCGACGGCGAGGCCGGTGCTCTGCGAGTTCGAGGGTGAACCAGGGGACGGGCCGAAGCCGCCGTCGTAGTTCTGGGCCGAACGCAGGTAGGCGATCGACGCCCGGGCGGAGGCGCGGGTGCGGCGAACGGCGGCGAGCGCCCAGATCGCGAGCCCGGTGGTGTCGACATCCGAGGGGGTCCCGGCGCGATAGCCGAATCCACCATCGGGATTACGTTGGGCCCGCAGCCGGCGCGCGGCCCTGTCCAGCACGGGCCGGGAGCAGCCGACGTCCCCGAGCGCCAACACCGCGAGCGCGGTCGAGTCCACGTCGGACCCAAACGATCCACCCGCACCGTGCCGTCGCGAGAGACGACGGCAGAGCCGCGACGCCAGCCCGGGATCGGTCCCGGCAGCCGCGACGGCGAAGGCGCTCCGCACCTGATCGGCGACCGGGTCGTTCGCCTTCAGCTCCCGCCCGAGGTAGCGCGATGCGGCCGAGGCCGATTCACGCGGACCTCCGCGACCGAGAACCATCGCCGCCCAGCCGGTCATCGCCAAGGAGGGCGCCTGCCCGACCGCGACGCCGAGGCCGCCACCGGCGTGCTGCGCGCTGCGCAGATAGTGCAGGCCCCGCTCGAGCAGTGCACCGGCCGAGGCCTTTCGATCGAGGACCCGGAACGTCACGGAAGATGCGGCGAGGCCACCGGGGGCCGATGCGCGCAGCTCGTACCTGCCCGGTCGCAGGCGCCCGATCGAGACCGACCATGAGCCGCCTGAGACTGCCGGGGCAAATTCCCTCGCGGCCCGGTGGGGCGTCGTGAGGCGCAACGAGACCGCTGACACCCCACGCGCTTCCCCTCGCAGGATGCGCGGGCCGGCGCCCTCGGCGAAGGTCTCCCCCGGTTCGATCTTCCCGATCGTCAGCGAGGGCGTGGTCGCCGACGCCGTTTCCTGACAGCCGACTTCGACGCCGACGCACACTTCCAAGGCATTCGAGCGGATCGCGTCGGAGCGTTCCGCCTTCAACTTCAGGCGGGTGGCGACGAAGCCGACGATCGACGCCTGGCCGGCGGCATCGGTCGTGGCGCCCCCGACCGTCGCATTCGCCACCGGTCTGCCCGCGGCGGTGACCGTCACCGTGAACGCCTTGCCCACTTCGGCCGCGCTCGGCCCGCTCAGCTTCAGCACCAGCGGTTTGAAGACCGCGCCGTAGGCCCAGAGCACTTCGTCGCCGGCCTTCACCTTGGTGGTACAGCCGCCACCGGCGGATACTCCATCGACCAGGATGCCCCAATAGCCTTCCGGCGGCATCGAGGAGTCGGGGCCGATCGATTCGACGAAGAAGTCGTAGAAAGAAGGGTTCCAGTTACCGCGCCAGGGCAGCCCGACCGACCTGGCGCCATCGTCGAGGGCGGTGGTGGCGGTCGGGCCCGGCGTCGCCCCGAGCCCGCCCCAACAGGGGTGTGGGCCGGTGCCGTCGTTGCCGTCGACTTCATGGGCTTCCGTCGTCACCGGGCCTTCGAAGAGCGTCTGCGTCGAACCCTCGATCCTCAGGGTGACGGTGACGGCAGCTTCGGCCGTGGCGATCGGCATGCAGCTCGCGATCGCGGCCACCAGGACCGCGAGCACGAGCAGGACGCGCGCAAAGCGCACCGGGATCAGCGACCGTGCGGGCGGGAGACCAACCTGATGGTGCTGTGCTCGAAGGCCTCCGCGCCCATCGAGGACTGGGTCATCGCCACCAGCGAGACACTCCGCCTGCCGGTCTTCTCGACGAGCTTCGCGAGGCGTGGTCGGACCCTCACCGACACCTGACGCGAAGCGCCGGAATTCAGCGCGAACGCGGCCTGGCCGCCGGTCCACACCTTGCCTCCCTGGCGATAGCGGATCGTCACCGTCCCGACGCATCCTTCCGGACCGAGACCATCGGGGCAGGAGACCCGAGCCAAGACCTTGCCGCCCTTGAAACTCGCCCGCCTGGCGGCGGAAAGTCGGGCACGGGGCTCGATCTGCTGCCGGGTCGCCGTGGTTTCGCCGGTGCCCTTCGGTTCGAGGGTCGGCGGGTGGATCGGCTGGACGGCTTCGCCTTCGAGCCGCAGCGAGAGCATGTCGCCGAAGGCGATCGGTTCTTCCGTGGCAGCTTCTTCGGGGCCGCCGCCGACGCTGACCAGCCAACGACTGCCGGCGGCCGGGACGACGCCGTTCAGCTGCTCGAGGCTTTCGCCGTCGGCCGCCGAGGAGATATCGGATTCGGTCACGCACCCCTGTGGTTCGGCGGTCGCGGGCGCTGCCTCCAGGGCCGCCTTGAGGTCGCCGTCGGCGGGCACTTCGATCTTGCACATGTCCGATTCACCGTTGCCGTAGTCGATCGTCAGCGCGATCGGCACGATCGTCCCCGCGGCGACGCTCGGAGCCGGGCGCACGGCTGGTTCGCTCGCGACTTCGCGTTCGGGCGGTTCGGCCGACCAGGTGTCCCCGGCCAGCGGCCGCACCGAGTCCCAGGTGGCATAGGCAGCGCTGCCTTCGCAGGTGGTGAAGTTGTCCCAGCAGAAGCGGCCGTCGGGCTTCTGCATTTCGAGCAGGTAGTCGAACGGCGTCTTGCCGTCCGCCGTCGTCCATTCCGGCGACTGGGGGTTGATGCCGCAGGCGATCAGACCGCTCGCGACCCACCCGGTCGAATCGGTGTTGACGGGCGTCCAAGGCGGCACCGCGAAGCCGCCGGTCGCGTCGTCCTGGACCGTGTGCAGATAGGCGAAGGCGCGCTGGATCGCGGGATCGGTCTGGGGATCGGCACCGGTCTCGCAGAGAACGGCGACGGCGGCGCCCGTCATGTCGGTTTCCGGCGTCGCCGACGGCGAGTTCGACCAACTCCAGCCGCCTTCCGGCAGCTGCTTGCCACGGACGTAATGGGCGATCTCGTCGAGCATCGACTGCGGCGCCCCGACCCGGTCGAGGGCAAGGGCGGCGAAGATGTCGTCGTTCAGCAGCCCGGTCGCGCCGACCTGCGTCCCGTCCCAGAAGCTCGCCACCTGGGCGACCATGTTGCGGCTCACCGACGCCCGCGAGGTCTGTATCCCGCCGGCCGAGCCGGCGAGGATCGCCCGCTCGGAGTCGGTCGCCGCGCCGCCCAGGCCGGTCGTCCCATATTCGTCGTCGTAGAAGTCCTGGGCGCTCGGATCGACCAGGCCGGCGCGCACATCGGCGGCATTCGTGCCGGTGGCGGCGAGCGCCGTCATGCCCCAGTCCCCCGAGAGCGCGCCGGTCGTTTCCTGTTCGGCGGCGAACCAGTTCGCACCGCGTTCGGCAGCGGCTTCGGCCTGTGCTTCGGTGACCGCCGCATCGGTGCGTTGCACACCGAATGCCATGACGGCGACCAGCGCCAACGCGACGACGATCCCAAAGGTCCGATCCACTGCTCTGATGTGATCCATGCCACTCCTTTTTCAAGGGCGGCACAGCCCAGGGCGAAGGCCCGCGGAACCGGCCGCCTGCGTGCGAGGCGTTCCGTTCACGGGCGGATATTCGGACTCGGGTTCAGCCTTCCGATCCCCCTTCCCAGGCACCTGCCCAGTGGGTTCATGAATCGGTCGTCACCCATACCGCTGCGCGCCAGTTCCGGCCTCTCACCGGATTTCCCGACACCGTGACGCGAGGATCATAGCGGCGGGCTGCGCGGCTCGAAGGAGTCGCGCAGCCCCGCCGACCCTCAGCGCTCAGCCCGATCCCGCTTCCCCGCCCTGGGGACCCCGGGGCACGCCGCTGACGCACCGCCCCATCGCGTGGGGAAAGCACGGGTCCGATCGGTCATTCACCTCGCACCTCTCGCAGTCGCTCGAGATCCTCCAAGTCGCCCTGACGGCCGGCGTCCCGCTTCAACGTGACGAGGTCGTCGTAACCTCGGGCATCCAGTGCCCGCAGCACGGCGGCCGGCCGCTCGAGATTCTCCTGGCCGGGCGCCGGGACGATGTCGAGATCCTTCCTCGCCCGCAAGCAGCTCGAGCATTCCTTGAATGTCGAGTTCAGGCACCGCGCCGGCGACGACCAGCCTCGGCAACTCGCGACATGAAGCGGACAGCTCGCAGACCTGCTTGAGGCGTTGGGCGGGCTCCAACTCGAGGTAATCGCGACGCAGGCGGGCGCGCTCGGTCTCTCCGTCGGGAGTTCAATTGCCGATTCGAGCACGCCCTGCCATCGAGGCCGACCCTACCCGCGACTCCGCCGCTCAGCCGGATTCCCCGCCCCGGGGTCCGCCGAGCAGACCCTGGCACTGTTCGCTCGCTTCCTTGAAGGCGGCGCTTTCGGATTCGGATTTTTCGAAGATCGGGCCTTCGCCGGAGAAGTTCGGTTCGGCGAGTTCGTAGCCGTTTTCGCGAACGCAGGCGACGTATTCCTTCACCTGCTTCTTGAAGGCCGCCGAGTTGGTGTTCGGCGGGCCGCCTTTGCCGCCCGGTCCTTGGAATTCACCCAGTTCGACGCCGCATTCTTCGAACGCCCCCTGCTGTTCTTTGAACTGTTCGCCACCGGCGCCGCCTGCGGGCGGTTCGAAGCCTTCCGGGGGTTCGCCGCCCTGCGGCGGCATGCCGCCTTCACCGCCTTTGAATTCGGGCAGTTCGACGCCCTTTTCCTTCAGGCAGGAACGCTGTTCGTCAGAGATCTGGAAGCCGCCGGGGCCGCCCCCGCCTTCTGAGCCCGAGGAGGTCGTCGTCGATTCGGAGCTGCTGCTCGACCCCCCTCCGCAGGCGGCGAGGACCAAGGCGCTCGCCATCACCATCGCGACGATTCCGAGCAGCATGCCGGGACGCCATCGTCTTCCCCCGTCTTTCACCTTCATCTTCTTTCCTTCCTTTTTCGAGTTCTCATTCTTCGAAGAGCGATTCGACCGAGGTTTCGCCGTCGGAGCCGCCTTCGCCACCGGTCGCGCCGCTCGGCGGGGTGAAGCCGCCGGCCGTCGATTCGACGCCTGATTCGGTCGCCGCGACCGAGCTCGCCTTCACCGTCGAGCCGTTCTTCGAGCCTTCGACGGTGACCGTGTCCCCGGGGTGGATCTTCTTGGCGGAGACGTTCGAGTTCCGGGTCACGGTCGCGCCGTCGCCGATCTTCACCGCGACCACGGTGCCGCCCGATTCCTTCACGTAGATCGTGTGGCCTTCGACGCTGGTGACGGTTCCGGCGGCGGTCGCTTCCGAGCCACCGAACGAGGGCAGGCCGCTCGTGGCGCCTTCCGAAGCGCCGCCTTCGCCCGCCGTTTCCGAGCCGCCGCCTTTGGCCGCGGCGAAGGACGGCAGTTCGCCGCCACCGGGCAGCGACCCGCCGGAGCCGCCTTCGCTGCTCTTCTGGGCGAGCACCCCGCCGAGGAACCCGGCAGCGGCGATCACGATCGCGATCAGCACCAACGGCAACGGCCGCAGGAGCCGGCCGCGCGGCCGCGGCGGGATCACCTCCTCGTCGGCCTCATGCCAGGCTTCGGCATCCGACTCGTCGTCGATCCAGCGCTCCCCCTCGTCGCGCTCCTCCCGGGTATCGGTGTCGATCACGCGGGTATCCATTGCGTCGTCCTCCACTGATTTGTCGTTGTGCTCACTCAAAGCGCAGGGCCTCGATCGGGCGCAGGCGGGCCGCCCGCATCGCCGGATAGGTGCCGAAGAAGAGGCCGGAGCCGAGCGATGCGGCGGCGGCGAGGAAGACCGAGTAGGCCGCGACCGCGGGCTGCACCCCGGCGATTTCGAACTGGCTGCCGACGACGCCGACGGCGATGCCGAGCAGGCCGCCGATCGCCGAGACCAGGAGCGCCTCGGTCAGAAACTGGGCAAGGATGTCGGAGCGGCGGGCGCCGATCGCCTTGCGGATGCCGATCTCCCGGGTCCGCTCGGTGACGCTGACCAGCATGATGTTCATCACTCCGATCCCGCCGACCACCAGGGAGATCGCCGCCACCCAGGTCAGCAGCGTGGTGAAGACCGATTCACTCGAGCTCGAAGCTTCGAGGATCGAGCTCTGGTTGATGACCGTGATCCCTTCGCTCAGTTCGTGGCGCGACTCGAGGACCTGCGTCGCCTGTGCTTCGGCTTCTTCGACCGTGCCCGGGCTCGTCGCCTCGACCGTGATCGAACTCAGTTCGCCGTAGCCGGAGAGCGTGTCTTCGACCGCGGTGATCGGCGCGAAGACGCCGTCGTCCTGGCTCGAGGTCCCGCTCGATCCCTTCGCCTTGGTCAACCCGATCACCTGGAAGTTGACGCCGTTGACCTGGATCGTCTTGCCGACGCCGCTTTCGCCGGGGAAGAGTTCTTCGGCGACTTCGGGGCCGATCACCGCCACCCGCGCCCGTTCCTTCACCTGCGCGGCGGTGAACCACTGCCCCGACTGCACCGTGTAGTTGTGGGCTTCACGGTAGGCGGGCGTGGTGCCGACGAATTCGCCCGGTTCGGCTTCCGCCGTGCCGTAGACGAGTTCGGTGCTGCCGGCATCGACGACCGGCGCGACGCTTTTGATCGCGGGCGCGCGTTCGGAGTCTTCGAGCGCTTCGACGTCGGCCTCTTCCAGCGTCACGCTGGTGGTCGCGCCGGTGGTCGTCGTCGCGCTCGGCGAGGCGCTCACGGTGAGCGTGTTCGAGCCGAGGGCGTCGATCGATTCCTGCACCGCGTCGGAGGAGCCCTTGCCGACCGCGATCAGGACGATCACCGAGGCGATCCCGATCGTGATCCCGAGCACGGTCAGCGCCGTGCGCAGCCGGTGCGACATCAGGCCGATCCAGGCGGTGCGCAGCGTCTCGACCGCCATCAGACCAGCTCCATGCTGCGATCGGCGACGACCCGCCCGTCGGCCAGCCGCACCAGACGCTCGGCGTGGGCGGCAACCTCGTCCTCGTGGGTGATCATCACCACCGTGCGGCCGCTGGCGTTCAGGTCCTCGAAGATCCGCAGCACGTCGTGGGTAGAGTGGGAATCGAGGTTGCCGGTCGGCTCGTCGGCGAGGACCAGCGCCGGGTTGGTGACGATCGCGCGGGCGATCGCGACCCGCTGCTGCTGACCACCGGAGAGCTCACTCGACCCATGGTCGAGACGGTTCCCCATCCCCACCGCGCGCAATGCCCGCACCGCCCGGCGACGGCGCGCGGCGCGGCCCAGCCCGGCGTAGATCAGCGGCAGTTCGACGTTGGCGGTCGCCGAGATCTTCGACACCAGGTTGAAGCCCTGGAAGACGAAGCCGATCTTGCGATTGCGCAGGTCGGAGAGATCGTCTTCGTCGAGCAGACGTACGTCCACGCCGTCGAGGAGGTAACGGCCCGAGGTCGGCGCGTCAAGGCAGCCGAGCGTGTTCATCAGCGTCGACTTCCCACTGCCCGAAGGGCCCATGATCGCGACGTACTCGCCGCGCTCGATCAGCAACGAGACGCCGCGCAGCGCCCGCACCTGGGTCTGCCCCATCGTGTAGGTCCGGACCAGATCCTCGATCCGGATCACCGGCTGCTCGGACCGCTCCATCACGGGCCCCCGCCGGGGAAGCTGAAGCTGCCGCCGCTCGGCGGCGAGAAGCCACCGGAGCCGCCTCCCGGGAAGCTCCCGCCGCCGGGGAAGGCGCCGGATTCGCTGCCGCCTTCACCGAGGCCGCCGGTGGCGACGGTCGTTTCGGGGAGGATCAGCGTCTCCCCCGCCTTGACGCCGCTGATCACCTGCGTCGTTTCATCGCCGACCAGGCCGGTCTTGACGGTCTTCGTCACTTCCTTGCCGTCTTCTTCGACCGTGACGCTGTTGCCGGTGATCGCTTCGCTCGGCACGGTGAGCGCGTCCTTCACCTGTTCGACGGCCACTTCGGCGCTCGCCGACATCCCGGCGCGGACGCCCTTGGCGTTCTGGGTGACGAGGATCGTCGCCGGGTATTCGACGACGCTCGAAGAGCCTTCGCTCGGCAGCACGCTGACCTTGGTGACTTCGCCGGCCAGTTCGGTGCCTTCCATCGCGCTGACCGAGACCGTTGCGGTCTGGCCCACGCGGACCTTGCCGATGTCGGACTCGCTGAAGCTGACTTCCATCTTCAGCCGGTGGACCTGGGCGAGGACCATGAAGGACCCGGAGGATTCGCCCGATTCGCCGCCGGTGGCCCCGAGCCCACCGAGGGAGGCTTCGGAGGACCCTCCCCCGCTGGTACCCGAGGCTTCACCGGAGACGTTTTCGCCGACCGACCCCGAGACCGAGGCGATCGTGCCGGAGAACGGCGCGCGCAAGGTGGTTTCACGGACTTCCTGGCGGGCGCTCTTCAGCGTCAGTTCGGCCTCGCGCAGGTTCGCTTCGGCGGTCGGCAGGCTGACGCTCACGCCGGCGGCGCCAGTTTCGGCCGAGCCGCCGGTCTCGGCGCCGGAGGGCGCGCTCGATTCCGTGGTCGCTTCGGTCGGCGCCGCAGTTTCAGCTTCGGTGCCCGGCGCTTCGGTCGAGGTTTCCGGGCCGGCTTCTTCCTTGCCTTCCCCGGCTTCCTTGCCGGTGCTCGGCGCTTCCTTCTCGCCGCCCGCCTTTTCCTTTTCCGCCGCTTCCTTTTCGGCGGCGGCCTTTTCCTTCGCGGCTTTTTCGGCGGCGGCCTTTTCCGCGGCGGTCTGTTCGGTGGTGGATTCCGTGGTCGGCGCAGTGCCTTCTTCGGCGCTCACGGCTGTCGTCGTACCTTCGGTGGTCAGCACCGCGAAGACCGTCTTCGCCCCACCCTCGTAGGCAACTTCTTCGCTTTCTTCTTCTTCGGCTTCGGCGGCCGCTTCCACCGTTTCTTCGGCTTCCAGCAGCTGCGCTTCGGCCGAGGCGAGCGAGGCGCGAGCGGAACTCGAGTCGATTTCGGCGAGGACCTCGCCCTTCGTCACCTCTTCCCCCGCCTTGACGTAGATCGCGGTCACTTCGCCCGAGGCGCCGAAGTTCAGTTCCACCTTCTGCGCCGGTTCAAGCGTGCCGTTGCCGGAGACCGTCGACTGGACGACGCCCTTGCCCACCGTCGCCGTGCGCCTGGTGGCCGCCGAGCTGCTCGAGGAGCTGCCGCCGAGCGAGGCGATCGCGATCGCGACGAGGGCGACGGCGAGGATCGCCAACCCCCACTCGAGCGGACGGCGGGGCAGGGGCAGACGGCGGAGGCTGGAGCGCTTTTTCACCCCCGCGATGCTTCAGCCTGTCGCTCAGCGCTCCCTAACGGAAAGCTGAGGAATCGCTGAGAGCGGGTTAACCCTCGGGAGGCGGTGGATCCGATCTCCGCCCCGCTTCGATCCGCGCCCGCAGTTCGGGGCCGCGGCCGGCGGCGACGGCGCGCGCCGCGCGCGCCGGGCTCAGTTCGAAGTGGTTGTCGATCGCCAGGTCGAGCAGGTCCTGTTTTTCGATGTCCTCCTTCGCCCAGCGCAGGAAGACCCAGGCGAAGATGCCGAGCGCCAGGAAGGTGCACTCGGCCATCAGGATCGCCCCCGCCGTCGACTGGTCGGCGATCGGCGTGATGCCGTGCAGTTCGGCGGTCTTCGAGTAGTCCGGGTAGAAGACCGTGTCCGACCACATCATCGCGTTGGCGAGCACCATCGCCGGCAGCCAGATGAAGACCGTGTAGATGACGTGGGCGCCCTTGCCGAACCACTGCGGCTTCGGCAGCGGGCCGAAGAGCGGCATCCAGAGCAGGATCCCGGCGGAGAGGAAGGTGAGGTGCTCGAGCACGTGCAGGCTGGTGTCGGTGAGCACCGACTGGTAGAGCACCGGGATGTGCCAGAAGTAGAGGACCGCGGTGAAGATCGAGATCGCCACCACCGGGTGGGTGAGGGCGCGCAACGGGCGCCCGGCGCGGAAGCTCAGCAGCGGCTGCAGCAGCGGGCCGGTGAAGCCGAGGACGATCAGCAGCGAGGCGATGTCGGCCAGCACCAGGTGCTGGATCATGTGCACCCAGAGCAGTTCGTCGGCGAAGTCGTCCATCGGCCCGATCAGCGCCGCGCAGATCGTCACCATCCCGGCGCCGAAGCAGACCTGGCGCCAGACCGGCACCGGCCGCCCTTCGCCGGAGAGCCGTCCCGCGCGCTTCTCGTAGGCCATCGCCAGCGCCAGCGGCACGAGGAACTCCATGATCTCCCAGAAGGTGTCGATCACTTCTTTCATCGAGGCGAAGAATAGGACCAAGAACCTGTCTCAAGACCCCCGCGCACGCCTGGACGGCGCCGGACACACTTCGCGGGGCGGCGTCCTCGATCGGCCAAATGGCTCTGCCATTCGGCCTCCCTGCGTCCTACCCCCGCTCGGTCCGGCACTCGCCAGTCGCACACGCGAGTCTTGAGACAGGTTCTTAGACGACGGTTTCCCTCGGCAGCAGGGCCTCGGGCCCGGGCGGTGGACCCGCCTGGGCAGGCCGCTCGATGTCGATGCCGCGGCGGCGCAACTTCAGCGTGTAGATCGAGTCGGCGCTGAGCAGATGGCTGAGCCCGGTGGCGACGACCACGGCGAGCATCAGCGGCAGGATGATCTTGTAGTCGCCGCTCAGCTCGAAGACGATCAGGATCGCGGTCATCGGCGCCCGGCCGGCCGCGGCGAAGAGCGCCGCCATGCCGACCAGGCCGTAGGCGCCTGCGCCCGCGGTCACACCAGGCAGCAGATCGTGGGCGCCGAGGCCGTAGGCGCTGCCGAGCATCGCGCCGATGAACAGGGACGGCGCGAAGACCCCGCCCGAGCCGCCTATCGCCATCGTCAGGCTCGTGGCGAAGATCTTGCCCACGCCGAAGACGATCAACGCACCGAGCACGTACTTGCCCGCGATCGCCCCTTCCAGCACCGGGTATCCCACCCCGTACATCTCCGGCAGCGCCAACAGCACGAGGCCGAGCAGGACACCGCCGACCGCGGGTCGCAGCCAGGCAGGGCCGCGCCAGATCCGGTCGGCGAGGTCCTCCATCCCGTAGAGCACCCGGATGAAGGCGACGCCGACCACCGCGGCGAAGAGGCCGAGCAGCGCGTACAGCGGGTACTCCCAGTCGGAGACCAGGTGGAACGGAGGCAGGGTGAGGAACGCTTCGGCCCCGAAGGCGACCCGGCCGACCGCGGTGGCGACCAGGCCCGAGAGGATGATCAGCCCGAAGGAGCGGGTGTCCCAGCGGCGCAGGATCAGCTCGAGCGCGAAGAAGACGCCGGCGATCGGCGCGTTGAAGGTGGCGCCGATCCCGCCTGCCGCGCCACAGGCCACCAGCAGACGAATGTCGTGGGCGGCCAGCTTCGCGACCTGCCCGAGGGCCGAGCCGATCGCCGAGCCGATCTGGACGATCGGCCCCTCGCGACCGACCGAGCCGCCCGCACCGATGCAGATCGCGGAGGCGAGCGACTTGACGATCGGGACGCGGCCCCGGATGCGGCCTTCGTTGGAGTGGACGGCAAGCATCACCTCCGGCACCCCGTGGCCGCGCGCCTCGGGCGCGAAGCGGTAGACGAGCGGGCCGTAGAGAAGCCCCCCGACCACCGGCACGACCAGGACCACGAACGGCCCGAGGAAGGCGAGGTGTGGGTTGGTGAAGTGGCCGAGCGCGCTCGGGTCGGAGTGCCCGGCGAAGATCCAGGTGAAGCCCTCGACCAGGTAGCGGAAGACGATCGCGCCGAGCCCGGCGCCGAGCCCGACCGCCAGGCAGAGGCCGATGAGCGGGAGCTCCGCGCGGGCGCGGGCGAGGACGGGCCTTGGCTCGGGGCGCTCCATGATCCCGACCCTAGGGATGGCCCGACCCGGTCCAGGCCTCAAAGTGCCTGCAACGGTGCGGATTGTCAGATCTCTGACGACGCTACGATCGATCGGACTTGAGCGCCGACACCGTCGAAGTCCTCCGCGTCGACCCCGACCTCGCGGCGGGGATCGACGCCGCGCACCTGACGGAGGCGCGCCGCACCTGCATCGCGACCCGCGCCGAGCTGCCGCGCGGCCCCTGGAGTCCGACGACGGCCTCGCCGGCCACGGCCGACGGCTTCGGCCTCCTCGTCCTCGCCGGCTTCCTCGTCCGTCGGGTCGGCCGTGGCGACCGCTTCGGCGCCGAGCTGCTCGGACCTGGCGACCTGCTGCGCCCGTGGCAGACGATCGGCGCCGTCGCCAGCGCGCCCTTCGAGCCGACCTGGACGGTGGTGGCGCCCGCCGAGCTCGCCGTCCTCGACAAGGTCTTCGTCGCCCGCGCCGCGGCCTACCCGAGCGTCGCCGTGGCGATGGTCGACCGGGCGATGTCGCGCTCCCGCCACCTGGCGCTGACCATGGCCGCGGTCCAGCAGCCGCGGGTCGACCGTCGCCTCCACGCCCTCCTCTGGCAGCTTGCCGACCGCTGGGGGCGGATCGGCCCCGAAGGTGCGACCCTCGCGGTGCCGCTCACCCACGAGCTGCTCGGCGAGCTGGTCGCGGCGCGACGTCCCTCGGTGACGACGGCGCTGGCCGGGCTCGCCGCCGCCGGACAGGTCGAGCGCGAGGGCCGGCGCTGGCTCCTGCGCGGCGGGCCCCCGGAGGAGATCGTCGAGCTCCTCGGTGCCGACCTCCCGGCCGACTGAGCCTCGGAATACCCTGCTCGTCCATGGACGACGGAAAGGCACCGCGCTGAGACGGATCGCCGGTGCCCTGCTCGCTGTCGTGCCGCTCGTGCTGGCGGTCGGCGGCTGCGGGTCGATCTCGGCCTCCGCCGGGGAGTTCGCCCCCGCCCAGCCGGGCGTCCTGACCGTGGCGACCTCCGTCGTCCCCAGCCCGGGCTTCTGGGAAGGCACCCCGGAACACCCGACCGGCGGCTTCGAGTACGAGCTGGCGCGGGCGATGGCGAAGCGCTTCGGCCTCAGCTCGGTGAAGGTGAAGATCGTCCACTTCCACCGGATCGTCCGCGGGCACCTCGGCGGGGCCGACCTCGCCATCGACCTGATCACGCCCACGTCCGAACGGGAAGAAGTGCTCGAATTCTCCGACCCCTATCTGAAAACCGCGCCGACGGTGCTGGTCCAGGCGGGGACCGAAGTCCCCGACCTGAAGACCGCCCAGGAACTGCGCTGGGGCGCGATCCAGTCGACCACCTTCGTCGAAGCGATCGAAGACTCGATCGTGCCGGAAAGCGAACCGATCCTCTACGACGGCCAGCAGGAGGTGATCGCGGCCCTCGAAGCGGGGAAGATCGAAGCCACCCTGCTCGACCTGCCACTAGCGGTCGCCGTCGCCGCCCAGTCCCACGGCAGGCTCGAAGCCGTCGCCCAGCTCCCGGAAAAGGAGGCGCTCGCCGTCGCGATGCCCGAGGACTCGCCCGATCGCCAGGCGGTCGACTCGGCGATCCGCGCCTTCACCGCCGATGGCACGATCGAAGATCTGCTCGAAGAATGGGTCGGCGAAGATGCGGTGAACGCCGAATCCGCGATCCCCCTACTCCACACCACCCTCCACTGATGCCCGCCGGCTTCCCTCAGATCCTCGCCGGGATCGCGCTCAAATCGCCCAGCGGCCCCGCCTGGGAGTTCCTGATCCTCTTCCTGGTCGTCATCATCGGCCCGCCGCTGATGACGAGAGCGCGGGTGCCGGGGATCATCGGCCTGCTGGTCGGCGGCTACGTGATCGGCCCATACGGCCTGAACCTGATCGGCGCCGGCAACACCACCGTCCCCGACCTCGGCCAGGTCGGCCTGCTCTACCTGATGTTCGTCGCCGGGGTCGAGCTCGACCTCTCCTTGGTCCGCATCCATCGCCGCGCGGTGCTCACCTACGGCGTCCTCACCTTCGCCCTGCCGATGCTGTTCGGCACCGTGATCGGCCTGGCGCTCGGCTGGATCCCGGCGGCGGCGCTGCTGCTCGGCGCCCTCCTCTCCTCGCACACGCTGCTCCTCTATCCGACCGCCCGGGGAGCGGGGCTGGCCGCCGACCGCGGCGTCGCCACCGCGGTGGGCGCGACCGTCCTCACCGACACGGCGGCGCTTGTCGTGCTCGCCGCGGTCTCCGGGACGCAGGTGGCGGGGGGCTCGCCCGCCTCGATTGCGCTGCAGATCGCGCTCGGCCTCTTCGTGGTGGTCGCCTTCACGTTGGTCGCCCTGCCGCGGATCGCCCGGCTCGCGTTCCGGTATCTCGGCACCGATCGCGTCGTCCGCTACCTGCTCGCGATCGCCTCGTTCCTGGCGGCGGGGACGGTGGCCGACATCTTCGGCATCGAGCCGATCGTCGGCGCCTTCTTCGCCGGGCTGGCGCTCAACCGCCTCGTCCCCAACGAGGGCCCGCTGATGGACCGCATCGACTTCTTCGGCAGCGCCGTGTTCGTCCCGATCTTCCTCGTCTCGGTCGGCCTGCTGCTCGATCCCAAGGTGATGGTCGAAACCGAGACGCTGAAGCTGGCGGGTCTCTTCATCGCCGCCAGCCTGGCCGGCAAGGCGGCCTCCGCCGGCATCGCCCGCCTCTTCCTCGGCTACAGCGGCCCGCAGGCGACGCTGATGCTGGGACTGACCGTGCCGCAGGCGGCGGCCACCCTGGCGGCGACGATCGTCGGCTTCAACATCGGCCTCTTCGACCAGTCGGTCGTCAACGCCGCGCTCGTCCTGATCCTCGTCTCGATCGTCGTCGGCACGCTGCTGGTCGACCGCTCGGTCGCGGCGGTGCCCGCGCCGGAGGGGGTCGGCGAGCGGATCGGTGCCCGTGTCCTCGTCGTCCTCACCGAGTCGGACCAGGCGCCGCTCGCGTTCGCCCTGGCGGCCCGGATCGCGGCGACCGACGGCGGCGTCGTGCGCAGCCTGCTGACCGCGCCGCGAGGGGAGATCGAGGCACTCGAGCCGCGTCTGGCCGATCTGCAGGCGGCGGGCTACGCGGTCGGGGTCGACGTCGAGCCTCACCTCCTGGTCCACCACGCGCTGGCCGAGGGAGTCGTGAACGTCGCCACCGAGTCGCGTGCCTCGTTGGTGATCCTCGGCGCGCCGCACACGCTGGAGGCCTCCGCGTTCGGCAGCGACGCGGAGGCGATCGCCTCGGGCCTCGCCGTGCCGGTCGGCGTCCTGCTCGGCACCGATGCGGGGGTGCGCGAGGTCGAGGTGGTGCGCGAGGTCACCGATCGACCCGGAGGCGCGTTCGACGCCGACGGCCTGGCGATCGACATCGGCCGACGGCTCGCGGGCGCCGCGGTGCAGGCCGGCGACCTGGTCCCCGAGAGCCTCGAGTCGCCCCGGCCCGGCCTGTTGCGGATCATGCCGACGACCTCCTGGCAACTGCTCGCGGGAACCGCCGCGCCGGGCGCACACTCGTCGATCCTGCTCCTGCCCGACCTGTAGGCGCTGCATGAGTTTGGGCCCCTATAGGGGCCCAGAAGGATGGTCACATGTTCATGACGTCAGAACATCTGGCTCCCCCGCCGCTACGCGCCTGCGAGCCAGGCGAGCACCTCGCCGGCGTCGCGGTCGGGCGGGAAGACGGGGTAGAAGACCTTGACGATGCGGGCATCGCGGGCGACGAAGGTGAGGCGCCGGTAGAAGGTCCGGCCGTCGACCTCGAAGGTCGGCAGCCCGGGGTCGGCGGCCAGCCGCAGGCCCTCGTCGCTGAGCAGCGGGAAGGGGATGTGCTCGCGGGCGGCAAACTCGACCTGCTCGGCGGAGCTCTGGGCGCTGATCCCGACCACCGCGGCGCCCAGTCGCTCGAAATCGGCGAGCGCGTCCCGGTAGGCGCAACTCTGCGGCGTGCAGCCGCGGGCGCCCGGAATGTCATCCCAGCCGTGCGGCAGTGGCAGGCCGGGGGTGCCCGTCATCGGGTAGACGTAGGCGACGAGGAGGGGCAGCGCCTCGACGAGGCGAAACTCGCCGCCTCGGGTCGAGAACAACGGCTGATCGGGCAGCCGCCGTCCGACCAGGCCCCCGGCGGCGCCGTCGTCGACCGGGGCCGGCAGATCATCCGGCAGGCTGGAGTAGTCGTGACCCACCCCTCCGATTATGGACATCGTCGTCCCCGATTAATGTCGTCCTCATGCCCCCTGAGCAGCAGGTCGTCTGGATGCCGGGTGGCGTCCGCACCGAGATCCACCTCACCGGCGCCGACACCGACGGCGCCTTCTGCCTCCTCGTCGACGAGCCGCCGGCGGGCTGGTCCCTCCCTCCTCACAGCCACGCAGCGGAGGCCGAGACGATCCACGTCCTCGCCGGCGAGTTCGAGATGACCGTCGACGGGTCCACCACGCATCTGGGGCCCGGGCAGACCGTCCATATACCTGCGGGCGTCGTCCATTCGGGCCGCAACATCGGTCCCGAGACCGGCCGCAGGCTGCTCGTCTTCAGCCCCGCCGGGATGGAGGAGTTCTTCCGCGAGGCGGGCGCGGCCTCGCCCGACGCCGAGGTCGATCCCGACGCGGCACTCGACGCGGCGACCCGCCACGGCTGGCGCTTCACGCGCTGAATGCGCCTGCTTTCCAACTCCTTAACTTGATCGATTCCAGAAAAGCGGGATACTGGCGCCCGTGCCGACCACCGTCGACTACGAGGAGCTGCTGCGCGGCGCCGACCTGCGGGTCACGCGTCCGCGGGTGGCGGTCCTGACCGCCGTCTACGACCATCCGCACACCGACACCGGCGCCCTGATCGAGATCGTCCACGACGACCTCGGCGGGAAAGTGTCCCCGCAGGCCGTCTACGACGTGCTGCGGGCGCTGACCGAGGCCGGGCTGGTGCGCCGGATCGAGCCCGCGGGCTCGGTCGCCCGCTACGAGTCGCGGGTCGGCGACAACCACCACCACATCATCTGCCGCGCCTGCGGCGCGATCGCCGACGTCGACTGCGCCATCGGCGAGACCCCCTGTCTCACCGCTTCCGACACCCACGGCTTCTCGATCGACGAGGCCGAGGTCATCTACTGGGGCCTCTGCCCCACCTGCAGAAAGGAACCCCATGTCTGACACCCACGAGACCCCGAACGCCGTCGTCGGCAAGATGGACGAGCCGCAGGAGGGCGGCTGCCCGGTCCACGGCCGTGCGCCCGAGCCGGTCGAGGGGGGCGGCAACCACGGCTGGTGGCCGCAGCAGCTCAACCTCAAGATCCTCGCCAAGAACCCGGCCGAGGCGAACCCGATGGGCGCCGACTTCGACTACGCGGCGGCGTTCGAGGCGCTCGACCTGCCGCAAGTCAAGAAGGACATCGAGGAGGTCCTCACCACCTCCCAGGACTGGTGGCCCGCCGACTTCGGCCACTACGGCCCGCTGATCATCCGCATGGCCTGGCACAGCGCCGGCACCTACCGGGTGAGCGACGGCCGCGGCGGCGCCGGGGCAGGCCAGCAGCGCTTCGCGCCGCTCAACTCGTGGCCCGACAACGGCAACCTCGACAAGGCGCGCCGGCTGCTCTGGCCGATCAAGCAGAAGTACGGCCAGGCGATCTCGTGGGCCGACCTGATGATCCTCGCCGGCAACGTCGCGCTGGAGTCGATGGGCTTCGAGACCTTCGGCTTCGCCGGCGGCCGGGTCGACGTCTGGGAGCCCGACGAGGACGTCTACTGGGGCCCCGAGCAGGTCTGGCTCACCGATGATCGCCACACCGGCGACCGGGTGCTGGAGAAACCGCTCGGCGCCACCGAGATGGGCCTCATCTACGTCAACCCGGAGGGCCCGAACGGCAACCCCGACCCGCTCGCCGCGGCGGTCGACATCAAGGAGACGTTCGGCCGCATGGCGATGAACGTCGAAGAGACCGCGGCGCTGATCATCGGCGGCCACGCCTTCGGCAAGACGCACGGCGCCGCCGACCCGGAGAAGTACGTCGGGCCGGAGCCGGAGGGCGCACCGCTCGAGGCCCAGGGCCTCGGCTGGATCAACTCATATGAGAGCGGCAACGGCACGGCGACGATCACCAGCGGCCTCGAGGTCACCTGGACCGACACGCCGACCAGGTGGGACAACCGCTTCCTGGAGATCCTCTTCGACAACGAGTGGGAGCCCGAGCAGAGCCCGGCGGGCGCCAACCAGTGGGTCGCCAAGGACGCCGAGGAGACCGTGCCCGACGCCGCCGACGCGGCGGTGAAGCACAAGCCGCGCATGCTGACCACCGACCTGGCGATGCGCTTCGATCCGGAGTTCGAGCCGATCGCGCGGCGCTGGCGCGACAACCCGGAGGAGCTGCAGGACGCCTTCGCGCGGGCCTGGTTCAAGCTCACCCACCGCGACATGGGCCCGCGGGCCCGCTACCTCGGTCCCGAGGTCCCGGACGAGGTGCTGATCTGGCAGGACCCGGTGCCGCAGCCGAGCGGCGATCCGATCGGGGCGGATGAGATCGCCTCGCTGAAGGAGCAGATCATCGGCTCCGGGCTGTCGGTCTCGCAGCTGGTCTCGGCGGCCTGGGCCTCGGCCTCGACCTTCCGCGGCGGTGACAAACGCGGCGGCGCCAACGGGGCGCGGGTGCGGCTCGAGCCGCAGAAGGGTTGGGCGGTCAACGACCCGTCCGAGCTGGCCCAGGTGCTGACCGTGCTGGAGAAGATCCAGGCGGACTTCGCCGGTGACGTCTCGCTCGCCGACCTGATCGTCCTCGGCGGCTGCGCCGCGATCGAGGAGGCTGCGAAGAGGGGCGGCCTCGCGGTCGAGGTCCCCTTCACCCCGGGCCGCACCGACGCCACCCAGAAGCAGACCGAGGTCGACTCGTTCGCCTACCTCGAGCCGGGCTCGGACGGCTTCCGCAACTACCTGCCGGGCGGCAACCGCCTGCCGGCCGAGTACCTGCTGGTCGATCGGGCCAACCTGCTGACCCTGACCGCGCCGGAGATGACGGTGCTGGTCGGCGGCCTGCGCGTGCTCGGCGCCAACAGCGGCGGCTCGCAGACCGGAGTCCTCACCGAGAGGCCGGAGACGTTGACGAACGACTTCTTCGTCAACCTGCTCAGCATGGACACGGTCTGGAAGCCGACCTCGGCCGACTCGACCACGTTCGAGGGCTGCACCTCCGCCGGTGAGCTCAAGTGGACCGGCAGCCGCGCCGACCTCGTCTTCGGCTCGAACTCCGAGCTGCGGGCGCTGGCCGAGGTCTACGCCTCCGACGACGCCAAGGAGAAGTTCGCCGCGGACTTCGTCGCCGCCTGGGACAAGGTCATGAACCTGGACCGCTTCGACCTGGCGTAGCCAGCATCCCCCGCACCGCGGTCGTCCTTTGGCCCTCCTACCGGGCCTTAGGACGACCGCGCTCTGATTAGGTAGGTCCATGACCGCCCTTGGACTCTTCGCCGGTGCCTGCACGACGCTCAGCTTCCTGCCGCAGGTGATCCGCACGCTGCGCACCCGCCATGCGGGCGACCTCTCGGCTGCCTGGCTGCTGATCTTCAGCGTCGGGACCGCCTGCTGGCTCATATACGGAATCCTGCGCTCGGATGTCGCGGTGGCGGGCGCCAACGGCGTCACCTTCCTCCTCGTCCTCACCCTGGTCGTCGTCAAGTACACGATCAAGCCGGTGCCCGAGTCGGCGCCCGACGAGACCTTCTAGGAGGCGCCCCCGAGCGCTCGCTCAGGGCGTCGCCGAGCGGTTGCCGAACCGCACGTATTCGCGGCAGGGCTCACCGCGAAGGCCGGGGCACGGCGGCAGTTCAGCGGACACCTTCACCCCGGGGACGACCGGCAGCAGCAGGTCCGAGGGATCTTCTGCGGAGTAGGCGATCGCGACCTGTGCCTTCCCCTGCGGTTCGGTGTCTTCGAAGTCCCAGATCGGCTGCGTGCCGTTGGGCGCGCTGATCGTGATCCGGATCCGCGAACCGGCCCGGTAGGCGTGGCCCTCGTAATAGAGCGGGATCGTGACCTTCACGAACTTCTTTCGGGGCATCGGTTCGACGTCCGATTCGCGCAGGCTCAGGACCGGCTCGAGCGGCGTCGACTTTTCGGCGTCGAGCTTGCGCTCGTCGGCGCGCACCCAGCCGTTCTGCACGAACGTCTCCTTGCCGTCGGGCCGCACCTCGGACACCGTCGCCTGCAGGTCGACCTTCGGGGTCGACGAGCGCACCCACAGGTTGACCGCACCCCCGCCGATCACGGTCGTGTCTTCGCCCAGTGGTTCGGTCACGTAGGAGACCGCGGTGCCCGCCGGATTCTGTTCCCAGTGGTAGCTCGGCGTCTCCGTCCAGAGCCCGCCGGCGCCGGAGCCAGTGTCGCCGCTGAAGTCCTGCAGCGGGAGCGCGCCCGCATCCCAGGTGAACTGATCGGCGTGTGAGCCGGTCGGCGGCGCGGCGGCAAGCGTCCCGCCGGGCGCGAGGTACCAGGCCTTTGCCTCCGTCCCCGGGATCGGGAACTTTTCGAATTCAGCTTCGGAGGTCGGGTACGGCTGCCCTGCTTCGCTCCCTCCGGCGCCGTTGTCGAAGAGGACGCGGATCGGCTTCTCTTCTTCGAAGGCTTCGAGCGCCCCGCGATAGCCCGGATGCAGTTGCACCGGGTCCGGCGGCAGCGTCAGGCCGGAGATCCCCATCGCTTCTTCGTAGATGAGCGGCGCGGCGGCGTGCGCGACCGCCCCGGCGATCGCCGGCGAGCGCTTCGCCACGTAGAGCTCGAGGAAGTCCACCCAGCGGTCGAAGGTCGCCGGATCGAGCGAGTCGATGTGGGTGCCGTTGGTGAAGGTGAACCACTTCTTCCTGGTGCCGGTGAGATGCTCGGCGAGGTCGGGGCAGTGACCGCCGGTCTGCTCGTCGGTCCACTGGCAGGCCATGAAGGTCGGCACGTCGATCTTGTGGACGAAGGTGACCGGTGAGAGCGGGTCGGCGACCTGCGGCCGGTAGTGCGCGTTTTCTTCGATCTTCTTCAGCAGGTTGATCGCTTCCGGGTGGAGCGCCTGGTCGGCCTTGCAGGTCTCATCGCCTTCCTGGACCCGCTTGTAGGCCCAGGCCTGGCCGCTCGAGGGACCGGCCGCCTCGGCGTCGTGGACCCGCTCCTTCGCCCATTCGAGCGCGAAGCCGGTGTTGAGGATGCCGCCCGGATAGAGCGTCGTCTGGGTGTTGTCGATCACCGAGAGCGGCGTGATTGCGGCCAGATCGGGGGGCCGCGTGGCGGCGGTGAAGAGCTGGCTGATGCCGCCGTAGGAGATCCCCATCATCCCCACTTCGTGATGGAGGACCCAGGGTTGGTGGGCGATCGTCTCGACGACGTCATAGCCGTCGAGGTTCTGCAGCGGTTCGAAGAAGTCGTAGGCGCCGCCCGAACAGCCGGTGCCACGCATGTTGACGTCGACGACGGTGAAGCCGAGCAGGTTGGCGATCAGCGAGATCCCGTTTTCGGGACCGGCCGGATCGGCATAGCCGTAGCCGGAGTACTCGATCAGGGTCGGGGTCGGGCCGGTCGGGGCGTCGGGGATATCGACCGACGAGGCGTGCGCGGTGGGGCCGGGGCGCGCGGACGCACCGGCCGGCAGCGCCCCGACCACGCCACCCGCCATTTCCTTCAGCCCTTCGATCGCTTCTTCGACGCCGGGGATCTGGTCGAGCTTTTCTTCGACTTCGGCGAGCGGCAGTTCGGGCGTGCCACCCGAGCCTTCGCCGGCGCTCGGGAGCGCCCCGGTCAGGATGCTGAGCACTTCCTGCGGCGGGTGGACGTCGATCGCCAGCTTGGTCCCGTCACGGGTGGTCAGATAGCCGTAGCCGCTCGACGGGATCGACTGTTCGTAGATCGAGGGATCGGGCGGCGCCGAGCGCTGCGTCAGAACCGTGAGCGGGCCCGAGCGCCTGCCGCCGACTTCCAGCCGATAGCCCCCGCCCGGCGTCACTTCGCGGAAGAGGACGGCGCCGAGTTCGTCGGTGCTCTTCGACTGCACGGCCGTGCCCTGCGGACCGTAAAGGGTGGCCTTGGCGCCCGGGGTCACCCCGGTCGCGTAGACCTGTTCGACGCTGCCGTGCGCGGCGAAGGCGGGCGCCGCTCCCGTGGCGCCCGCCCCACCAGGCATGAGGAAGAGGAGGAGCAGGGCCAGAACGAGCGCCGACAATCCCACCGTTCGCCGCGCCGGCCTCCGATAGTCAAGAGTTCCTGCTCCTCCCATGCTGAGGCATTACTACCACAAATTAGGTAGTTGAAACAGAGACTTTTAAGTGAAGGACGGAGGGGACCCTTCATACCCGGACCGACCTTGTCGACGCACCACGGCGGGCATAGAGTTGCCCGATGCGCACCCGCCTGATCACCGCGATCGCCTGCGCCGCCGCCGCGATCGCCTGCGCCGTCCTCGGGCCGGCCGCGGCGAACGCCGGCACCGGCTCGGCGGCTCCGTGCTCTCCCGCCACCCTCGTCGCCTGGCTTCCGCACGGCCTCGGCAACGGCACCGCCGGCAGCATCTATTACAACCTCTGGCTCACCAACCTCTCGGGCAAGAGCTGCACGCTCTCCGGCTTCCCGGTCGTCTCCGCGGTCGGCCTCGAAGGCAAGAAGATCGGTGCCACCGCCGGGCGCATGCCGGAACAGAAGTCGCGCACGTTCAAGCTCGCCCCCGATGCCTCTGCGACCGCGCAGGTGCGGATCGTCGAGGCGGGGGCCTTCAGCCCTTCGGTCTGTGGCCCGAGGCAGGCCGCGGGATTGCGCGTCCGCCTCTCCGGCCAGAGCGGCTCACGCCTCGTCGCGCTCCCCTTCGAAGCCTGTGCGAAGGGCACCGGCGTCCTCTCGGTCGGCGCCTTCCGCCCGCTCGAATAAAGGGCGATCTCAATGAGGCTCACCGAGGCGGGGCGCGTGCGGCCATGGGAGCATTGCGCGGGATGCCCCCTGAGCGCCACCGAGTGAGGTCCCTGCGTCGAGCGATCGGCGCGCTTGCCACGGCGATGGTCGTGATCCTCGTCTTCGCCTCCCAGGCCACGGCGGCGGGCCCGACCGTCACGATCAACCAGGCAGCCGGACAGAGCGACCCGACGTCGGGTTCGCCGATCGAATTCACCGCGACGTTCTCCACCGCGGTCACCGGCTTCACGGGCACCGACGTCGACCTCTCCGCCTCGACGGCGGGCGGGACGCTCGTCGCGACGGTCAGCGGCGGCGCCACGGTCTACACGATCAAGGTCACCGGCATGACCACCGCCGGGGTGGTGGTCGCCTCGATCCCGGCGGGCGTCGCGCAGGGCTCCGGAGGCTCGAACTCGGCCTCGATGTCCACCGACAACTCGGTCACCTACGAATTGCGCCCGACGGTGACGATCAACCAGGCGGCGGGACAGTTCGACCCGACGTCGGGCTCGACGATCGAATTCACCGCGACGTTCTCGGCCCCGGTCTTCGGCTTCACGGCAAGCGACGTCAGCCTCTCCGGGTCGACCGCCGGCGACACCCTCGATCCCGTGGTGAGCGGCGCCGGCGGCTCGACCACCTACACCGTCGTCATCTCCGGCATGACCACCGCCGGAGTCGTCATCGCCTCGATCCCGGCCGGCGCGGCGGAGGGCGCCTCGGGCGCCCAGAGCCTCGCCTCGACCTCCACCGACCACACGGTCTCGTGGGCCCCGGAAACGACCTCGCCGACGGCGACGATCAACCAGGCCGCGGGGCAGGCTGATCCGACCTCCAGCCCGACGATCGAATTCACCGCGACCTTCTCGACCGCGGTCGTCGGCTTCACGGCGGCCGACGTCAGCCTCGCCGGATCGACCGCGACCGGCAACCTGATCTTGCAGGTGACCGGCGGCCCCACCGTCTACACGGTCACCGTCGCCGGCATGTCCGGTGCCGGGACGGTGGTCGCCTCGATCCCGGCCGGTGCCGCCCAGGGAAGCGGCGGCCACCAGAGCCAGGCCTCGACCTCGACCGATGACTCGGTCTCCTGGGCGCCCGCGAGTGCCGGCGGCGGATCGTCCGGGTCCGGCGGTGGTGGGACGACGCCGCCGACCGGGAAGTCGAGCACCGGGTCGCCGTCGCTGCAGCTGCTGACGAGGTGCAGTGCCAAGCACCCCTGCCCGACCGACGCGAAGGGCAAGGTCCTCCCCCTGCGGGTCTCCTGCGGTGCCGTCGCCCCCTGCACGGGCCAGGCCGGCCTCGTCCTCGGCCACAAGAGCCTCGGCAAGCTCAAGCTGAAGCTCGCCGCGGGCGCGACCGCCAAGCTCCGGATGCCGCTGAGCGCGAGCGCGACCCGCCTGCTCGCCTCCCGGCCGAAGATCGCGGCGAAGCTCCAGGTCGAGCTCGGCTCGAGCTCGGCGGTCTACCCCGTGACCTTCGCCCTGCCCTAGCGGGCACCACGACCGGCACACTCCCTCGGGATGCCCGAGCGCAACCGCGTCACCCCGACCGGCGAGATCGTCGCCACCTCGCTGCGCGGCGAATTCACCGGCAACCGCGGCGTCCTCCACGAGGGCCGCGAGATCGTCCGCTTCCACGCCGGCGATCTCTGGATCACCTGCGCGCTCGAGTTCCGCGGTCGCCATCGCGAGCTCTGGCTGCCGGGCCGCTGGACGCCCCTCTTCTTCCACGACGAGGCGGTCGCCCTGGCCGCCGGCCACCGTCCCTGCGGCGAGTGCCGCCACGCCGAATACCAGGCCTACAAAGCGACGTGGGCGGAGGGGCTAGGCGGCGCGCCACCCTCGGCCGGCGAGATGAACCGCCGCCTCCACGCCGAGCGGATCTTCCGCGGCACCCGTCGGCGCCGCTTCCACGACGTTCCCTGGGCCGAGCTCCCCGACGGCGCCTTCGTCCACGACGACGGCGCCCCGCGCCTGGTCCTGGACGGCGGGCTGGTCGCCTGGAGCCCGGCCGGCTACGGCGAGCGGCGACGGCGCCCCCGCCGCGGGACCGCCACCGCGATCACCCCACCGGCGTCGCTGGCGGTGCTGCGGGCGGCCTACCCGGTGCGGATCTCCGTCGAGGCCCATCGAGCGGCGACGTAAGTCACGGCTCGGTGACGTCCGCAAGCGCCACCGCCTGGGATACTCGGCGCATGGCTTTTGATCGCCAGCCGACGTTGCAGGGCTCGAAGTTTCGGCTCCGTCCCCTGCAGGCCGCCGATCACGACGCGTTCGTCGCCGTCGCCGACGATCCCCTCATCTGGGAGGAGCATCCCGAGCCCGATCGGGCGACCCCCGAGAAGGTCGAGCAGTTCTTCGCCGACGCGCTCGCCTGCGGCGGGGCGATGGTGATCACCACGGCGGACGGCGAGGTCGTCGGCAGCTCCCGCTTCGAGGAACTCGACGAGGGCGGCGACCGGGTCCTCATCGACCACACCTTCCTCGCCCGGCCCTACTGGTCCGCCGAGGATTACACCGCGGTCAAGGGGCTCGTCTTCGACCACGCCTTCGCGACCTTCGACACCGTCGAGCTGCGCGTGGGGGTCGACAACGCCCGCACCCGCCGCGCCGTCGAGGACTTCCTCGGCGCGGTCCATGTCGAGACGGTCTCGACCCCCCTCGGCGACCACGCCGTGTACGAGCTTTCGCGCGACGCCTGGGCCGAACGCGCCTGAGCGCCAGGTGTAGTCCCTGACCTCGTCGTTCATCCGACCTCGGCCCCGCTCCCGACGTCAGAGCGAGTCGAGCTCGGCGCGAAAGGGACGGCTCGGGATCACCTCGGCGCCGGCGACCCGGGCCTTGGCCCTCAGGTCACGGTCGGAGGTGACGAGGACCACCTCGTCATCAACCAGCCAATCGGGGAGCCGGGCCAGGATCTCGCGATCGGCGGCGTCCGCGCCGGCCACACCCGCCCAGGCGATCTCGACCCGCTCCGCACACAGCGCCCGACGCGGCTCATGCTCGAGCATCACCGTCACCCTCTCCTCGCGGCCCTCGGCCCACCGATCGACCTGTCCGACCAGGCGCTCGATCGCCCGGCCCCGATCGCGCCACCAGCCGTCGGGACGCGATCCGATCACGTTCATCGCATCGACTACCCGGTGCACCGGATCACTCGATTCTGTTGTCGCGCCGGCCCTGATCGCGACCTAGGCGGCGAAGCGCCGTTCGGAGCGGGCCCGCGCCTTGGCCGCCTCCACCTCGCGGTTCTTGGACGGCGCCGCGGTGACCAACTGGTCGAGCAACGCCCGCGTCGCCACCTCGACCGCAGCGACGGCCTCCTCGAACGCAGCCGCATTCGCCTGCGAGGGTTTGGTCGAGCCACTGATCTTGCGCACGTACTGCAACGCCGAGGCATGAACCTCATCGGCGGTCGCGGGTGGATCGAAGTTATGGAGGGTCCTGATGTTTCTGCACATGCGCCGATCTTAGGACGCGTAGCGCCCCGACCGGCCAGGACTTGCTGATGGCGGGGCCCCGGGTATCGACGAGCCACCTTCGCCGGAGACGATCGATCTCTCAAGGCGCCCGGTGTCAGGCGACCAATCCCGCCGCCACCTCGGTCGAGCGCCCACTCCGGCCAAGTCGGAAGTAGGTCGTAAGCCCCATCAGGTTTCTCGACGCTCGCGCTGGGGTCGTCGAGATCGATCACGGTCGAGAGGTACTTCGGCCCGGGTTCAGGGTCCGGATTCAGGTCGAACGCAGGTGGGGTGAAGCGAGGTATGAGGTCGACTACCTTTCCACCATGCTCTCGGCAAAGAACACCGCCTGCGACCGGGCCGCCGAGGCCCTGGCGAAGCGCCATGCGGGGCCGCCGGGGCCCGCTGACGTGGACGGGAAGATCCGCTGCGTGCACGGCTCACGGGCCTTCCGCTATCGCTATGCACCTGGACCTACCCGATGAGATCCGACAGGGTCCGAACAGTCCTTCTCTGCCTGCCGCTGGTGATCCTCGTGATCCTCTCCACCTGCGGCGCGATGGCGCAGGCTCGACGACCCGCGTCGGGCGGCAGGAACTGTGGTGCCGTCACACCGCCACTGCCTTCCGACCTGCACGAGGGCTACAGCTTCTTCGAGGTGACCGCACGCGACCTCCACTGTGGGCCCGCCAGACACGTCGCCCGTCGCTACGTCGAGCTGACCAACCACGCCACCCCGCCGCTGCCGGTCGACCGTCGTGTGTTCGGGTTCAGGTGCACGGTCTCCTCGAACGGCGGAATCGTCACGTGTCGACGTGGCCGCGCGGTGGCCGTCGGCCATAACGGGGGCTTCTGAGCGAAGTCGGACGAGTCGGCGGATCCGTCGGGGAGAAGCGACCTACTCGAATCCCAGTTCCACGAAACGGCCGCCACGCCTACAAAGCGCGCCTCCGCCACCGGCCCGCAGCGGCAGCTCTCGGCAACGGAAGCCATGATCGCGCGAATGACCCATGAGGTCGGCGCCGACCGAGCGGGCGATCCGGCGCCTCAACCCGCAACCGACGTGACGCCAACTAAGGATCGAGACACCCCCTATCCGGAACCGGACGACGTTGCTGCAGGGCTCCGGGCCGGACAGGGCGTCGATCTCATATTCGGCCCTGGCACCTCCCTTCTCACAGGCGCCACCTCCGGCACCCACCCCGCAGCGCCAGCCGGGCTGGCTCGGCATCGTCCACCAGGATTCCCCTGGGGTCCGGCCACCGTGGTGGCGCCTGGGCAGGAAGCTGAGGAAGCTCCGCACCACCGTGATCGCCCGATCGCAGCCAACCTGCCGATTGAAGAGCGAGACCCGGAACTGGCCGAGCTCCGTCCCTTGGTCGGTCTCCATGTAGGCGCAGTGGCTCGTGGGGAGGGCGGCCACGGCATGGGTCGGAGGCACCAGCACGAGGACCGTGGCGACGAGGACGACGGCCAAAGGGCCGAACGTCTTCCGTATTTCCGAGCCGGCCGAGGCAGAAGTCGGCTCCGAAGCTCTTCTGGTTGCCGCCGTCACACCCACATCGTCCACCGGACCACACGATCACGCGGCGAGCCCGTCGGCCGACAGGCGACCGGGTAGGTGGCCCCGTCTTGGGTGTGGTGGGCGAGACAGCGCCAGTTGCCGATCATGCAGCTTCCGGGCTTCTCACTTCCGTCGCGCCACATGCAAGGAGAGTTCTCGACGGCACGTCGACGTCGGTTCCACCCACGCGCCAGGCGATCGGCCTGTCGGCACGACACCCCGACCGAGCTGACTTCGGTGCGGCCGTACTCCGCGGGAAGCTTTATCGAAGCACAGTTGCGAATCACGGGTCCCCGCGCAGTCGCCTGTATAGCACCGGTGGCCAGCACCAGCCCAAGCGCCGCAAGGACGAAGACGAAGGTCACGGACGCTCGGCCCATGAGAGAGGAAGCTATCCGATCAGGTGCCACGTGAATACACCCCCAACCGACGACGACCATCAACCAGCCTGTAGCCGACACTGCAGTGTGCAGACCCACCGACACACGGCCGAGAAGTCCCCTCCACGCTTCCTGATACCAGGAGGGACTAGTTGTAGTTCCTGGGCACGTTGTTCATCCGGACCTCCTTGGAGGCTTGGGTTGTCGAGACACCCAGCAACAAGGAGGAACCGGATGAGGCTGCACGCTGACGCGCCCCTCGGCCCGATGGGGAGAGTGCGCCGCTATCGCGAGGAGGGAGATCCGCCTCACGCACACTCCCCGAAGGTTTCGATGGTCCGCCGCGTCCCAGCACTGATGTGGATGACCCGCGTGTGCCAGATATCGAACTCGAGCTCGTAGGTGGCACCGCCTCTGACTTCACTCGCGAAGAGACGGTTTTCCGCAGCCCCAAGAGAACCCGATCGTCCCCCGTGCAGTCGACCTCGATAGCGGTGACGGAGGCGGCTGATGCCGTCGCCGACCGTGATCCCCCTCGTCGTCTTCGGGCCTCGACGGTAGATTTCGGCATATGCCAGGCGCCCGTGGAGCGCGATCGTCTGCGCCCCATTCGAGAAGCCCGGCAGCGTCCAGAAATTGCAGCCGTTGATCCCGGGATCAACTTCGACCTGGGCTCCGAGCGCCGCGCTCGCCTGGCGCGCATCCATGCCGAATCGCACCGGACCGAGCGCCGCGGGCGATAACCGCAGGGACGGGGGCCGGGCGGCAGCGGCGCCCGAGAAGATGGTGAACCAGGCCATCGCCAGGCAGATGACGGTCACGGTCTTGGTCCGGTTCACTCGCATGGGAACTGGGCCAATCCCCACTGCACGCGGCGCTTCTGGCTCTCCCCCGGGATTCCGCTCGGCGGCCCATGCAGCCAGGTCAGGGTCATCCGCGTCCAGACCTCGTGGGCGCACTTGCGCCGAGGCCTCCAGAGCCTGACCCGTGCGGGTGCACGATGGAAGGTGCCGGTCGCACAGTCGGGTTCACAGTCGTCCTGGGCGCCGATCCCGCGGCCTCGAGCGCTCCGTCGCCCCCAAAAGCTCCAGTGCATATTCTCCACGGCGAAGCTCCCCTCGCCGGCGACCTGCAGGGTCTTCGGCCGGTAGGCACGGGACGCCGGGTCTTGAGACTGGCCGAAGTAGGTGGTGGACGCCTGAGCCACGGCGACCGACGAGAAGACGGCGATCACACACACGCCGACGACCACGACGGAGATGGATCCCGAGACTTGCCTCATGCGTTCCCTTCGGCCAGGGTCGAGTAGAAGGCGTCCTTCCGCCCCTTCGCGCAGTTGCCTGCCCCGGCCCCGGACGTACAGCGCCACCCCGGGAAACGCTTCAGCGTCACGTAGCCGTTGTATTCGTCGGGACCGACGAGTTCCTTCTCGCTTTCGGGCGCCAGCCAGTACTCCTTCTGGATCTTCATCGCCATCCGGCAGGACACGTGCTTGGCCTGGACGTGGATATGCATTCCCTGTGCCTTGAACGTGCCGCAGCGCTTGAAGCCTTCCAACCCTGGGGAAGCCACCCCCTGTCGGGGAAAGGCCAGGAGGCCGCCCACGCAGACGAGAGCCAGAAGGATCACCGCCACCCCGACGGCGGCCGTGCGCTCAGGGTGCCGCCTCCACTCTTTCATTCGGTAAGGCCCATTTCTTCGGCGAGCCAGGCGACGGCCTGGGACAGGACGGCCTTCTCGCCGGGATCCTTCGTGTAGTGGGTGTGGATGTAGGCCGCGCGCTTGTACCACGAGATGCTCAGATGGAGCTTGAAGTCGCAGACGATGTCGCCCTTGATGCAGATCTCGGCGGTTGTTTCGGGTTCGGCGACATCTTCGGCCTTGGCTCCGCGCAGATAGACCTGCACGCCCTCGCCGCTCAGAGGCGCTCCGCCGAAGATCTTCGCCTGCGTGTTCGGGACGCGGTCCCCGTCACCGAGGAGGAGGGTGCCTCCGATGACGTCCAGGGCTTCTTCATCGCCTTCGCGTTCCAGCTGTAGCTCGGCCTTGTGGATGGCCATCGCCCCCTGTGAGTAGCCGGCGAGGACGAGTTCCGATTCGGGGCACCGGTCGGTCGTGGAGCGGATGTCGGCGACCGTCTGCCTTACACCGTCGGCGATGCTGGCGGCGTAGGGCTTGTAGTTGCGCTCGTAGTAGATCTCGGGAGCACCACCGAGAGCCATCTCCGCGAGCTCCGCCTTCGACGGCTCGAGGTCGTCCACGGAGTCGGCCCGGTAGGCCACCGGGAGAACCTGCATTTCTTCTCCGTAGTGGTGAATGTCTTCTTCCAGGAGGCCGGCCATGTATGCGAGCGGCCCGCCCACGCCCTGGGATTCCGTCACCAGATAGCTGCCCTTCTTCAGCAACGGTTCGCCGGAGCCCCGGGCCCCGATGAACATCACGTCCGGGCATCCGATCCCCGCGGCCTCCGCGGAACCTTCCGTCCCGACGCCCGCGAGGATCGCGAGGATCGCGAGGGCGACGAAGACCATGATCACGCGGCCGGAACGCATCACGGTGGACGGCAACCTCACGTGGATCGGCCCTTTCACCTTTCACACCGTGCGAAGACGTGTTGGCGCCGACATGCGCGAGCATCCTAGCTGCGTTCTGTCGTTCTCGCGCATCGAGCGGTTCTCCGGACCCGGAATAGCCACACTGACACCGAATCGGAGGCCGGGGGAAGCCTGGCGAACCCCGCTCAACCGGCAGGGTAGGGAAGGAAGAAGCGGACCACCGGCTTCCCGGGCGGCCTCTTGCCTTCGTAGTCGGTCTTCCAGTGGACATGGAAGCAACCGAGCGTGGTGTGTTGCCTATGGTCTGGGCGGGCGACTATGGGGCATTGCCATCTGTGGCCGAACAGACGGAACGTGAGGAACTCGCCATCGGTCCCGTCGGCGTGACGCCACAGTCTCCGCAGTCGCCCACAGGTCCAATTCGACGGCGCGTCGGCGGTGATCTCGCGACCCGGGAAGCTGTTGGATTGCGGCAGACAGCCGGCGAAGTTCGGGCCGTAGGTATGCGCGTTGTAATCCGTCAGATCTGCACGGTGGGCTCCGGCCGATGGCCGCGCGGTGGCGGAGGCGGCGAGACAAAGGCAGGCGAGCCCGACGAGGATGACGACGTGAGGACGGTGGATGCGCGGCATCGAGATCATCCGGCGGTCAGGAGGCATCGGTCCAGAGGAATCCGGAGCCCACCCGGTGCCCGCCCGGATACGCGCAGCCTTGCCTTCGTGAACACCTCGTGCCCACACGCTGCACGTGGATCGAAGAGGCGGATTTTGACGCGAAACCAGCCTGCCATCGGGTACGCGATTTCCCCGCTTGCCGTCGCGGAACGATGCCCCCAGTGCAGCCAATGCAGGCGTCTGGTCACCGTGTATCCTACCTGGGAACCGATGGGATCCCTGCGATCGTGGAAGTCGCACACCGGAGGCCTGAACCGGTAGACGAGGGAGTTCGCACCCCCGCAGAGGACATCGGTGCGCATCGGGATCGTGCCGCCGGCACCGGCTGTCGAGGCGATGCCCATGAAGACCGCGACGAAGCTCGTGGTCACCACACATAGCCGGCGCCTCGGACCGGCCAACCTGCCGAGTGGGTTTCTGGCCTTGGGCATCGGGATTGCTCGACGAGGTCCCCTCACCTGGACCGGTCGACCTCCGTGAATATATCCGCCGGTCGGAGACGGGGGGTCAGATCGGGCGGACCCAGGAGGGACCAGCTGCGGCCGGGCCCGCGAACAGCCTGGCTTCGGACAGATACACCGATTGCCGGCCGATTAGGATCTCCGCATGCCGAGACTCAGTAAGTCGCTCCCGGGGCGGATATTGCGCCCGGAACTGTTTCGGGCGCTCGTAGTCGGTTGCCTCGCGGCCGGCGCCGCGCTCTCCGTTTGGTCGCCCGTCGCGTCCGCGACCGCCCGGCCCGCACCCGACCGCCTGCACGCGACGGCACACGTCAGGTGGTCTGGCTACCGCGGTGTGAAGTTCGGGGAACCGTTGTCGGCTGCCGCGAGGAAGCTCCACGGCAAGGTGGAGTCGGATGAGCCGCGCTCCGACGCCAACTATGTGTACTACGCCGGCGAGCCGGTTTCGATCTCGGGCTCGATGCGTTGGGAGGAATCGGGTGGCCTCCGTTTTCAGGTCCGGTCGGGGAGGACGGTCGGCAGCTTTCAGGGCCTGTCAGGACGCGTGACCTTCCCGCGACACACGTTCATCGGTGAGTCGCTCGCCCGGTTCAGGCACTCACTCGGGAAGGGCGCGCGTCCGGAGAGGCCCGAGCACAATGCCGCTATCGGCTATTACCTCGTCGGGCCGCACGGTCGGACGCTCTGGGCCTGGGGCTCGCGCGGCACCGGGGTGATCGCGATCGGGCTCGCCGAATCGCTTGCCGGGGCAGAAGTCGACTGGGGTGTCGAGGGGTAAGACATCCCACCGGAGTCCGATCAGCCCGGCTCCCCGACGGTCGCGGCGCCTCTCACTTCCTGCTGCACGGTCACCCTGTTACCGGCTTTTGTTGAACGTAGGGATGAAAAAGAAGGTGGCCGACCCTTTCGGCGGTTTTGTCAGCGGATCGGCTGTACGCTGCCGCCGTCTGAGTAGGCGCTGTTCGCCGCGTTCGCGTTCGTGGTCGCGGAGAGCCGGCCTCATGTCTTCGACACCAGAGAGTCCATACCCGCCCGAGTGACAGACGGAGGAACGCGCGAGATGAAGTCACGCCCCACCAGCGCCATGATCGTCGCGGCCGCGGTCGTCGCCTTGGCACTGGCCGCTGCCCCGTCGCAGGCGTGGAGCCGGCCGATCCTCTTCTTCCAGAAAAGGCTCTCGATCTACAAGGTGCGGCTGACTCCGCGACACCGTCCGACGCGGGTGGTCGGGACGAAGGCCGAACCACTGGCGATCACCGTCGCTCCCGGGCAGGTCTTCTGGACCACCTCGGAAACCAGTCGCGGGACCGAGTTCAAGAACGCGATCATGGCCGCGACCGTGCGGGGCAAGGACGTTCACAAGGTCGCGTCGGGCCTGCCGATCACGATCGACATCGTGGCCGCGGACGGTTATCTGTACTGGCCCGACGAAGACGGCATAGGCCGGGTGGCGTTCGACGGTTCACACCTGAATCACGACTTCATCCCACTCCCCGAAGAGTACGGCGGCGGCGTCGCCGACGGGATCACCGTCGCCGGCAGGTACCTCTTTTTCAGCCGCTGCCAAGACGACTCCGTGGGCAGGGTGGATCTCACCGATCGCAGCGTCGAACAGGATCTGATCCACCTACCCGGCCGTCTCTGCCCTCAGTCGATGGCGGCCGCCGGCGGCCGCGTTTTTTGGACCGAGCTGGGCGGATTCCATCCCTACGACGGACGGGTCGGGAGCGCCAACATCAACGGCACCCATGTCGACCAATCCGCCTTCGTCCTCGACTCCCCCGATGGCCCGTTCGGCCTCGCCGCCGCCGGCAACTCGATCTTCTGGTCCTACGGCGGCTCCGCGGGAAGCCCCCAGTACGTCTCCCGGGCCAAGCTCAGCGGCGGCCTCCTGAGCTCGAAGTTCGTCAGCGGCGGCAGTGCGCTTGCGCTGCTGGCGGGAAGCTGATGACAAGGTAGCTGCTCGTGGTGCACGCCCCGCTCGCGATCCCGACGAAACGAACCCGAGTCCGGGCCGCGAGCGCGATCTTGATCCTGCTCGCGCTGTGGTTGGCGACGCCGGCCGAAAGCTCCGCGACCAGCGCGTCGGATTGGGGCGCGGGATTCAAGGCATGTGGAAGCTTTCGCGCCCAGTACAAGATCCAGGTCTTCGCCAAGGACGTCAGCTGTGCCAAGGCGAGGCGGATCCAGAAGGACTACTGGCTGGGACCACCCGATGGACACGTGGAAGTGCACCGCCACCAAGGTCCCCAGATCGTCTTGCTGAAGCGCTTTCCGGGCTGGAGATGCTCCTCCGGTGCCGGAGGAGGAACGTGCACGAAGGGCAGAAGGGTCGCCGCCTACTCGGACATCTGATCCGAAGACGGGACGTGAAAATCGTAGTCAGGGGAGAGCAATGGAGAAATCTCATACTGGTCTGGACAAACACAACTGCGGTTTCCGGGTTCCACTGAGTCCCGGCGGGCGGATCTCGTCCTTGGGACCCCCATGGGTCCGATCCCGTGGGGTGCTTCTGTTGATAGGCCTCGGTGCTTTAGCACCTGTGCTCGGTGGCTGTGGCGGCGGCGGATCGTCGTCGACCACGGCCTCGGCGTCCCAGGCCCAGATCCGGGAAGCGAAAAAGGCCGGCGAAGAAGCCGCCCACGAAAAGGACCGCGTCAACTCGCTCGAGAAACAGGTGAGGAAGCTCCGTCATCAGGTTCGCCATAAGCAGTCGGCACCGATTCTGAGCGCCGAAGGCAAGGCCTCGGAGCCGGCAGTGGCACAGCCCAACCCGGAACCTTCGGACTCTGAAGTCCGTGAATTCCACGTTGAAAGCGGCAACGTCTCCTGTCAGGTCCGCTCGGACGGGGCGATCTGCACCGTCGAGCCGATCTCCCAGACCTTCTCCTTCGCCGGTGGCGGGGCCGCCGGAACGGAATCCGGGTCTGTTCTTCCGCTGGATCTGGGTGAAGTCGTCCCATACGGAAGCACCGTCGCGGTCGGCTCGGTCAGCTGCGAAATCCCTCCCACGAATGTGCCGAGTGGAATCGTCTGCAGTGATGCCGACACCGGCCACGGTTTCGAGGCCAGCCGAGTCGCATCACGCCAGAAGGTCTACTGATGGCTCGGGCCGTCGGTCACGCAGCTCTTCGCTCTCGCAGTCGCCTCGCTGTGGCCGCCGCCCGGTGCGACAGCCTTCACGCCTGCCCCGATCAACCAGAAGGGGATCACCTATCACGGCTGCCATCCTGACGGCGGCGGTGGGATATGGGTGGAATCCCTCCATCACCTGACCAAGGACACGGCCTGTCGCTTCACCCAGCGCCTCGCCGACGATCCCCGGTCCCGGAATCCGAGTGGAGTTCGTTCGGCCCTTGACGTCGTTCGGGCAACTCTGCAGCAACACGCAGTGAGCTCCGACAAACCGGAAGCAAGGCTCTAGGTAGGCGCCTCTCTCTCTCCGAAACCACCTTCCCGAAAGGGGCCGGCACTGCTGCTATAGCGGGGGCAGGATTCGAACCTGCGACCTTCGGGTTATGAGCCCGCGCGGGGGTCTATGCCGGGCTATGTGGGCCTGGCTTTAGGCGGTTCGCGGCAAACGGGCTTGGCTGGGATTGGCTGGACTATGTGGGACTTTGTGCCCCAATACGTGCCCCACCACCCCCGCTCGCTGCGCCACTCCTCGTAGGCGTACCTTCGCCGAAGCCAAACCTTGGGTCCGGAAGCGGGGATCTGTCAAGCCCTCCTCGCCGCTCTTGGCGGGGAGGGCTTGCTCATCAGCTACCAACTTCGTGAAGCCGGCCGAGGCCCGGCGGCGCGACAATCCCGCGTTGCTCGACCGATCTTCTATCTGTAGGCCTACTAGGCCACAGATACGACTACCCAGTCTTCAGGGCGAGTTGCCAACGGCGGCGCTGGTCGGGCCAGCCACACATGAGATGCAGGCGGTGTGCGCTCTGCTCTGGGTATTCTCGCGTCTCCCGAAAGCTCGGAGGAATCGAGATCGATGCAAGCGGAGACCCGGACGCTCAATCAGTTGTTCCAGCTTGATGTGCGGTACGCGATCCCCCTTTATCAGCGCCCTTACGTCTGGACCCAGGAGAGGCAATGGGAACCGCTCTGGGAAGACATCGTCACGGTCGCCGAGCACGTACTGACCGAGGGTGCCAGCTCATCCTCGCCGTCTCATTTCCTCGGGGCAATCGTCATCCAACAGGAGGACAACCCGCCGGGTACGCCTCAGCGCTTTCTCGTCATCGACGGGCAGCAGCGCTTGACCACCCTCCAGATCCTCCTAAACGCCGCCGCCCACTGTGCCGACGATCTGGCCTGCGACGGGCAGGCCCAACTGATCCGCAAGCTGATCTACAACGATCCGCTCCTGGCCAGCGGCACCGACCGCTTCAAGGTCTGGCCGACCAACTCGAACCAGAGCGCTTTCCAGATCGTCATGGAGCCCGGCGGGTCACCTGAGCAGGCACCCGACGACCCCGGCAACGAGATCCAGGAGGCGTTCGCCTTCTTCCGCGAACGGATCGCCGATTGGGCCACCGAAGAGGATCGGCCCGACGACCGGATCGAGGCCCTTCGGGTGACCGCTACGGATCTGTTGAAGCTGGTCGCGATCAGGCTCGAAGACAGCGACAACGCCCAGGTCATCTTCGAGACCTTGAACGCGCGCGGGACCCCCCTCATTGCGCTCGACCTATTGAAGAACTCCGTCTTCTTGCGGGCCAGCAATGAGTCGGCCGAAACCGATGCCCTCTACAACGAGCACTGGAGCCCGGAGCTCGACCGGGAATATTGGCGCGAGGACCGACGCCAGGGCCGGCTCTTCACCAAGAACGGCGACCTCTTCCTGATGCAGTGGCTGGTCGTCGAACTCGCCAAACCTATCCCAGCCACGGAGCTGTTCAAGACCTTCCAAGGTTCGGTCCTCGCACGATCCGACTGTCCCTCGATGGAGGAGCTGATCCCTCGCCTGTGTAGCGACGCCACGGTGGTCCGCGGATTCGATGAGATGGCGGTCGGCACCCCCGAGCGCCGGTTCTTCGACCTGCTGGAGCTTCTCGACACGACCACGATGCTCCCTGTCGCTCTGCTGCTCTTCCGCGACACGGATGTCGAGACGTCGCAGAGAAACGCCGTACTGGCCACTATCGAGGGCTTCCTGGTCCGCCGCATGATCTGTGGCTGGACGACGAAGAACTACAACCGGCTCGGCGCCGAATTGGTGGCCGCCCTCAAGGAGGCATCCGGCGACCTCGGCCTCGCGGCCAAGAAGTTCTTCGCCGACCAGACTGCGCCCGCGAACAAATGGCCTACCGATGAGGAGGTCACGGAGGTGGTCTGCACCAGAGCTCTCTACGGCCAGCGACGCCAAGAGCGCCTGGTCATGCTCCTGTGGGAGATCGAGAGCCGGTGGCGGCAGCTGGACAACCGAACCGAGCAGGGCCTCGCCAAACCGGCGAACCTGACGCTGGAGCATCTGCTGCCACAAGGCTGGGAAGAGCACTGGCCGCTAGAGCATCCGACACCTGAGGCCCGCGAGGTGCGTAATGAACATCTGCATCGGCTGGGCAATCTGACGTTGACCACCGGCCCCTTGAACTCAAGCCTTTCGAACTCCCCCTGGCACGATCCCGAGGCCGCGCACGACAAGCGAGGCGCCCTCTCCAGGCATAGCCTGCTCCTTCTGAACACCCGCCTCGCCGAACAGAATCCGGACATGTTCGACGAGACGGCGATCGACAAGCGCGGGGCGGAACTCGCGCAACAGATCCTCGCCATCTGGCCCGGACCGCCGGACGCCGGGCACGGCTAGGCGAGGCCGGCTCGCCGGACCCGGCTCGGCGCTGGATCGGAGGCCCGCGTGGAAAAGCGAAGGTCGCCCAAACTATGAAGTCCGCAATTGATCTGCTCGACCTGCCCTACAGCTACTGGCAGCTTCCCCTTTACACCGAGGCGCAGTTTCGTCGCGAGGCGAAAGCCCGCGGCCTGCACCTGACCGAAAACCAGCTTGAGGGCCTACACCGGCTACGAGTCCTGACGCCGATCCTGCGGGTGAAGCGCGACGGTCGCGCGATCGCCGCCGCGGCAAGGCGCAAGGACCCCTTCATCTGGGAGAAGGCCCACTGGGAGCCCACCAGCAGGGCCGACCTCGTTGAGGCTCGCTCGGCGGATCGCCTCCATGATCCGACCGATGAGCAATTCAAGGCACGGCGCCGCCTTCAACGACAGGTCGGCGAGATCACCTACCGCTCCAGCGAGTACCTGTACTCCCATCATCAACTTCTCGCTCTCCCGGCCGCGAAAACTGCCGTACGGCATGTCCGCTACTCGAATAAAGGCGCCATCGTCGGATTCGACGACCTCCACCCGGCCGAAAGTGGGCGGTGGCCGGCGCACGCGAGGTGGCTCCATCCACGGATCATCGCGATCAGCGCGCTCGAGCCCATCTACTACCCCCGCGTAATCCGCCGCCTCCGGTACGGCCTCGACGAGTTGGAGGCGTACGAGGAGTGGAGACGAGAGCTTCCGCCTAGGGCGATGCTCGACTGGCTCGGAACCGATCCCGATTGGGTCCGAGAGAGCGCGCGCACCCTTCTGTATGAAGCGGACCAGCTCGATCCGCTGGGTCGATGGCTGGAGGTGGTCCGTGAGGCCGACCCCGCGCGTTGGGAGCTGCTCAAGGGGGAAGCACGGAGCGTCATAGATCTGCGAATCGGCGCGGAGATCCTTCTCAGCTATTACGACCGCCTCGTTCGGTCGGGGCTGGCGACGGAGATCGAGCCACCGCCGCCCAGGGTCCGGGACGAGTTCGGCGGGCGCCTGCGCCCCAACGGAGGTCTCGACAGCACCTTGACCGACTTCGGTCTCTCACCGCATCCTCGCCTGATCCTGATGGTCGAGGGCGAGACGGAGCTCCACATCTTTCCCCGCCTCATGGAGATGTTCGGGATGCGGCTGGACCGCGACTACATCGCCATCGAGAGCGCCCAGGGAGTCAACAAGAACATTGCTGCGCTGATTGCCTATGCGGTGGCGCCGCGAACCGAACGGGCCGAGCACGGGCGGTATCTACGACTGGAGAAGCCGCTGACGCGACTTCTGGCGGTCATGGATGCGGAGGGCAAGGTGGCGACGGCTCAGGGAAGGAAGAGACGGTGGAAAGCCTGGGTCAAGCGGATCGTTGACACGCTGCCCGCAGAGGACCGGACTGCGCCGGTCCGTCAGTCGATCGAGCGGCTGGTCGAGGTCGAGACCTGGAACGCTGCGGGCGAGAGTTTTGAGTTCGCCCATTTCACCGATGAGGAGTTGGCTGTCGCCATCAATGAGGTCGACGATCGACCAAACGCGCCTTCGCTGAACCGCCGGATCGAGATCGTCGCCCACATCAGGCGAGAACGAGGCAACCTCGACTCGACGTTGAAAGGACGATCCAAGGTTGCCCTGGCAGGAGCACTTTGGCCGATTCTCAGGGCGAAGATCGAGGTCGCCGAAGTAGACGGACGGGGCCTGGACATTCCCATCGTCCGCGCGTTGGAACAAGGGGCAAAAATGGCCCATGAGTTCCCGCGGCGCAACCTCGTCATCCCCCTGAAGGAGGCGAACCAGGGTTAAGGATCGCCTCGGCGCCCGCGCGATCCACACCCGAGCACTTCCCACGGAACCGTCGTCCCTCACCTTAACCAAGGCCAACCCGACGCTGGCAGGGTCAGGACAATGACGACGCCCGCCGGGTTGCGAAATTGGTCTCTTCGCCATCCTCGGCTTCCAGATTCTTTCGTTCGGCGGCCCTGATCCACGACCTGATGTGACGAACGGGCTTGTCGTTTCCGGTATTCAGAAAGTCGATCATCCAACCGATTTGTCGGCCGCGCATGGCCATGTATCGACCGAGTTCGTCAAGCATCTCGCCACTGAACAGCCGCCCGGAGTAGGGCTGTTTCTCGGCCCAGCTCGGCTTGTGTTTCCACTGGAGCAACCACCGCTCATCGAACGCTGGCGCGGAGGCGATCAAGGCACCTATCTCCTCCTCCAGATCACCGAAAGCCTGGGCCAATTCGTTCGTCGCCCTCTGGTTATTAACCGGGATGAGTATGGCGGCCTCGGCGATGTAGCTTCGATTGACGACATCAGCTCGCTCAAGTGCGGTCAGCAGCGCCTTGGTTGAACCGGGCAGGCCCGCCGAGATCACGATCCTGGAAGCAGGCGAGAAAACCGTGTTCGGGCGGCGGTTAGCAATGAGGGCGAGGATCAGCCCGACCGAGAGCACGGCCCATACGGCGAACGCCAAGAGGGTGACAACGCCCACCCCCGCTAGCCCGATCACAACCACCCCGAGGGCTATGAGGCCGTAGACAGTGTTCCCGCGAGCGAGCCACTTGGAATCAAGCAGGTGGAGTAGTCGCTCCATCAGGCATCGACATCCGTGTCGGCGGCCCCCAACGGGAAAAATGGGCACGCCGAGCTATTGAGACAGTGGCCGTACATCTTTCCGCTGAGGATAAACCCTGCCCTCACCCCCTATGTCGGACTTTGCGCCCCAATTCGTGCCCCACCAACCCCACCATGAACTCGGCTCCGGCGGACGAGCGATAGTGGAAGGATCTAGCCGAGCGGTGGGGGAATTGTGAAAGTCATCGACTACAGGGTTTGACCGCTCCGATTTGACGACAAATTGGTCAAGGCCGTCATGGCACGCCGAAAGAAGGTGGGGGGAAGCATCGCCAAGGTCGCCGAGGCATTGAGAGTTGGGCAAGGACGGGCGGCGATGGCCGAACTGATCGCGACGACCGAGCGAGTGACGATCGATGACGCCACCAAGCTCGCGCAAGCCATAGTCAAAGACCGTAATCGGGTTCTTCTTGGGGAAAGGCTTGCGGCAGGTACGGAATCACCGAGGGCACGGCCCGAACAGCGTTCGTGGCGGCTTCCGGGCAACCTTTCACGTCACTCGACCTACGGACCCAGAAGAACGGCAGGCCAGAGGGCTGATGGCCGGTCACGTCAGCAAACGGAAGCTATGCGCGGCGGACGGCTGCGGCGGGACGATCCGGAAACTGGATCTGCCTGAGGACGACCGTTCAAGCGTTGAGCACTGGGAGGCAGGCCGCTGCACGAGGTGCGGGGGTCGCAGATTCAGCGCCAAGTGGCGTGCGCGCTATCCCGACCCCACGCGCGGAGGTACCGCCCAAATCGAGCGCAATTTCGATCGGCGACAGGACGCCGATCGCTGGATGAACAACAGCGCATCTCGGTCCAGCGCGGGAGCCATATCGACCCTCGAGACACTGAGCGCCGGTTCTCCCACATCGTGGACGCCTGGCGGGCAACCTGGCTCAATCTTGAGCCAAAGACGAAAGCAGGCTACGAGTCGATCCTTAACAGGCACGTCCTGCCCCGATGGAAAGGCGCCCGGGTTGGAGAAATGGGAACTGACGCCATCCAAAGCTGGATCAACGAACTCGCGTCCATGCGCTCGCCCAAGACCGTCCGCAACGTCTACGGCGTCCTGCGTTCGGCGCTGAACGTCGCTGTCGAGCGCCGCTACATCACGGCCAACCCCTGCGATGCCGTCAAGCTGCCGAAGCGGTCCAAGAACAAGCGGGTGATGCTGTTCCTGACGCCTGCCGAGATAGCCGCTATCGCCGAGGCCATCACGCCCCGCCATCGGGTGATGGTTTACACCGACGCCTACACCGGCCTACGTGCTGGCGAGGTAGAGGCGTTGCGTCGGAAGGACGTCGACCTTTCTCCACGGCCGCCTGCATGTCGTCCTTGCGCTCAAGGAGGTCAACAGCACGAGCAAGAACTTTGCCGACGAAGACAAGGGGCTGATCTTCGGCGCTCCAAAGAAAGGCGAGAGCCGGATGGTGGTGATCCCGCGCTTTCTGAACACGATGCTGGCCAGTCACCTAGAAGCCGAGCAGCCGATGACGTCGCAGGGCTACCCGGCAGTCAACGACGACGGGGAACTTCGCTGGGCCCGCGACCCGTCCGACCCCGAGCGCCTGTTGTTCGTATCCGCCGAGGGCGAGGCGATCCAGCACGACAACTTCTACAAGCGCCACTTCAAGCCCGCCGTCAAGGCGGCGGTGCCCGCCGAGAAACACCGACTCCGCTTCCACGACCTGCGGCACACCTGCGCCGCCATGCTCATCGCCCAGGGCAACCACCCTAAGGCAATCCAAGACCACCTAGCTAGGCCACAAGGACATTCAGACCACGTTCAACGTCTACGGCCACCTGCTGCCGTCCGTGCATGAGGCGCTGGGAGCTTCGCTGGATGCCGCCTTCGAGGGCAGCGACCAGCAAGCTCAGTCCGGACCACTCATCAACTTCCGCCCCCAGCGCCCCTAGGCTTGGCGTCCATGGGAGCAGCTCAACGCAATCGCAAACTTCGACTCGTAGCCGACAACTCGCCATCGGTGCTGCCAGTCATCTCCTTGTTTTCAGGCGCCGGAGGTCTGGATCTCGGGTTGCATCTCGCCGGCAACGGTCTTCTCTCCATCCGGGCATGCGTTGAGATAGACCCCGACGCCAGGAAGACGCTTGAGGACAACCGGAAGATTTGGGGCGGCGGCGAAACGAGGATCTTTTCCGACATTCACGACGTTCAGCCGAAAAAACTGATGGAGGAATGCGGCCTCGCCAGGGGCGACACCTTCCTTCTCGCCGGAGGGCCACCTTGCCAATCATTTAGCTCGGCGGGCCTCCGAAAAGGAGTGGACGGAACGGGTGCTGTCGTCCAGAACTATTTCGACATGGTTCGCCAGCTACAGCCAAGGTTCTTCGTTTTCGAGAACGTAAGGGGGCTTCTCTCGGCAGCTCTGAAACACCGGCCCCTGACGAGCCGGAGCCATCCCCAAGAAATCCCGGCCGACCAAGAATCGCGCCTCGGATCGATCATGGAGCTAGTGATCCTGCCGACCTTTAAGAGGCTCGGCTACGAGGTGGTCTACGGCATTCTCAATTCCGCCGATTACGGAACCCCTCAAGTTAGACACCGAGTGTTCCTCATCGGCAGCCGGGACCGAGAGCTTGGTTCGGGGTCGTTCCGCAAGCAGACCAGCAGGCCGATGATGCCCCTTGATCTAGTTCCGCCCACGCACCATCGCCATGCTCCGTACGAGCCAATAGCCGCGTGGCGCACCCTCGGCGATGCAATCGAATCAAAGTTCTTCGCGGAACCGGATCTGGCAGAAACTTACACCTATAGTGCGGAGCGCGCCGAGGTATTTGCTGGCATTCCCGCTGGGAAAAATTGGACTTATGTCCGCGACAATACTGAGCGGTTCCCTGAGGGGCACCTGGCCAAGATCATGGGTAAAGGGCTTAACTCCGGTGGAGGGAAAGAGGGATACTGGAGGCGGCTTACCTGGGAGCGCCCCGCGCCAACTCTGACGGCCCAGCCTCAGCAGCTAGCAACGAGCCTCTGCCACCCAGAGGAGGAGCGCCCGCTATCTATCCCGGAGTACGCGGCCCTCCAGGACTTCCCAAGGAACTATCGCTTCGCTGGGTCGAAGTCGAGCCAGTATCGGCAAATTGGGAATGCCGTTCCCATCAAGCTGGGAGAAGCACTGACTAAATCGATTCTGGCCAGTGCAGGCATTAGGGTTGCGCCATCTCGTTCCCGAGAGCCAAAATCACGGATCGCCTCAACGCGAACGTAGACACCCTCCTTTCAACTCTCGGTGGCGGGAAAGCAGCCCGTGGGCTATTCCTGGCAGAGATTTACTCGCCTGGCGATAGCGGAAATGCGTCCCCGTTCTTAAAGACTTTGTTCCCCGAGGTAAAGATCGCAGCGACGATCGAGAGATCCCTCCAAACCGCGCTGGGTCGGGGATGGGATCATATGGCGGCAGACATAGCTCGGGCAGCCGTCGGAAATGCCGAGACGAACTACAGCGTGCTCGGTTCGATTCCAGTAGTCACGGCGAACCAGATCGAGGGGATCATCACCTCCTATACGACTGGCGCCGGGCACGCCATTCCGGATACCACTAGAGAGCTTGAACTGATCCTTCCAGGCATCGCGTCTCCGGGTCCCAAGGACTCAGTCAATGAGACGGATGACGTCTTTTTCGTTGGCGGTGACGGCTTCGAGAACCACATCGAGATAAAGACGCCGAAGCCGAACTACGACCAGGGCCGCGCATCGAAGCGCCGCATTCTTCGGATTCTCGCGGCTCGGTCGGGCGTTAGCGCCCGAGCATTTGTCGGTCTGCCCTACAACCCGAACGGCCTGCTCGGGGACTACACGTGGCCGACGACGAAGTACATGCTCGATCTGAACGTCGACCTGAAAGTCGGCAAAGATTTTTGGAATTTCGTAGGGGATTCTCCGGACACCTACGACAACCTGATGGACTGCTTCCTGGAGGTGGCCGTGGCGCGCAAGCCGGACCTTCTTGAGCTTCTCAGCGAGGTCTGATCGTGCCGTTTGGAAGCGATCTCTTTCCGAAACCTGAAGCGCTCGTTGAAGGACTTCAGGTATCCGACGCGGCGTTCTCAGCTCGCCTGGCATTCGGAGTGCGCAACTCCCCTCGCAACGGGCAGACCAACTGGATCGTGCTAGACGTCAGCGGCGGTTCGGCCACGGCAGGCGAAGATCTCGTTCTCCCCTCAACCGAGCCACCGGAGGAGAGTCTGGAGGTCGTTGTCGGCATCGCCGCCACCGATGAGGTCTGGCGTCAGGTGGACGGCGATTCGGCCTTTCTTCAAGCGGTGGACGGCCAAAAGTTCTACGTCACGGGTGAGGCCCCTTTCTTCGTCCGTTATATCTCAGTTGTTCTCGAGATTTGGGCGCATTTGAGGTCGCTCTAAATCACGCGCGCAAGTCTGGTGCAGCGTTGGCGTTTGGCCACGCCCGGACCACGTAGGCCAGCCGTTTTGCCCCGGCCCAGGGTAGGCCCACCTAGGGAGAGTCGGTGGCTTAGGCGTGGTTAGGCGCTGTCATGGCCGCTTGGCCCTGCGCCTTGGTGCCGCTGCTGGTGAGGTTCCCGCAAGGGCCGTACAAGGGCCGGGCGTTGGCGGCGGCTGGACGCGAGGAAGAAAAACGGCCCCGTTACCAGGGCCTTTCTGAAATAGCGGGGGCAGGATTCGAACCTGCGACCTTCGGGTTATGAGCCCGACGAGCTACCTGGCTGCTCCACCCCGCGGCGGTCACCGGATTTTAGCAACGGGGCGCTGAGATCCGGCTCCGCCTTTGGGGTCTTGGGTAATGCGAGCTACGAGGGCGGCGGCTGATTAGGGTGGCGAGATGTCCTCGATCCCGTTGCGTGTGGCGGTCATCGACATCGGCTCGAACTCGACCAGGCTGCTGGTCGCCGACGTCGCCGAGGGGCGGGTGGTGCCGGTCGAGCGGCGGAGCACGGTGACCCGATTGGGGCGCGGTGTCGACCTCAGCGGCAGGCTCGCGGCGGAGGCGGTCGAGGCGACGTGCGCGGCCGTCGATCCCTATGTCGCGACACTGCAGGAGCTGGGCGCCGAGCAGGTCGACGCGATCGCCACGAGTGCGGTGCGGGACGCGGGGAACGGCGATGCGTTCATCGCCGAGCTGCGGGAGCGCTTCGCGCTGTCGGCACGGGTGCTCGACGGTGAGGAGGAGGCGCGGCTCACTTATCTGGGGGCCACCTCGGAGACCGCGCCCGCGGTGCCGACGCTGGTCGTCGACATCGGCGGCGGCTCGACCGAGCTGATCGTCGGCGAGGGCAGGGAGGCGGAGTGGCACACCTCGCTCCAGGCGGGGGTCGTCCGCCATACCGAGCGCCACCTCGTCTCCGACCCCCCCACCCCGGTCGAGCTGGAAGAGCTGGCGGCCGACCTGCGGGGGCTGATCGAGACGGCGAAGGCGGGCGCGCCGCGGGCCGCGGCCGGGATCGCAGTGGCGGGGACGCCGACCTCGCTGGCGGCGATCGAGCTGGAGCTCGAGCCCTACGACCCGAACCGGGTGCACGGCCACACGCTGGAGCTGCCGAACATCCAGCGCATGCTGTCGAGACTGGCCGCGGCGCCGCTCGCCGCCCGCACCGAGATCACCGGCCTGCATGCGGACCGGGCGCCGACGATCGTCGCCGGCGTCGTCACCCTGGTCGAGGTGATGCGCGCCTTCGGTCTCGACCGGATCACGGTCTCCGAGCACGACATCCTGTATGGCGCAGCGATTGCGTTGGCGGATTCGCGTTAAACCCGGCGGCTTTCGCTTGTACAAATGGGTGGCTGGCGGAGTCGAACCCCCACAAATGGGCTAGTGAAGGGTCGATTTTCCGGTACACCACGCACGAGTCGGTGGACAAATCCATCACCGCTGGGCAATACTTCTGGAACCGGGGACGAGGAGGGGTTCGCCTCACCTTGCCCTTGGCATAGGGCTTGGGCGATTGCCGCATCATGGCGCCTCCCGCCGTCTGAGCCCGTAAATAAGGGTCCCTGAAGACGTACCCCTGCCCGTCCTGAGGGATCCGCGTGGATCGGCCGTCATTTATGACGGCCGATTCTCGTTCAGGGACTTCCTGAATCGACTTCAGTCCGGAACCCCAGCCAGAGAGCGACCCTCAGGCCAGGTTCGATTTGCGCGGGTAGACGACCTCGGGGTCGGTGATGACGTTGACCAGGGTCGGGACGCCGGAGGCGAACGCCTTCTCCAGCGCCGGGCGCAGCTGGTCGGGCTCGCGGACGACGACGCCCTCGCAGCCGAGCGCCTCGACCACCTCGTCATAGCGGGTTTCCGGCCGCAGCTCGGCGGCCACCGAGTAGCCGTAGAGGAACTTCATCGGGTGGTGCTCGAGCGCCCAGATCCCGTTGTTGCCCATCACCCCGACGACGCCGAGGCCGTGGCGGGCCATCGTGTCGAACTCCATCCCGGCGAAGCCGAAGGCGCCGTCACCGAGCAGCAGGCAGACCTGCTTGTCGGGGTTGGCGACCTTCGCCCCGATCGCCTGGCCCGGCCCGGCGCCGAGGCAGCCGAACGGGCCCGGGTCCATCCAGCAGCCGGGCTCGTAGGTGTCGATGTAGCGGCCCGCGTAGGAGACGAAGTCACCGCCGTCGCCGACGACGATCGCGTCGCGGTCGAGGACCTCCCCCAGCTCGCGGTAGATCCGCACCGGGTGGAGTGGCGCGCGCGGATCGTCGAGCTGCTCGCGCTCGGCTTCGCGCGCCTCGCGCTCGACGTTGGTCAGCTGCTCGACCCATGGCTTCGAGCGCTGCCCCTCCCCCGCCGCCGTGCGCATCGCCGCCAGCCCGGCGGCGATGTCGCCGACCAGGTCGAGGTCCGGTAGGCGGTTGGCGGTCAGCTCGTTGGGCGCGACGTCGAGGCGGACGATCTTCGTCTCCTCGCCGAAGCTGCCGCCGAAGCCGAGCCGGAAGTCCATCGGCACGCCGACCACGAGGGCGACGTCGGCGCCCTGTAGCGCGGTCGAGCGGGCGCGGCTGAAGGCGAGGTCGTGGTCGGCGGGCAGGCAGCCGCGGCCGAGGCCGTTGAGGAAGACCGGGATGCCGAGCGCCTCGGCCAGAGCTCGCAGCTCACTCTCGCCGCGCGCCCAGTAGAGCCCGGTGCCGGCCATGATCACCGGCCGCTCGGCGCCCGCCAGGAGGGTGGCCGCCTCCTCGACGCCCTCGGGGGCGGTCGCGCCCGCCGCGACGGGCGATGCCGGGACCTCGGACTCGGCCTCGCTGAAGATGACGTCCATCGGATAGTCGAGGAAGGTGGGGCCGCTCGGCGCGGCCGCGGCGGCGTCGAGGGCGGCGGCGGTCAGCGCCGCGATCGCGTCCGGCTCCTTCGCCGTCGCCGCCGACTTGACCAGCGGCGAGACGAACGGCAGGTGGTCGATCTCCTGCAGCGAGCCCGACCCCCAGCGCATCTCCGGCGCCCGCCCGCCGAGCACGCAGATCGGCGAGTTGTTGGCCTGGGCGCCGGCGATCGCGCTCATCCCGTTGGTGACACCCGGGCCGGCGGTCAGCGCGGCGACGCCGACCCCGCGGGTCGCCTTCGCCATCCCCTCGGCGGCGAAGGCGGCGGTCTGCTCGTGGCGGACGTCGACGATCCGGATCCCCTCGGCCTTGCAGCCGTCGTAGATCGGGAAGATGTGACCGCCGGAAAGCGTGAACAGCGTGTCGACGCCGCGCGACCTGAGGACCTTGGCGACGATGCGCCCGCCGTGCTCACCCATCTGGTCATCTTATATATGACACGGATCGATGTAGAGATAGCGGCACCGGACGCGAAGCGGAGGACGCGGCGACTCATGAAATGCCCGGGGCGGGACTCGAACCCGCCAACCCCTCGCGGGGTAGCGCCTTTTAAGGGCGCCGCGTTTACCAGCTTCGCCACCCGGGCCCGCCGATCGTAGCCCCGCCGGAGGAATCGATAAATGGTCGATAAATCTCGATAAACCGGCAATAAAAGTTGGGCGAGCGCAACTCGGCCGTTGTTACCGTGTCTGGACAAGCACCGGACCACGCCTTCCCGGAGGGGAGCATGGAGGCATCAGCCCTAACTCACGCCAGTCGCCGCGGGCTCATCGCCCGCAAGTCGCCGCTGCTCAAGCTGCAGGGCGACGAGAAGCTGATCGCGATGGCCCGCAACGGCAATCCGGGTGCCTTCGAGGCGATCGTCGACCGCTACCAGGGCCGGCTGCTCGGCTTCTGCCGGCAGATGCTGGGCTCGACCGAGGATGCCGAAGACGTGCTGCAGGAGGTCTTCGTCAACGCCTACCGGGCGATGCTCGCCGACGAACGTGAGATCAACCTGCGCCCCTGGCTCTACCGGATCGCCCGCAACCGCTGCCTCAACCACCTGCGCAAACCGAGCGCCGACGCGCAGGAATCGATGGACATGGTGCCCGAGGTGGAGGCCGCTTCGACCGCCGAGAAGGTCCACAACCGCGAGGAGTTCCGGCAGATCATCGCCGACGTCAACAAACTTCCCGAGACGCAGCGCTCGGCGCTCCTGCTGCGCGAGATGGACGCGCTCTCCTACGAGGAGATCGCCGACGCGATGGAGACCACGGTCCCCTCGGTCAAGTCGCTCCTGGTCCGGGCGCGGATCTCGCTCGCCGAGGCGAGCCAGGCGCGCCTGCTGACCTGCGGCGAGGTGCGGGTCGAGATCTCCGAAGCGGCCGAGGGCCTGCGCAAGGTCTCGGCGCCGGTCCGTCGCCACGTCCGCGAGTGCGACGAATGCGCCGACTTCCGCTCCCAGATCCGCTCCAACGAGAAGATGCTGGCGGCGCTCTTCCCGGTCGCCCCGCTGATCGCCCTGAAGGGCTTCATCGCCTCCAAGCTCGGGCTCGGCGGCTCCTCCGCCGCGAGCGGCGCGGCTGCGTCGAGCGCTGCGGCGGGCGGCGGCGCGGCAGCCGCGGGCGGCGCGGCGAGCGGGCTCGGCGCCGCACTCGGTGGCACCGGCAGCCTGGGTGGCCTCGGCGGCGCGCTGGGCGGGGCGATCGGCACCAAGGCGGTCGCCGGTGTCGTCACCGCCGCCGTGCTGACGGCGGGCGCCGCGGTCGAGTTGCCGAAGGAACACCACTCCGCGCCCGTGACCGGCGCAAGCCACACCCGCGTCGTCGCCATGCCGAGCGGCGGGGTCGCCCCGGCGATCTCTCCGAGCCATGCGGTCGCCGCGAAGCCCGCGATCTCCTCCAACGCCGTCGCCACGGCCCCGACCAAGGCCGAAGAAGTCGAAGCGGCCGGCACGGCGGCCGCGGAATCGACCACCCCCGCGGTCGCGGTCGAACCGGAAGCGCTGGCCGAAAACGTCGTCGTCGACGAACCCGAGGCCGGCGCATCCGACACCGCCGCGCCCAGCGTCACCGGGGGCGTCGAAGTCGGCTCGGGCGGCACGAGCGCCCCGCCCGCCCCCGGTGCCCAGCCCGGCAAAGGGACGGTGAGCGTCACCGTCACGCCGGAGCCGACGCCGACGCCGGCCCCCGTTGCGCCCGCGCCGACCGACACCACGCCGCCGCCCGCGGAAAGCACCCCGCCGGAAACGGTCGAACCGGAAGCTCCGGCCACCACTTCACCGGAAGTTCCGGCCGAAGCTGAACTCGAGATAGAAGCTCCGTAGCCGGCCCCGGCCTCAGCCGAGGCCGATCACTTTCAGCCGGCGCATCAGGCAGGTCGCGGCGAACTGCCGGGTTTCGCCCAGCGAGTAGCCGAAGAGCTCGAAGTCGTCGCCGCCCTCCGCCCAAGGCGGCATGAAGACGCCGTCGGCGGCCGGCAGCGCCTCCTCCAGGGTGCGCTGGATCGCCGCCTTGTAGCGCTCGTCCTCGTGCGCCTTCTCGCGCAGGAAGACCGAGCCGAAGGCGACGTGGCGGTGCTCGTCGCGGGCGACGTTGCCGAAGCCCTCGACGAAGGCGGGCAGCGTCCCTTCGCGTTCGTTGAACTCCATGATGAAGTGCTGGCCGGTGAGGGCCAGCATCCCCTCGATCACCATGTGGTAGAGCGTCACCGCCTCGACCATCGCCTCGGTGTCCTCGGGTTCGCGGGAGAGGCGCTCGGTGCGCGACCCGAGCATCTCGTCGAAGAGGCGGCCGAAATCGGCGTTGATGTGGGCCGAGGTCTCGCTCAGCATCTCGCTGAGGCCGTCGGCCTCGAGCACGCCGACCTCGCGATAGAAGCGCTCGAAGAAGCGGACGTGGCGGGCCTCGTCGGCGATCTGGGTGCAGAGGAAGACTTTCTGGTCCTCGGTCGGCGCGGCCCGCATGATCGGGCCGAGCTCCTCGGCCACCTTCTGCTCGCCGATGAAGAAGGAGGAGAGCCCGTACATACGCTGGAAGCGCTCCTCGGCCGGGATGCGCTCGTGCCAGTCGATCCGGTCCTGGCTGAAGTCCAGCTCCTGGGTCTGCCACTGCTGGCGCTCCCAGAGGTCGTAGAGCTCGCCGTAGCCGAGCAGTTTGATGTCGGCGGTGCGGTCGGCCGCCTCGTTCAGCGCCGGGTCGGCGGTCGCCTGGTAGTCGGCCCGCTGGGTCCGCGACCGGATCCCGGTCACCTCTTTCGCCTCCATCCCATCCTCCCTCGATCGTGTGCGTGAGGCGAGGCTAACACCGGACTGGCCGGCCGGCCAGTTTTTCGCGAACGCGACCGGTTCAGGCGGTGTGGGACTCGCCGGGCCTGAGGACGACGACGGTGCCGGCGCCGGCCGCCTCGACGTCGGCCTTGAAGGCGTCGGCGTCGGTCTCGATCGGCGGGAAGGTGTCGTAGTGCATCGGGATCACGATGTCGGCGCCGATAAATCCGGCGGCGACGACCGCGTCCTCGCGGTCCATCGTGTAGTGGCCGCCGATCGGCAGCAGGGCGATGTCGACCGGGTTGCGTTCGGCGATCAGCTTCATGTCGCCGAACAGGCAGGTGTCGCCGGCGTGGTAGATCGTCTTGCCGCCGATGTTGATCAGCATCCCAGCCGGGTTGCCGATCACGGTGCCGTCGGGCAGCGTGTTGGTGTGCCAGGCGGGGACGAACTTGATCCAGCCCCAGTCGAAGCGGACGGTGCCGCCGAAGTTCGGGTCGCTGACGTTCTCGATCCTCTGTTCGCCGATCCAGCTCGCGATCTCGACCAAGGCGACGCAACGGGCGCCGGTCCGCCTGGCGACCGGCAGCAGGTCGGCGATGTGGTCGGCGTGGCCGTGGCTGAGCGCGATCACGGTCGGGTCGACCTCCTCGGCGCTCGTCACCGCGACCGGGTTGTTCGGCGCCAAGAACGGATCGGCGAGGACGACCGCGTCGCCCTCGGTGATCTCGAAACAGGAATGGCCGTGGAACTTGATCTCCATCTCAGGTGTCTCCCTTCTGGTCGGAACGGCGCGGGTCTTCGCGCTCTACGTCGTGGCGAAGCTCCTCGTTCAATGCCCAGCCGACCGCGACGCCGACCATCATCCCCATCCGCGCCTCCTCGGCAAGCAGGGCGCGGACGGCGGCGAGCCGCTCGTCCGGGTCGGGCACGGTGGCGGCGCGCAGGCTCTCGGCTTCGTGCGGCTCGGAGAACCAGCCGCCCTCGGCGAGCGCCGCCGCCAGCACCTTCTGCAGCTGCGGCGCGGCCTGGGCGACGACGCGCTCGGCGGCGGCGAAACGCTCCGCGTCGAGCAGCCGCTCGATCGCGGCTTCGAGCTCCTGCTCGTCCGGCACGCCTATTCCTTGTGGTGGAGCGTGGTCGCCGCCAGCCCGGCGAGGCCGCCGACGGCGCCGCCGACCAGGCAGGCGAAGAAGTTCGCGGTCGGGGCAAAGAGCGGTAGCGCGATCAGGACCGCGGCGCAGACCGCGACGCCGATCAGGTCGTACTCCTCGTCGATCGCCCCGTGCGCCTCGGAGCGGCGGATCGCGAACCAGGCGGCGACCGCGCCGAGCGCCATCCCGTTGCCGCCCGCGATCACCGTGATTTCGCCCTCGGCGGCGGCGATGCCGCCCGCCGCGAGCACGCCGAGCGCCCCGCAGGCAAGCAGCAGCAAGGCGGTCGGGGCGCTGCCCAGCCGGCGCTCGATCGCGGTGCCGAAGATCGCCAGCCCGACCGCGACGACGAAGAGGTAGCCGACGTCGACATAGGCGAAGGGCGCGGTCAGATATCGCCACCACTGATCGCCGATCGGGACGATCAGCCCGCCGAAGGTGGAGAGCGGGTTCCCGGTCGCCTTCTGCAGCAGCAGCAGGATCGCCGAGCCGAGGATCACGGTCAGCGTCGCGTAGGGACGGAAGGCTTGGGCCCCGGTGAAGGGCGTCGGCGGGCGTCGCAGCCGCAGCCTGCGCCTGCGCTTCGGCCGCTGTGCCTCGAGCAGGTCCCCGCGCCGCTCCAGTTTCGGCGCCCGCTTGCGCAGTCGTGCGCCGCAGTACGGGCACTCGGTCACATACGGACTGACCTCCGAACCGCAGTTCTTGCAGATGACGCTGAGCTCAGTCTCACTCATGGGCACAGTCGAGGATACCCGGCGACGTGGCTCCCCACCTGAGGTTCCGCTGCCATACTGGACTGCCACCGATATTCGAGGAGGAACAACAGTGGAGTTGAAGAGCCTGACCGAGCAGAAATCCCTGCTCGCCACGCTTCCCGCCGGCAAACGCGCCCGTCTCTATCGGCTTCTGTATGAGTTCGGTCCGGGCAACGGGACGCTGATGCTGCTGCCGATCGACCAGGGAATCGAGCACGGTCCGCGCGACTTCTTCCCCAACCCGGCCTCGAAGGACCCCGACTACCAGTTCCGCCTCGCCGCCGAGGCCGGCTACTCGGCGCTCGCCTGCCAGATCGGCATGGCCGAGAAGTACTACCCGGACTACGCGGGCAAGGTGCCGCTGATCCTCAAGGTCAACGGCAAGACCGACATCCCCTCCGGTTCCAAGGCGTTCTCCTCCTGCAACGCGAGCGTCGAGGACGGGGTGCGGCTCGGCGCCGACGCGATCGGCTACACCCTCTACGTCGGCTCGCCGCGCCAAGACGAGGATCTCGCCCAGATCCGCCGCGTCCGCGAGGAATGCGACCGCTACGGCATGCCGCTGGTCGTCTGGTCCTACCCGCGCGGCGAAGCGGTCGAGTCGAAGGGCGGCCAGAACTCCTTCTACGCGATCGACTACGCGGCCCGCCTGGCGATGGAGATGGGCGCCGACATCGTCAAGCTCAACATGCCGCAGATCAACCCGGACAAGGACAAGGACGCCCCGGCTCCCTACAACGAGCTCGAGATCACCCAGCAGGAGGCGATCAACCACTGCGTCGAGTCGGCGGGCCGGGCGCTGGTCGTCCTCTCCGGCGGCTCCAAGGCCGACGACGAGGTCGTCCTCCGCAACACCCGCGAGGTGATGGAGGCGGGCGGCAGCGGCGTGATCTTCGGCCGCAACGTCTGGCAGCGCGAGTGGGACGAGGCCCTGGCGATCATCGAGCAGATCAAGGAGAGCCTGCTCGCGAACGTGCGCCGCACCCCTTAGCGGGGGCGAACTGAGGTCCCCGCCCGACTTGGGCGGGGATGAGGCGCTACGGAAGCATCGCCCTGCTGCTGATCGCCGCGGCGATCCTGCTGCGGCCCTGGGAAGGCGGTGGGTCCCCTGCCCAGGCCGAAGCCTCCCGATCGCTCATCGGGCGGGTGATGCGGGCCGTCGACGGGGACACGCTCGAAGTGGCGCTCGACGGCGGGGCGACCGAGACGGTGCGGCTGATCGGCGTCGACACGCCGGAGACGGTCAAGCCCGATACGCCGGTGCAGTGCTTCGGCCCGCGCGCCTCGCGCTTCGAGCACCGCACGGTGGAAGGGCGGCGGGTGAGCCTCCTCACCGGGGTCGAACCGCGGGACTTCTACGGCCGGCTGCTGGCTTACGTCTGGGTCGGGGGACGCCGGCGCGGGCGTTTCCTCGAGGCGGAATTGCTGCGCCGGGGCCTCGCCCGCACGCTCACCTTCCACCCCAACGACCGCTTCTCTCCCCGTTTCGAGCGAATCGAGCAGAACGCCGCGAGATCCGGGAAAGGGCTCTGGCATGCGTGTTGAGGCGCCTCGCGGCCGGTTTCCGTGTGAGGGAAGCGTGAGCTTTGCAAGATCCTTTGCTACGGTGCCCGCGCCCCTTCGGGGTTCCCCGTTATGAAGATGCGACAGAGCATCTCCCAGTTCGAGACCGCCTTCGAGCAGGAGACTTCACTTGAGCGACGACGCCGCGAGCAGCTGCGGCGGCGCGCCGCGAACCGTTCCCGGGCGCGGCGGATCGAACGGACCGAACACTCCGGCACGGTCCGTTTCAGCGTGCTCGCGATCTGCCTGACGGTCACCGTGATCGTCGTCGCGATCGCCATGTTCGAGGCGCTGTCGATCCTGATCTCGTAGCTGCGGACGCCCGCCCGCCCGCTTTCAATAGACTCGCCCGCCGATGCCCCGACGCTCGCTGAAGCCACAGCTGAACCAGATCCGTGCCTGGGTCCACCAAGGACGCACCGACGCCTGGATCGCCCACCAACTCGAAGTCTCCGCCACCGAGCTGCGCGAGTTCCGCAAGCAGTACGAACTCTCACCCGATGACGAGAACGCCGGCTCGGGCGAAATCGACCTTCGCGATGAGATCGAAGCGGAGATCGAAGCCGCCGCCGCCGAGGAAGAGGCCGAGGAGGCCGACGCCGAGGAGGCCGAGGAGGGTGACGATGAGGATGGCGAGGGCGAGAGCCGCCCGCGTCGCCGCCGTCGTCGCGGCCGCCGCGGCGGGCGCGGGCGCCGCAAAGAGATCGAGGCGACCTTCGACCACGGCGAAAACGACGGCTACGGCCTCTGGCTCGACGCCTCGGTCAAGGACAACCCGGTCTACGCCGAGAACTGGGCGGGCAACCGCGCGGTAACGGTGCGGATCGAGGCCGACCAGATCGTCATCCGCCGCGCCGGCAGCGCCGAGGGCGACTCGGACGACGACGACGACTCGGACGAGTAGCGCAGGTCTCGGCTAGGCGAGGCTGCGCCCGCCGGCGAAGTCCCCCGCCCCGCGTAGATATCCCCAGAAGGCGGCGTCGGCCAGCGTCTGCGCTTCCTCGGCGGCGGCAGGGGCGACGTCGAGAGCGATCTGCTGCGCCCAGTCGGTGCCCTCGCCGTAGAGGTCGGCGAGCTGCGCGGCGCTGAAGGTGGGGCCGATCCGGCGGCGCAGCTCGACGCGGATCGCCTCGATCACGCGGTCGGCGAGGCGCCGCCGACGCGGATCGTCGATCGCCGCCGCCTCCCGCGCCCCCTCCTCCCACTGATAGAGCGCGTTGGCGAGCGGATAGGCCATCGGCCTGGAATGTACCCGCCGGCGCTCTCCGTCAGCCGGGAGGGGTGTCCGGGATGTGACGGAGGGGAGCGTCGGCGCTCGTACAGGTCCGCTTCAGGGGGCCGGTGATCTGCCAGACGGTGACCGGGCCTTCGCGGAGGATCGGATGGACGCCCCCGGCGCCGCGCAGCCAGGTCGCCTCGGGCGAGGGGATCGGCTTGCCGGGGTGGAGGAAGTTGAGGAAGGGTGAGGTGACCAGGTAGTCGAGGTCGGCCGCATTCACGGCGGCGCGGAAGCCTTCGCAGGTCGGGATCGCGTCGTAGGCGCCGTGCGGACCCGCTTCGCCGAGGTAGAGGACGCGGTTGGAGAGGTCGGGCCCGTAGAAGCCGTAGCCCGCGAATCCCGCGGTGGTCCCGGCCAGCCCGATCCGCGAGTGCGTGATGCCGCGCGACCAGCGGTAGGCCTTGTCGAGGCTCATGCCGGGGATCGAGGTGGCGGCGGTGAGGTTGGCGAAGCGGTGGTTCAGGTAGTGGCGCTGGACCGGGTAGCCGAGCGCGATCACGGCCAGCGCGAGCGCCGCCAGCCCGGCCGCGACCACCCGGATCGGCGCCCCGTCGCGGCGCGCCAGCCAGAGCAACGCCGGGACGGCGACGAGGACGACCGTGAAGGCCAGGGCGAAGAGGCGGGCGCCGTCGTGGAGCGCGTGATCGGGGCGGTCGGTGATCAGGTAGACGACGGCGAGCACCGCGATCAGCCCCCACTGGGCCTTGCGCGCGTCGAGGAAGCGGGGCAGCGGCACCAGGACGAGCGCCGCCAGGAGGGCCGGGATGACGTAGCGGATGTTGATCGCGAAGCCGACCGGTTCCCCCTCCGCCCCGGCCGCGCCCAGCGGCGTGAAGAGGTAGGCGACGAGCCCGAACAGGGCGACGCCGCCGAGCAGGCGGACGAGCTTGTCGCGGCCGGAGAAGATCGCCAGCAGACAGGCGGCGACTGCGCCGACCAGGATCAGGGGCCAGAGGGCACCGAAGGCGTCGTGGAGACCGGGGACGAAGTAGTGGTGCCAGACACCGGTGTCGGTCAGGTAGTGGGAGATGCTGTAGCCGGGGCGCCCTTCCTGGAGCCGTTCGGGATGCGGCAGGGAGACGGGGCCGAGCTTCGTCGCCTCGGGGATCGGGCTGCCGGAGACGATCAGGTTGCGCAGGTACCAGTAGCCGCCGCCGAGCAGGCCGCCCGCGAACCACCATCCCGCCGCCTTCCATCGCTTCCCGACCGGGGCGAGGACGACGACCACGACGGTGAGCGCCGCCGCCATCGCGAGCACCGTGAGGCGCGTCCCCGCCGCCAGCCCCACCGCAAGCCCCGCCGCCGCCAACGGCCACCCGTACAGCGTCTGCGTTCGCACTTCGTTCCGCATACCGGAACCAACTGCGAACGCATCAGCGGGGCCGGCGGGGCTCGCTCCGGAGGACGGGCGGGCGTTCCAGGACTCGATCAGGATTGCGATGCCGGCGAGGAGGAGGGCGGCGGCCATCAGGTCGTTCTTCGCCGCGCCCGGCTCGCGGACGACGAGGGTGTGGCAGCCGACCAGGATCGCGGCGGCGATCACCGCCGGGATACCGCGCCCGTAGGGCCGACCGACGCAGTAGGCGCCGAGGAAGGCCACGGCGAGCCAGCCGAAGTTGATGAAGAGGCTGAGCGTGTCGCGGCCGATCAGCAGCATCCCGACCGCGTGCAGGAGCTCCGAGTTCTGCGGGTAGAACCAGTTGACGAAGACGGTCTCGACGTGGTGCATCCCGGTCGTCGAGTGCGACTGGAAGATGTCCGCCGAGAACGGCATGTGGTACCAGAGCGAGTCGAAGTTGAAGATCCCGGCGTCGACCGCGTGCTTGGCCGTCACCGCCCAGTCGAAGACGACGATCGCGATCACGGCCAGGGCGACGACGGTGGCCCAGAGGCCGAGCTCGCCGCCGGGCGCCGTCTCCCCTCCCCCGTCCCGGGTCGGCACCAGCCGCGCCGCCAGGGCCACCAGCACCGCCGCGACGATCAGCACCCCGGCGTAGAGCCCGCCGAACGTCCCCAGTACCTCGCTCACCACGATCAGCAGGCCGACCGCGACGACGATCTCGACGAGGCGCGCCGGCGCGCCCCGCCAGCCCCCCAACAGGCGGGCGCGCAGCAGATAGGCGGCGTAGCCGAACCCCGCCCCCAGGACGATCAGCTGGGCGGCCCCCAGCAGGTAGGAGCCGAGGCTAGGCATCGGCCCTCAGCGCCGGCCGTGCAGGTGCAGCACGTATGGCGTCTCGCCTTCGGCAAGCATGCCCTGCTCGCGCGCCGCGTGGGCGACCACCGGCGGTTCGTCCGCCGACTGGATCTCGCGGTGGAGCCGCTTGTTCTCGTGCAGCAGTTCGTGGAATTCGGCCTTCGCCGCGGTGGTCGACCGATACGTGTTGAAGAGGTTGATCGCCGGGTTCAGATAGGAGTAGGCGACGGCGAAGAGGACCAGGACCAGGGCGATCCGCCCGACCCGGTCCCACTTGATCCGGCTCGGCGTACGGCGGGCGCCTGGCCGGCGCGGCGCCGGACGGCGTTTCGCCCGGGAGCCGGCGTACGCGGTGGAGGCCATGCCCGCAGCTACGCTGCCGGCGGGCCTTCTCCTTCATTAAGAGGCCCCTAGGACCGGCGCTGGACGAACGCGTTCAGGCCGGGGAACTCGGCCGCGGCGCCGAGCTCCTCCTCGATCCGCAGCAGCCGGTTGTACTTGGCGACCCGATCGGAGCGCGACGGGGCGCCGGTCTTGATCTGGCCTGCACCGGTGGCGACGGCCAGGTCGGCGATCGTCGTGTCCTCGGTCTCCCCCGAACGGTGCGAGATCACCGCCGTGTAGCCCGCCTCGCGGGCGGTGCGGATCGCCTCCAGGGTCTCCGAGAGGGTGCCGATCTGGTTCACCTTGACGAGGATCGAGTTGCCGACGCCGAGCTCGATGCCGCGGCGCAGGCGCGCGGGGTTGGTGACGAAGATGTCGTCGCCGACCAGTTGGACACGGTCGCCGATCGCCTCGGTGAGGAGCTTCCAGCCGTCCCAGTCCTCTTCGTCCATGCCGTCCTCGAGCGAGACGATCGGGTACCGCGCGACGGTGTCGCGCCAGTAGTCGACCATCTCCTGCGGCGAGAGGGTGCGGCCCTCGTGCTCGAGCACGTAGGAGCCATCCTCGTAGAACTCGCTGGTGGCCGGGTCGAGGGCGATGAAGACATCGGCGCCAGGCTCGTAGCCGGCCGCCTCGACGCCCTCGAGGACCGCCTGCAGGGCGGCCTCGTTGGACTCCAGATTGGGCGCAAAGCCGCCCTCGTCGCCGACCGCGGTGGCGAGGCCGCGCGCGCCGAGGCTCTTCTTCAGCGCGTGGAAGACCTCGACCCCGTAGTGCATGCACTCGGAGAAGCTCCCGGCGCCCGCCGGGACGATCATGAACTCCTGGAAGTCGACCGAGTTGTCGGCGTGGGCGCCGCCGTTCAGCACGTTCATCATCGGCACCGGCAGGACGCGCGGCTCGCCACCGCCGTAGAGCTCGGCGAGGTAGCGGTAGAGCGGCTGGCCGGAGTCGGCGGCGGCGGCCTTGGCGGCGGCCAAGGAGACGCCGAGCAGCGCGTTGGCGCCGAGCCGGCCCTTGTTCGGGGTGCCGTCGAGCTCGATCATCGTCTCGTCGAGGGCGCCCTGCTCGGCGGCGCGGGCGCCGGTCAGCGCCGCGGCGATCTCGCCGTTGACGTTGGCGACCGCCTTGGTGACGCCCTTGCCGACCCACTGCTCGCCGCCGTCGCGCAGCTCGACCGCCTCGAACTCGCCGGTCGAGGCGCCGGAGGGGACCGCGGCCACACCGCGCGCCCCGGACTCGAGCGCGACCTCGACCTCGACGGTCGGGTTGCCGCGCGAATCGAGGATCTGGCGCGCGTGGATGGAGGCGATCGTGCTCACGAGTCGGCCACTCTATTCGCCGGAGTGGCTCCGGCGCGCTGCGGTGGCGAAGCGCCTATTCGCCGCTCGCGGCCGCTTCGGCCGCGGCTTCTTCGGCAGCTTTGGTCGCCGCTTCGGTTTCGGCTTCGGTCGAGCCTTCGGCCCCGGCCGCGGCTTCTTCTTCGCCTTTTTTGCCCTTCTTCTTCGATTCCACGTAGGGGCGCGGGCGCTGCACGAAGCGTTCGCCTTCCGGTTCGCCGACGCTGACCGAGCCGGGCAGGGCCGGCGTGGTCTGCACGACCGGCGCCGGGCATTCTTTCGCGGGCGCCTTCGGGTCGGCTTCGTAGCAGGCTTCGGAGGCGGTCGCCGGGTGGCCGGTGCCCTTGTAGTTGGCGCAGCTTTCGATCACGAAGCCGGAGGCGCAGTAGCTGCGCGAGGTCCACTTCGACTGGAAGCCCTGCACCCATTCGGAGAAGTACTTTTCTTCGGCCTGTCCGCTCAGCGTGCCGGCGATCGTCGTTTTGACTTCCGAGAAGGGCTCGACTTTTTCCGGATGGAGCTTCACGACTTCCAGCAGGAGGTAGTTCGATTCCTGTTTGATGGGGCCGATCAGTTCGCCCGTGGCAGCGCCGAAGATGTCTTTCTTCAACGGTTCCTGGAGGACTTCTTCAGAGATTTCTTTCTGCAGGCCGCCGTTGGCTTCGGTCTGTGGCGAGTACTTTTTCGTCACCTTTTTCCAGCCGGCTTCCGAGTTGTCGGCTTCCAGCGCCTTCTTCGCCGCTTCGACTTCCTGCTTGTTTTCGTTGACGACGACGCGAACGTCCCGTGACGGTTTTTTCGTGAACTGGGTGGCCTTTTCTTTTTCGTAGTAGGCCTTGAGTTCTTCTTCGGTCGCTTCCGGAGCTTCTTTTTTGATCTTTTCCTGGATTTTGGTCGAGATCAATTCGAGTTCGACCCGTTCATTGACTTCTTCCACGGTGTAGTGGTTTTCCTTGAGGAATTCCTGCCACGCCTTGTGGGTCGGGAAGTTTTCGTTCCTGATTTTCTCGATCTGGGTTTCGACTTCTTTCGAGGTGATCTGGATGCCCAGTTCTTCGCTCTCGCCGACGAGCCAGACTCTCTCCAGCAATTCGCCCACCGTCGCTTTGTGCAGTTCTTCGGCTTTTTTCGAGCCGGCCTTGGGCGGTTTTTTGAGGCCCCCCTGGGCTTCCTGCTGTTCGAGAGCGTGTTCGTAGTCGGCTTCCGAGACGTGGCCGACTTCGCTGGGGACGCCGGTCACCAGGGCGATGTCGCCGGCCGGGACGCTCGGCGAGCCGAGGCCCTGGGCGACGGCGAAGATCACGAAGAGGGCGACGAAGACGACCGCGAAGACGACCAGGCCGATCCGCTGCGCGCGGCTCACGCCCGCGGCGCTCTTACCGCCCTGTGGCGCTCCTTTGCCTTTGGCGCCGCGTTTGTTTCGCCCCGATTTGGCTCCCACCGCCGGGGCAGCATAGTGAAAGTGCCTTTGCCGTGGTTAAACGCGAGGGCCGGGGGTCGTGGCGCGGCGTCAGGCCGCGGCGGGCTCGGCCGCCCGTTTCGCCTCGCGCAAGCCGTCGGCAAGAGCCAACACCGCGGCGAGCCGTTCGTCCGGATCGCCCGCGACGCGCAGCGAGGCGGCCTGCTCGCGCCATTCGTAGAGCGCCCCCTCGACCTGCTCGGCGAGCACCCCGGCGCCGGTCGAGTCGAGCTCCACCCCGGTCACCGTCAGCTTGCCGCCCCGGAACTCGACGCTGCGGGCACCGGCGAGACCAAGCTCGATCCGCGCCCGCTGCAGCTTCAACAGATTCTCCGCCTGCGCCGGCAGCTTGCCGAAACGGTCGTCGAGCTCGTCGGCGATCTGACGCAGTTGGCCCGGCTCGCGGGCGGCGACGATGCGGCGGTGGATGTCGATCTTCGCCGCCTCGAAGGGGACGAAGGTGGCGGGCAGATAGGCGTCGACCGGGACGTCGAGGCGGACCGGCTCCGGCGCCTCCTCCCCGCCGCCGTCCTCCCCCCCCAGCGTGGCGGCGACCGCCTCGTCGATCATCTGGCAGTAGAGCTCGAAGCCGACCGCGGCGACGTGCCCGGACTGCTCGTCGCCGAGCAGGTTGCCGGCGCCACGGATGTCGAGGTCCCGCATCGCGATGCGGAAGCCGGAGCCGAGCTCGGTGTGATCGGCGAGGGTCGAGAGGCGCGCCGCGGCGTCCTCGGTCAGCGCCTCGGCGCTCGGGTAGAGCAGGTAGGCGAAGGCGCGCTCCTTGCTGCGGCCGACCCGTCCGCGGATCTGGTAGGCCTGGCTGAGCCCGAGCTGGTCGGCGCGCTCGACGATCAGCGTGTTGGCGGTCGGGATGTCGAGGCCGGACTCGATGATCGTCGTCGTCACCAGCACGTCGGCCTCGCCGCGCAGGAAGGCGAGCATCGTCTCCTCCAGCGCCTGCTCGTCCATCTGGCCATGCGCCTCGAGGAAGCGGGCTCCGGGAACCAGGGCGCGGAGGCGCTCGGCGACCTCGAACAGCGAGTCGATCCGGTTGTGGAGGACGAAGGCCTGCCCACCGCGCTCGACCTCGCGGTCGATCGCCTTCTTGACCAGGCCCTCGTCGTAGGGGCCGACGTAGGTGCGGACCGGGCGGCGGCCCTCCGGCGGCGTCTCGATCACCGAGATGTCGCGCAGGCCGGCGAGGCTCATCTGCAGGGTGCGCGGGATCGGCGTCGCCGAGAGCGCCAGCACGTCGACTTTCAGCTTCAGCTGGCGCAGCAGCTCCTTCTGCTTGACCCCGAAGCGCTGCTCCTCGTCGACGATCACCAGGCCGAGCTCCTTGGCGCGGACGTCGCGCGAGAGCAGGCGGTGGGTGCCGATCAGGATGTCGACCTTGCCCTCCTCGAAATCGGCGAGGACGGCTTTCGTCTCGGCCGCGGGGCGCAGGCGGGAGACGCCCTCGACCCGGAAGGGGAGGTCGGCGAGGCGCTCGCGGAAGGTGCCCCAGTGCTGCTGGGCGAGGATCGTGGTCGGCACCAGCATCATCACCTGGGCCCCGTCGGCGGCCGCCTTGACGGCGGCGCGGAGCGCGACCTCGGTCTTGCCGAAGCCGACGTCGCCACAGACCAGGCGGTCCATCGGGCGCTCCGCTTCCATGTCGCCCTTGACCGCTTCGATCGCCTCGATCTGGTCGGCGGTCTCGCGGTAGGGGAAGTTCGCCTCCATCTCGATCTGCCACTCGCCGTCGGGCGGGAAGGCGTGGCCTTTGCGGGTGCGGCGCTCGGCGTAGAGGTTGAGCAGCTCACCCGCCAGCGCACCGGCCGCCTTGCGCGCCCGCGCCTTCAGGTTCTGCCAGCGTTTGCCGCCAAGCGCGGAGAGCGTCGGTTCGCCGCCGGCGCCGACGTAGCGGGAGAGCTTCGCCAGCTGTTCGGTGGGGACGTAGACCCGGTCCTCGCCTTTGTATTCGAGGTAGAGGTAGTCGCGGGTGACGCCGCCGATCTCCCGCGTCTCGAAGCCCGCGAAGCGGGCGACGCCGTGGTCCTCGTGGACGACGTAGTCACCGACACGGAGCTCGGAGAAGGCGAGGCGGCCGCGGGAGGAGCGGCCGGTGGCCGGGGTCTCCTCGGCGCGCCGGCGGCGGTGGACGAGGCGGCGGAAGGGGTAGACGGCGAGTTTCAGCTCGGGGGCGACGAAGCCCTCGCGCAGGCGCGCCTCGGCGAAGGAGAGGCCGGGGTCGGGGCTGAGCCGACCCCCTTCGAGGATCTTCGCGTCAAGCCGGTCGAGCCCGTAGCGAGCACGCTCCGCCTCGCCCATGCCGTCGAAGGCGACCACGGTGCGGTAGCCGGAGCGGACCAGTTTCTCCAGCTCCGACTCGGCCTCCTTGATCGAGCGGGCGGGGCTCTCGGCGCGGGCGGCGCGGAATGCCTCGGCCGCCTCGTCGTCCTCGCCCACGGCGGTCAGGGAGAGCGCCGCGCGGGCGGCGAGCGGCTCGGCGACGTCGACGTAGAGGCGGCGGGCGTCCTCGGACTTCATCGAGGTGGTGGCGTCCTCCCAGACGTCGCGCAGGGCGGGCTCGATCTCCTCGGGGGCGGCGAGGACGACGGCCGCCTCGGCCGGGACGAGGTCGAGCGGGGCGCGGAACCGGTCCAGGGGAAGGAACTCCGCCAGGTCGATCGCGCCCGCCTCGCCTTCGGCGGCCTCTGCCGCGGCGAGCGCGGCCAGCTCGCGGTGGTCGGCGTCGAGCTCGGCCGCCGGGGCCAGCTCCACCACCTCGGCCTCGCCAAGGCTGCGCTGGGTGAAGGTCGAGAACCAGCGCATCGAGTCGACCTCGTCGCCGAATAGCTCGACCCGGACGGCGCGTTCCTCGGTCGCCGGGTAGGCGTCGAGGATGCCGCCGCGGACGGCGAACTGGCCCCGTTCCTCTACCTGCTCGACGCGTTCGTAGCCGGCGGCGACGAGATCCTCGGCGACGGTGCCGAGGTCGACCTCGTCCCCCTTGGCGATTTCGAAGCCCGCCGGGCGCAGGGAGGCGTCGGGGACGGCCTCGGCGAGAGCGACCGCGGAGGCGACGACGATCGCGTCGGCTTCGCGGCTGAGCGCGTCGAGGGCATCGATGCGGAGACCGACCAGGTGCGGGGGTGGGGTGACCGAGGAGGCGTAGCCGGTGCCGCGCGAGGGATAGAGCCGCACGCGCCGCGGCGCCAGGTAGGCGCGCAGGTCGGCGGCGAGGTCACGCGCGCCGCGGTCGTCGGCGGCGACCAGGAGGGCGGGACGGCCGGCGAGCCCGCGATCGTCCTCGAGCAGCGCGGCGAGGAGCAACGGGCGAAGCGTGGTCGAGGCGCGCAGCGTGACCGCCTCGCCGCCGCCCGCCGCCGCCGCGACACGCCCCGCGAGCGCGTGGACGCGCTCGTTCTCGGCGGCGAGGTCGATCAGTGGGCGAAGGCTCATGGGAAGGTGTGGATTGCAGCCGGGGCTGCACGCAGGACGGCCGGATCAGAAGATCCGGCCTCGCATCCGATTCTACGAATCCACCGCGGTCGTCCTTTGGCCCGGCCCGAAGACCGAGGTCGTCCTTTGGCCCGGCTACCGGGCCTAGGGTCGACCGCGAGGCAGGGGAGCGGGCCTAGGGTCGACCGCGCTCGCGGTGCGAGGCGCGGCGAGCGGCGATGGCCGCGCGCCGGGAAGATCGCCTAATCAAATGGCAGATCGGCGGCGGCGCGGACGTGCTCGACCTGGCCGATGCCCTCGGCGGCGGAGCGGCCCTCGATGTCGTCCCACTCGTGCAGCATGCGCTTCAGGCGGGCGACCGCCTCCGGCGGGTGGGCGGCGACGGAGGCGGCGAGGGCGAGCGCCGACTCCTCGGTCGCGGCGGCCGGGGCGACGCGGTTGACGAGGCCGAGGCGGAGGGCCTCGTCGGGACCGACCGTGCGCGAGGTGAGGAGCAGGTACTTGGCGGCGGCGAGGCCACAGAGGGTGACGAGACGGGCCGGGCCGACCGGCATCCCCAGCGCCGCGCCGGGGAAGCGCATGCGCAGGTTGGAGCCGCCGACGCGGAGGTCGCAGGCGATCGAGATCTCGGCGCCGCCGCCGACCACGTCGCCGTGGCAGGCGGCCACGGTCGGCTTGGGGAAGGCGACGATCGTGTCGTAGAGGTCGGAGAACATCTCCATCCGCCGCACGTGGGCGTCGTGGTCGAGCTGCTCGCGGACATCGGCGCCGGCCGAGAGGCCCATGTGGTCCGAGGAGGAGATGACGAGGACGCGGACCGCGTCGTCGCCGCGCGCCACCGCGAGGTGCTCGAGCAGCTCGCCCAGCATCTGCGTGTTGATCGCATTGCGCGCCTGCGGGCGCTCGAGGCGGATCAGCGCGACGCCGTCCTCGGCGACGCCGTAGCTGGTCACCGCCTGCGGTTCGTCGGCCGTGCCGTCGTCCTCGCGCTCGCTCATCGGGCCGGAACCTAGTCGATGGCAACGATCCCCGGCACCATCGATCGACGCGGTCGTCCTGACCCACCGCCCACCCGGGCGCGGTCGTCCTGACCGCCGCTATGGGTGGCAAAGGTCGACCGCGGGTGCGCTGGGGTGCGAAAGGTCGACCGCGGTGCTGCGAAATTCAGGGGGTGGCTTCCGAGGCGGCCAGGCGGTCGACCAGCCTCTCGGTCTCGTCGGCCGCCCGCGAGACCAGATCCTCGACCTCGGCCGGCGGCTCGCGGAAGCGTCCCAGCACCCAGGCCGAGACGATCTCCGGGTCGGTCGAGTCGGGCCGCCCCACCCCGATCCGCACCCGCCAGAAATCGGCCGAGCCGAAGCCCCGTTTGAGGCTCTTCAACCCGTTGTGGCCGGCGAGCCCACCGCCCTCGCGGACGCGGATCTCACCGAAGGGGATGTCGATCTCGTCGTGCAGCACCACGGTCCGCTCGAGCGGCGCCTTCAGCGCGCCGCGGGCCGGGCCGGCCGAGTCGCCTACCGCGTTCATGTAGGTCAGCGGCAGGAGGATCGCGACGCGCGGGCCGCCCGGGCCGGTCCGCCCCTCCCAGAGCTCGCCCCTGTACTTGGAGCGCGGCTTGCCGAGGTCCCAACGCCGCGCCAGCTCGCGCCCCACATCGAAGCCGACGTTGTGACGGTCGCGCGCGTGCTCCGGCCCGGGGTTACCGAGGCCGACGATCAGGATCCGCTCGCCGCCGTCCTCCTGACGACGACCGAAAAGGGACACGGCAGGAGAGGGCTACTCGCCCTCGGAGTCGCCGCCCGAGTCGCCCTCGTCGGCGGCCTCGCCACCCTCGGCCTCACCCTCGCCGACCACCTCGGTCTCCTCCTCGACCTCGGGCGCGGCTTCTTCGACGCGCGGCGGCGAGAGGGTGGCGATGGTGATCTCCTCGGGGTCCTCGACGACGAAGGTGACGCCGTCGGGCGCCTCGACGACCGAGAGCTGCAGGGTGTCGTTGATCTCCATCGCGGAGACGTCGACGGTGATCCGGTCCGGGATCGCGGTCGGCAGCGCTTCGACGGTGATTTCGCGGGTGACATGCTCCAGCACCCCGCCGGCCTTGCTGCCGGGAGCGTCCTCGACGCCCTCGAGCTCGATCAGGACTTCCGCCTGGATCGCCTCGTCGAGTTTGACCTCCTGCAGGTCGATGTGGCGGAGGGTGCCTTTCACCGGATGGAGCTGCTGCTCCTTGATCACGACCGGGCGCGCTTTGCCGCCGTCGACCGAGATGTCGAAGAGGGCGGCGCCCTCGGCGATCACGCTGCGCACGTCGCGTTCGGAGACCTGGAAGGCGGTCGCCTCGGCGCCGCCCGAGTAGACGACGCCGGGGACGAGCCCCTCACGGCGCATACGGCGGGCCGACCGCGAGCCGAAATCGGCGCGCGGAGCGACGTTCAAAGTGGTGCGTGCGTCAGCCATCGGGCAGGAGAGGATAGGGGATCGGCGCCGAAAGCTGTCTGTGACAAGCTCCCGGGCATGGCGGACGAAGCGAAGATCCCGAAGGGGAGGTTCCGCCGCTCGGCCAAGCTCGGGTCCATCGTCGGCGCCCAGGGCGCCCGCTATGCGGGCACCAAAGCGGCCAACGTGGCGCGATCCGAGGAGGAGGGCAAGGAGCGGCTCGAACAGCGCCATCTGGAAACCGCGGTGAAGATGGTCGGCGCGCTCGGCCAGATGAAGGGCGCGGCGATGAAGCTCGGCCAGTTCGCCTCCTTCATCGACACCGAGTTCATCCCCGAGGAATACCGCGAGATCTACCAGGAGCAGCTCGGCAAACTGCGCACCGACGCGCCCGCGATGCCGTGGGAGCAGGTGGTCAAGGTGCTGGAGGAGGAGTACGACGGCGAACCGCTGTCGGAGTACTTCGCGGAGATCGACCACGAGGCCTTCGCCGCCGCCTCGATCGGCCAGGTGCACCGCGCCGAGCTGCTCGACGGGCGCCGCGTCGCGGTCAAGATCCAGTACCCGGGGATCGCCGAGGCGCTCGAGGCCGACCTGCGCAACGCGGGGACGCTGGTGCGGCTGGCGCGTGCGATCGCGCCGGGGCTCGACGCGAAGGCGATCGCCGACGAGCTGCGCGAGCGGGTGATGGAGGAGCTCGACTACGAGTACGAGGCGCAGAACCAGCGCACCTTCTCGCGCGCCTACCGCGAACATCCCTTCATCTATGTGCCCGAAGTCGTCACCCGGATCTCGCGCCGGCGCGTCCTGGTCACCGAGCTGGTCGAGGGGATCGGCTTCGACGAGATCAAGGAGCTGCCGCACGAGGAGCGCAGCCGCTTCGGCGAGATCGTCTTCCGCGGCAGCTTCGGCTCGATCTACCACCTGCAGCAGTTCAACGCCGACCCCCATCCCGGCAACTACATCCTGATGAACGACGGCCGGGTCGCCTTCCTCGACTTCGGGATGACGAAGAAACTCGACCGCGAGCAGATCCTGCTCGAGCAGCGCGCCTTCGACGCCGCCTCGCGCGACGACCCGGAGGCGTTCCGCGCCGCCCTGCACGAACTCGGCTTCGTCAAGAACCCGTCGAAGCTCGACGCCGAACGGCTGCTCGAGCACATGCACGCGATCGGCGGCTGGTACGTCGAAGACCGCGAGATCGAAATCGACGCGAAGATCGTGATGCGGATCATCGAGGCGACCAACGACCCACGCTCAGAGTTCTTCGACCTGATGCGGCGCGAGTCGATCCCGGCCGACGAGCTGATGGGGCGGCGGATGGAGATCGGCGTCGTCGCCGTGCTCGGCCAGCTGCGGGCGAAGCGCAACTGGCACCGGATCGGCCGCGAGTGGGTCTACGCCGACGCGCCGGCGACCGAGCTCGGCCGGCTCGAGTGGGAGTACTTCGAGGAGCGGGGGTTGAAGCGCACCCCGGGCTTGGCGGAAACTCCCTGACATGAGACGGATCAGGCGCGGCTGGGCGCTGACCAGGAAAAGCTGGGGCGTGCTGAACGAGCACCGCGGGCTGGTGCGCTTCCCGATCTACGGCGGGATCGCGACGATCCTGCTCGGGCTCGTCACGCTCGGCCCCGGCGCCTTCTTCCTCGACAGGCACAGCTACGGGGCGGCGGTGCCGCTGATCGTGGTCGGGATCTACGTGCTGAGCGTGGTCGGGATCTACTTCAGCGTCGGCCTGGCGGCCTGCGCCGACCGGATCTTCCGCGGCGAGACGGCGACCACCGGCGACGGGATGGCGGCGGCGAACGAGCGCTTCGCGGCGATCTGCGGCTGGGCGGCGCTCTCGGCGACGGTCGGGGTGATCGTCGGGCTGCTGGAGAGCCAGGGCGGGCTCTTCGGCGAGATCGCCGGGCGGCTCGGCGGGCTGGCCTGGTCGCTCGTCACCTTCCTTGCCGTGCCGGTGATCGCGATCGAGGGCACCGGCCCGCTCGACACGCTGAAGCGCTCCGCCTCCCTCTTCCGGGAGCGGTGGGGACAGCAGATCACCGGCAATATCGCGATCGGCGGCCTCGTCTTCCTGGTCGGCCTCCTCCCCGCCGTGATCCTCGTCGTCGTCGGCGTCGTGATCTGGCCCTCGGTCGGCTTCGCGGGCGGCGCGTTGATCGTCCTCGGCGTGTTGATCGGCTGCGTGGCCTTGGTGATCTCGAAGGCGCTCAGCGGCATCTTCGGCGTCGCCCTCTACCGCTACGCGCTCGACGGCGAGGTGGTCGGCGGCTTCAGCCATGAAGATCTCGAGTCGGCGGTCAGGCCCAAACGCGGCGGCAAGCTGCCGCCGAAGCTGCCCGGCTCGACCCCGGGCACGGTCTGACCCCGCCCCGCCCGCGTAGCTGTTCCTTATGCGCCTTATAGGCGCATAAGGAACAGCTAGAGGGGGAGGCGCTGGAAGAGACGGGGGTCGTTGGAGACGAGGCCGTCGACGCCCATCGCGAGGAGCTTGCGCATGCGCGGCTCGTCGTCGACGGTCCAGGCGATCAGCTCGACCCCGGCCCGCTTGCAGATCCCGGCCAGGCGCTCGCTGACCAGCGGGTGGTAGACCCACATCGCGAAGACGCCGAACTTCGGCAGTTTCTCGGCGGCGAGGCCGGGCAGCTGCAGGCGCATCCCGGCGAGCGCCGCCTTCAGCGCCGGCCTGGCCCAGGGATGGCGGGTCCAGTCGCGCGTCGTTTTCGGGAACGTCCAGCCCCGGCGCAGCCCCGGTTCGAGTTCGAGCACGCGTTTCAGCGTGTGCATCTCCATCGTCGAGATCATCGCCCGCTCGATCAGGCCGCGCTCGCGGAGCGCCTCGACGAACTCCTCCTCCCTCCCCGGCAGCTTGATGTCGAGGTCGATCTCGACCTTGTCGAGCGGCGGCTCGAGGAAGGCGTCGAGCGCCTCGGTCAGCTTCAGCGGCGTCCGCCCCTCCGCATCCTCCCAGTCATGGGCGACGACCAGCGGATGCCGCTCCTCCACGGGCAGGTGCGCATCGGCAAGCCAGACCACGTCGAGCTCGATCGTGTCGACCCCCGCCTCGACCGCCGCTCGAAAGCTCTCGAGCGTGTTCCCCGGCGCGATCAGGTCGGCCCCCTTGTGGCCGACGAGCCGGAGCCTGCGCCCGTCACTTCCTTGATCTCCGCCTGCCAGGCCCATCCCTTTATCTATTCACACCCCCACCCGCGGGGGCGGCAAGGCGAGGCGTGGTGGCTGGGCGCGTAGCGCCAAGCGGGGCGGTGCCGACACGACTCCCGCATAGCGGCGCTATGCGGGATGTCGGGGAGGTGCCGAACCGCGCCGCGCGATACGCGTCCAGACGCCGCGACTCGCCGCAGCCGACCCCGCTAAAAAAGTTGATTCTCCCCAGCAAAGATCTCCGACACGGAGTCGTCGGTGAAGATCCGGCGGATCGAGTCGGCGAAGGTGCCCGCGGTCGAGAGCACTGTGATGTTGTCGGGGGCGCCGGGACGGAGCGGCAGGGTGTCGGTGACGACGATCCGCTCGATCGCCGAGTCGGCGAGGCGCTCGTAGGCGGGGCCGGAGAAGACGCCGTGGGTGGCGCAGGAGATGACCCGCGCGGCGCCCTCGTCGAGCACCGTCTCGGCGGCGGCGACCAGGGTGCCCGCGGTGGCGATCATGTCATCGACCAGGACCGCGGTCTTGCCCTTCACGTCGCCGACCACATAGCCGATCTCGGCGACCGCCTGGGCGGGCCGCTCCTTCTCCATCACCGCCCACTGGGTGCCGACCCGGCGGGCGAAGTTGCGCGCCGTCTTCACCCGGCCGGCGTCCGGCGAGACGATCACCAGCTCGTCGGTCAGTTCCTGGTCGATGAACCACTGGGTCAGCATCGGCATCGCCGTCATGTGGTCGACCGGGACGTGGAAGAAGCCCTGCACCTGGCCCGCGTGGAGGTCCATCGTGAGGACCCGGTCGACGCCGACCGCCTCCAGGCATTTGGCGACGATCCGCGCCGTGATCGGCTCGCGCGGGGCCGACTTCTTGTCCTGGCGGGCGTACCCGTACCAGGGCATCACGGCGATGATCCGGTGGGCGGAGGCGCCCTGGGCGGCATCGATCATCGCCAGCAGCTCGACCAGCGAGTCGTTGGCGGTCATCCCGGTGCGCTCGTTGCCGCAGGTCGACTGGATGATGAAGACGTCGGCGCCGCGGATCGACTCCTCGTAGCGGCAGTAGACCTCGCCGTCGGCGAAGGTCTTCAGCGTCACCTGCCCGAGGTCGATTTCGAGTTTCTGGGCGACCTTCGCGGCGAGCTCCTGAGAGCTGCGCCCGCCGAAGACCATCATCCGCTTCTCGTAGGCATGGGAGATCGCCGTAGCAGCCATCGGCTTCTCCTCGAGCGTGCTCACGTGTCCTGCTCCTCTCGCATCTTCGCCGCCTTGTCTGCCGCGTAGCCGTCGATATTGCGTTGCGCGTTGTCACTGACGGCAAGAGCCCCGTCCGGGACATCGTCCTTGACCACCGCGCCGGCGCCAGTGTAAGCGGAGTCGCCGACCTCCACCGGGGCGACCAGCATCGTGTCGACGCCAATCCGCACATCGCGGCCGATCTTCGTCCGGCTCTTGGTGAAGCCGTCGTAGTTGGCGGTGATCGCGCCGGCGCCGATGTTGGACCCCGGGCCGACGTCGGCATCGCCGATGTAGGAGAGGTGGGGGATCTTGGCGCCCTCCCCGATCCGGGAGTTCTTGATCTCGACGAAGGTGCCCGCCTTGGTGCCCGCCTCGAGCACGGTGCCGGGGCGCAGGTAGGAGAACGGGCCGACCGTGGCGCCGTCGCCGACCAGGGCGGTGTCGACGTGGGAGCGCAGCACGCTCGCCCCGGCCCCGATCTCGGTGTCGATCGCCGTGGTGTGCGGGCCGACGGTGGCGCCGGCGCCGACCGTGGTCGCGCCCCGCAGGCTGGTGCCGGGCTCGATCCGGGCGTCCTGGCCGATCTCGACCCCGGCGTCGATCCAGGTCGAGGCGGGGTCGACGATGGTGACCCCGGCGAGCATGTGGGCCTCGAGCAGGCGCCGGCGGGCCTCCGTCTCGACCTCGGCGAGCTGCACGCGGTTGTTGATCCCCATCGTCACCGCGAGGTCGTCGGTGAGGTGGGCGGCGACCGAGAGGCCGGCGGCGCGGAGCGCCGGGAAGACGTCGGGCAGGTAGTACTCGCCCTGGGCGTTGTCGTTGGAGAGGCCGGTGAGGGCGCTCGCCAGCGGCGCCGCGTCGAAGACGTAGGTGCCGGCGTTGATCTCGCGGATCAGCAGCTGGGCGGCATCGGCGTCGCCCGCGGCTTTCGCCTCGACCACCCGCTCGACCGCGCCGTCGTCGGTGCGGACGACGCGGCCGTAGGTGCCGGGGTCGTCGAGCTCGATCGTCAGCATCGTCGCCGCGGCGTCGGCGGCGGCGTGGGCCGCCAGCAGCGCCGCGATCGTGTCCTCGCCGATCAGCGGCACGTCGCCGGAGAGGACGAGGACGGTCTCGGCCGCCTCGATCAGGGAGATCGCGGCGCGGATCGCGCCGCCGGTGCCGTCCGACTCGGGCTGCTCGACGGTCTCGACGCCCTCGGGGAGTCCGGCGGAGAGATCGCGTCCCGGCGAGACGATCGCCGCCACCCGGCCCGCCCCGGCCGCGCGCGCGGCGAGGATCGGCCAGGCGACCATCGGCCGCCCGCATACGGGGTGCAGCATCTTCGGCGTCGAGGAGCGCATGCGCGTCCCCTCGCCGGCCGCCATGACCAGGACCAAGGGTGGAGCCACTGTCCCCAGATTATGCGCGCCGAGGGCGCGGGCGTCGTCCTCAGGCGCCGCGGGAAACTTCCTTGCCGACCGAGGCGACCGAGATCAGGGTCCAGCCGGCGAAGATCAGGTCGATCCCGACCAACAGGCCGATCGCCCAGTCGGCGCTGGAGGGGAACTTGACGAGGACGAGGATGCCGATGATCAGGCCGCAGACCCCGCTCAGGCCGACCCAGCCGGCGTTCGGTTGCCCGCGGCCGATGAAGGCGACGATCACCCGCGTGATCCCCATCAGAAGGAAGTAGATGCCGAGCACCAGGGTCAGGGTGAGGGTGCCGTTGTGGGGTTCGATGATCAACCAGAGGCCGACGACGAAGGTGAGGAGCGCCCAGGCGGCGCGGGCGAGGACGCTGCCGACGCCGTGGGCCATGAAGGCCGATGCGGTGAGGAAGGCGCTGACGGCGACCAGGATGCAGCCGATGAAGATCGCGGTGCCGAGCGAGAAGAGCTCCGGCAGCAGGATCGCGACGATGCCGATCACGATCGCGACGATGCCGATCGCGCGCAGCGTGCGCCAGGTGCGGGCGAGACCTTCGCGCACCTCGGGGTCGAGCGATGCTCCTCCGTACTCCATGGGCAAGGAGTCTATTCCGGGGGAAGGACTCGAACCCTCTCTTCCAGGACCAAAACCTGGCGTGCTGGCCAAATACACCACCCCGGACGGGGGGTGGAGCGTAGCGGGGGCGGGTCAGTCCTCGGCGCTGCGGCGGACCTTGCCGCCGCCGGCGCCCGGCTCGAGCGCCGGGCCGCGCGGCGAGGCGATGCCGAGGACCCGCATCGCCTTCAACCCGAGGCCGAGCTTCTCCCGCCCTTCGGTCGCCGAGACGTCATGGCCGCAGAGCTCACGCACGCGCTCCAGCCGGTAGCGCACCGTATGGCGGTGGGTGAAGAGCTGTTTGGCGGTGGCGGCGACGTTGCCGTCGTTGTCGAGGTAGGCCTCGACGGTGGCGACCAGCTCGGTCTCGTACTGCTCGTCGTAATCGGCGAGCGGCTGAATCGTCTCGGCGTAGAAGCGTTCGAGCTCGGCCGGGTCGTCGCTCATCGCCGGCAGCAGCAGGCGGTAGGCGCCGGTGTCCTCGAAGGCGAGCAGCGCGAGGCCCTCGGCCTCGCCGACGTTGACCGCGAGGCGCGCCTCCGAGCCGGCCCGGTAGAGATCGACCGGGTCGGCGGCGCGCCGGCTGCGACCGATCGTGACGTGGAAGCCGGAGAGGCTGTCGGCCAGCTCGCGGGCGAGCCCGGCGGCGGCGCGGGCGAGCCGCTCGTCGTCCTCGGCGGGGACGATCACCGCCACCTCGGCGGCGGGCTCGGCGTCCTCCATCGTCGCCAGGCTGCCCGGCGCCAGCGAGCGCAGGGCGCGCAGGGCCAGGGTGAGGACGCGGCCGCGCCACTCCCCCGTCTGCGCGGCGCGCGGGGCGGCGCGCAGGACGAGCACGCCGGCGCCGCGATCCAGGTCGGCCCCCAGCTCGGCGCCGCGGGCGACGATGTCGCCGCGATCGGTGACCCGGCGGTCGAGGATGTCGTCGACGAAGGCGCCCGCCACCTCCTCGCTCGCCCACTCGGGCGCGCGCGAGCGCTCCAGCTCCAGCGCCAGCAGCGTCGTCACCATCCGCGCGATCGACGGCGCGGGGGGTGCCTTGGCCCGGTAGCGAAGCTCCCCGACCGCGTTGTCGGCGACCCGCAGCTCGACCACCGTCACGCCTTCGCCGCCGCTCAAAAGTCGTTCCTCCTGGTCGGGGGAGGCCCCGGCGACCGCGAGCACGGCGCTGGAGCGATCGATCAAGGCGACGCTCGCATCCAACAGCCGGGCAGCAGCCCGCGCGACAGCTGGGAGTCCAGCTCCAGATTCGACAGCCTCGGAAAGCGCGTCCAGGAGAGTCGGGTCTTCTGGAGCCACAGCAGCATCAACCTCTTTGGACTTGGTGGTCACCGAGTCATTATTCCGATGAGCGGGGGATTCACAGTCCCACACACCGGATGGGAGCCCGATTCCGGGGAAGACTCGCCGGAACCTCCCCGCTGTTGTTCCGCCGAGGCTTCCCCGGAAGCGGGCGCCTCGCCTGATCCATCAGGTGATGAATTCGTGGATTTCCGGCCAGTATTTGACGATCACCAGCCCGATACAGACCCCGCCCACGATGAGCGCGGCAAGCACGAAGAGGGAGAGAACGCCGGCGGCCGTCTTTTCCCAGAAGCGGCCGGCGCCGCTGAGCGCGGGGCTGAGGATCAGGGTGACGAAGGTGATCAGGCAGATCAGCGCGGCGATCCCGAAGAGCACGTACTGATGCCCGATCTTGGCGAGGCCGAAGGCGATCACTGGATCGGATTGTGGCGCAATTGGGTGACGACGAGGGCGACCGCGGCGCAGATCGAGAAACAGGCGGCGCCGAGCGCCCAGCCGGCGCTGACGTCGCTCAGGTAGTGGACCGAGAGGTAGACGCGGGAGAGGCCGACCAGCGCGGTCAGCGCGATCCCGGCGACGACAACCAGGGTGGCGCGCGTCATCCCCGGTCGCAGGCGGACGACGATCGTGGTCGCCGCCCAGACGTAGATCACCGAGTGTGCGGCGTGGCCGCTGGGGAAGGAGGAGCCGGAGGTGGCGACGAGGCCGCCGGGCGGGCGCGGGCGATCGACCGCCGCCTTGATCTCCTGGAAGCCGACCTGGATCAGCGCCATCGAGACGAGGAGGACGATCGCCTCGGCCCAGCGCCCCCGCCAACCGAGCGCCGCCGCGCAGACCGCGGTCAGCGGCCAGACGAAGGCACCCGAGCCGAGGAAGGTGATGATCTTCGAGACGGTGGTCATGAAGCCGCAGCGGAGGGCTTCGGCGACTTCGATCGCGGTTTCGTCGCCGGGCGTCGGTCCGGGGTTGTCGCCGACCACGACGATGTAGGCGACGAGGACGAAGACGGCGACCGCCAGGACGGCCATCAGCGAGGTGAATTCGAGGCCGAAGCCCCCGCCGGGGGTGAGCCGGTCGCCGATCAGTCGCAGACCCCTTTCGTGGCGGCGGGCGAAGGCGACGATCCAACGGGTCGCGACGTGGTCGTCCAGCCGGCGCACGGTCGCCCGGCGGTTCTCGGCGATGCGGAAGAAGCGGGTCGCCCAGATCACGCCGACCACGACGACGATCAGCGCGCCGAGCAGGAAGGCGCCTTTGCCGGCGTACTTGATCGCGGTGTCGATCGAGCGCGAGAAGAGGTAGCCGACGACGATCGTCGCGCTGACCCAGATCCCGCAGCCGAGCACGCTGTAGGGGAAGAACTGGCGGAAGCGCATGCCGGAGCTGCCGGCGATGAAGGGGGCGAAGGCGCGGACGAAGCCGACGAAGCGGCCGATGAAGATCGTCTTGCCGCCGTGGCGGGAGAAGAAGTCCTCGACCTGGTGGAGGCGCTCGTGCGAGAAGCTGAAGCGGGGGCCGTGGCTGAGCAGGAACTCGCGGCCGAGACGGCGGCCGAGGAAGAAGCTGGTGACGTCGCCGGCGCAGGCCGCGGTCCAGGCGAGGGCGATCGTCACGTAGAGGTTGATCGCGCCCTGCCCGGCGACGGCGCCGCCGAGCAGCATCACGGTCTCGCCGGGGGCGACAAGGCCGATGAAGGCGCCGGTCTCGGCGAAGGCGAAGACGCCGACCAGGGCGTAGGTCCAGGCGCCGAGCGCGTTGGCGACGCTCTCGAGGATCTTCTCCAGGTCGAGGACCTGGGTGAAGAGGTAGTAGGCGATCGCGATGACGACGACGATCGCGGCGCGGGACGCCCACTTGCGCTGGGTCGGGGTGCCGGGGAGCTTCATCTTTGTGCCCCGGGGGGCGGGGCCCCCGTGATGCCCGCCGGACGCGCCTTCGGCGCTGAGTGTCCGGCGGGCATCACGGCGGCCCCGCCGACGGGCCGCTGAGGCTGATGATCGCGTCGTCTCGGTCAAGAACAGAGGCAGCGACCTCGGCCTCTTTTAGAGATGGAAAGAGGCCGACCGCGGTGGGGCCTGAGCCGCTGAGGAAGACGGCGGGGGCTCCGGCGGTGCGGAGGGCGTCGAGGGCGGCGCCGATGTCGGGACGGAGGGAGCGGGCGGCGGGCTCGAGGTCGTTGACGAGGAGATCGGCGTAGGCGAGCGGCGAGGCCCCGGCGCCCGCGGCGACCCGCAGCCTCGCCGCGATCTCGTCGAGCTCCGATGGGTCGCGGCCGAGGCCGAGCCGATCGGCCTCGTCGAAGACGGCCTTGGTCGAGAGCCCGCCGCCGCCCGGCAGGAGGAGCGCCGCGTGCTCGGCCGGGGCGGGCAACGGCTCGACCCTCTCCCCCGCCCCCCGCACCAGGGCGAGCGCCGGCCGCAGCTGCGAGGGCACATCCGCCCCCAGCCCCGCCGCGAGCTCCGCCAGATCGGCGGGCACCCCCGCCCCCCCCTTTGCGTTCGCACTTAGTTCCGGTATCCGGAACGAAGTGCGAACGCACTCTCTGGCAGGTGGGGCCTGACGGGTGGCGAGGCGGAGGACGGCGGCGGCGTCGGCCGATCCCCCGCCGAGGCCGGCGGCGACCGGGATGCGCTTCTCGATCTCGATCCGCAGCGGCGGCGCGTCCCAGCCACGCTCGCGGAGCGTGGCGAGGGCGCGGGCGGCGAGGTTCTCGCCCTCGACCCCGGGACAGAGGACCTCGTCGCGCTCCGCCTCCTCGATCCGCAGCAGGTCGGCGAGGGCGAGTGGCTCGAAGATCGAGCAGAGCTCGTGCAGGCCATCGGCGCGAGGGCGGCCGAGGTAGAGGCCGAGGTTCAGCTTGGCGGGGGCGTAGACGAGCATCGGCAAAGGGTCACGGGTCCTGGCGATGGAGGATCGCGGCGAGGGCGGCGAAATCGGCGGGAGCGAGCCGCTCGGCGCGGGCGTCCTCCGGCAGTCCCAGCTCGGCGAGACCGGCACGGGCGGCGGAGCGGGGCTGCGGCACGCCGCGCAGACCCGCGATCTCGAGCGAGCGGGCGAGCGTTTTGCGGCGGTGGGCGAAGGCGGCGCGGACCAGGTTGCGGGTCGCGGCGTCGGCACCCGGCCCGGTCCGCCGCAGACGGAGGATCGCCGAGTCGACGCGCGGCCGCGGCCTGAAGACGGCGGGGTCGACCTTGCGCACCAGCTCGACCTCGCAGGCGAGCTGGGCGACCGCGCTGGGCGCCCCGTAGACGCGGCTGCCGGGAGCGGCGCGCAGCCGCTCGGCGATCTCCAGTTGGACCATCACGGTCCAGGTCGCGAGCCCCGGGATCTCCGCGATCGTCCTCAGGAGCACCGGGGTCGCCACCGAATAGGGCAGGTTGGCGACCATCGCGGTCGGCGCGGGCTCGAACGCGGCGAGGTCGAGCTTCACCGCGTCGCCCCAGTGCAGGGACACGTTCGGGAGCGCCGCGATCGGCGCCAGCGCCTCCTCCAGCCCGCGGTCGATCTCCACCGTGTGGACGCGGGCGGCGAGGGCGGCGAGGCGCTCGGTCAGCACCCCTTCCCCGGCCCCGACCTCGAGCACCACGTCACCGGGCCCGACCCCCGAGTCGCGGACGATCGCGTCGAGCAGGTTCGGGTCGGCGAGGAAGTTCTGGCCGAGCCTGACCACGGCGCGCTACCAGCCGAAGAGCGCCCGGGCGTTGGCCTCGACCGTGCGCTCCAGCTCCTCGATCGCGACCCCACGCTCGGCGGCGACGACCGCCGCCGTGGCGACCACGTTGGCGGGCTCGTTGCGCTCACCGCGGCGCACCTGCGGGGTGAGGAAGGGCGCGTCGGTCTCGACCAGGATGCGGTCCTCGGGGACCTTGGCGGCGGCGAAGCGGAGCTCGGCGGAGCGCGGGTAGGTGACGTTGCCGGCGAACGAGCAGTACCAGCCGCGCTCGGCCGCGTCCGCCACCCGCTGCGGCGCCGAGAAGCAGTGGAGGATCACCGTGGCGCCGGCGGCGCGCGCGTCGAGGGTGGTGAAGATCTCGTCGACCGCGGCGCTCTCGCCGTCCTTGTCGCGGGCGTGGATGACGATCGGCAGGCCGAGCTCGACCGCCACCTCGATCTGGCCGGCGAAGGCGCGCCGCTGGTCGGCGGGCGCAGCGGTGTCGCGGTAGAAGTCGAGCCCGGTCTCGCCGATCGCCCGCACCATCTCGTGGGCGCCGAACTCGGCGAGCGCCGTCTGCGCGGCGTCGTCGAAGCCACCCGCCTCGTTGGGATGGCGGCCGACCGCGGCGAAGACCGCTTCCTCGGCCTCCGCCACCGCGACCACCTCGGCGTTGGTCGTCTCGTCGAGCCCGACGTTCAGCATCCGCGTCACCCCGGCCGCGGCGGCGGCCTCGAGCAGCTCCACGGTCGGCTTCTCGCAGAGGAAGAGGTGGGTGTGCGAGTCGATCACGCCGTCAGCCTAGTTGGCTGTTCCTTATGCGCCTTATAGGCGCATAAGGAACAGCTGGCCGGAGTGGCCTCAGCAGCTGAACGAGCCGAGGGAGGCCGGGACCGCCGGCACCAGCACTTCGAGCACCCCCGGGATGACCCCGAGCAGGGAGATCCCGCTGATCGCGGTCCCGAGTTCGTTGGCCCGCGTGGTCAGGGTCGCCGCCTGGGCGCAGAGCGCGTTCACATCGGCCACCGATTCGACGGCCGCCTTCAGTTCGGTCGCCGATATCCCCTGCAGTTTGGTTTCGAGCCCGGTGACTTTGGTGATCACACCTTCGAGTTCGGTGACCTTGGCGTCGAGCGTCGATTCGAGGGTCGCAACTTTGCCGATCAGTGGTTCGAGAGCGGCGACCGTGCTCGTCAGGTTCGTGATCCGTTCTTCGAGGGCCGAGAGGTCGGATGAGCCGTCCTGGCCGGGCGGGCCCCTTTCCCCGGCCGGGCCGCGTTCGCCGACCGGTCCGCTGTCGCCGGTCTTCCCCGTTTCCCCGGCCGGCCCGACCGCGTTCCAGCTCACCTTCTTTTCGCCGTGCCTGCAGTGCGCCTTCTTGGCGACCAACCGCACCGAGCCCTTCGACTTCCCCTTCGCCTTGTAACAGGCGTAGACCTTGCCGTCCTTACCGACCACGGTGGCGCCCCCGGCGCCGAGCGCGAGGACCGCGCCGACGAGGACGGCGACGAGCACCGCCAGCCCGAGGGCGCCAATCCGACCGCCGGGCATCCCGACTCCCATCCGCCGACCCTGTCACCGCCTCCGCGACGGCGCAAGTAGGAATCCTCCGACCTTCGGGTCAGCCATCGATCTTCGGGAACAGCGGGGAGATCCGCTCGACCGGCCGGCCACCGCCGCGCGAGCCAAACTCGGCGAGTCCGCGCCCTTCCTCGCCCAGCGTGGCGAGCAGGGTCTCGGCCGTCGCCGGCAGGTACGGCACGAGCATCAGGGTGATGACGCGGAGGCCCTCGACCAGGTTGTAGAGGACTTCGTCGAGCCGGGCCGGGTCCGCCTCGTCCTTGGCGAGCACCCACGGCGAGGTCTCCTCGACGTAGCGGTTGAGGCGCCGCACGAGGGTCCAGATCGCCTCCAGGGCCTGGCTCAACTCGGCGCCGTCGATCAGCTCGGCGACGCGGCCGGGCGCGGCTTCGAAGTCCTCGACCAGGACCGCGTCGGGCTGCGCCTCCGGCACGGTCCCGTCGCGGTAGCGGACCACCATCGCGAGGATGCGGCTGGCGAGGTTGCCGTAGTCGTTGGCGAGCTCGGTCTCGTAGCGCGCCTCGAAGCCCTGGGTGGAGATCGAGCCGTCCTGGCCGAAGCTGACCTCGCGGAAGAGGTAGAAGCGGAGCGCGTCGGCGCCGAAGCGGTCGATCACCTCGAACGGGTCGAGCACGTTGCCGAGACTCTTCGACATCTTTTTCTCCCCCATCAGGAGGAAGCCGTGGATCACCATGCGGCGCGGCGGCTCGAGCCCGGCCGCCATGCAGAGCGCCGGCCAGATCACCGCGTGGAACTTGAGGATGTCCTTCGCCATCACGTGCAGGTCGGCGGGCCAGAAGCGCTCGGTGAGGTCCTCCCCGGGGCGGGCGAAGGTGAGCGCGGTGACGTAGTTGAGGAGGGCGTCGAACCAGACGTACATCCGCTGCTCGGGGTCCCAGGGCAGCGGCAGCCCCCACTGCAGGGTCGGGCGCGAGAGCGAGACGTCCTCAAGGCCGCCCTTGATGAACGAGACCGCCTCGTTGCGGCGGAACTCGGGGACGACGAAGTCGGGCCGCTCTTCATATAGGGCTTCCAGCTGCGGCTGGAACTTGGAGAGCTCGAAGAACCAGTTCTCCTCCTCGACCCAGTCGAGCGGGATCTCGTGAATCGGGCAGGTGTTCCCCTCCGCCACCTCGCGCTCGGTTTTGAAGTCCGCGCAGCGCGGGCAGTACCAGCCTTCGTAGGCGCCCTTGCGCACCCAGCCGTTGTCGTAGACCCGCTGCATGATCTCCGCGACCTTGGCTTCGTGCCGCGGGTCCGAGGTGCGGATGAAGAAATCATTGGTGACGTCGATGATCGGTCCCAGTGCCTCGAACTTCGCCGCGTTGCGATCGACCAGCTCTTCCGGCGAGATCCCCTCTTTCTCCGCCGCCACCTCGATCGGCTCCCCGTGCTCGTCGGTGCCGGTGAGGAAGAACACATCCTCCCCGCGCTGCCGGTGGTGCCGCGCGATGATGTCCGCGGCCAGCGTCGAGTACGCGTGCCCGAGGTGCGGCTCCGCGTTGACGTAGTAGATCGGGGTGGTGACGTAGAACTTGCCGTCGCTCATCGGCAAGGGACGCTATCCGACCGTCACAAGGGCGCGACAAGACTCCCGAGGAAGGCGGCGACGAACATGCCGATGAGGATGCCGGCGATCGCCGGGAGCGCCTCGACCATCGCGGCGAGGATCCAACCTCCGGCAGCCCCGGTGGCCAGCACCGGGAGGGCCTGGGTCGGAACCTTGGAGAACTGCTCAAGCAGGTCCTTCGCCTCGGGTCCATGCAACGTCCACTCCGCCATCACGAGCATCCCGATCTCCCCTCGGCCGCCATCACATTTTGAGCAAAGCTATCCGATAAGAAGAACTTTCCTGTGTTTAATTATCGGCGCTGCGGCCCGCCGCGCCGTGAGGATCAGGGTCTTCCTCGCACTCAGCGCCGCGCCTCGCGCCCGGTCAGCGCTTTGTAGAGGTCGTTGGCGCGGGTGCCGGTGAGGGCGGCGACGACCGAGGCGGCGGCGCGGGGGCGGGCGCCGCTCTGGACCAGGTGGCGGAGGGCGTCGACGGCGAAGCCGACGTCCTGGCCGTGCTCGGCGGTGGCGCTCGGCCCGATCACGAGGACGATCTCGCCGCGGACGTCGCCGCGGAAGCGGCGGGCGAGCTCGCCGAGGGTGCCGCGGGCGACCTCCTCATGGACCTTGGTCAGCTCGCGGCAGACGGCCGCCTCGCGGTCGGGGGCGATCGCCGCCAGCGCCGCGAGGCTCTCGCCCACCCGCCGCGGCGACTCGAAGCAGACCACGGTCTCGGTCGAGCGCAGCACCCGCTCCATCTCCCCCGCCCGCCGCGGCAGGAAGCCCTCGAAGCGCCAGCGGTCGGTCGGCAGCCCGGAGGCGACGAGGGCCACCGGCACCACCGAGGGCCCGGGCAGCACCGTCACCTCGAGGTCGCGGTCGATGCAGCGGCGGATCAGCTTGAAGCCCGGGTCCGAGATCCCCGGCATCCCCGCGTCGGAGACGAGCGCCACCAGGTAGCCGCGCTCGATCTGCTGGCTGAGCTCCACGGCGCGCGCCGATTCGTTGCCCTCGTGGTTGGAGACCAGGCGCGGCGCCGGACGGATCGCCAGGCGGTCGAGCAATTGGCCGGTGCGGCGGGTGTCCTCGCAGGCGATGAAGTCGGCGGAGACGAGCGCCTCGCGGATCCGCGGGCTGACGTCGTCCATGTTGCCGATCGGCGTCGGGCAGACGACGAGCGCGCCCGCCATCAGTGACTGTCGCTCTGCTTCTGGAGCTCGGTCCGGGCCAGGGCCGCGGCGCCGATCATCCCGGCGTCGTTGCCGAGCGTCGCTCCCACGATCGGGGTCTCGTTCATCGGCCGCAGCGCCCGCTCGCGCACTTCCTTGCGCGCCGGGTCGAGCAGCAGGTCGCCCGCCGCGATCACGCCGCCGCCGATCACCATCACTTCCGGCTCGAAGATGTTGGCGAAGCTCGCGCAGGCGACGCCGAGCCGGCCGCCGATCAGATCGAAGACGCCGATCGCGGTCTCGTCGCCGGCCAGCGCCGCTTCGGTGACCGCCAGCCCGTGGACCTCCTTGCCTTCGGCGAGCACCTTGCCGAGCGCCGAGTCGGGGGCGCTTTCGGCGGCGGCGAGGCCCTCGCGGCCGAGCGCCGTCCCCGAGGCAAGCGACTCGACGCAGCCGTGGTTGGGGCAGTTGCCCTGGCAGGGCGGGCCGTCGGCCTGGATCACGACGTGGCCGAGCTCGGCCCCCGCCCCGGTCGCGCCGCGGAAGATCTCGCCGCCGAGGATCAGCCCGCCGCCGATCCCGGTGCCGATCGTCAGCATCACCATCGTCGGCTTGCCGCGCGCCGCGCCGTACTGGTACTCGGCCAGCGCCGCGACGTTGCCGTCGTTGTCGAGGAAGACCGGCAGGCCGACCCGTTCGGAGATCAGATCGCGGAGCGGCAGGTCGGCGAGCGGCAGGTTGACGGCGGCGATCGCTTCGCCGCGCTCCTGGTTGATCGTCGCCGGCACGCCGAGGCCGACCGCGACCGCGTCGGGGCGCGCGTCGCGCGCCGCCGTCACCTCGCGCACCAGCATCTCGACCAGCTCGTCCTCGGTCTGGCCGTGGGAGGCCTCGCGGCTCTCCCACAGGGTCTCGACACCGGCGAGGACACCGACCTGGGCCTTCGTCCCGCCGAGGTCGACTCCGATCGTCTCCACCTCACTCACCGGGCCAAGGCTAGTCGTCCTCCGGCCTCCGCGGCGCAAGGCTCTTCCCGCGGGCTTTGCAGGCGGATCGCGCCATCCGGCGAAGTTCGTTGTTCCTAAGAAACCTCGACTACGGTTTCGGACCCTTTCATGCCTGACGACACGCCTGACCAAGGTGGGCAGCGCCCCCAGGGCCAGCCCGAGTACAAGGTCTACCGCTCCCGGCGGGGCCTCTTCTCGCGCCTGCGCGGGAGCGGCGTGCCCGGCTCCGACGGCGCCGCGAAAGGCGCGGCGGCGGCCGGTGGGGGGGCGCCCGACGAACCGGGCCGGACCAACTACAGCTCCGGCGGTGGTGGTGGAGGCTCCCGGCTCCCGGCTCTGAAGCTGCCATGGAAGCGCGACGACCGCGCCGGGCTGCCGCGCCGCAAGCCGCGCTGGCGCCGGGTCGCCTTCTGGGTCGGGATCGCGGTCGTCGGCTGGATCGTGATCAGCTTCCTCGCCTTCGCGGTCTCCGCCCAGCTGCAGTCGTTCAAGCTGGCGGGGGAAGCGAAGGACGCCCTGCACGGCAACCCGTTCATCCTGCCCAGCGCCCAGAACATCCTGGTGATGGGGACCGACGCGCGGCCGGTCGACACCAAGGAACCGGGCGCGGCTAACAACCCCAAGTGCTACGAACAGCAGGAAAAGGGCGAAGCGCCGCACAAGCCCTGCTACCAGGGCGAATACCGGGCGGACACCCTGATGGTCATCCGGGCGGGGGGCGGCACCTTCAACAAACTCTCGATCCCGCGCGACTCCTACGCCGAAATCCCCGGCGAGACGCCGCAGAAAATCAACGCCGCCTTCGCCTTCGGCGGCGCCGCGCTGCAGATCAAGACGGTGGAAAAGTTCCTCCACATCAAGATCGACCACGTCGCGATCATCAACTTCACCGGGCTCGAAAACCTGGTCGACGCGGTCGGCGGCGTCGAAGTCGACCTGCCGCACAAGCTCTGTGCCGAAATCGCCGGCGGCTCCGGGCATGGCCAGGGCGGGATCACCCTGCATCTGAAGAAGGGCGAGAACACGCTCGACGGTGAGAAGGCGCTCGCCTACTCGCGCATCCGCGAGCCGAGCGAATGCCCCGGCCCCGGCAAGAGCGCCTATACCTACGGCTACTCGGACTTCGACCGGGCGAAGGCCCAGCAGGCGGTGATCAACGGGATCAAGGACCGCCTGACCAGCATCAGCCGCCTCCCCTACAACTTCATCAAGGGGCCGATCATCGGCTGGACGGCGCCGAAAGCGTTCGTCTCCGACATGGGCTTCTTCACGATGCCACAGCTGGTGCTGGCCGCGGCGATCGGCGGCACCGGCGGGACCGACGTCCTCTGCGGCACGCCGAAGGAAGAGGCGCAGTGCGGGATCGGGCCGGGCGGCTCGGTCGAAGTCCCCCAGAAGTTACGCCGCCGGGCCGTGCACCGGCTGATGAACTGAGCGCTGCGTGAATTTGGTCCCCTATGGGGGACCAAATTCATCAAGCGCTAATCGCTGGAGCTGGAGGAGGAGCTCGCAGCGGCCTTTGAGTCCGATTTCGAGCCGGAATCCGAGGAGCTCGATCCGGAGTCCGAGGAGCTCGACGATTTCGACTCCGAGGAGGAGCTCTCGCCGCCGCCCGACCCGTTGCCGGCGCCTTTGCGTTTGCCGTAGTCGGTGTTGTAGAAGCCGGAGCCCTTGAAGTGGACCGCGGGCGCGGTCAGCACGCGGTGGGCGGGGGCGCCGCACTCGACGCACTCGGTCAGCGGCTCCTCCGACATCTTCTGCATCACGTCGAAGACGTGGCCGTTGTCGCATTTGTACTCGTAGATCGGCACGGGACCCGCGATTATCGCAGCCGCTACGGTTCGGAGATGGCCACGACCCCGCAGGAGAAGCCCGAGACCGAGGTGACGATGGAGGAGATCGTCGCGCTCTGCAAGCGGCGCGGCTTCGTCTTCCCCTCCTCGGAGATCTACGGCGGGCTCGGCTCGACCTACGACTACGGCCACTACGGCGTCCTGCTGAAGACCAACGTCAAGAACGAGTGGTGGCGCTCGATGCTGCAGGACCGCGACGACATCGTCGCCCTCGACTCGGCGATCCTGCAGAGCCCCAAGGTGTGGGAGGCCTCCGGCCACCTGGCGGGCTTCACCGACCCGCTCGTGCAGTGCCTCGGCAAGTGCAAGAAACGCTGGCGCGAGGATCATCTGCGCGAGGCGGTGGCGGCCGAAGGCGGCGACCCCGACGGCGAGATCCGCTGCCCCGAGTGCGGCGGTGAGCTCTCGGAGCCGCGCAACTTCAACCTGATGTTCGAGACCCACGTCGGGCCGGTGGCGGGCGAGGGCTCGGAGGTCTACCTGCGGCCTGAGACGGCGCAGGGCATCTTCATCAACTTCAAGAACGTGCTCGGCTTCGCCCGCAAGAAGCCGCCGTTCGGGATCGCCCAGGTCGGCAAGTCCTTCCGCAACGAGATCACCCCCGGCAACTTCATCTTCCGCACCCGCGAGTTCGAGCAGATGGAGATGGAGTTCTTCGTCCCACCCGACGAGGCGGAGCGCTGGTACCGCGAGTGGATCGAGATCCGCGAGCGCTGGTACACGGAGCTGGGCATCCGCCCCGACCATCTGCGGGTCCGCCCGCACGAGCAGGACGAGCTCTCCCACTACTCCTCGGGCACGAGCGACGTCGAGTACCTCTTCCCGATCGGCTGGTCGGAGCTGGAGGGGATCGCCAACCGCGGCAACTTCGACCTCACCCAGCACGCCAAGTTCAGCGGCGAGAAGCTCGAGTACTTCGACCAGCAGACCAAAGAGCGCTACGTCCCGCACGTGATCGAGCCCGCGGCCGGCGCCGACCGGGCGACGCTCGCCTTCCTCGTCGACTCCTACGAGGTCGAGGAGGTGGAGGGACGCCAACGCACCGTGCTGCGCCTGCACCCCCGCCTCGCCCCGGTCAAGGTCGCCGTCCTCCCGCTCGTCTCCCGCGAGGGGATGCCGGAGAAGGCTCGCGAGATCTTCCAGGATCTGCGCCGCCGCCTCCCCGCCGAGTTCGACGAGGGCGGCTCGATCGGCAAGCGCTACCGCCGCCAGGACGAGATCGGCACCCCCTGGGGGATCACCGTCGACGGCGAGACGATGGAGACCGACACCGTCACCCTGCGCGACCGCGACTCACTCGAGCAGGTCCGCATCCCGATCGAGGGCCTCGGCGACGAGCTGGTGCGCCGGCTCGAAGCGCCCTGGACGAGCCCGAAGCTGAGCTGATGGAGCGGCGACGAGTTCGCTCACCCTGATTTGACAGCCATATTGAATTGAACATAAGTTTCCGGTCCGCTATGGCGGATTCATCGGAATCTCACAATCCTGAGCCCGTTCCGGACGCTGCAGAGCAGCCCGCTCCGCAGGATTCCCCTAGCCCGCCGGCCGGTTGGTATCCGGACCCGAACGCCGGCGGCGCAAACCTGATGCGCTACTGGGACGGCGGTGCATGGACCGATCACGTGCACGGCGGGAGCGAGGTCACAAGCACTCGCAGGACGGCAGATGAACGGAAGGTCATCCTCGCCCAGCAACTTCAGGCGGCGGCGGCGCGTGGTCTCCGAATCGAGTCCCAGAGCGAATTCCAGGCGGTCCTCGTAAGCGGCAAGCCGGTCAACCACGTTCTGCACGCGATCCTCACCATCTTCACCTGTTTGCTCTGGGGAATCGTCTGGGCGATCATCGCCGCAACGGGGGGCGAGAAGCGCGAGATGGTGCTGGTCGATGATTTCGGCAATGTCATCTGGCAGCAACTCGGCAAGGCCTAGCGGCGGCGTCGCCGCCGGCGCCCTGCTGACGACCGCAGCACTCTCGGTCGCCACCAAGACGCCGGCGGCGGGTATGCCGCTGACTGTCCTGGGGCGTCCCATTCCCGATCTATGTCCGATTCATCGGGCAACCGGCCGCAACTGTCCCGGCTGCGGGATGGGGCGTGCGCTTGCACTCCTCTGGCGCGGTCGTCTGAAATCGGGGATCAGGTCCAACCCCGCATCTCCTTTCATCTTCGTCGCGCTCATCTACTTAGCACTCAGATCAACTCGTCCGGTGCAGAGGCGACAGTCGGTTCAAGCGCCGGTCCCGACCCCAATCCATAGGAGCAAGTGACACGTGACCTTCGCCGAGGCAATAAATGACGGGTTCTCAAAATACGCGACGTTCAGCGGGCGGTCTTCGCGTTCCGCCTACTGGTTCTGGGTTCTGCTCTACGTCCTGATCGTCATCGTCGCGACGATCATCGACGCGGGCATCGGGAGTTCGGCAATCGCCGGCCTGGTCGGGCTGGCCTTCCTGATCCCCAACCTTGCCGTCCTCTGCCGCCGCCTGCACGACACGGACCGCACCGGCTGGTGGATCCTGATCGGGTTCGTGCCGCTGGTCGGCTGGATCGTGCTCATCATCTTCGCCTGCACGGAGTCCGGGCCGCCCAACCAATACGGCCCCGGCCCCGACGGCAAAGGCGCGGTGACCATGACGTCGCCGTTTGGGCAGACGCCACCGCTTCCGCCCCCGCCTCCGCCGACGCCGCAGAGCCCGCCGAGCGAGATGCCTCCGCCTGACCCGGGCGAGCGAGCGCCGTAGCGGCCGGCCACCCGACCGGCGGGAGGATCGGGGAACACCTCGGCCGGGCGCCGTGGAACCTGTCAGGATGCCGCGCCATGGCGACCGAGATGCAGCTTCCGAACTCCGACCAGGAGTTCAAGATCCGCAGCCCCTGGGCGGTTGCGCTGCTGCCGTTCATCACGCTTGGGATCTACCACCTTGTCTGGTGGTACAAGGTCAATAAGGAGTTGAAGGCCTACGGCGAGTCGAAGGGATACGACCTCGGCCGTAACCCGATGAACTCGGCGCTGGCGGTGTTCCCAGGCTGCATCCTCTTGCTCATCCCGACGCTGATCTCCTACTGGCGCGGCACCCAGCGTGTCCAGGGCGCGGCCAACGTCGCCAACCAGGAGCCGCTCAACGGCTGGCTCGCCTTGATCCTCTACCTGCTCCTCTCACCCGCGATGTTCGCTTACCTGCAAGTGTCGCTGAACAATGTCTGGGAGCAAGAGCTGACTCTTGCCCCGGGGCAGGACAAGCCGGCGCCCCCGGGCGACGCGATGCCGCCGAAACTTCCAGGCACCTAGCTCGTCAGATAGCACTCGACCTCGCGCGCGTCGGCATCGAGTTCGCGCGCAGCCTTCTTCGTCACCTGCTCGAGATGCTCGATCTCGACTGCTCCCTTCTGGAAGCGCCAGGTGGAGACGGCGCGACCCTTGACCATCGCGAACGGGCGGAAGAGGCCGTTGTTCGTGACCAGGCCCTTGTGCGGGCCCACGACCGAGTCGCGGGAGGTCCAGCCGAGCAGCACCGGGTCGAAGGGGCCGAGCAGGCGCGGCGGAGGAAGGGGCGCGGGCTCCTCACTCTGGCGCAGGTCGACTAGACCATCGCCGAGGTCGACGAGTTGCCGGGAGATCGCGCCAAGCCCGGCGCGCGCATCGCGCAGCGGCAGACCCGCCCAGCGGGCGAGGTCGGCGTCGGTCGCCGGACCGTGCCCGACCAGATAGCGGCGCGCCAGCTCGCCGAGCCCCGTCTCCCGCTCGGGCGGTCGACCTTTGGCCCGTACA
>Ga0335083_10000077_pt1 | contig 171995 bp, 145 predicted proteins | sample Lox_Sample_42_FD_206716 | JGI IMG/M metagenome (GOLD analysis project Ga0335083, IMG submission 206716) | Soil microbial communities from Loxahatchee National Wildlife Refuge, Florida, United States - Lox_Sample_4.2 | ecosystem: Environmental > Terrestrial > Soil > Wetlands | place: USA... | reverse complement strand
TGAGGCTTATTGCTCGTGGCGACGGGAGCGTTCTCCTGGGCGGCGAGCAGACCTGTTACACCTAATATGCAAAACGTGATCAAGACAAACGGCTTTGAATTACGATGCTGCCTGCGGCAGTAGTCGAGTTGCCAGCGATCTGGTCTCATCGTTATTCCAAAAGTTTGTGTCACTTGGATGACACGACTTTAGAAATCGTGTTACGACATGAAACCAACAGCATACGCTGCGACAGACTGGCCCGCAAGTTGATCGGGATGAACTGGTGGGATTAACTTTCGTCAGGGAGAGAACGCCGCCTGAGCCTGCCAAGATCCCTCGGTCAGGTTAAGGACGGTCTATGTGCTTCTTCCTGTACTGGTGAGTACCAGCTTCCCATGCTTCACTCCACGCATGCTCAACATGTGGTCGGCGAGGTGTTTCAGGTCGCCGCTTCGTCCCTTCATGATTACGACTTCCAGGCAGTTGTCCTCATCTAGATGAACATGGGTTGCGGCCAGGACATTATCGTGCGCGTGATGTTGAATTTCCGTGAGCTTGTTCGAGAGATTCGGCCGATGGTGGTCGTAGATCATTGAGAGTGTCGCAACGACCTTTTTGTTCTCATCAATTGCCTCCGCCACGAGGCTTTCACGGATGAGGTCCCGCAAAGCCTCCGACCGGTTCCTGTATCCTCTCTTCGTAATGAGACGGTCAAATTGCCGGAGAAGATCATCCTCTAAGGAGACGCCCGTCCTAGTCACTTTTGCCATTGAATCTTCGCCTTTCCGTTCTTTTCTTCATTTATGGAATGACTCCAACACCAGCCACGCCCCTATAACGATCGCCACAATGGCCAAGGCCAGATCCAGAACAAATCGAACGCCTCGGAGCGGGTCGCCGCGATCTTGACCGTTGGGGATCACGACTAGAGTATAGGACTCGTCCCGCGATCCAGGGCAAGTCAGGCGCATGCGCTTTGGCCTTGCGTACGCCTTGACATGCTCATATGCTGTGGATTCGAGGTAACACGATTTCTGACGTCGTGTGAATCCTGTGGACCACTGCCAATCTTGGACATTCTCTAACCATGCACATCCCTGACGGCTACCTGAGTCCTTCGACCTGCGCAACGCTGTACGCGCTCGCGGCGTCAGGCTGGTATTCAGCACTGGGACGGGTCAGACGCATGCTCGCCTCGCGGACGATTCCGCTGATCTCTGTCTTCGCGGCGTTCTCGTTCGTGGTCATGATGTTCAACATTCCCCTGCCAGGCGGAACCACAGGACATGCGATTGGCGTCACGGTCGCGGCAATCGTTCTTGGCCCGTCCGGCTCGATTCTAGCCGTTTCGATTGCATTGGGAATCCAGGCATTGTTCTTCGGGGATGGTGGAATTACCACGCTCGGCGCGAATTGTTTCAACATGGCGATCATTGGCTCCGTCGTCGCCGACGCCGTTTACCGGTTGACAGCCGGGCATTCGGAGGTCCACTCTCGCCGAAGAGTATGGGCTGCTGCAATCGCCGGATACGCCTCGATCAATGCCGCAGCTCTCCTGACCGCTTTCGAGTTCGGGATCCAACCAACGTTGTTTCACGATGCAAGCGGCACTCCACTATATGCGCCGTACCCGCTGCACATCGCGATTCCTGCGATGATGATCGGTCACCTGACCTTTGCTGGTCTGGCGGAGGCGGTAATTTCTGCGGGTCTGGTTTCCTATTTGCAGCGGTCCGACATAGGCCTCCTCCACGGGGTTCGAGCTACGACTGGCGTCCCGGCGCTCGAGAGTGCGTCTTCTCCTCTCCGACTCTGGTGGGTCATAGGTATTCTTATGCTTTGCACGCCGCTTGGTGTTCTTGCGACGGGGACCGCGTGGGGCGAATGGTCTGCCGCAGACTTTGCAAATCCGGAAAAACGAGCCAAAATCGAAGCGTCATCCGGGCAACATGCAGCTCCTTCGTCCGTCCCGGCCCGACTGCAGAAGCTCTCAGCAATATGGACAGCGCCATTCCCTGGATACGCCCCCAGATTCGTCAAAAGCACGACTTTTGGTTACGCCTTGTCAGCCATGTTTGGTGTTGGGCTTCTCATCATGGCCGGTCTGGTCTTGAGTAGATTCACAAAGAAGGCCCGTGCCTCGGAGTCGCCATCGTGAGTCAGGATTCGTTCATTGAAACCACGATGCGAGCTTTTACTCGCGCCTTCTCCAAGGCACTGATCTCGGAGCGAGGAGCGAACCAGCCCGGGTTGCTTCAGTTCCTTGATCCCCGGGTTCGGGTTGTTGGAGTGCTGTTCCTGGTAGTATCTGTCATTCTCTGCCGCAAGATTTCTGTGGTCGCAGCCGTAATGGCGCTCGCCGTTGTGATCGCCGTTGCTTCGCGCTTGAGCCTTTGGTTGTTGGCAACTCGCGTGTGGTTCGTGGTTCTGGGTTTCGCGGGTTTCATCGCCTTGCCCGCCCTGTTCGTCACTCCCGGAAGCCCTATCTTTACCGTGCCAGGAACACATCTCGCGGTTTCAGCACAAGGATTAAGAACGTCGGCGCTGCTTATACTCCGCGTCGAGACGGCCGCAACGCTCACCACGATATTGGTGCTATGCACTTCCTGGACGCACATCCTGAAGGCGCTCCGGTCGCTGCATTTGCCGGTTGAGATTGTGACTATGCTGGCCATGACGCACCGTTATGTGTTTCTGTTGATCGAAACGGCGAGTCAAATGTTCGAATCGAGACAGAGTCGAATGGTTGGTCAATTGGCAGGCCCAGACAGGCGTCGCCTGATGGCCCGCACGGCCGGAGTTCTCCTCAGCAAAAGCGTGGAACTCAGCCATGAAGTGTACCTGGCCATGTTGTCGCGTGGCTTCGATGGGGAGGTTCACATTCTGAGCGTTTTGCGCCTGAGAGTACGTGATTACCTAGGTATGGCGGCGTTCCTGTCCGTGAGCTGTCTTGCCGTATGGATCGGAAGATGATAGAGACTCCGACACCGGCTTTCGAGGTCAGTAGCGTAAGCTTCGACTACGAGGGAATCCCGGCGATCCGTGGACTCTCGCTTCAGATCGGCAAGGGGGAGCGCGTTGCCCTAGTTGGGGCGAACGGTTCCGGCAAGTCGACTCTCTTGCGAATCCTGGATGGCCTGTATTTTCCTGCGGTGGGATCTGTCAAGTTCCAAGGGGAGTCTCTGACCGCGGACAGGCTCCGCCGAAATGGGTACGCGCTCACCTTTCGACGCCAGGTCGCACTTGTTTTCCAGAATCCCGACGTCCAGTTGTTCAATCCCACGGTATTCGACGAGGTTGCCTACGGCCCACTACAACTTCGATGGGCAAGGGAAGAGGTGATCCGCCGGGTAGAAGAAACGCTTAGCACAATGGGCATTGCGCAGTTGAAAGATCGCCCGCCGTACCGCTTGTCCGGCGGAGAGAAGAAACGAGTCGCTCTGGCGTCCGTTTTAGTCCTCGATCCAGAGGTTCTGCTGCTTGATGAGCCGACCGCAGCGCTCGATCCCAAAAGCCAGAGTCAGATCGTCGATCTGATCCAGCAATGGAAGGGGACGAGCAAGAGTGTCGTCACGGCCACTCATCAACTGGAAATTGTTGAGGATATCGCAGACCGCGTTCTTGTGCTGGAAGCGGGCGCCGTTATCGCCGCAGGGACACCCTCCGAGATTCTGTCCGATGAGGGCCTGCTCCTTCGAGCCAATCTGGTGCATGCGCATCGCCACTCTCACGGCGGTGTCGTGCACTCTCATCCTCACCGGCACGGCCACTCTCACGACGAACACAGCCACTGAGCACTAGCGTCCGGCCCCATGAACCTTCACTTTCTCTTGTGACAGGAATCACAACCACAATCCTCCCTTGGTGTTACGATTCACGGTTTCGTGTTACCAATTGAAGCCGCCTGGGAGGAGATAGAAAGTGCTCAGCGGCTATCCGATGCCGGGCGTGAACGGATCCGGAGAGGATTCTCAATCCACTATGCATCGTTTCAGGAGAACAAGACCATGCTGCGCGCACTGTACTCAGTTTTCTCGTTAGCAGCTCTTTTGCTTCTTGCCGCGACTTCCTTAGCCCAGGCTCCGGGAAAGGACAGACCGCGTCCCAAAGTTGTAGCTCTCGACAACGCAGGGAAAGATTATTTGCGGGTCCTCGGAGGACCGCCAGAGACTGTCACGATGAAGTCGGGGCTGGTGGTATTGGCTCCCAGCAAGTCAGTTGGCAAACACACGACCGGTCAGCACGAGGAGGTTCTGGTCATTCTGTCAGGGAAGGGAGAAATGACATTCGGAGACGGCTCCAAACTCCCCGTTGAAGCAAATCACGCTCTCTATTGTCCTCCAGAAACTGAGCACAATGTTACTAACACAGGCGACGCGGAGCTTCGCTACATCTACGTAGTCGCGGCGACTCGATAGTCGAAAATTCACACGCTTGCCGAGGGTAATCTCACGTACAGGACAGGTCTGCGGCTGACGCTGCTGCTACAAAAGCAGCAGCATTTCGCTTCAGATCGGCTGTACGAAAACTGTGTCAAAACCCCTCCTGTTTAGGGCACTGGAGCTTTTCTTGAGCGAAGAGCAGACTCCCCAAGTTATTGGTTTTTCGAGAAGCGGTCAGAACGAGAAGAGCGTTTAGAGCGGGCGTGTGTGCGCCCAAGGCAGGTGCGCTACCAGGCTGCGCTACGCCCCGACTGTCACGATTATAAATGAACACTGGCATGTGCCCTTGGTGACACTCCCCGAACTGCACTGGGTGGCAGGGCAGAGACGGGCTATAATTTTGAACAACTGTTATGTCCGGTATACGCTATGCGCTGGTCAGCTACGTGCGCGATCCAGTGGGGGAATTCGTAGAGAAGCTCCGACAGGAATTGCACCCGGCGACGGCTCACATGGCGGCCCATCTGACGATTCTGCCGCCGCGAGAGCTTATGGGAAGCGAGGCGTCGGCTCTCGAATATCTGGAAGAAGCCTGCCGCCGCGTGATTCCGTTTGACGTTGAGTTGGGCGACGTGGAGACGTTCCTTCCGACCACACCAACCGTTTTCATCCAGGTGAAACGCGCCGCGTATCGCATGCGGGAACTGCACGATCAGCTGAGCGAGAATCTGTGCTGCGCCGAGAGCTGGCCCTATATTCCGCATTTGACGATCGTGAAGACCGAGCGAGACGAAGAGGCGCGTGCGGCGCTTACCGTCGCGCGCGAGCGCTGGAGACAGTTCGAGGGCAAGCGACAGGTCCATGTGGACGAGTTGATGTTCGTGCATGAGGCCGACGGGCGCTGGAAGGATTTGGCGCTTGTGCCCTTGGGACGCGGCCAACTATCCTCGAAGTCCTAAAATCCTCCCTTGAGGCTCCTGACAAAACCCACAAAAACCCGCAACTGACGGGCGTTTTGCGGCCTCGGAAGTCCATGTACTTCTCCGTGGTTGCCAAGTCCAATAGCCGGATTACTATGGATTTACGGGCTCAAATCAGCGCCGGATCCCAGGCTGCGGGTTGAACGGAATATAGATCGGAAGAGTGTCTATGCAAATTGGGGTTTACGGATCCGGCTATCTTGCAACCGTCGTTTCTGCCTGTCTTGCCGACTTTGGCACGCCGGTTTGCTGCTGTCACGCGGACGGCACGCAGATCATGGAAGTGGCCAAGGGCAACATTCCCTTTTACGAAAAAAATCTGCAGGAAGTGATCCGGCGCAACGTGCGGTCGGGAAGGCTTGTCTATTCGGCCGATCCCGAGGATTTGGCACGAAAGGCACAGGTGATTTTCCTGGCGGAGGACTCCGCCGAAACGCTGGAAGAGGTTTCTTTGCGGCTGGCGCGGGCGGCGGGACGTTTCCAAGTGTTGTCGGTCGTGACGCCGGTGCGCGTGGGCACAACGTCGCAGCTGGAAAAGTCGCTGCGGGCGGGCGGTTTGAAGAGCCTGCTGGTTTGCCAGCCTATGTTCTTCACGAATGGTTGTGCGGTGGAAGATTTCAACTGGCCGGACCGGATCATTTTGGGGACGGCGTCGAGCGAAGCGGTTTCATCGCTGAAGCAGATTTTTCACCCGCTGGTGATGCGCGGGGTTCCGGTGCTGGTCACGAATTACGAGACGGCAGAACTGGCGCGCGAGGCGACGACGGCATTCGTCGCGACCAAGATTTCTTTCATTAACGAAATTGCGAGCCTTTGCGAACATGTGAAGGCGGATGCGGTGAGCCTCTCGCTGGCGCTGGGACTCGACAAGAAGATCGCGCCACGCTGCTTGCAGCCGGGTGCGGGCATGGGTGGAATCTTTGCGCAGAGCGACATGGATTCGCTGACCGAACTGGCGAAGGGAAACCGGGTTGATCTGAAGATTTTGAATGCGGCGCGTGAGGTCAACCGGAATCTGGTGCAACGGCTGCTGCAGAAGGTTTCCGGCGCGATCGACAACGTCAACAACAAAGACGTGGGGATTCTGGGCCTGGCCTTCAAGCCGAACACGAATTCTGTCGCTGGTTCGGCATCGGTCCAGCTCGCACAAAACCTGCTGGCCAATGGGGCGCGCGTGAAAGCGTACGATCCGGTGGCGATTCCGGAGGCGAAGGCGCAGCTCAATGGCAGCGTGAAGTATTGCGAGTCGCCGTATGGAGTGGCCGAGGGCGTTGATGCCTTGGTGCTGGCGACCGGCTGGCCGGAATTCCGCACGCTGGATTTCACGAAGATCCGGCATCTGGTGAAGCGGCCGATCATTATCGACACGAAGAACCTGCTCGACTCCTCGCGTTTGCGCGCGATGGGGTTCCAGTACATGGGGATTGGAAGATAGAAGCGGCTCTGGGCGTTGGGTTCTAGGCTCTGGCGTTCGAAGCTCGATTTAATCCGAGTGTCTGGCCAAACCCCTAAGCCGTTCTCCTGCTGCAATTGCTATAATCAAGCTCTGCGGTGGGAGTAGCTCAACTGGCAGAGCACCGGACTGTGGCTCCGGTTGTTGCGGGTTCGATTCCCGTCTCCCACCCCAACCGTTTTTCCTCTCCGTTCCAGGTTTTACCACAGTGATCTCTGCGGTTAAGAGATTCGTGTTCCCGAGACAACTCCGGCATCAGATCTTCGCTCGCGCATCTAGAATCACAGTATGCCCCAACGCATGCCTGCTGTTTTCTTCGGCCATGGCAATCCGATGAACGCGCTGCTGCGCAATCCTTACACCGAGCAGTGGAGCGCGATGGGACGGCGCCTGCCGCGGCCCAAGGGGATTCTTTGGGGTGAAGCCGGCTCCTTGCCGGCTTTACCTGCGCCTTACTTTCCTTTATCCTCTCGGCCCATGGACCGACGAACGTTTATTCATGGCGCTCTCGCGGGCGCTGCGACCTTGGCTCTTCCTCGCAACTCACGGGCCGACGAACGCGATCTCGGTCCGATCTGGGGGCAGATTGAGAGGCATCACGAAGAAGCTGTGCAGAGGCTTCAGGAGTGGATCAAACAGCCTTCGATCGCGGCGGAGAATCGGGGCATGGATGAGGGCTGCGAACTCACCATGCGCTTCCTGCGCGAAGCGGGATTTGGCGCGGTCACGAAGATTCCTACCGATGGAAAGCCCGGAATCTTCGCCACGCTCGATGCAGGCGCTCCGACGACGCTTGGACTCTACTTCATGTACGACGTGAAGCAGGTCGATCCATCGGAGTGGTCGTCTCCGCCGTTTGACGCGGCGCTCGTCGAAAAGCCCGGTCTCGGAACTGTGGTCATGGGCCGCGGAGCCGTGAATCAGAAGGGGCCTGAAGCTGCGTTTCTTGCAGCACTGCATGCGATCCGCGCTGCTGGACGCAAGCTGCCTGTGAATCTCGTCTTCGTCGCGGAAGGTGAGGAGGAGATTGGCTCGCCGCATTTTCCGCAAATCGTGCGGCGACCCGAAGTGATCGCTGCGTTCAAGCATTGCGTTGGAGTCTTCATGCCTTCGGCTGAGCAAGACCTCGACGGCGCGGTCACCATGACGCTGGGCGCGAAAGGCGTGGTCGAACTCGAACTCGTGTCTAGTGGCGAGCGCTGGGGTCGCGGTCCGCGACGCGATGTTCACTCGAGCAACAAGGCTCGACTCGATAGTCCTGCGTGGCATTTGGTGGAGGCACTCGCGACGCTTGTTTCGCCGGATGGAAACGATCCTGCGATCGAAGGCTTTGCTGACAAGGCGCGCCCGATTTCTCCGGCGGAAAAGAAAATGATTGCCGAAGCTGCGCGACGGCTCGATGAAGGCGTGGCAAAAAAACAGCTCGGTGTCGATCACTGGGTGCACGATGTCGGCTTCGAGGAGGCACTGGAACTGCTGCAGTCTCGTCCGACCGTGAACATTGAAGGACTGGTCGGCGGTTACACCGGGCCTGGCGGAAAAACAATTTTGCCGCATCGTGCTGTCGCAAAAATCGACATGCGCCTTGTCCCTGACATGAAGGCCAGTGAAGCGCTGGCGGCGCTCAAGGCGCATCTCGCCAAGCACGGCTTCGGCGACATCGAGGTGAACATGACGGGCGGCTACGACCCGAACAGCACCTCGGCGGATGCGGCACTGATCCGCGCGCAGACCGCTGTTTATAAACGCGACGGCATCGACCCGATCGTGCTGCCGCGGAGCGCCGGGTCGTGGCCTGGTTACGTCTTTACTGATGAACCGCTGCGGCTAGCTGCTGGCCACTTCGGGCTGGGACATGGCAATGGAGCGCACGCTCCTGACGAGTATTACGTGATCGAATCGAAAAATCCGAAGGTGCAGGGAATGGATGGGGCGGTGCGGTCGTTTGTGGAGTATCTGTACGTAGTGGCGGGGACTAAGTAAGTCGTCATGGCCGGGTTGAACTTCCACCACTGAGAACGTTGGATAAGTGGATACGGCTTGGCGGCGAGGACGCCGCCATAACCGCCGGCGAGACGCCGGCGCTACGTCTAGAGCAGTTTCGGGGATGCGCCCGGTTTGCTGTGTCACGGATGCGCCCGGTCAGTACCGTGTACCCCCTCCCCCCTCCCCCCTAAAACTTGTAATTTTTACACGACCCTTTAGGATCAGTGGGTTGGGGTTAGGTGACACGCCCAAATTGGGAATTGCTACCCGAAATTGGACGCGCCGGAGTTAGAAGAGTGATTCTCGCGCCCTTCGCTGTCTGGCTAACGATTTTCAAAGATCACGTTCGAGACTTAGCGCCTTGTGCGCTCTGCATCTATGTTGGGCTGTTCTTTGGTTAAGTCAAGGAATTTCGGGGGAAACAGCGGGATGGCTTACCCGTTATGGGAAATTGCGGCGTCACTTAAGCCGGGAAGATCGAGAAGACGCATTTCCAACCAACTCGGCCGTGCTCCGGAGTCTGTCTCTTAACTTTTCTTTCGCCCCTTCGTGTGTGCCTGAGAACTGGGTCGTCCCTGCGGGACTCTGAGTCTTTGGGTCCACCTAACCCCGCGCTGAAGCGCGGGGCTAAGCTTGCTTGTCCCTCCGGGACTCGAGAATGCCGCGCCGTGCTCCACTGCAAGTCCTTAAACGAGTTCTCCCGCGCACACTTCGGGCTCGATCTCGCTCCACTCCGTACCCACGACTTGCGTCCTTCGGCGGGCTCAGGACGGGTTGCACTCTTGCGCCGCTTCACGGCTAGGCGCCTGACGCCTCGGCGTTGACTGGCAGTGCGCACGCCTTCATCATGAAGGAGCGCCATGAAGGAGATTCGACGCCATCGCGGGCAACGCCCCGAAAAAAGAGAAGCGGGCCGTGGCGGTGCTCGCCGCCAGCCTGATTTTTCCCAGGAACGGCCTTTACGAGAACTCTTTTCCGGCAAAGGCGGTCCCCGCGAACTCCAGGTGCTCTACGAAGACGATGCCATTATCGCCCTTAACAAACCGGCCAAGCTTCTGGCCGTGCCTGCCGAAAACTCCGGTACGCCATCGGCGCTTTCGCTGCTTTCTGCTGAGTTGAGGCGAAAGAGACAACGGGCCATTGTCGTGCATCGCATCGACCGCTACACCTCGGGCATTTTGCTGTTCGCCAAAACCTGGCCGGATCGCGAAGCGCTGGTGCGCCAGTTTCTCGAACATACTCCGGTCAGGCAGTATCTCGCGGTGGTGCGCGGGCACCTCAAGGAAAAAGAAGGCACGCTGGTTCACCACTTCCGCCAGGAAGGAATGTTCCAGAAGCTGACGCGCGAGCGCGACCGGAAAGGGACGCGCGCAGAACTTCGTTATAAAGTCGAACGGCTTCTGCGCGGCGCTTCGCTTGTCCGGGTCTCGCTGGTGACAGGATTGCAAAATCAGATTCGCGTCCAGCTTTCGGCCTTGGGACATCCCGTCATCGGCGACCGAAAGTATCATCCCGAGGAAGCGTCGGAGAAGCGCATCACGCGCGTGGCTTTGCATGCCGCGCATCTTGAGTTCGCTCATCCGCGGACGGGACAAAAAGTGTCCATCGATTGCGAGCCGCCGGCGGACTTTCAGGCGCTGCTGCAGGCGCTGAAGTTTCGATAGACGTTGTGGGGAAACCTGGGAGCGGTTGGTGCGATTACCTGGTGAAAGGCCCCACTCAAGCCAAAAGACGGCTTGAATGGGGCACCCGACCGACAGCCGCGGTCGTGTCTGTTATACTGTTTGTGACACGTTGCTACGGTTTGCTCGTCACGCGGTGGTCCCTCTCTTAAGACCAGATTTATCTCCGCCTTTCCTGCCCGCCGTTTATTTGCGTGAAATCTAAAAACAATTGTGAGGGCTTCGCGGCTCCGGACGTGTATCCGAGTGTGCGCGACAGCTAACCCTCCAGAAAGAAACAAAGTCGAATGACAACATTTTTGGAACTGCCTTTAACTTCTGCTCTACAGCGGAAGCTGGCGGCAGCTCAATTCGTAAACCTTACTCCCATCCAGGAACGTGCGATTCCACCAGCTCTCGAAGGCCGGGACGTCATCGGGACTGCACAGACGGGAACCGGCAAGACACTGGCGTTCCTTATTCCTCTCATTGAAACGCTGAGCCAGGAGCCAGCGCGTCATACAGCCGCCCTGGTACTTCTGCCAACACGGGAGCTTGCCATGCAGGTTCACGAGCAGTACGAGCAATTGCGCACGAAGACCATGCCGCGAGCCACGCTCGTGATCGGCGGCGTCTCCGAGAAGGCGCAAATTCAGAGCCTTCGGGCAGGGCCGGAGTTGGTGATTGCAACGCCCGGGCGGCTGCAGGATCTTATGACGCGCAGATTCGCGGACATGCGCCATGTGAGGACGCTCGTGCTCGATGAGGCCGACCGCATGCTGGACATGGGATTTCTGCCGGCGATCCGACGAATCTTGGCTACGCTTCCTCGGCAGCGCCAGACGCTGTGTTTTTCGGCGACGATGGAGCAATCCGTCGCCGGCCTGGTGAACGAGTACATGTGCGATCCGGTTCGGGTCGCCTTGGGCTCGGTGCTCAGACCAGCCGAAAGCGTGCAATTGAAGGCCTACGAAGTGCGGCCGGGAGAGAAACTGGACGCGCTGCGGCAGTTGCTTTATACGGAGAAGGGCCAGACGTTGATCTTTACCCGTACCAAGCGGGGCGCCGAGCGGCTGGCGAAGGAACTGGTGCGCGATGGTTTTACGGCCGCGATGATTCATGGCGATCGCTCGCAGTCGCAGCGGAACGGGGCGTTGAGCGGATTTCAGGAAGGCCGCTTCCAGGTGCTGGTCGCGACCGATATTGCGTCACGCGGTCTGCATGTCGATGATGTGGCCCACGTCATTAACTACGACGTGCCGAAGATGGCCGAGGATTTTATCCATCGCGTCGGCCGGACGGGCAGAGCAGGGCTCCAAGGCTGCGCCTCGACGTTGGCGGCGGGTGCCGAAGTGCTGGAACTGCGCCAGATCGAACGCACTCTCAAGCTGAAGATCGAACGCCTGAAGGCTGATGCGACGGAGACGGCGATACCGAGGCGATTGATTCAAAACACGCTGGCCTCGCGGACTCTGACGGCTTTGCCGGGAGAGGTGTTTGTGTAGAGTTCAAGCCGGTTGCCGGGGCGAAAAGCCCCGGTAACCTTCTAGAAATAGCTTGGAGCAGGCAATCAGGACTATTGGCGCGGCGATTCCTTGGCGAAGGAACCTTCCTTGCGATTCTTTTTCCGGGCGCGCTTCTGCGCCAGTGCCTGTTTCACTCGCTTTTTTTCGCCTGGTTTCAGGTAATACGAGTGACGCTTCACTTCTTTGATGATGTCTTCGGTCTGCACCTTCCGTTTGAAGCGGCGAAGCGCATTCTCTAAAGACTCGCCTTCCTGCAATCGAATTTCTGCCACGCTTATTCTCCTAAATTACCGCAATGCGGATTTCATTTGGCCCGCGTTTCGTAGATCCGATTCTGGCGGCCGGGCCGATCGCCCTTGCAAGTTACGTACTCCAGCTATTCTCTCAGGTGGTCACCGGAAGTGGACTCCACTGTCTCTGCGTCTTCAGCCCCGAGATTGAAGAGTGCCGCCTGCTCGGCGGCGTTGGCTTGCAGTTCAGCCATCTCGTCCACGCTGCCGGGAACGGCCTTCTCCTGTTTGCGCTGGTTTCTGCGCTCGGCCTTGTCCCGTTGCTTTTGTTGCCGCGTCTGTTCCTTTTGCCGTTTTGTAAATGTCGATCGGCCTCTTGGCATATGTATCCCTCAAGCTTCTTAATTGCCGGCAGACATAGTTATTCCTGCCGGACGTTTGTTGTCGTTCGACAAGCTACCAGCGTGGTTCGCGCGGCTGCCGCGGGTGCCCGCGATAATCATCGCGACTACGGCCGCCGCCGGCGCCAAAACGCTGGCCTCCGCCCCGCGGGCGGTCCGATTTCGGTTTGGCCTCGTTGATGGTAAGCGTGCGTCCGCCGAGATCTGTGCCGTTGAGTGCCGCGATGGCCTTGTCGGCTTCCGCGGCATTGGTCATTTCCACAAAGCCGAAGCCGCGGGAGCGCCCGGTATCGCGGTCCGTGACCAGTGTGATCTTCTCCACGGCGCCATGTGCCTCGAAGAGACTCCGCAACTCGGCTTCTGTGGTATTGTGAGGCAGATTTCCGACGTAAAGGTTCTTCATCGCAGTTCCTCTCTTAGTAAATCATCTAACCTGGCCGACGTGGCGCTTAATTTCGGCGGCCGTGCTTCGGAATCGCGAGGCGGAGGAGGCAACTGGCGCAATGCTTGCGTGCGCGCAATTGAGGCGGAGCGGACTGCGGAGATTTGCCGTGAGGCTTCCTGAATGCTCCAGTGCTGAGCCGTCTCGCAGGGCTGGGCGGGAAGAATTTCTGTGGCATTCCCGATGGCGGCCGGTTGGTCACCGTTCTCCATTGCCAATGCTTGATCTTCGTTAAGCGAATGCGCCAGAACACCTGGGCGGCCAACCAGGAACGCCAAGCGCTGTGGGGGAGTCGCGCTGCGAACGTCATCGCAAAACTGGTCCCGCTGGCCGCGTCCTTTTTCCATGTTGACCAGCACGAGGTCGTACAGGGCCGGGCGCCACCATATACGGGCTTCCACCATATCGGCGGCACTGTCTACGTCGATTCCGAGCTTGCGCATGACTTCCGCACGCAAGTCGCGCTTTGTATGACACGCGTCGATCAGCAGCACGCGTTTCTTCTTGACTGCGTCGGGAATCGGCGCGGGGAGCGGCAGAGCCGGTTGTGGAGTGTTCATGCTGAGACCGGCCTTGGCTGGGCTCGCCCGGGTGTTTCGGCCGTCTTTTGCGAGTTTGCTGGCTGCTTGAACAGCTCGTGGTTACGCTTGCGCCGAGCGATTTTCTGTTTTCGCGCCCGATTGAATCTGGATCTGTCTCCGTTCCGTCCGGACATGGTGAACTCCTAGTTGGAAGATGGTTAGCGAGCTTTGGTTCTGCACGATCGACAGTTGATCGCGCAAATCCGCTTAAAGCAAGGTGGAATGCCGCGGACAGAAACGACGGATGTAAAGATTACGCCTCTCGATCTCTCAATCGCGAAGGGCGCAGGTGTCAGGCGTGTCTTCGAGGTTAAGTACTGTCAGTATATCGCGTTTGGGTCGACATCGCGGGAGGGGCCTGGAGCGCGCCGATTCGCGCTCGGGTTCACCTAATCGGCTTGCTAGTTGCAAGTCGGTGGCGTAAAGTGGAAGGTGCGTTTGATCGAATCGGTTGTGAGCAGCTCTCGCCCAACAAGCCAGTAACCTGCCTGCAGTACCTCCGAATCTCTCCAGCGTAAATCAACGAAAAGGAACACGAGTATCGATATGGCAGAACAAGGAACAGTGAAGTGGTTCAACGACGCCAAGGGTTACGGCTTCATCAGCCGCCAGAACGGCGAGGATGTCTTCGTGCATTTCTCCGCGATTCAGGCGGGCGGCTTCAAGAGCCTGCAAGAGGGGCAAACCGTGCAGTTCGACGTGACGAAGGGCCCCAAGGGCTGGCAAGCCGAGAACGTGCAGGCTCTCTAAGAGGGCGGCGAGTAGCGAAAGGCGATCTGCGTCAAGGTCGCCTTTTGAATTACACGTTCGTTACCGGTTGCGAGATCTCGTGAAGATCGTAAGAGAATGAACTCGTGGCTAAAGCTCGCCTATGAAACGGAATCCTTCTGACCCGCGATAATCTCACGTCTTCCTACGCCATCGTCCGCCATAACATTCGGACCTACCAGTCTGCGGGAGTGCTTGCAGTTGTCAGCGGCCGGCATAATGCAGAGTCGGAAGTGAAGAAATTTGAGGACTCGCAAGACCCCTCAGACCGGCATGAGGGCTGGCGCTATTTCGCGGAAAAAACGAATCTGAAGGCGGGAACCGACCCCGTAAAGGCAACCCAACAGCGCCAAACGGAGTTGGAGGCGCGAGAATCGAAGGCCATGAAGGAAACTCCTGTCCTTCCTTCGCCCGATTCTCACGGGTGAGACGGGTGGGTTACACCAAGTAAGGCGGTGACTCATCTGAAGTCCCGCTCAAGCCAATCGACTCGAGGGGGTACCCGACTTATTCCCGCGCGCCGACTTCTTCCTTTTCTTTCGCAGCGTAATGAGAGTCGACGTAGTCGTCCAGGATCTTTCGGAACTCAGCTACGATCTTGTCGCCCTTTAGCGTCGTGAAGAGGCGGCCGTCTACGTACACCGGCGCTTTCGGCTCTTCGAACGTGCCTGGCAGCGAGATGCCTAGATTGGCGTGCTTGGATTCGCCGGGGCCGTTTACTACGCAGCCCATTACCGCTACCTTCATCTCCTCGACGCCCACGTAATGCCCCTTCCACCCCGGCATCGAGTCGCGCAAATAACTCTGGATTTCCTGCGCCATCTCCTGAAAGAAAGTCGAGGTAGTCCGTCCGCAGCCGGGGCAGGCTGTGACCTGCGGCGTGAAGCTGCGAATGCCCAGCGATTGCAGGATCTGCTGCGCTACGCGGACCTCCTCGGTGCGGTCTCCGCCGGGAGCGGGGGTTAGCGAGACGCGGATGGTGTCGCCGATGCCTTCTTGCAGCAGCACGCCCATGGCGGCGCTGGAGGCGACGATTCCTTTTGCGCCCATGCCGGCTTCGGTCAGGCCGAGGTGCAGCGGGTACTCGCAGCGCGCGGCTAGCTGGCGGTAGACGTCGATGAGGTCCTGCACGCCGCTGACTTTCGCGCTAAGAATGATCTGGTCGGGGCGCAGGCCGTACTGCTCGGAGAGCTTTGCCGAGTTCAGAGCGCTTACTACCATTGCTTCCATGGTGACTTCGCGCGCGTCTTTCGGCTCGGGCTGGCGCGAGTTTTCGTCCATCATTTTTGTCAGCAGAGCCTGGTCGAGCGAGCCCCAATTCACGCCGATGCGCACCGGCTTCTGGTGCTTGACCGCCACTTCGATCATGGTGCGGAAGTTGTCGTCGTTCTTGCGGCCGACGCTGACGTTGCCCGGATTGATGCGGTACTTGGCTAGACCTTCGGCGCACTCGGGATACCTGGTGAGGAGTTGGTGTCCGTTGTAGTGGAAGTCGCCGACGATGGGGACGCTGATGCCGAGCTTGGCGAGGCCCTCGTTGATGTAGGGGATGGCCTTGGCGGCATCGTCGTTGTTGACTGTGACGCGGACGACTTCGCTTCCGGCGCGGGCTAGAGCGGCGGTCTGCTGGATGGTGCCGGGGATGTCGGCGGTGTCGGTGTTGGTCATGGATTGCACCATAACCGGTGCAGCGCTGCCGACGCGGACTGGGCCGATGGAGGCGGTGTGGGTCTTTCTGCGCTTAATTTCTGCCATAGGAAGCTTCTATTTTAACAGTTTGGGTCAGGGGTCACACGGGTCTGGTTGTGGGTCACAGGGCTCAGGTCTCGGGAAACCCAACTTCTTTTCGGCGGCTCCCGCAGCCCGGTGGCCATTGATCTCAAAACAAAACCAACCGTGCGCTTTTCCAGATGCGGGCATCACGAAATTTTCGCCCTTGGGAATTTGCTTAGGCGGGAGTTGCAGTCGGGGACGCTCTGCGAGTCCCGGCCGAACCCTAATTTCCTCGAGTAGCACATTTCGCGGAAAAACCCGACAATTTCCGCACAATTATATTTTCAGTCAGCTCATTAGTTTAGGTGCATACGTGTAATATCTACCTATTGACACAAGTTTTCCACAGAAATCGACTTATGTTGTTGATTATAAATATAGTTATTTGTTTTCAGGCAAGATTATCAATAAGTACACCTGCAGAAATTCTATTGAAGAAATGGTACACATGGAATTTGATAACTGGTTAGTACACATTTACCAGAAAGTATATGCCGGCCAATCGTCTTACGGCAGATGCGTTATTCCCGGCAGCGTCTTCACGATGTCGTTGTAAATCACCATCACCGCAAAGAGAACCAGGAAGACGAAGGCGGCTTGATAGATGCGCTCTTTGATCGCCAGGCTGATGTCTTTTTGCATTAGGCCTTCAATCAGGAGAAGCAGGATGACTCCGCCGTCGAGGATTGGGATGGGCAGCAGGTTCATGATGCCGAGGTTCAGGCTGATGGCGGCGGTGATGGTGAGGAGCGGCGACCAGCCTTGCTCGCGGGCGGCTGCGCCTACTGCGCTGCCTATGCCGATGGGCCCATCGACCTGGCGCAGCGAAACTTTGCGCTGAACCATCTTTTGCAGGAGTTCGAGGATCAGGAACGAGCTTTTCTTGTTGTCCTGGAGAGAGCGGTTGAAGGCTTGCGGGAAGTTGAGCTTTACCACCTTCATGGGCGGCTCGCTGGCTACGCCGATGCGATAACGCGGCTCGGCTGATGGGCCGGCTGGAGCGAGTACTGGCTGAAGGTTGAAGGTCATCTGCTGGCCGTCGCGCAGAGCTACGATTTGGAGCGGCTTGTCGTTGCTGTGCGAGAGCAGGTCGACCAGGGCTTCGATTTCGGGGATGGGCTGGCCATTGGCGGTCTGGATGATGTCGCCGACCTTTAAACCGGCCTTTTCGGCGGGCATGCCGTGCTCGACTGAGGTGATTGTTGCGGCATCGCCTTCTTTCGGGAGCCAGCCAATGTCTCCGTATTCATGCGAGCCTTTGGGCTCGGGCGTGATCTCTTTGGGAACTACTTCGCCGTTACGTTCGATGGAAAAGCGAAGAGATTGATTTGGGTTCAGCGCTTCCTTAACTTCGATCTGCTCCCAGGTGGGATTGGCGGTGTCTTCGATACGGACGATCTTGTCGCCGATCTGGATTCCGGCTTTTTGCGCGGGCGTATTGGGAACGATCCAGCCGACGATAGCGGGGCCATCCATAAATGCGGGATACGAAAAATGCGCCATGTAAACGCCGGTGAGGAGAGCGATGGCGAGAATCACGTTCATGGCAGGGCCGGCGATGGCGATGATGAAGCGCTGCCAGCGGGGGTGCGAGAGAAACTCTCCCGGGTCGCCGGTGCGATCGTCCATGGGATTCTCGCCGGACATTTTGACGTAGCCGCCGAGAGGCAGGGCGTTGATGCGATAGTCGGTTTCGCCTTTGCGGAAGCCGATGAGGCGTTTGCCGAAGCCGATGGCAAATTGCTCCACGCGCACACCGAAATATTTTGCTGCGACGAAATGACCCAGCTCATGCAAAAAGATCATGACGCCGAGGACAATCCCCATGACGTAAACGGTGTGCAAAAAGGACAGAAGCTGGGGCATATAGACCAGATTACTCCGCTGGAAAACCCTTAGGAAATAGCCCTGATGGGCGATGCCGCACGGCGCTGACGTACTAAGTCGGCTGCCAAACGGCGAGCCTCGGAATCCGAGGCCAATACCTCTTTAATAGACGCAAAATGCGCTGCTGGCGTTGCAGTTAATACGTCCTCGATGACACGGGGAATATCTTCGAAGGCGATCTGCTCGTCCAAAAAAGCAGCCACAGCGACTTCGTCGGCGGCGTTGAGCGCGACGGTTTTGGAACCGCCAGCTGCGGCTGCCTCGTAAGCCAAACGTAAACAAGGAAATTTGACCATATCCGGGGGACAGAAATCGAGGTGACGCAGGTCCATGACCGGGAAGCGGAGGTCGGAAGCAATACGGTCCGGGTAGGTGAGGGCGTAGAGGATCGGCAAGCGCATGTCGGTGACGGAGATCTGCGCGAGGAGGCTGCCGTCGACGAACTCGACCATGGAATGAATGGTGGACTGGGGGTGAACGATGACTTTCACTTTGTCCGGCGGGACATTGAAAAGACGGCAGGCCTCGATGACCTCGAAGCCCTTGTTCATCAGCGTGGCGGAGTCGATGGTGATGCGCTTGCCCATTTTCCAGGTGGGATGGTTGAGGGCCTGAGCGACGGTGATGTTGGCGAAGTCTTCGCGCGGCGTGTGCAGGAATGGGCCGCCGGAAGCGGTGAGCCAGACGCGCTCGACTTCGAGCATGCGGCCTCCACGGAGACATTGGTGGACGGCGTTGTGCTCGGAGTCGATGGGGAGCAGAGGCTTGCCCTGGCGGCGAGCTTCGGCGGTGATGAGTTCGCCGGCGACGACCAGACACTCTTTGTTGGCTAAGCCTATTTCCTTGCCGGCTTTGACGGCTTCGTAGGTGGCTTCGAGGCCGGAGACGCCGACTATGGCGCTGACTACGAAGTCGACCTCTGGATGTGTGGCAACCGCGACTGTGCCTGGGGCACCGTGGAGGACTTCGATGGTGAGGCCGGCAGCGCGGAAATTGGAGCGGAGCACGACGGCGTCGGCTTCGTGCGCGACCGAAACAACTTTCGGCTTCCAGCGGAGGCATTGTTCGTAGACGGCGTCGATGTTCGAACCGGCGGCGAGGGTCGCGACCTGGAAACGGTCGGGATAGCTTTCGACGATGCTCAGCGTGCTGCGGCCGATCGAGCCGGTGGAACCCAGGATGGCGATACGCTTCATGCGGAGGTAGTCGAGTCTTCATTTTACGGGAATTCACGGGTTGAGGCGCTGTCGCGTAGGACTTGAACTGTCGAACAAGGCGCGGACCTGTCAGCGCAGCGATGCCGGAATGCGCCCGGCGCGATTGAAGAGCTTCTTGCGGTTTATCACAGAAATTCATCACGCGGAGGCGTGACTCATTTCACTGACAAAGGCGTTACTTCCATAGGCTAATGAGAGCGGTCAAATCGCTCGCCTCCACTACGAGTTCTCCCATCCGCGAAGGAGGTTTTCCATGAAACACAAGTTTAGTCGGACTCACTCTCTCAGAGCCGTTCTTCCTTTCCTGGTAATTCTGACCCTCTTCATTACAGCTGCGGCGGTCGGACAAAGGTCTCTCGCAGCGCGGACGATTGCCAGAACAAAAGCTGTGTCTGCTTCGGCTAGAGCCGCAGCGCAACCGGTGGACGGAAGTTCTCTTTTTCAGCCAGTGGTGACTTATCAAACCGGAGGGCGGTTTGTTTCCGCGTTAACGGCCGCCGACCTTAATGGAGACGGTCACGCTGACGTGATTGTGACCAATATTTACGGCCTCGGCACGTGTAACGGGTTGTGCGGGCTGGTGGGCGTGCTATTGGACGACTTTGATGGAACGTTGCAGCCGGTCAAGACCGACGATTCGGGGGGCGGTTGGGCGTGGTCGGTTGCCGTCGGGGACGTGAACGGCGATGGCAAACCTGATGTGGTAGTCGCGAATCGGGATGGCAGCGTTTCTTGCCCCGATGGGTCGGCGGATGTCCTCCTTGGCAAGGGGGATGGAACATTCGATCCGGCGGTGGACTACTGCAGCGGCGGAAGCACACCGATGTCGGTTGCGGTGGCAGACGTGAACCAGGACGGCAAACCAGACTTGATCGTTGCCAACAACAACAGCAACAACATAGGCGTGTTGCTGGGCAATGGCGACGGAACGTTCCAGCCAGCGCTGACCTATGATGCCGGCTCTATGAATCCAATGTCGGTCATTGTTTCCGATGTGAACAAAGATGGCAATCGCGATCTGCTGGTGGGAGGTTTCTATAACAAGGTGAGTGTGCTGCTAGGCGACGGGGCAGGCAGTTTTCAGACTGCGGGAAGCTACGACACGGGTGGCCTGTATGTGAATTCAATCGCCACGGGTGACGTGAACGGCGATGGAATTCCTGATGTGCTGGCGGCGAACGAGTACGCATGCAGCGGCTGTGAAAACGGGTCGGTGGGTGTGCTTCTGGGCAATGGCGATGGAACATTTCAGCCCGCCGTCGCTTACAGTTCGGGAGGCAATGCGGCCTGGGCGGTCGCAGTCGCGGATGTGGACGGAGACCAAAAGCGCGATCTTGCCGTGGTGAACTATTCGAGCAACAACGTAGGAATATTGCTGGGCAACGGCGATGGGACGTTTCAGCCTGCGATTACGTACGACTCGGGCGGGGCAGGACCATATGGGGTCGTGTTCGCCGACCTGAACGGGGATACGAAGCCAGATCTGTTGGTGGTCAACTGGTACGGCAACGGGGATGACGTCGGACTGGTGGGAGTGCTGATTAATAACGTCACCACGAGTCCTACTACCACTGCTCTTACATCATCTCAAAACCCGCAGGGCGTCTCCCAGAAACTCACATACACAGCGACGGTGACCGGGCAGCATGGAGCTGTGAGTGGGAGTGTGACGTTCCTGGACGGAGGGATGCCAGTGGCGACGATTCCGGTCGCCAACAATCGGGCGGCGTACACCACAAAGTACAGGCGAGTCGGCGTGCACACGATGACGGCCGTTTATTCGGGTGATGCGAACAACGCCGGGAGTACGTCCCCGGCGCTTATGGAATCCATTATGGATTCGACGAGGACGATTTTGACAACGCAGGGGTCGCCTTCCAAGGTCTTGCAGCCGGTGACTCTGACCGCAACCGTGACATCGAAGTTTGGCACCCCTCCGGATGGTGAGCTGGTTGCGTTCTACGAGTGGGGTGGGCGGCTCGGATCGGTCCCGCTAGTAGGAGGAGTGGCAACCTACACCTTTACTCCCACGTTCGAGGCGGAGTATCGGATGAAGGCAGTGTATGGCGGCGATGCGGTGTTTGCGCCGAGCCGCGGTGGTGTGACGCAGAATGTGCGGAAGTACGATACGACGACGGCGCTCACTTCAAGTCCGAATCCGTCGAAGTTGGGCGAGACCGTGACCTTCACAGCGACCGTCTCATCCGCAGGCCCGGTGCCGACGGGCACTGTCTCGCTCTTTAAGGGTGATCGGGAGGTGACTTCGGGCGTGCTTGTGAATGGCGTTGCCACCATGACGCTCTCGAATCTCAAGCGGGGGCCGCACACGTTTTTTGCGACTTACTGGTCGGACGACTATAACCACGAGAGCAGGTCACCTTATTTGAGGCAGCTCGTGCAAAAATAGCGGGTTTAGGGAGCGTGGACGGCAATGGCGCCGATGTTAGCAATGTTGTCGCCTTTCTTGAGGGATGGGACTGCATTGATGTGCAAGATGACACCGGAGATGGGAGCGCGGGCTTCGAGTATGACTTTGCCGAAATAGTCGGTGAATAGGTTCTCCTTGGGGATGGATGTAGACCTCACTGCATCAATTGCCAGGAGCGAAAAGCCCAGACGACCGGCACAGCAAATAGCATGGCGTCGATACGGTCGAGCATCCCGCCATGGCCGGGGAGGATGGCGCCGGAATCTTTCACTCCGGCACCGCGCTTGATGAGAGATTCCACGAGATCTCCAACCTGCGCGGCGATGTTAACGACGACGGAGAGAACGATGATGGGCAGAAGGCCCGGCTGCTCGACGCGGAACAGGCCGCTGCGCGGGTCGATCAGGCCGACACGCAGTAGATGTTCAGTGAATCGCACGGCGTGCTGAAACCAGAGCGCCCCGACGAGAACGCTTGCGACGATTGAGGCGATGGCGCCTTCCCAAGTCTTATTTGGGCTGATTCGCGGAGACATGCGGTGGCGGCCGATTGATTTGCCGACGAAATAAGCAAAGATGTCGCCAGCCCAGACGACGAGCAGAGTGTAGATGACCCAAATGGCGCCCGCGGGCTGACGACGGATCTCGACCAGGAGGGCCATTGGGATCGCGATGTAGACGAAGGCGAACGTGGAGGCGGCGGCTGCGGGGTAGCCGGAGCGCAGGTCGTCACGCTGCATAGCGATACTCAGAAAGATGAATGGCGCGATGGCGGCGGCGAATGCGCTTCCGTAGACGGCGAATGTTGACTCCAAGAGCGGCGTTGGATTGGCGGAGGCGACGATGATGAAAACGAAGTAAAGCGCGGCGAAGGCGTATGTGGGTTGCGAGAGCGGGCGAACGTCGTAGAGCGTCGTTAGCTTCAGGAATTCTGCGATGGCCAGGAGGGCGACTGCCGCAGAGACGATCACCAGAAGATAAATGGGTGCTTTCAAGACCAGGAGAAGGACGAGCGGAATCAGGACTACGGCTGTCGCTATGCGTTTGATCATTCGGAGTGAGAATCTTAAATCACGGAGCACACGGTATCCAGTACCCAGTACTCATTATCCAGAACCTCCTAGAACGGGTTTACCACCAAGGACACCATGGGGCACGAAGGCTCTGTATGGAGGGATCGGTTAGACAGCCGATTTTGTCGCAATGTCACGTCCGATCCGTTCGAGTAGCGATATGCTATGTCGTGCTCAAAATGCGATATACCTCAAGCGCAGTGGTCATTCTTGGAATGTTCTTTGGCAGCCTTCGGCTCTCGGCGCAGACTACTTCTCCCTCGTGGTCTCCTGAAACTCTAAAAGAACTTCAGCGTATTCAGCGGGCCGCGCTTGAGGATGACTACGCATACCGAGAAACCGCGCACCTGACGGACAACATCGGGCCGCGGCTGGCTGGGTCTCCACAGGCGGCGGGGGCGGTGGAGTATGTTGCCGATGAGTTGCGCAAGCTGGGGCTCGAAGTCCACCTCGAAAAAGTGATGGTGCCGCACTGGGTGCGCGGGGAAGAGCGGGCCGAACTCGTCAGCTATCCGGGGCAGGTTCCGGGAACGCAACAGAAGATCGTGGTGACAGCGCTCGGGTCGATTGGCATAGCTACACCACCGGAGGGAATTACCGGCGAGATCGTCGTGGTCAACGACTTCGACGAACTCGCGGCCTTGCCGGGCGAGAAGGTGGCGGGGAAGATTGTGGTGTTCAATAAAGCCTTCGACCATCGTATTGCCGCGGCAGGACCGGCGCTGGAGGCCTATGGCCAGGCGGTGACCTATCGATCGAGCGGGCGGGAGGCGGCGGCCAAGCGAGGCGCGATTGCATCGCTCGTGCGCTCGGCCGGGGGCGCGGAATTTCGCCTGCCGCATACGGGCGAGACCGGGTACGACGCGAAGGTGCCGAACATTCCGGCGGGCGCGATCACAGCGGAGGATGCGGAGTTACTGGCTCGGCTCTCGGCACAGGGGCCCGTGCGCCTGCATCTCGTCTTAACGCCGCAGATGCTCGGCGAGGTCGAGTCTTACAACGTCATTGCGGATCTCAAGGGGAGCCGGTATCCGGAGCAGGTTGTGATCGTGTCGGGACATCTGGATTCGTGGGACCTGGGAACGGGAGCGCTTGACGATGCGGCGGGAATCGGCGTGTCGATGGAAGCGGCGCAGATTTTGAAGCAGCTGAAGTTGCGACCGGAGCGGACGATTCGCGTGGTGGCGTGGATGGCAGAGGAAGTTGGAGTCTTCGGAGGCATTGCCTATGGGAAAGCGCATGCGACGGAGATGACGAATCACTTCGCGGCGATCGAGACCGATCTTGGTGCGGGACACCCAATTGGGATCAACGTTTGCTGTGACGAGGAGTTGTTGAAAATTTTGAAGCCGGTGGCGAAGGTACTGGAGAGTTCGGGCGCGGGGATGCTGAGGGAGGCAGACGAGACCGGTGCGGACATCATTCCAGTGAAAGTTGCAGGTGCGCCGACCTTCAGTCCGATTCAGGATGTCCGGAAATATTTCGACTACCATCACAGCGCGGCCGACACTCTCGACAAGATCGATCCTCAGGAATTGAAGGAGAATGCGGCGGTGGTGGCGGTTTTGGCATACGCGCTGGCGAACATGCAGGATTCGTTGCCGCGGAAACCTCAACCTGTGCCCGATTGGCTGAAGTAGTACAGCCGAAAAATAGAAGGTGGGCTGCGCGTGGATGCGGGAAGCGGCCTAGGATTTTGCTTCCGCTTGCAGAAGGGGCTTGGCGTGCGTGTGGGTGTGGCCCGGGTCCTGGCCGAGGCCGCCGTAACGGCGCTCGCGTTTTTGAAATTCTTCGATGCCTTCGAGGAGATGCACTCCGCGAAAATCGGGCCACAAGGTCTGAGTGACGTAGATTTCCGCATACGCCAGCTGCCAAAGAAGGAAGTTGCTGAGGCGCATCTCGCCGCTGGTGCGGATCACGAGGTCGGGATCGGGAAGGTTGCGGGTGTAAAGATTTTCGCTGATCGCCTGTTCTGTGACTTCGAGGTGGTTGAGACCTCCATTGCGGGAGGCGGCATCGGCGATCGCGCGGAAAGCGTCGACGATTTCGCTGCGCGCGCTGTAGTTCAGGGCGAGAGTGAGAGTCATGCCGGTGTTGGCGGCAGTGGCATCTGAAGCCTCGGCCATTTCGCTCTGCACCCCGCTCGGGAGTTCGTGCCTGCGACCGATGTATGCCAGGCGAATGTTGTTGTTATTAAGAGTCTTCACTTCCGCTTTGAGATAGCGACAGAGAAGGCGCATGAGGAAGTCGACTTCCGACTTGGGGCGCTTCTTCCAGTTTTCTTCCGAAAACGCATAGAGAGTGAGCGCGGGGATGCCGATGCGGGCAGCAGTTTCAACCGTGGAACGAACGGAAGCGACACCGGCGCGATGACCGGCGACGCGTGGCATATGGCGGCGGCGCGCCCACCTGCCGTTGCCGTCCATGATGATTGCAATGTGTTGAGGAAGCCGCGCCGGATCAAGCCGCAGGTAAGCTTCGCTTTCCTTGCGGTCCATGCCGGAGGGGACCGTATGTCGCAAAGGAACTCTCCGAATCGAAGCTAACACAGGGGGTGGGGGAGCGCAATGACAGCAGCCATCAGCTATTAGCTTCTAGCCTCTAGCTAAACACTAGAGTTTAGAAATTCGATGCGGCAGCAAGATTCCAATATAAGTTAGGCAACGTCAACTTGGGCCATTTCGGTTAGCGTGATTCCAGGGGGCGAATCCGGAGCACCAGCCTATCCGTATGACGGATGACCGTTAGTTCAGATTGCGTTCCTACTTGAGCATCCGTCAGCAGGCGGTGGAGGTCGTCGACTCCCGCCACCGGCTTCCCCTCCAGTGCAACGATCACATCGCCTTCGCGCAGGCCTGCGGCGCGGGCTGGGCTGTTGGGTTCGACGCCGACGACAACTACTCCTGTTTCTTTGTCCAGGTTGTAGAAGCGCACAACGCGACGGTGGATGGGAACGGTTTGTGCCGAAACTCCGATGTAGCTGCGGCGAATGCGGCCGTCACGCAAGAGGCGACTGGCTACGAATTTCGCCGTGTTGATTCCGATGGCAAAACAGATTCCCTGTGCTGGCAGAATGGTCGCGGTGTTGACGCCGATGACTTCGCCGCGCGAGTTGACGAGCGGACCTCCGGAGTTGCCGGGATTGAGGGCCGCGTCGGTTTGGATCACGTCCTCGATCAGACGCCCGGAGTATGAGCGCAGGGAGCGTCCGAGCGCGCTGATTACACCGGCGGTCACCGTGGATTGAAATCCGTAGGGATTGCCGATGGCGATCGCCATCTGGCCGGGACGAAGTTGCTGGGAGTCGCCCAGTTCGGCGGGATGCAGGTTGGGCGCGTCATTTCCAACCAAGTCGACGCGGATGACAGCGATGTCGGTGGCGGGATCGTCGCCGATGGTGTGCGCAGGAAGGCGGCGGCCGTCGGAGAGTGTGATTTCGATGCGAGTCGCGTCGTGCACGACGTGGCTGTTGGTGAGGATGAGGCCGTCGGGCGTGAAGACGAAGCCGGAGCCTCCGCCACGGCGCTCGCGGCCTTCGCCGTCGCGGGTGCGCGCGGACTGGTGAACTTCTACATTCACCAAAGAGGGGCTGATCTTATCAACCGCCGCGGTTACGGCACGCGAGTAGGCATCGAGGAGCGCGGCGTCGGGATGAAGTTCGGCACCGATCGGCTCGACAGGCAGGCTACCCGGCGCGTCCGAGGAGAGAAAAGCGGTGGGGAAGTCGTCCGTCTGCATGGGGGATAGATGTTGGCAAGGGCCGTTTGGATTCGACGAGCGAGGGGACTGACCTCGCGTTCAGCACGGGAGATCTACACAGGCTACGTGTTACACTAATTCACGAAAACACAGTACTCTGCTATCATGCAAGGATGAGAGCTCTGCGGAATCTAACGCTGACACTTGAGCCCGAACTCGCGAGGTGGGTACGCATTGAAGCGGCGAAAGAAGAGATGAGTGTTTCACGCTGGCTGGCAGGGCTCCTGAAAGAGCGCATGGCTGCCCGGGACGCTTATGCGAGCGCTATGCGCCGCGCCCTGGGGCGCAAGCCTTTTCTAAAGACGGATGGGCGATATCTTTCGCGCGAGGAGGTCTATGACCGCTCCCGTCTTCGTTGATACGAATGTTTTGATTTACGCGATCGATACCTTCGACCCGAAGAAGAACCAGGCGGCACGAAGGTGGCGAGCGGATCTGTGGAAGAGCAATCGCGGGCGAGTTAGTTTTCAGGTGCTGCAGGAGTTTTTCGCGAAAGTGACCCAGAAATGGCCAGCAAGCCGGGATAATGCACGCGCTGAAGTGCGAGATCTTCTCGCCTGGAGCCCGGTTGTGGTCGATGATGTTGTGATCGAGCGCAGCTGGAAGATCCAGGATCGATACAAACTGAGTTTCGGGGATTCCTTGATCGTGGCGGCGGCCCGGCTATCGTCTTGCCAATACCTGCTGAGTGAAAACTTTCAGGCCGGGCAGGATATCGAGGGGCTGGTGGTCGTTAATCCATTCCAGGCACAGTTGGCTGACTTGCTCGGCTGAGCGCCCTCTGATAGAGAATTTCACGCTGGCAGCGAATAGTTGCCGGTGGCGTCTTCGACTTCCGAGATGGGCTTTAGTTGGGGGTAGTTCCGGACCAGTGTTTCTGGCGCGCGAACCTTTGTGCGTTCGAGAAGGTGACGAAGTTCGAGCGCGTTTACCGGAGCCTTCGCGCTGTAATGGTTATTGGCGATAACGAATGTGGACTGCGCCTTCTGTGCGATTACCTCGATCTTTTCCTTCCACTTCTCCAGCTCCGCAGGCTTATAGAGATAGTTGTAGCGATCATCGCGGCTGTCGGTGTCGAACCATTGCTCGTAGTTGCGGCCGTGCAGGCGCACGTAGCCGATGCTTGAGGTGACGTGCGCGGTGGGACGCAGAGACTGTCCGAGATGCGGTTGGTCGATGTTGCAGAAGGCGACGTTGTGATGGAGAAAGTGGCCGATGGTTTCAGGCTGATTCCAGCTTTCGTGGCGGACTTCGACGACGCGCGGGTATTCGATGAATTGGCGGAGAAGTTGCTCCAGATACTCGCGATTGAGGCTGGTGTTCTTGAAGGACACCGGGAATTGAATGAGGAGAGCGCCGAGCATCCCTTCCGAGGCGATGGAATCGAGGCCTTCGCGGGCGAGGCGCTCGTCGGTGTCGTTGGGGCGGATGCTGGCGGCTGAGGTTGGTTCCGTCACCGCAAGCGGCGAATGGGTGAAGGAGCGGTGGAGTTTCGCGGTGAAGGTGAAGTGTGAATTGACCGGCTTGGCCTTTCGGCACCAGAGACGGCCGATTTCGGGCCGGATGTGTCCGTAGAAAGACGTGTTGATTTCGATGACGTCGAAGAAGCGGGCCAGATATTCGACGGGGTGAATTTTCTTGCGCGTAACTTCAGGAGGGTAGAGGATGCCGTCCCAATCCTTGTAAGACCAGCCAGCAGTGCCGACGCGGATTTGCGGGGCAGAGAGCATCGCTGAGGGCAGCGTATCACCTCTGGGAGTTGTTTGTGGTGTCCGCGATTGATTGGTTTGACGCGGTGCCTACCTCGTCCAGAGTTCGGGCGCTGCAACCAAATACCTAGGTCCTTCGCTTCGCTCAGGATGACTCGAGAGGTAAGAATTAGTTGAGAAGGACGGCGATCCAGTAGATACCGGTTGGATACGTTGTGTTTCGAGCGTAGCAGGAGCCAACCGAGAAGTGGCGGAGGTTGGGATCGGCCAGAAGGCGGGAGGCCCTCTTTGGCAGAAGATCGGGCTGGCTCTGGGTGTAGGCGATGATCCTACGATTGGAGTAGGTGGCTGCCAGCAGCCGCGCGCTGGGGCGAGATTGCGTGGCCAGACGGCAGGCTGCCTGGTCGAGGTTGGCAACCGGACGCGGCGCGAGGTTGGGCAGGCTGGCGTTGTGGCGGAGATCGTCAATTGCGCCTCCGACCAGACTCCCGGTTTCGCGTGGAGTGTACGAACGAACTTCGTGCGCGAAGTCCTGCACGACATAGAGATGGCCGTGGCTCCAGATAGCGGCGATTCCGGCCACGTTGAACCTAGGACTCAGAAGATTCTTGCGATGCGGCGGCGACTGGAAAAGCAAGGCAGCGGCATCGTCGGGACAGGTCGCTACGGCGATGTTTTCTCCTGCGCGGTCGAGTGCCAGCGGGCTGGCATTGGCGATGCGTTGGAGAAGGGAGGGCTCACCGGGGAAATTGTGCTCGAGCTGGCGATTTGTGACCATGAGGCGGGCGTGGGCGCGAGCCGCAGTGCGAAGCGACTCTTCCATGCGTAAGGGCTTGGCGCCCGTCTGGCTGCGACTTCGATTGATAGATTCGAGGAGGGCTGCTTCGGCGGAGGCGTCTTCGTCCGGATTTCCGCTGATTGTCGCTACGCCGGAAAGCGCGGTTTGGTGGCGGATTTCGGGGGTGGGCTGCTGAGTTAAATCTCGAACTCCGGAATCTTGGGAAAAAGCAAAAGCCGAACCTGCTACCCACAGCACTAGCCAGACTGCCACGCGCCAGATTTTCATGTAAGGTCAAAACTGCGGCGCGGGGTCGCCGTGGAAAATCGGAAGCAAAGTTCCGCTTTCCATCTCTCACGCTAGCTTCTAGAATTCAGATCATCCACTTACTATGGAGACCCTACTGCTGGTTACCGTCCTCGTGGGAACCCTCGCTGGGCTTGGGTTTTCGGCACTTGTCTTGCGCCGGCTTTCTGCTGCCTCGCAAGTGGATGTAAAGGCGGAAGTTGCGGGGGCGCTCGAAAGGCTCGACACGACCCTTGGCCAGAAGATCAGTGTCAGCACTGCCGATATGGCCACTCGGTTGGAGGCGACCAAAGGGGAACTGCGGGAGCAGGTGAAAGACCGCATCCAGCAAGGGTTTTCAGAGATTCGGGGCGCGGTCGAGCAACAGTTGAAAGACGGCAGGGAAGAGCAGAATCGAAGCCTGGCGGATGGACGGCGGGAACTGACGGGGTCGTTGCTCGTGACCACGCAGCAGCTGAAGGCTGAATTTCAGGCAATGAACCAGCAGACGGCGCAGAGCCTGGAAGGAATCCGCGACCGCGTCGACGCCAAGCTGGCGGCGATTACGGAGCAGGTGCAGGTGAAGCTCGATCAGAATATTAAGGAAGGATTCGCGCAGTTTGAAAAGGTGCAACAGCATTTGCGGGCGGCGGAGGAGCAGCTGAAAGAAGTCAGCACGTTGGGGCATTCGATCAACGATTTGAATAATCTGCTGAAGCTGCCGCATTTGCGTGGACAGTTTGGCGAGGCGAGCCTGGAGCGGTTGCTGGCGGACTTCTTACCGTCGCACATGTTCGCGCTGCAGTCGTCGCCGGGTGACGGCGGCGGGCGCGCCGACGCGCTAATTTATTTCCCGGATCGCACGCTCCCGATCGACGCGAAGTTTCCCCGCGAGGCGGTGCTGGCGCTGTTCGATAGCAAGGATGAGGCCGAAGTCGAAGAGGCTCGGGTGGCGCTGGTGCGGGTGATGAAAGCGGAGGCGAAGCGCATTCGGCAGTACATCCAGCCGGAAGCGGGGACGACCGATATCGCGCTCATGTACCTGCCGAGTGAGACGTTGTACATGGAGGTCATCAGGAATCGGGAGATCAGCGATGTGCTCAACAGCCTGCGAGTCTATCCCGTTTCGCCGAATACCCTGATGATGACCCTGCAAACCATTGCGCTGGTACACAAGTGGTATGAGGTCGCGAAGGGCTTTGAAAAGAGCAGAGCGGAACTCGGGAAGGCGCAAAAGTCATTCGACTACTTCCAGAACCAGTTTGAGAACGTCGGCAAGAGCCTGAGTAAGGCGCAGGAAGCGTTTGACAAGGCGACGACGCACCTTAAGGCGTACCGCGGCAAGGTGACGGCGCTTAGCGGGCAGGAACAGTTGGAACTAGAGTCCGCAGCCGAGTCTGGGGCTGCGGCCGAGAAGCCATTACCGTTGCTGGATAAGGCAAGCGCTTGAGATTGCAGAAGTCAGATTGCAGATCGCAGAAGTAAAACCAGAAGCGTGCCGGATTGGGTTTTACTTCTGCAATCTGACCTCTTACTTCTGCAATTCCTTTACTACTTCCCACACCCCATCAAACTTTACAAAATAGGGCTCAACCGAGACGCCTGGGAAGTTCGTCGTCACCAGGTCGGCGGCGCGGAGGAGTTCGCCGCGATGGTGGATGGCTTCGGCTTCGCGATCTCCTTTGAAATGGGCGAGGCCGCCGTAGGTGGCGCAATCTGAGTGGCTCATGACCAGGACACGCTTTGACTGGTGCAGACGGATCGACATGCGGACCTGCTCGAGGATGAAGTCCTGCTCGAAGTCGTTGCGTGGAGAGGCTAGAGTTTTCGCGCCTCCGGCGACGATGATCATGTCCGGGTGCTCGATGTTTTGCTTCTTCAGGAATTTACGGACGGCCTGGTTGATGCGGTGGTCGAAGCAGCAGAGTACCGCCGCTTCGGCGACGTAGGGCGCGTCGGGGGAGTCGAAATGGAAGATCTTGCGCATGGGTTAACCCGATTGTAGATGGTGACGAGCAATGGCGAGCCTCCGGCGATGGTATATATCAACAATATATACTTGATATCGACTGCTAGTATATACTAAGAACAGGAGGCGAACATGGCGGCAATTGCTAAACTATTCCGCAATGGGCGCAGTCAGGCCGTGAGACTACCGCGCGAGTTCCGCTTCGAAGGTACCGAAGTCTCCGTGCGCCGGGATCCCGAAACTGGGGACGTTATTCTCTCTCCGCGCCGCAAATCTATAAAGGAGTTCTTTGAACTTCTCGATTCCTTGGGTCCGGTCAAAGAATTCATGAAGGACCGGCACGACCCGCCGGAGCAAAAGCGGAAGAAGCTCTTCTGATGCCGCTGCGCTATCTGCTGGACACCAACATCGCAAGCTACATGATTCGGGGCGATTTTCCTCGTGTGCGGGAGCGCTCGCTGCGCGTGCCGGCAGGCGAGATCGGAATCTCTGTGGTTACGGAAGCGGAACTCCGCTTCGGCGCCGCGCGCCTTCCCGAGGTGGCGCGAATTCGCGTACTGGTTCGCGATTTCCTGGCCGCCGTTACCATATTGCCGTGGACGTCGGAGGCAGCTGTTCAGTACGCGCGCGTGAGACTCACCGCGGAACGTTCTGGTTCGCCGATGGGCACACTCGATTTGATGATCGCTTCGCACGCGGTTGCCGTCGGGGCCATACTGGTCACGCACGACCGCGGGTTCAAACGCCTGCCAGAACTTAAGGTGGAGGACTGGGCGTAGAACGCCGCTCCGGCTCTTTCATTTGATGTAATAGCCCGAGACGTGCCACAGGCCGTCTTTGTCGAGCATGGGTGTGATCGTCTCGATTGCCGACTGCTTGTGCTCGAAACTCGACTCGTATTGGATTACGACGTACCTGCCGTCGGGCGCACCGGGCAGGGTGGTTGTATATTTCGCGCTCTTCAGCGTGCGCGATTTGTTTCTGCCCAGCGGACCGAGAGTGGCTTTGAGCATCTTCGACCAGGCGTCCTTGCCTATTTGTGACTTGAGGACCGACGAGGCTTGCTCCCAACTCTTGGCATACTCGCCGGAGTCGACCAGGGCGAGCCAAGCATCGGCGGCTTGTTGGCCGAGTTGCTCGGTCGTCTCCTGCGCGTGGGCAGTTGACCCGATACCTAGCAGAAGAGTGAGCAGTGTGACCGCAAGCACCAATTGCATGCCCCGGTAGACAGGCATAGGCATTCCCCAAGAATAGTTTTTCTCTTTGCTATCTTACTTTTCAAATCCCTACGCTCCCCGCTTCTTTTTCAACTCGGTCAACAACTGCTCGATCCGATCTTCTTTTTCGAGCGCTGCTATCCGGTCGTCCACGTCGTCGGCCAGGAGCTCGGCTTTGGCTTGGCCTACCGCTTCCTCGCGGGCTACTTTACTCTTCATGCGGTCGAAGGTTGCGGAGCGGGAATTGGCGGTCATGCCGGAGTGCGCTTCTCCGGCTCGGCTTGCGGCGCGGGCGCGGCGGTGCTGCGCGATCAGCAGATCGGCCTTGGTGTTGGCCTCGGCCAGTTTCTGCTCGAGCTTACGAAGGGCGGACTTCAGGTTTTCGACCTGGGCTTTCTGGTCTTCGACCTGTTGCGCGAAGCCGCCACTCATCTCGCGATAGCTCTCGACGCGGAGCAGGGAAGCGCGGGCAAGGTCGTCCTGCTTCTTATCGACGGAGAGTTCGGCTTTGCGCATCCACTCCTGCACCTTGTCGTCATTCTCCAGCTTCTTTTTTTCGAGCAGGTGCTGATCGGCGATGGCGATCGCGACCTGCGTTTTGACCTGCAGAAGCTGGTTCTGCATGTCGAGGATTACCTGCTTGATCATCTTCTCCGGATCCTCGGCCTTGTCGATCAGGTCGTTTAGGTTGGCCCGAACTAGTGTTGAAACGCGCTCCAGTAATGCCATAAAACACCTCGTTGTTGGTCGTTAGTCGTTGGTCGTTCGCGGGTTCTCGCCGCTGCATTCGGCTGAGACCCACCTTAGTTTCGATTTGTTTTCCAGGCGCCGCCTGCAATCGTGATCGCGATGTAGATCGCGATACCGGCTGCTACCCAGACGCCTACGTGCCCGGTGGCCGCGCCGATGGCGGCGCCCATGGCTCCGCCGAGCGCGACTGAAAGGCCTAGCGATCTTGCGTGATGTAGTTCGTCCTGCATAGATTTGTCTCCTCAGCGGCTAAAGCCGCTAGAAAGATCGAGCGTCTAATCGCAGCGCTGAAGCGCTGCGCCACCCAAAATCCCGCGCCTTCCAAAATCCCGCGGCGCCTTCCAAAATCCGGCTGCGCCATCCAAAGTCCCGCTGCCCCACCTAGAGCCCTTGACGCTGCACAAAATGTTTGCGGCGCCGCTCAAAGCCCAAGAACAAGGTGGAGTTGAATCCCACCCTAAACGCGGCAAACAACGCCGCGTTTAGAATGGGGCACCCGCTTACGATGGAGCACAACGCATTCCTATTTCGCTCCGTTGCCCGGTTCGGTCGGTTTTGGCGACTTGTCCCCGATCTGGCGGACCTTGCCTAGCAACTCGCCCAGCGGCATGCCGCTTAGGGTTTCGAAGAGAGCTGGCACCTGCGCCGCCATTTTGGTGATGTCGCCGGTGATTTTGTTCATGCCGGAGGCATCGCCATTGCCGGTCGAGACGATGGTGATTTTGTCGACGTTTGCCAGCGGACTGGCCAGCGCCTTCACCACGTCGGGCATGCTCGCGAACAGGCGGTCAATCACAGCCGCCTGGTTGTATTCCTGGAACGCTTCTGCCTTCACGTTCATCGCCTTTGCTTCGGCTTCGCCTTTCTTGAAGATGATCTCCGCTTCGGCTTCGCCTTGCTGGCGGATCGATGAGGCGTGACCCTCGGCTTCGGCCATCAGGCGCGCCTTTTCGGCGTTGGCGAGCGTTTCGATGCGCTGACGCTCGATCTCGGCCTGCTTCAGGACGGTTGCTATTAACTCTTTCTCGCGGCGGTTGATCTCTGCTTCCTGCACCTTGACCTGCTGTTCTTTCTCGATCTGCTGCACCTTCACCTGCTCGGCGATTACCTGCTGCTGCATGATGTTGGTCTGGATGTCGTAGGCCTTATCGGCTTGCGCCTGCTGACGCTTCGTGACTTCGAGGAACTGCGCTTTCTTTACCTCGAGATCGCGCTGCGCCTCGGCCTGCTTGGCGAGCGACAGAGTCTCGGCCTGCACTCGCTCCTGGTCGGCCTGCGCTTTGGCAACGGCCGCCTCGCGCTGGGCAAGCGCGCGCTTGATGGCCGTGTCGCGATCGGCTTCGGCCGTGGCCACGTCGGCGTCGCGGCGGATGCGTGCCACGTCTGGCTTGCCCATGTTGCTGATGTACTCGTTCTTGTCGCGAACCTCTTTGATGGTGAATGAGATCACTTCGAGGCCCATCTTGTTCATGTCGTCGGCGCAAGTGGAACGCATGCGGTCGCCGACCATCTCGGGCTGCTTCACGATTTCTTCGACCGTGAGTTGGCCGATGATGCCGCGCAGGTGGCCTTCCATTACCAGACGGATCAGGCCTTCACGCTCCTGGTCAGTCTTCGTTAGAAACTGCTCGGCGGCGGTGAGGATCGATTCTTTGTCGGACTTCACCTTGATCTGCGCGACGGCCTCGACAGTGACTGCTACGCCCTGCTTGGTGTAGAGGTCCTGTTGCGGGGCGACGTCAAACGACATCAGCTCGAGCGAGAGGTCGCGGCAGTTTTCGACCATCGGAAAAATGACCGTGCCATGTCCCTGCACCACGCGCGTACCGCGAAAGCCGTAGACGATCAGCGCTTCGTGCGGGCCTGCCTTGCGGTAGAGCCGCGCGAGCATGCTGAACAGAAAGAGGATCGCAAGAACGGCAAGTCCTACGATGATCCAGATTTCAACTGCTATGCCGAGCACCATAACGCCTCCTCAGAAACTACTCCTAGCTATTAGCTCTTAGCTAAAGCAACCCCAAGACGCTGACTTACGTGTTCCGAATCGCACGTTCATCCTCCTGATACTGCTTCCATCATCTGGTCCAGATCGCGGATGATGCGGGCGGGATCGTTGTGACCGAGATAGACGTCACCGTTTGACGTTCTGATATGCACGACCTGGTTGCACCAGACGTAAGCGCGTGTGCTGCCGATGCCGCGAATGCCGTAGCCGCGAATGAAAGCCCAGGGCTCGATGCCGTAGCTCACGATGGCAGAGCGGGGAATCGAGCGCAGACGGAGTCCGAGCATGCGGATCTCGAGGCCATGCTGCATGAAGCGGTACTGAAATCCGACCCAGGCCATGGCGAAAGCGAAGATGCCGATAGAGGCAACGAGGACCAAAGGAAACCGGACTGCACCCGGCGCCAAAGCGGTCGCGAATATCGGCCCAATCATGGCAACGAAAATTACGAAGCTCCACTGGCGGCCGGCGTGCGTTTCGACGGTCAGCGTCGTGCCATCCGGAAGCGGAGCATGACGATGCGAGAACAGATAAGCCACGATCATTACGATCAATGCGATTGCCAGGACGGCGATCGTGCGCTCGGGATGAATGGGCGTGCCATGCAGGTTGAAGTTGATGACTGCTTGATTGATGGACAGCAGAAATGCGTTCAGCACAGCAAAGAAACCAAGTGCTACCCAGCTGAAACCGGCGACCGAGCGCCAACTTGCTGCCAGCAAGATGACTGTGCTGACGAGAAGCGCGATGGCGATCATCGTCAAGTTGAAATCGAGGGACTGTTCTCGCGTCATCCAGCCATTGGGCTGGTCGGCGCCGTTGAAATGCACGGCCATTTGGGCGGGCAGGCCATTCCAGGCGGCGCGGTACTGGAGCGCGACGATGGGCAGCGCCAGCCAGAGCAAAACGATTGCGAGATGGAAGAGTCTACGATTCATAAATCAGCTATGAGCTTCGAGCTACGAACTTCGAGCAAAACATCGTGAGTTGGCTCCCGATGAGGGAGCACACGGTTGCGGTGTTCCTTATTCGCCGCTCATCTCCTCCCACTTGCGCACGTAGGCGATGCCTTTCTCATAACGCGTGACTACAACCTCTGTACCTTTTTCGATCACTGCGCCATCTTCGCTGCGGGCGCCGCAGGTGCGGCGGGTTCCTGCCTGCGAGTAGATGATTTCGCCGGTACCGCGTTCACGGATTGGCAGGGACGTGCGTCCCAGTACCCCGACCATTTCGTAGTCGGCGGCGTCCATGTTTTCGGTTGGTGAGACCAACACCCGGCTTAAGAACAGAAACACAATTCCTCCACCGACCATTCCGGCCGTTGTTGAGAGCAACAGGCCGAGGGCGACCCAGACATGGGCGAAGCGGGTGATTAGAAAGCCAGTGCCGCCGAACCACGCCAGGAACGCCGTCAGCGTGATGAAGTTGAATGGAGAGACGTCAGCGCTCGCATTTGCTGCGCCTCGTCCAGTCGCAGGCGCGTGGGCAGCATGCCCGCCTGCCGCTGAGCCTCCGGAGCCTGCCGTCCCAACTCCGCCGGTGTGAATGTGTCCGATCCCGCCATGCGGCAGGTGGGGCAGATGCAAATGCAGGCGGAGCCCGCCAGCGACGAACGAAATCGCGCTTAACAAAAATCCAACGGCGAAACAGATCAAGTAGAAATCAGCCCAGGTCACGGGTTTCGCCTCCTTTCAACAACAGGTCACCGGTCACGGGTCACCGGCTTACGGCCGACCGCTTATTGCTTGCCGCGGCCTGGTCATTTCTTTGCTCTTGCAGGAGCTATTCCCGGCTTTAGTGCTTCAAACAGCCTGTCCGCCAGGCCTGGTGTATTCAGAATTTCGCCAAGCAACAGCAGTGCGCGGCGCGTATCCGTTTCTCTAGCCGCCTTGATCAGAGCCTCGCTTACCGGCCCATCGCTGGCGAATCTTTCCGAGCCTTGCAACAACCAGACATCGAGCTGGCCCTCAGTCGTGCGCAGGTCCGAGGTCAACTCGGCGTGATAACCGTCCGGGTCATCGACCAGGAACCCCGGGTGCACCTTGAAGAACCTGGCCAACAGCGTGCGCGTCGATTGCGTCATGTGAGGGCGGCGTCCGCTCTCGATCTGCGAGAGATACGACTGGCTGATTGTCTTGCCGGTCTCTTTGCGGATCGCCTTCATGAGCTCCTGCTGCGTCATGGGACGGCCCATTCCGCGCAGCGAGCCTTCGACCTCGCGCAGGTAACGGATTTTCTCGCCCAGTGTCATATCCCAAATCGCGATAATGATATCTCAATTTGCAATATTGTCAAGCAGTCGATCTGCCGCCGCATGAGTGGGTTACGCGAAACTACGATTCAGATGATGCCAAGAGGCGAGACGCGCATCGGCTCGAACGACGACCCACTCACTGCGCAGAACGCAATGAGTGGGTTCGCGGTGCCCAATCTAATTTACTTGCAGCTGGGTGACGGATTGGTGTGCCGCCCCCGTACCGGGCGAGGCTGTAATCGTGATCTGGTAGAGACCGGGCTGCGTTCCTCCACCGGAGGTTGCCGGATTGCTGCCCCCACTGCAGGCAGGCTGCAGCAGAATCAGGCCCGCGAGCAGCACAAACAACGCGCCGAGTACTATGCGGCGGTGCTTGCGTCCCGCACCGATGCCCAGGCCGAGCAGACTCAAGCCGCCAATCGGCAGCCAAGCCGCGTAAATCGCGTTGTGTCGGGAGAGACTGCCGCTGTTGACGGGGCGCGGCACCGTCTGGATGTTCAATATGGTCTGCTGCGCGGCGGTTCCGGAGAGTATGACCGGGTTGATAGTAAAGGTCGGCGTGGGATTGGTCACCATCGAGGGCGAGTCAGACTGTGTCATGGTGACGCTGGCGTTGTAGCCGAGTGTCTGGTTTGGCGTCAACGTGACTTGAATTACAGCCAGTTCGCCGGCATTGACGTTCGGCGTCAGGGTCTGCGCGGTGATCGTGAAGTCTGTAATGTTTACGGACTGAGAGACGGTGACTCCGGGAGGTCCACCATTGGCGGATGCATATCCGGATACGCCGATGGATGGGTTCACGGACGGAACGGTTGGGGTGACAAATACGGCTACTTGCCCTTGAGCTCCGACTGCGAGACTTCCGACGTTGCAGACGATCGTCCCGCTAAGTCCGCTCGTGCAACTACCGGCGCCGCTGCTGACGACCTCGGCGGTCGGAGTCGACTGAACACCGGCTGTCGGGACATTGGCCGTAAACAAAACGTTAGTCGCAGGGTCAGGGCCGTTGTTCGTGATGTTGAAGGTGAAGGTGCCCTGAGTGCCTGCAGGCAACGGGTTCGGCGAAGGACTGCCACTGGCGGCGGCGATGGTGAGCGTGCTGCTAGCGCCGAGCTTGGTAACGAAGGCGTCCTGCGATCCGTTGAGAGCGTTCTGGTATGGATTTGCCAGAGGGAAGTTGCCAGACTGGGTTACGCCACCGACATAAGCAGCGCCGTTGACGTCAATGGCGATGCCGGTGCCTTGATCGAGGCCGGAGCCACCTAGATACGTGACGTAAGCGCCGTTTAAATCTGTGACGTCAGTGGAAGACAGGAGAGCGACGAAGGCATCCGTATTGCCACCATAGCTGCCCTGCAATGCATTGAGAACCTTCAAGTCTCCCGAAGCGGTCGTGCCCGCGATGTGTGCGCCTTGAACCGAATCGACGGCGATCGCGTTGCCGCTGTCATCTCCGCTGCCTCCGATGTAGGCGAAGAACACCAGCGGGAAGATGCTGCCCTCCTGGTCCGTGACCTTGGCGATGTAGGCGTCCTGTCCGCCTGCGGGGCTGGCGTAGGGCGAGGGCGCAAAGACGCAGGAGTTGTTGCAAACCCAGTCGGTCGACGACGTACCACCAGTGACGTAGGAATTGCCGAGGGTGTCGGCGGCGACTGCGTTGCCGGTGTCATCGCCGGCGCCACCAAGATAAGTGGAGTACGTGGGGATGGCACCAGTCAGATTCGGATTGAGCTTGACGACGAAGGCGTCAGTCGCGCCGCCTGGATTAACGCCGGTGCAACTGGTCACACCAGACTGGTTGAGGCAGCTTTGCCAGGCGTTGATCGTCGGGAATGGAAAAGCTCCATTAGGAATCGGTGCGCCGCCACCCCACATGTTTGTTGTGCCGGTGAAGTACATGTTCACGTTGGTGTGGGGGTTATTCGAAATGTTGTCCACGAAGATGCCGCCGCCGACAGCGGTGGCATTCAACGGATATCCTCCGCCGAAATAGGTCGAATAGAGCATGCTCTGCGGGCCGCTACCGTGGGTATTGATCTCACTGGCAAAGAATTGCGGCGGACCGGAGGTAATGGGACAGGGAGTGCCTCCAGACTGAGCGACCTGCCAGGGGCAGATCTGATATCCATTGGGGGTCGAGGGAAAGCCGGTAAGGATATCGGTGGAAGTTGTGGTGCCGGTGACGTAAGCGTCGAAGAATCCATCGACCGCGATACCTGTCACGACATCGTTCTCAGTGGTGCTGCCGCTTGCGGCGTTGCCCGCTAGATAAGTCGAGTAGTTGAGCGTTGCCGGGCTCGTGCTCGAGATCGTGGAGGCATTAATTGCGCTTAGAAAACCGTGGGTTTGGCTTCCGGTAAACGCTGCGGCAGTCTGGAAGGCGCTTGAAGTAATTGGGAAATCGGCTGAGGTTGTTGTGCCAGCCAAGTAGATATTGATATTCGGGAAGCTGGCGTTGCCCGGATCAACAGCGACCCCGCCCAAGCTGTCTGTACCAGACCCGCCGAGATAGGTATCGAAGAGCAACTGGGCGGTTCCCGTGCCTACTTGCGGATTGAGCACAGCGACGAAGATGTTCTGCGCGCCGTTGAGAGTCGATTGAATCGTTCCGGTGGTCGCGGGCAGGTCTGCGGAAGTCGTCGAACCGGCGACATAGATGTTGCTGGCGAAGTCGGTGGCGATCTTGGTCAGCGACTCCGATCCCGAGCCTCCGAAGTAGGTGGAATAGCTGAGCACCGGGTCAATGACGAGATCGCGGGAATGATCGTACGGGCCGACGGTAAAGCCGATCCTGTTGCCCGCGAGTCGACGGAAGCCGCCAGAGACTGTGGCGCTACCTTCAGGCTGATAGATATGCGGCGCGTGGAATCGGATGTCGCCGTCGGCAGTTGAGAGGACGAGGTCGCCGGAATCGATGTGCGCGGAGGCTCCGTCGAAGGCGAGAGTGATCAGATTGGGATCGGCGCCGGGAGCGACGCGGAAGTCATACTCGAGTTGCTGCTGGTTGCCGTAGTAGGCGAGGTCGATGCCGGGATAGACGCGCTGGTATTCCACGCGGGCGAATTGCGGAACGCTTCTGTGCCACTTCGAGGAATCGTTGCCGATGAAATAGTTGCTCGTGCCCGGCAACCGTTCGGCTCCCTGCACTTGGGCGGAGGAAGTGGCTCCATCAAGGCGCATGCGCACGACGGTGGACATCGCAGGTTGTCTTTTTACGCGGGGATGCTGGAGGGAGAGTACGGCGTCTTCACCTGTAAGGAATAAGCCATAGCCCGCGCCGCGGGCGAGAAACTTCACGCGCCTGTCAGTCTGTCCGACGTTCGGCTCGAAGAACATCGGGAAAGAGAGAGAGGACGTGGCAATCGGACGCGGGGCTGGTCCGGCGGCGGAACTGGCAAACTGCGCTATTCCTGAAGGCGCGGAAGAAATTGCTGACCCAGCTGATAAAGCCGTGTCCGACGGGGCGAAATGGAACGCCATAGTTGCTGCCACCATCACCAACGCAGCCGCCAGGCTTGCTTTTGCTATCCAAGAGCGTGTTTCCGTGCCCGAATATTCTGATTTTGACTGACCCACCGAGCCTCCTACCAACGTTTGATAATTGCGATCCACCGAACTCCTCCGATGTCCCAGTTGCGGGGTGAAATGAAGAAGGCACACAAACACCGCGATGGCTCGCGCCCCTGGGAGGCGGATGCGTACCTGTCACCAAAAACTAGGATTAAAGCAATTAAATACTTTTACATCCAAGAGATACGCTGTCAAGCGGGCGGACAGCGGTGCAACGTTTAGATGAGAAGCGCGGGGAGGGAAGAATGGTTGCTAGGGAAGTCGGGTTACCGGCCAGCGGTCACTGGTCACCGGCTTTTGGTCAGCGTTTACGGTTTAAATCGTCGACTTCGCGCTTCAGGCGGGAGTAGCGGCGGACGATTGTCGTCAGGTACACGATATGGATGACCCAGGTGACTGCGTAAGCCGAGAAGAGATATGGATTCGAGGTCATCGGGCGCTCCTTGAGTGGGCTGGGTCATCCATCAGCGAACGCATGGCGTGGGCTTCGTCGACCTCGCGCTGCAGTTTCTCCAGGCGGAAGCGCGACCAGCAAACCAGAAAGGCAAAACAAGAGAACGCGAGCCAGTTGATGAGGAGGACGTGCAGCATGCGCGGGTCGATCGAGCCGCCTCCTCCCATGACTGGCTGCGGATGCTGCGTGCGGAAGAACCAGATGGAGAAATAGACGAACGGAACGCACAGAGCGCCGAGGATGGCGAGCGAGGCCGCGAGCACCGGAGTTTGGCCGCTGGCCGAGAACTTGCGCAAGAAGAGATAGCTGACGTAGATCAGCCAGAGAACGAGGGTCGAGGTGAGGCGCATGTCCCAGGTCCACCAGATGCCCCAGACGGGGCGCGCCCAGATCGGGCCGGTAACGAGAACGATAGTGCAGAAGACAACGCCTACTTCGGCGGTAACGAGGGCAAGGATGTCGGCGACCTGACAGCGCTTGATGAGGTAATAGACCGACGCTCCGAGATTAATAAAGAAGAGGAGGAATGCGGTCCAGGCTGAAGGAACGTGGTAATAGAAGATGCGCTGGACGCTGCCCATGGTCTGCTCGGTGGGCGCTCCATGAAAAGTAAGCGGGCCGAGGTGGAACTCAGGCATGAGCGCTGCCGACATGGCGTAGATCAGCAGGAGGCCGGTGATGATGACGAGGATGGGGTAAAGAGATTTCATGAGAAGCAGCTATGAGCAGTGAGCTTTGAGCCATGAGCGAGCAAAACCGCTTTGGGTGATGCTGTCACGTCGCAAGACACCATGCGTTACTCCGCATTCAACACCGTTTCAAAGAGCAGCAAACACCCAGTAGTAAACACCAGATCGTAGGTTCCTAGCAAGACGATCCAGAAGCGGGCGCTGTACTCGCCGGTGAGAATTGCGGCGGTGGCCTGCACCATAGCTAGGATAGCCGGAATCGAAATCGGGAAAAGTAGTAAGGGCAACATGATCTCGCGGCTGCGAGTGCGGATCGACATGGCTGCGAAAAACGTTCCATTGACGACGAGCGCCCAAGTGCCGAAGGCGGCGACGACCAGCAGTTGCCATGCGGGGCCGATCGCGCGCAGGCGATAGAAGATGATGAAGAGCGGCGTCATCAGCGCTTCCAGCACGGCGACGAAGATGAAGTTGCCGATCACCTTGGCTAAGAACAGGGAGTTCGCCGGAGCGGGCGAGACTCGATAGGCGTCGAGGACCTGGTTGCGCAATTCTCGCGCCCACGTTTGATTCAGCGCGACTACGGCAGCGAAGAGGAATGCTACCCAGACTAGACCGCCGGCGATTTGGCGCGATTCTTCGGCGCTTGGGTCGAAGGAGAAGCTGAAGACGACGACCACGAGCAGCGAAAAGAAGAGCATGGAGTTGATGGCGTCTTTGGATCGCCATTCGAGACGAAGGTCTTTGAGGAGCGTGGCGCGTGTGATGCCGGAGGGGGCGTTGGTCGTTGCGCTCGCGGCGTGTTCGGAGCGCGGACTCTGCTGCTCGGGGCTTGCGGTGCGCGAGGGGCTACTCATCGTGCGGGGTCCTCGGCGTCTCCGTAAATTCTGCGGTGCGCGCCACGATCCTGCCCGCTTCCATCCATATGAACTCGTCGGCGAAGCCTTCAAGGAGGGCGGCCTGATGCGTCACTACGAAGATGGTTTTGCCCTGGTCGCGCAGTCCGGCGAGCAGGCGAACCATGTCGCGAGCGGAGTGGAGATCGACATTGGAGAACGGTTCATCGAGCAGGAGGATCTTCGGATCATTGAGTAACGCACGGGCCAGCGACATGCGCTGGCGCATGCCTTGCGAGTATTGGCCGACAGGTCGCGTGAGGTCAGGATCGAGGCCGACGGAGCGGATGACTTCCCGGCCGCGTTTTTCGTCCGCGAATCCGTAGAGGCGCGCGAAGTAGGCCAAGTTTTCCATGCCGCTCATTTCGTCGTAGAGGAGCGAAGGATGGGCCATGTAGCCGACTTCGCGGCAGATGTCGCGGAACTTTGTTGCGCCGAGAATGCGAACTTCGCCGCTCGAAGGATGGTTGAGTCCCGCGAGCGTGCGCAGGAGCGTTGTCTTGCCCGCTCCGTTGTCGCCGAGGATGGCGTAGAAACGGGCAGGCGAGAATTCGGCGGTGACTCCGCGAAGGGCAGCGAAGCGGCCGAATTGCTTGATCAGATTGGAGACGGCGACGACGGGAGCGATGTCAGTCACTCGAGAGAATTGTAAATGCGGTAACGCCTTTGAAGGAGCGGAATTCGGTCCCATGATTTCAGATCTGGTTGAAGTACCCGTGAAGAGCACAAAGCACGAAGGACACGAAGGTCCACGAAGGTTGTTGCCTTGTGCGCACAGGTCGTCCCCTTGGGAGGCGTCACCACGGAATGATCGCCATCGTTAATTCCCTGTAACGATTCGTGACTTTTTTCACTATAGGCATAGGAAGAATCACCCCGGAGGACACTATGCGCAGTGCAAGGTATCCACTTCTGCTGCTTGGCGTGGCGTTGATCGGCGCTTTTCTGGCGTGCGGTAATCCCATCACGCAATGCGGCACCTTCAGCTTCAGTGGATCGCCCAATGGCAGCCGGGGCGAGAACATCTCGACGACGTTTAACTTCTCACCTACCATGTGCAGTGCCAACTGCAGCACCAATCAGATCGCCTACATCCAGATCGTGCGCATCATCGACCGCGATACCGGAGACTTTCTCGCTCCAACGGCGCAGCAGCAGGCCCGCATCGTCACCGGCCAGCCCGCCGCGACCTCGAATGGCTGGGCGGTAGACCGCATTGATGGGCGGGTGTGGGGCTACTACGGCCGCAACAACGATGGTACTTTCGCCAGTTATCTGACCCCTGGCAGTAGCACGAGTCCGGCCATTCTCGGCGACGGTCCCTCGGGTTGGCCCGACAACAGTTGGTTCGACGCTGTCGATGTTCCGGTTTGCATCGATCCGCAGTCGAGTTGCGTCAACAACGAGCTTGGCTGGTACTACTGGCTGTTCATCGTTAGCCCAGGTGGGGCGACCTCCAATCCGCCGATCAATGAAGTCGGTGTGGATTGGATGCAGACCTCTGTGGATCTTTCCGTGGGCATGTGGAATACGACTGCGCCCGGCGTCGGCAAGAATGTCTTTCCCGCGTTTTCGCGCCTGTAGCAGTGAGGGAGAATGTTATGAAAGCCATGTACTGGATACAGATACTTCTGGCGACCGGCGCAGCATTACTGTTGAGTTCCGCAGGTTGTGGCGGCGCCGCCCCGAAAGGCTTGCCTGCAGAGAAAGCTGAGGAACTCCAGGTACTGCAGAACAAGCGCGATGCTCACCTCAAGCAGTTGAGTGCGATGGATGCGAGACAGTTGGCACAGGAGCTCACTGCGGACTCTGAAAAAGGCCGCGAACCCTTCAATTCCCCGGCCTACCGCGAAGTAGTCGGGCGCGGGGCGAACGCAGGGACGGCTCTGAAGGAGGCCTTGGGCAAGGCCGACCGCTCATCGCTGCTGACCTTGCTCGCGCTTCGCAAGGTAGACCCGGCGCAATACCATGCCCTCGAGCAATCATTCCGCGTCGGGGTGCTGGTTGACGCACTGCAAAACTCGAAGTACTTCAACACCTGGGGAATCCCCTGCCTGTACTGGGAAGACGCTGGCAAGGCGCTGATCGAGGAGGGTTCCGGAGCCGAATCGGCGTTGCTGCCGCTGCTGCGCGATGAGCGATCTGCGCCAGTCTTCGGATCTGAAGGCGCGACCGTGGCTGCGCAGTATCATTATCGCGTCCGCGACTATGCCTTTGCCTTCTTGAATGAAATCAGGCAAAAGAAGTGCGAGCCCATGCCCAACGTCGCCGACCGTGACCGAGCTATCGAACAGATGATGAAAGAAACGCCCGCGAAAAAGAAGTAGCGGACGGCAAGATGAGTTGCCGACAAAGCGAACAGTTTCTTCCTTAGGACTTGTTCGTGGCGCCGCCGCCGGGCTGGCCTTGCTGCGGTGCATATTTTGAGGCGCACTTCGCCTGTAGTTGCTTGGCGTGGAAGACGCCGTCGCGGCCGAAGCTGCCGTCGGCGAGGGCTTGCGAATCGTCTTTGAAGGTGTCGGGGGGGGCTTCGGTTCCTGTGTAGGAGACGGGCAGGGTGAGATCGTTTTCCTTGAGCATGAAATCAACGCGGGTGCCGGAACGCTTGATTGAGCCGGGCACGACATTTCCGGCTACGCGGAGGCGCTTCGTATAGGCTTCGTTGCCCATCCCGTTCAGCTCTTTGATGGTGACGTAGTAGCTCTTACTGTCCTGCACGCCGGTATAGGCCAGGTAGCCGAGGGAACACAGAATAAGGACCGTAACGCCGCCGAACTTCAGATATTTGCCGGTATCGCCTGCCATGCCACACCTCAATTAGTACCAACGCTATACCAACCGTGGCGCAAGGGCAACTAACAATAGGGCTGGGTAGCGGTGCCGTTTGACGGCACCATTACCTAGGGCTGCCTCTGCTACGCCGCGTGCGACGGGCGCGAATTTGGATGGTCTGTCCCGGTTTGTTTCTCGAGCAGCAGGCGCACAGCATCCAGCGCAGACGCGCCGTCGCTGATTGGACCGGGGTAGGTGATATAGCCATCGGGCCGCACAAGTGTTATCCCCGCGTGAGGCGACTGCCGGAACTCGACGACATCGGGGAATTGCTGCGTCAGTAGCTCGGCGGATTGCCGCGTCTCGGCGTTCGACGCAGCGTCGAGAATAAGAAGGAAGCGGCTGCGGATGCCGTTACCGCCGCGCAGGGAATTGTCCCAATAGCGTTTGCCGGGGCCTTCGACGATCGGACTGCCATCGTAGGCAATGCCGAGTTCGGAGAGACGACGCACGAACGCGTGCTGGAAGGGAGCGAGGCGGGAGACCATGGGGATGACGGCGTCGCGGAGGGCCTCAACTACCTTGTTCGGAGTGCCGAGAGTTTTGGTGAGGAAATCGGTGGTGTGGATGACGCCCCTGATAACTGGGAGGCGCTCCGTACTGTAGCTGTCGAGCAGGTCCTCATTGCCGTGGCCGTGGAGATAGAGGTCGAGTTTCCAGACAAGGTTCCATGCATCCTGGAGGCCGGTGTTCATGCCTTGACCGCCAAAAGGACTGTGAATGTGGGCGGCATCGCCGGCGACGAAGAAGCGTCCTACACGCAGCTTCGAGACGTGGCGGTGATGAATATGGAAATAGCTGCTCCAGTTCAGGCCGGTTACTTTGAAGGCCGCCGGTGCGCGCTGGGCAACCACCTTCTGCACGAGTTCGAGAGAGGGTGCGTCACCTTCCTGCTGATCGATAGTTGCAACCATCCGGCGGCGCGTGGCGCTCATGGGAAACACAGCGAGCGGACCCGCTTCGCTTGAACACAACAGAAGTTCGTGGGAGGGAAAGGTGTCGTTGGTTTGGATGTCCCCCAACATGAAGGCGGCTTTGTACTCGGCGCCCTCGAACGGGATGTTCAGGAGATGGCGGACGGCGCTGTGCGCGCCATCGCAGCCGGCGACAAATGACGCGTTGACCCGGCTGGTTTGGCCTTTGTGATCCAGCGTAACGGTGACGTAATCATCATGCTGTTCGGCGGTGATGAATCTGGTTTCGTACTCGACGTCGAAGCCTTTCCGGCGAAGGGCTTCGAGCAGCAACTGCTCAGTCACGTTTTGCGGGACCATAGCGACGAACGAATATGGAGTTCCCTCAGGGGCGAAGTGCATGGAAGCGAGGCGACGCTCGCCGTGCATCACGGTAACTGCAGTGACCGGGTTGGCAGCCTCGAGGAACGGGGCGACAAGACCTGCCATGTCGAAGACTTCGAGAGTACGCGGGAAGATGGCGAGCGCTTTGGAATGCTCGGATTGGGTGGCGTCATCTTCGACGATGCGAAAGCGCAGGCCACGACGGGCGCATTCGTTGGCGAGAAACAGACCTACGGGTCCGGCGCCCACAATCAGGACATCCGTGTCCAACGCAGAATCGGTCATGAAGTCACCCCGCTAGTTTGATTTTTTGGGGGCCGGGATATCCGCGATCACGATCGTCCGCCCGCGGTCCAGCCACTGGAGACGGTGCTCGAGGCGGGCGCCGGCAAATGCGGCGGCGATTCTATCACGGCCCTCAGAAAAATGCGCCCAGTCTTCGAAATAGATGGGGACGACAGTGGCGTGGGCGAAATGACGCGCAGCTTCGACACCCTCTTCGGACGTCATTGTGAGGTGGAACGGGCCGACTTCCGGAGCGCGGGCCGCACCAAGATGCAAGATAGCGACGCGGACAGGGAAGCGATTGGCAACCTCCGCCATGCCGGGATACCACACACTGTCGCCGGAAATATAGATTGCGTAGTCGGATGCGTCTTTCAAAAAAACAACGAAACCGTTGACCGCGCCGCGATGCAGACCCTCAGGACCATGGCGCGCGGGAGTGGCAACGATGCGCAAAGTTCCGCCGGGAGTTGAGATATCGGCGGGCTCCCAGTCTTGGAGGCCTATGCTGTTGCCACCGATGCGCTGCGCACCTTCGGCAGTGGTGAAGACCTTCTTCGCGTTTGCAAGTTGCGCGCGGCCCTCATAGTCGAGATTGTCGAAGTGGTGGTCGTGGCTGAGCAGGACGTAGTCGAACGGGCCGAGTTCTTTTGGAGTCAGGCTGGGACCAGCGAGCTTCCGAAGCGTGGTAGCGGAAGATTTGTATTCGCCGCCTCCCGGATCGAAAGTTGGATCGGTGAGCAACTTCACGCCGCCGAATTCGAGGAGTGCGGTTGGGCCGCCGATGTAGGTGATCGCGAGAGAAGGAGCCATCAGCTCGTTTGATCTTGTGCGCGGTTCGGCAGATTCAGGATTCTTACCGTCATTCAACGCTGTGGGAGCTTAGGTGGCCGAACTGGCGGATGGCAGTGTCGATGGCCCCGAGAACTTCGGGCGAGAGGCCTTGCGTTTGGCTGAAGTTCAGGCCTTCGATGCCATAGACGCGCAAGCTTGCCGGCAGTCGATGCAAGGCGCGAGCCAGTTCAAGTGCTTTGCTGATGTCGAAGCCGTGGCTGGAGACCGCGGATTCGGCGCTGCGCGGTATATCACCGTCCCAGATGTGTATCGTGCCGGCCGGGGCACCCGTTTGAACGGCGTCGACCAGGATTACGTCATCATCAGCGGACCAGCTGTCGAGGAGGCGGAGCGGATCCCCGGTGTAGGCTTCGGCCTCGAAGCCGAGTTCGCGCATTCGTTCGGCTACGATGAGTCCGGCCTGGTCGTCGCCTCGATTCCGCGCGCCGCAGCCGATGATCTTCATGCCGTTATTTTTCGATCGTGACCTTCAAGAAGTGCGTGGCGCACGAGATGCACGGATCGTAGTTGCGGATCGCCTGCTCACATTTCCAAGTGGCTTCATTAACCGGCCATGCGACTAAGTGAGACGCGTATTCGCGAAGGTCATCTTCGATGCGGCGCTGGTTTTGCGATGTTGGCGGAACGATCTTTGCAGTCAGGACGAGGCCGTTGGCATCAATCGCATAGCGATGATAGAGAATGCCGCGCGGCGCTTCTGTGATGGCCTGGCCAGCCCCAGCGCGGTTGGGAGTCTCGACGCGCGGAGCCGAGGGTGGTTCGTAGGCTTGAATGATTCTCAGCGCCTCCGCGCAGGCAAATACCAGTTCGACGGCACGCACGATGATGCTGCGGAAGGGGTTTTTCACCGGCGGCTGGAGGCCAACTTTAGTGGCCGCCTCCTGGGCTACGGAAGGGAGTTTGTCGAAGTTGAGGTTGAAGCGGGCGAGCGGTCCGACCAGGTAGGACCCGCCTCCCCGCCGCACCGAATGCAGAGCGTTCGAATGCTTTACATGGACCTCTGAGAAGTTGTCTTCGTACTCGGCGGCATCGATATCGAGACCGCGATTGGAGACAAGGCGGCCTTCGTTGAACGGGTACTCGCCAGGATGCCGCAGAGCGACGAATTCGTAGTCCTGTTCGAATTTCGGAAACTCGAGGGTTGAGGTCCATTGCACGGCTTCGAGAGAAGTCTGGAGCGCCCATTCGAGGTCCGGCAACATCTCGCGAAGTTGCTGCTTGGCGGGCACCTTGTAGAAGCCGCCGACCGTAGCCGAGATGGGATGGATCTCGCGGCCGCCCATGACCTGCACGATGCGATTGCCGATCTTCTTGAGCCGGAGCGCCTTTTCGACAACTTCACGATGATCGCGGGCCAGGCCGATGACGTCCTCATATCCGAGGAAGTCGGGCGCGTGCAGCATGTATATGTGGAGAGCGTGGCTCTCGATCCATTCGCCGCAGTAGAAGAGACGACGCAACAGGCGCACGGCAGGATCAATGTGAATGTCCATCGCGCTCTCGAGCGCATGGACTGCACTCATCTGGTAGGCGATCGGGCAAATGCCGCAGATACGCGCCGTGATGTCGGACACCTCAGAGAAGTGGCGGCCGCGTAGGAAGGCCTCGAACATGCGCGGCGGCTCGTAAATCTTCAGCTTTACATCGGCGACGTGTTCGCCTTCGATCTTGATAAAAAGAGAACCCTCGCCCTCCACGCGGGCAAGCGTATCGACACGAATCGTTTTCGAGGCTCGACCTGTCATCGCCGGTGACACTCCTCGCTGGCCTCGCGGAATTGCCAGGCCCAGGCGTTAAAGCCGCGGAAAGCGCGGGAGATCTGATCGTCGGACTGTCCAAGAACGCGGAGTTGGTTGGTCAGAGACGCTGTGTTCGGTGTCTCCATCGGGCCATAGCAGCCAAAGCAGCCGCGGTCGAAACTCGGGCAGAGCGCGCCGCAGCCGGCCTGCGTGACCGGCCCAAGACACGCGATCCTGCGTGCCACGGCGATGCAAACGTTGGCCTTGCGCTTGCACTCGATGCACACGCTGTACGTGGGGATATTGGGTTTGCGGCCCGCAAGCGTGGCCGCGATCAGTTCGATGAGCTGATGCTTGTTGATGGGGCAGCCGCGGAGTTCGAAATCAACGGGGACATGCTCGGCGATCGGCGTCGAGAGCTTCAGAGTATTGATGAATTGCGGCGAGGCGTAGACGATGCGTATAAATTCGTCGACGTTCTTCCAGTTGCGCAGGGCCTGGATGCCCCCAGCGGTAGCGCAAGCCCCAATGGTCACGAGGGTCTTGCACTGGCGCCGGATTTCCTGGATGCGTTGCGCGTCGTTGTGCGTGATCACCGAACCTTCGACCAGGCCGATGTCGTAAGGGCCTTTCAACATGGTGCGGGTGGCTTCAGGAAAATAGGCGATTTCGACTGCGCCGGCCACGGCCAGGAGTTCGTCTTCTGCATCGAGCAGGCTGAGTTGGCAGCCGTCGCAGGAGGCGAACTTGAAGACAGCGACACGCGGTTTCAGATTCTTCTTAGAGCTCATACTTTTCCATTAGCGGAGCGATCCGCTGGTAAGAGAACACCGGACCTTCTTTGCAAATGAAGTGCGGTCCGTACTGGCAGTGGCCGCAGAATCCGACGCCGCACTTCATGTTTCTTTCCATGGAAAGGTAGATCTGGTCGCGGCCGAGGCCATGGCTCTCCAGGTCGCGAGCAACGAAGCGCATCATCACCTCAGGGCCGCAGACCATGGCGAGAGAATGTGCCGGACGCAGGCGGGCGAACTTAAATAGGGTCGTGACCACGCCCACGTGGTGCCGCCAACTCAGGCCGCCATAATCGACGGTGACTAACACCTGTGTATCGCGCTGCCGCGCCCAAGCTGCCAGTTCTTTGCGGTAGAGAAGCTCGCGGGGGCTGCGCGCGCCGTAGAGGACAATCAGGCGTTCGTAGTCTTTGCGATGCGACAAAACGTGATAAATGACGGGCCGCAGAGGAGCGAGGCCGATTCCTCCGGCGACGATGATGAGATCGTGACCGCGGGCTTCGTGCATCGGCCATCCGGTCCCGAAAGGCCCCCGCACACCGACATCTGTCCCATGCTTCTTACTGACAAGTGCGTTCGTGGCTTTGCCCACGGACCGCACGGTGTAGACCAGCCGGTCGTGCTGGCCGGGATCGCCGCTAATGGAAATGGGAAGCTCGCCCACCCCAAAGACCCAGAGCATGCTGAATTGACCGGGTTCAAAAAGATTGGCGGGGGCGCCGTCGCGCCGCTGCAGGGTCAAGGTAAAGGTGTCGGCGGTTTCCTCAACCACATCACGGACGGCGTGCGGTTGCGGAATCATCGGTTGCATGGCAATGGCAGCAGTCATGGCTCAGGCCGCATAAAGATCGAGTAGTTGTATGCGCGTGGCATCCAGGCGCTGCTCGACGATTCGCACGAAGCGTTTCAGGATTTCGTAGCCCAGATCGTGATTCTCCTCGCACTTGTTGCGGAGGCACTTGCCGTCGAGGGCGATGGCGCGAACGTTCTGGACAGCGTGGGCGTGGAACTTCCATACATAAGGAGGTAGAAGCCAGGACCAGCCGAGGATCTCGCCCTCCGCCAGAGTGGAAATAACGATCGGTCTGCGATTGGGTAGAAAAGTCTCCACCGCGACCTTGCCGCTACGCAGCAAGTAAAAGGTGTCGGCGGCGGCGCCTTCTTTGAAGATGTAAGTGCCCGTATCGAAACGGACGTTGGTGGCGCAACCGACGACCAGGTCCATGAACCCGTGGTCGAGCCCAGCGAAAAAGGGACACTCCGCAATTACTCGTTCAAGGTTTTCTATCATCTTGGGTCTCCCGCATTGCGCGAATTTCTTCTGTGAGGTCGATACCCACAGGGCACCACGTGATACAGCGGCCGCAGCCGACGCATCCAGCAGTGCCGAACTGATCGAACCACGAAGCCAGCTTGTGAGTAAGCCATTGGCGGTAACGTGCTTTGGCCGAATTGCGGATGTTGCCGCCGTGGATGTAGGAAAAGCCCAGGGTGAAACAGGAATCCCAATCGCGACGCCGTTCGGCGTGGTCGCCCGTAACGTCGGTGAAGTCTTCGACGTTGGTGCAGAAGCAAGTTGGGCAAACCATCGTGCAGTTGGCACAGGCGAGACAGCGACGGGCAACATCGTCCCAGCGCGGGTGCTCGAAATTCTGGTAGAGAAAGTCTTTGAGGCCGGTGGTGTCGATTCCGCGGACTTGCTGGTGAGCGGCTGCGTCGACGGCCAGTTCAGCCTCTCGCCAGTCCCTTTCGGGAGCAACGGCCGCGTGAAGTTCCGCCATAACCTCCGCTCCGCGCTGTGTGCCTGTTTCCACCAGAAACCGGTGGCTGCCATTTCCCGTCAATTCCGTGAGCGCCAGGTCAAATCCCGACTGCGCGCGGGGTCCGGTTCCCATGGAGGCACAGAAACAGGTTTTCGCCGACTGCGTGCATTGCACAGAAACAATAAAAAGGTCGTGGCGGTGCTCTTCGTAGATTGGATCGCGATGTTTGTCTTCGAGCAAGACGCGGTCCTGGACGGCGATTGCCTGCAGTTCGCAGGCGCGAACTCCGAGAAACGCGTAGGGAGAGGGAGCGGCCGCTTCATTGTTCAGAATGCGGAACTGGCCGTTGTCGCGCATCGCTGAGCATAGGAGGACTTCCGATGGATGGAGATACTTTTTCCAGCTTTGGGGTCCGACCACGTAGGCGAAGATTGCCTGATCTTCGCGACGCTTCAAACGGTAGGAGGCGGGAGCTTGCTCATCGGTCCAGCCGGCAGGAAGATCTTCAGCGCGAGCGATATGGTCATAGACGATCGCACCATCCCGCAGCGTCGGACCAGCAACGTCGAAGCCGCGGCGCGCAAGCGCTTCGATCAGCCGGCCAAGTTCCACAGCCGGAAGCACAAAGTGAGAGGCCGGTGCTCCGGTGACTGGATGTTCCGCGACTTCAGTATGCTGTGGCATCGCGATCAAGCCTGACCTCCTGATCGGGAGTAGTGGGGGTACGGCAGTTGGATTTGATTGGAAGGCCGGAGGCTGACGACCCCTGGGGTCCGGGACCGGATGAAAAGTCCGAGCGATCTGACGTGCTTCATTCGTTCTCCTTCAGGGCTAGGGTTGAAGGAGCACGCTCGTCTCTAATGTTCAGGCAGAGGCGGGTCGGGCTGACGTTTACTTCGTGCCTGTCTTACCAGTGTGGATTGTGAAACAGAGCAGCCTTTCCCGCTGTGATCCAGGTCACGATGCTGTGGTGCAAAGGATGAGTCGTGTCCGGAGTGGTTACTGGCCGCTGGTCGACGACAGGCGAAATGCGGACTAGGGTTTCGTACTGGACTTGACGGATTTCGCGGGCGGGCGGCGGTTACTGGATGAATGCGTTCTTTCCGTTCTCGCGCGATCCAGACGTGCCGCGATCTCATCGAACCCCGGTTTGGGGCCTTCCCAGCGCAACTGGTCGACACTTTCAAGAAGCGGAATGTCGGTCTGTAGAGTAGCGAGCCTGCGGAACAACAAAGCCAAGTCGCGTTCGCGGGTAAGCACATCGGCCAGGGCGCCGGCATTTGTGACGCTGACGTGCCAATCGCGCCAGTCGGGCGGAATCGACTCCAGGTGGCCAAACTTGCCGAGGACCGCGGCCGAAGATTTTGCGCCCCAGCCACGGAGGCCGGGATATCCATCGGAAGAATCGCCAACCAGCGCAAGATAGTCCGGGATCGACAGCGGAGGGACGCCAAATTTCTGAACCACAACCGGTTCGTCCAGAGTGACTTGAGTGCGGCGATTCAACTGAACAATGCGCGAGCCCTTCACCATCTGTGCGAGATCTTTGTCTGGCGTGCAAATGATGACACGTCCAACTCGGGGATCGCGACTAGCGAATTCTGCGGCCGAGGCCAGGGCGTCATCCGCCTCAAACTCCACCATCGGCCATACAACAACGCCGGCTGCGGATAGCACGCTCTCGAGAAGAGGGAATTGCGTCCACAGATCAGGTTCGATGCCTTCGCCGGTTTTGTAGCCGGGCCACAAGTCGTTGCGAAACGACTCGATCACATGATCAGTAGCAACTGCGATGTAGGCGGCCCCACCGCGAATCATTCCAAGTACTGAGGAGAGAACGCCTCGAACAGCGGCGACCTCATGGCCATCTTCATCTCGCGCAGATGGGAGAGCGTAGTAGTGGCGAAACAGCTCATAGGTGCCATCAACGAGGTAGATGTCCACGGAGTTCCCCAGCAATCACGCTATAGGAAGCGCAGCAACCCGTGCAACCGGTTGGACGTATCAATCGATTTGTCAAAAAAGAGGAACGAAGCTGCAAACAAATCTGTCCTAGCGATTAGGTGGATGCGGAGGGACAGGCAAGTAAGGCGTCAGCTCTTCGGGGCTGAACGGGTGGTAGTCGCTCGGTCCATCAGGGGCGGGACATCCCGGGATGAGCTTCGCGACGACAGACAGGTTTCCGGTGATCGGTTGCTTCACCCAACCCCGATCGAAGGGCGTGCGAAAATTGACGTACCAGCGGAAATTCTGCCATTTCCACGCGCCGTTCTCCTTAACGAAGTCGATGAAGTATTTCCCCTGTTGCCACATCGCCAGCAAGACTGGATCCTGGCTGACATGGGTGTCATGAGCGACAAAATCCGGCTGAGTATTGCAGCCCAGAGTGTGCCACATTCCCCACGCGTGGCAGCCGTCAGGGTGAACTTCGACGATGGGCGTGGTTAGCATGTGAAGCCCCATCGCCCCTTTCATCGTGTAGAGGGGCTTGAGGACTTTGAGAAAGACGTCGGTGACTTTGTCACGACCGAAAAATTTTCCCAAATTGTCCATTTCGATGCTGACCTCCGCCTGGTCGGCGAAGAGTTCGACAATCTGATCGTAATGGTGGGATTGCAGGTAGTAGATGTACCGAGCCTGCAGGTTGGCGATTTCGCGGGCGTCACTGAGAACTGCCAATTTCTTCTCGAGTGTCGCAACGCGCCGTGCCAGTTGAGCAACCGGGTCGGGACTGGATTTCTTCTTTGCCGTGGCTGGCATAATTTTCGCGGCTAACCTCTCTGTCAGCAGTTAATCGTACGTCGTCCGGCCGGCGGTTGCGTAATCGTTCGTATCAATAGTTCCCATCTCAGCAAGCGATTGGAGTACGCACCGGACTACACCTTATACTCGTGGCTACTTTGCGACGTTGCACAGCTGAAGCCGCGCGATCTCAGAGTGGCTTCGATCCGCAAAGCTTGAATTCACGAGTCACAACGTCATAGCTGGAAGGTTAGAAGTCGCAGCAAACAAAATATTTCCCGGCGGCTCAACCGGAGAGCACAATGAGTCTGTTTTCGTCGTGTGCCAGTGATTCCTGAGCGTTCGAGACTGGTGGCGACGTGGAATTCTGAGGGATTAACATGCCAATCAAGCTAATGGCGGCATCGCGCCGAAGGCCGGGACTAACCCGCGCCGAATATTTCCGCTACATCGAGCACTACCACGGTACGATTGCGCGCGAAGAGCGGTTCAAAATCTCGTCCTACATTCAGAATCACGTTATTGACGGCGCTTTCGGTGTTTTGTCGGATGCGACACACCAGCAGGTCTCGGATCGCGAGTGCGTCGTTGAACTCTATTTTGAAAACTTCCCGGACATGCTGAAGACCCTAGAGCCCGCGACCCCCTCGGCCGCCTCTCAGGATGGAAAATTCTTTGCCGACGAGCGGACCAACGTCATCGTCATGGCTGAAGAGGAAGTGGTTCCCGTGCCAAACCCGATGACGACATTCAATGCAGGGTTAGGGATCGTGAACTCAGTAGGCGCGCTAAAGGTCCTGCAGTACATCATGCGCGACGACGAAGTGTATCGCGAAGACTATTACCAGTATTGGCGCGAGGCTCATGCCTACGCGATGGAAAAAGCGCCATACGCCCGCGAGCAGATGCGCCGCTGCGTGATGAACAAGCGCTGCCGTATCAATGACAACGACGCGGCAGCCCGCAAGCACTTCAAGATGGTGGATCCGCCCGTCTACGATCTCGTGGTAAGCACATGGTTCGACACCACGGAGCAAGCCGGGGCCTTCCGCCAATACAACGACGCGCTGCAGTCGTACCCGAAGAAATTTGCGGACTGGTCGAGATCATTCTTCCTCTACACCCGGCAGGTTCCGATTATCCGGGACACACCCAAGAACTGAGCCAAGGAGAGAACATGCCCACCTCAACCGAAGCAACGAAGCCGGAAGTGAAAGCTCAGCTGAACTTCAAGGATTGGTACGCCTCCACCCGGAAAAAGGCTGCACTGCCTCCACTGACGCCTGAGGAGAAGGCGCGGCCCTTCGCGAAGTACTATCGCGATCCGGTGCCTGCCGATCCGGCTCACCTGGCGAAGATGGATAAGCCGTGTGATCCATCAAAGGCGATCTTTCCCGAGCAGATGAATGATCTGCTCAATCCTGGCTATCTCGATATCGAAATCGGGTGGTGCAATCTGCCGAATGGGGCGGGGTTTATCGCCAATTGCTATCAGCACAAAGGCGTGACCGCCGAGATGATTGACTGGTGGTTCGTGTGGCACACGCTGGAGGACTTGCGTTACCGGATCTGGTATCCGCCACAGCATGCGGGGATCATGATCAGTCCTGAGACGCGGAAGCGCTTTCTGGATCCAAACGTGCCTCTTAAGGAAAAGAACTGGGGTGCGACTCACCACGTGACGGAAGACTGCAACTGCGGCATGGAGAACATCGATATTTCGTTCATGTCGCCAAAGGACTTCGGATTCGACATGTCGCGCTGGCATGAACCCAACGTCTCGACGTTTGCCGGTGGATTCGGTTGGGCATGCGCGGTGAACAAGACCGACGAGTCCATTACCGCACCGGCATTGATGTGCCACATTTTCCGGCCGATTCCCGGAGGATTGGAGCATCGGACGCGGTTCTGGATGGGTTACCGGATCTCGAACGGGAAGCCAGAACTGAGTTTGCCGCCGGGAGTGCGTGTGCCTGAGGCTGCGGTTCAAGGACTGGCAAGGCACAATGTGATGGAGTTCAAGAATTTCGGCGCCTTCCTCCCGCAAATATACGCGGAATTAGGCGGGAAACTGGAAGCATAGTTGAAGTCTCGACGGTGATGTAAAAGCCCCGAGCCTGTGGGATCGGGGCTTTTCTACGAGATACATTTCGGGTGCGCAGAATCTGCTTTTCAGGTATGCCGGAGTGGCTAGGGTCACAGGCGTGCGAATTGAGAACTGCTAGGATTCACATCTGCCCAAAGTAAAGATGAAGAAGCTAGGCGGCATATTGGGGCTTGTTCACGGGTTGGATGTGCGGCGCTGAATCGGCGTCAAGAAAAATGGCGACCTTAGGGTCTGGAGGAAAAATGGATTTCGGAATGGCATTGACGTTCTCTAACCATGGTTTTCGATTGGACCCACAATATTTGGCGCAGAGCCAGATTGACCAAGGCGTGCTCGCTGAGCAACTAGGGTATGACCATGTGTGGGTGGCGCAGCACCACGGCAGCGAAATGTATTTCCCTGCACCATTTGTAACTCTCTCGGCGATCGCCGCCAGAACGCGCCGCATTCGCATCGGGACTTACATCATTATTATGCCGATTCAGCACCCGCTTGATGTGGCGGAGAACGCCGCTGTTTTGGATCTGGTGTCGGGCGGACGTTTCGATCTCGGGTTGGGCTTGGGCAACTTCAATCTGGATTTCGACGCTTATGGAATTCCCAAGAGCGAACGAGCCTCGCGCATGGAAGAAAGTCTGACGATCATCCGCGGCTTGTGGACGCAGGATAATTTCTCCTTCAAGGGCAAACACTACACGATCCCCCCGTTTACGCTGGTTCCCAAGCCGATTCAAAAGACACCTCCGCTCTGGGTGGCGGCGACGGCCGAGAAGGCTTTCGATCGCGCGGCGCGGCATCAGTGCCATCTGGCCGGAGGTTCGGGATTTGGTGTTGAATACTACGAAGAGAGGCTCAAGGCTCACGGCCACGATCCGAAGAAGTTCCACAAGTCCCTGCTGCAGCAAGTGCATATTGCCGAGACTCGCGAACTAGCATGGCGTGAAGCTGCGCCCGGCATTGTCTCTTGGGTTAAGTATTACAAGAAGGAACTCGATCTGAGCGGCGACTTGAAGTTCATGGCGAACCAGCCCGGAGGATACTTTGGCGTCGATCCCATTCCGGAAGCAACCGATCTGGAAAATGTGAAGAAGCTGACGTTCTTTGGTACGCCGTTCCTGGTCGGAGATCCGGATGATGCCATTGCGTGGGTTGAGAGAAGCAAGCAGAAGGGATATACCCACGCGGTGCTGGGAATGCAGGATTGCGCGAAGGATCCAGAGCTCGCGGAGAAGAGTATGCGGCTGTTCGCGCAACATGTTCTGCCGCGGTACAAGAAGGGCTAACACGACAGAAAGCTAAACAACGCTGGCGAACGCGATAGGGCGGTCATCTTGGCATGGATGTGCCTGGATCTCCCACGCGGATGATCAGCTTTCCGAAGTTTTGCCCTTTGAGCATGCCGATGAACGCTTGCGGCGCGTTTTCGAGGCCGTCGACGATATCCTCACGGTAACGGATGCGGCCTTCCGCAAGCCAACCAGACACATCTCTGAGGAAGTCTCCGTAGTGCTCATTTGAGAATTCGTAGTTGATGAAGCCTCGCACCATAAGGCTCTTTGTGAGGATTGCGCGCATGGTTTCAGGGAGCTGATCGCGTCCTTCGGCAGGTTTCGAGTCGTAGTGAGCAATCAGGCCACAAACCGGAATTCGCGCAAACGCATTGAGCAGGGGCAGCACAGCTTGCCAGACACCTCCACCGACGTTCTCGAAGCCTTTGGGGCAGGCCTTCGCAAGAGCGGCCGGAAAATTCGCGGCACGGCGATCAACGACCACATCGAAACGAAGCTCGTTTCGAGCGTAGGAGCATTTCTCCGGTCCGCTGGTAATGCCAACGGCTTTCGCGCCAGCAATTCGCGCCAACTGACCGACCATCGAGCCGACCGGGCCAGTGGCAGCCGCCACAGCAACGGTGTCTCCGGGTTTCGGTTTGCCAATTAAATAGAGCCCGGCATACGCAGTGAACCCGGGCATGCCGAGTACGCCCAGCCTCGTTGTGACGGGGAATGGGCACGGTCCGACCTTCCGCAATGCGTCGCCTCGCAACACGCAATGCGTGCGCCATCCTGCAAATGCCAGAACCGTCTCTCCCGGCACAAAGTCAGCATGCCTGGACTCAAGAACAGTGGCGACGCATTCGCCGGGCATGACTTCTTCCACCGCAGTCGCCTTTGCGTAGGACTTGCGGTCGTCCATACGAGGCCGCATGTATGGGTCAAGAGAGAGGAACTGAACGCGCAGAAGCGTTTGTCCCGGATTCAGGGATGGAAGCTCGAACTCCTCCAAGCGGAAGTCATTGGGTTGGACATGCGCTTTCGGTCGAGAAGCCAGAACGATCTGCTTGGCGCTCATCACGGATGGTGTTCTATGGTAAGCCAGTGAGACTGGATTACTCAGGCGAGCCTGGGAGAAAGCTCGCCTGAGTCTTTACGCTAGCCGCGGGTCATTGTTCCATCCCACGTGCTGACTTTCGCGGGGATTTCCTTGCCGGTGAACCAAGTCGAGGTCACATTCTTGGTTTCGGTATAGAAGATGAAGCCATCCCGGCCCATGCAATGGAGGTCGCCGAAGAACGACTGCTTGTGTCCGGTAAAGCCGAAGATGCCGAGCGGCACAGGAATACCGACGTTGATGCCGACCATTCCACCATCGGAACGTTTGGCAAATTCCCGGGCAAAGTGACCACTTTCCGTGTAGATCACCGAGCCGTTGGCAAACCGGCTGTTGTTCATAATCGCGAGACCATCTTCGAAGGTATCGACGCGCTTGATGCACAACACCGGTCCAAAGATCTCCTCGCGGCCGCATGACATGTCTTCGGTGACATGATCAAGAATCGTGGGGCCGATGAAGAATCCTTTCTCGCAGCCCTTCGGAAGCTTCGGAGTGCGTCCATCGAGGAGAAGCTTGGCTCCTTCCTTGATAGCCGTCTCGATCCAATTCAGCACAAATTCCTTGTGACCTTGATTCACGACCGGGCCCATACCCGTGCTCTTTTCATAGGCGGGGCCGAGGTTAACCTGCTTGGCAAGGCGAACCACCGCTTCGACCAGTTTGTCGGCTATGGCATTCTCTGCGACTACAACCGGGAGCGCCATGCAGCGCTCGCCGGCACACCCGCAGAAGGAGTTGATGATTCCCTGCGCCGTGCGTTCGATCACAGCGTCGCTCATGACGAGCGCGTGGTTCTTCGCCTCTGTTAGCGCCTGAACCCGCTTGCCATGCTCTGCCGCCGTTGAGTAGATGTGCAGGCCGACGCTCGTGGACCCGACGAAGGTCACGCCTTTGATGTCGGGATGCCTCAGCAGGATCTCGGCTTCATTGCGGCTGGTGGTGACGACATTGAGTACGCCATCGGGCAGCCCTGCTTCCTTCCATAGTTCCGTGATGCGCATTGCCGACTGCGGAGCAAAACTGGCAGCCTTGAGCACCATGCAGTTTCCGGCGACAACGCAGATTGGAACCATCCAGCCCTGGGGAATCATGGCGGGGAAGTTCCAGGGAGCGATGCCGGCGAAAACGCCCATTGGCTCGCGGAATTGCACGGTGTCGTAGCCGGAGGAAACGTTCATCAGCGACTCGCCCTTCATCATCTGGGGCGCGCCGCAAGCGAATTCGACGACCTCGATGACTTTGAGAATGTCGCCCATTGCCTCGTCCCACTTCTTGCCGTTTTCCTGGGCGCAGAGGTAGGTGAGTTCTTCCAGGTGCTCGTCAAGCAGTTGCTTCATCCTGAACAGCACTTGCACGCGCTTGGGAATGGGCGTGTCACGCCACTGCGGGAAAGCCTTCACGGCGCATTCGATTGCCTCTTCCACCTCGCGGGCTGTGCATTGTGGAGCGTAGGCAATCACCGCGCCGGTGGAGGGGTCATAACAGGGCATGTACTTGCTGGTCGTCGACTCTTTCCATTCGCCGCCAGCCGAATACTTCAGTTTCTTCGGGCGGGCGCTGCTGATCGGATCGGGCTTCGCGTCATCGGGCACGAAGTAGTAGCACTTGGTGGTTTCTGCGTCGGAAATCAACATTGAAGATGACATAAAAGATCCTTCCTTCTTGGGAATAATGTCTTACTTGCTTGCTAGCTTTCTCTTCGGCTCACGTTTCTGCTGCGAACTGGAGCCGGCGGCCTTTGATCTTTGCGCGTAACCCTCGGGCAGCCACGGATAATTGCGATCGCCAAGCGAGTTGGGATCGAATGCTTCCTTGATCTTTCGTTGAAAATTGAGGACGAACTGCTGCGGCATTTTCGCGAAGGCATCCCAGATTTTTTCATCCGTCCACCCAATCTGGAGATACAACAACTCCTTGCCGGGTGGAATGCCATTGGCTGTTGTGTCGGTGATGGCGTCTTCCATGTGCTTGACGCAGGCGTCGATCGAGTCGTTGTCATTCGGGTCGTAAGAGACGAACTGCTCCAGGCCGAAGAAGCCGCCGCCGCCGATGGTGCTTCCGCAACCCATCATGGCGTCTCCGCCGCACTCAACCAGTTTGTGGCCCTTCTGATCGCGATAGAACCCATCGATGGCGACGGGCACGTAATTCTTGACAAAATCTGGCGTGCCGGGCTGCATCCAGCTGCCCATGTATCCGCCAACCCAAATGAAGTTGCAGTGCTTGTGGCCAAGACGCTGCATGTACATGTTGGTGAACTCGGCCATGTCGGGTTCGCAGAAACGCTTCACTTTGTAGCAGCCTGTTTGCCTGAGAATCTCGTCGAGGATCTTGTCCTGAAGCTGGATGTCGTCGATCGAATTGCCCTGCATGACGAACTGGAAGGAAATGCGAGCTTCTTCGGTGATCTTCTTGATCTCGGAGTCCTTCGCCAACGTTTCCACATCATTCAGTGTCTTGTTCGGATCGATGTAGGTTAGCCACATGGCGGGGGCGAGATCGGCCCCAGCGAGGTTGAACTGGCGATGGAAAATGTATCCGATACCGTTGTCGTAGATCTGGTAATAGCAGTTCGCCCAGGCATCCCAGTCGGGGGCTCCGATGGTGTAGACGCGGAAGTTGTCCGGGATAGGAAGCCGGTAGCCGGGAGGTGGGCCCTTAGGCTCGAGAACCGGAGGCCCTTGCCAAGGGCTGAGTTTGATGGCGCACTTGGTGTAGGTGCCGAGTCCACCACGCGAGCCGAGTCCGCCACGCGTCACGCCCCGGGGACTGGGGCCGGGGCCTTCGCCGCAGAACCATCCGCAGCCGGAACTGAGCGATCCCGTGCGAATGATGTCACCGGCAGGTGTTACCCATTCCTGACCGAGCAGGTTGTCGGAATTGTTGCCCATGTAGTAACTGGATGGACCGCCACCGAAATAAGCGCAGGCGCTGGCAACGATCGAGGTTGAGCAGCCGGCTCCGATGATGTTCAGGTTGAGGCCCCGCTTCATCACCTCGGCCTGGAGCTGCGCGCAGATGACGTAGGGTTCAACCACTGCGTACATGTTCTTTTCATCGATTTCGAGGATCCGGTCCATGCGACGCAGATCGAACTGTACGGTAGGTTCGTCATCTTTCATGGGAGCCGCCCAGTGATACCAGCCGGTCGAGATCGGCTTCACCTTGATGTCGTACTTGTTGCACACCTTCGTGACCGCAGCTACCTCCTCGGTGGAACCCGGGAGAACGACGGCCCACGGCCGCGGCATGTAATGGCTTCGGTTCGGGCGAACCAACTCGGCGAGCCATTGGAACGAGTAGGAGTCGAGGAGAGCCGGATCATCGGAAACATTGTCAGGGCCGACGATATCTTCAATCGCTCGATATGCATCTCTGGGGACTTGCTTGCTCATAAAATCTCGTTCCTCCTTGTCTAGAGGGCCTGGCTTACCAGTTCAACGATGTCGAGAACTTTGATCTTCCTGCCCCTGGAATTGGCACTGTCGATGAAGTTACGTTCGCACCATCCGCAGGCGCTAACGATGGCATCGGCTCCGGTTGATTGCGCCTCTTCGAGGCGCTCGTTCGCGGTGGCTTGTGAGAATTCGGGGTAGGCTTCGTGAGAACCGCCTCCGGCGCCGCAGCACCAGGACGACTCCCTGCTGCGCTCCATCTCGACGAACTCAACACCGGGAATTGACTTCAGAATGTTGCGGGGCGGCTCGTAGACACCAAAAGCGCCGTTGTACTTCGGCTTCGGCGGTTCGTAGCAGACGGCCTGGCCAAAAATCTTCTTTTCTTTCCCGTTCCAGGGAATATAGGGCTCGCCCTGCCGCCCGAGATGGCAGGGGTCGTGGTAGGTCACTCTGAGGTGCACAGGCCTGGTAAGCTTGAGCTTTCCTGCGTCTATCAATTCTTTCACGAACTGCACCGTGTGGACGACCTTGATGTCGGAGCCAGACTTTGCCGTGTACTTACGACTGAATGTCTGGAAGCACTCGGCGCAGGGTGTAATGACAGTCTTCACCCCTGCTTTTTTCCAGGCTTTGAGAACATGTTGCGACTCGGCGTCGAACTCGTCCCGATAGCCCATGTCGTACGCGCGGCCCGCGCAGCATTTCTCCCTCTTACCGAGGATTCCGAAATCAATCCCAGCCTTCTGAAGAACCGCAACCCATGCGCGAGTGATGTGGGCGAGGTCTCCGTCGAATGAATAGCGGCACCCGGCATGGAAGACGTACTCGGCTTTTTCGGTAGTAAGGTTCTTGACCTTGAGTTCGCTGGCCCAGTCGCCACGCCTTTCGGCCGGCTTCTTAACCATGTTGAATTCGTTGCGGAGACTCTTGATGACCGGCTCCAGTTGTGGAAGGGTGTGGCCGTCCTTGACCAGCGTGGCGCGAAGTTCGCGCATGGCCTCGAGTGGCTCCATGTCATAGCGGCAGATCTTGCAGCTCACGTCACACTGTCCGCACAGGGTGCATTTGAAGACAGAATCTTTCACTCTCTCGGTGACGGTGGAGCGTCCGTCCATGAGCGAGAGGGCAGTAACCAGCCGGCCACCGGCGGAGTAAGAGTGGAATTTCCCAGCCTCCATGCTGGGACAACCCTTGGCGAAGCGGGCGCTCTTCATGAGGTCGAAGGGAATCCACTTGCAGTAGGCGCAACGAGTGCACCGCATTGCATCTGCGCGAAAGTCTTCCAGTGCCATTTCCAGTCTCCTCGTTTGCCTAGAAGCAGAGCTTCCCAGGGTTGAGTACGTTCTTCGGATCCACAATGTGCTTGACCGTGCGTAGCACGTGCGTGGCGTCAACGTCGCGGCTGTAGACCATTTGTGCCCACGAGCCGTATGGCCGCGAGAAATATGCGCCGTTCGAAATCAACAGCCTGCTGGCTTCGTCGTATAGTTGCCTGACGCGTTCGGATGCTGCACGGTCGGCTGGGTTATAGGGAAAACTGAATTCCAGGTGTTGCGATACCCCGTGATGTTGCGGCTGGATGTAAACGCCAATATCGCCGATCGGATATTGCAGGCGTTGCGCGATCGCAAACACGCTTGAAACGAAAACTGGGGTCTTGTCGAGAGTGGTCAGAAAGAAAATGTCTTGGCATGCGCCACAAGACTTGAATTTGAAGTAGGGCTCGGCTGAAACGCTTTCGACAGCTCGGGCAATTTCGGCGGACGTTACGTTCGGAAAGCCGTTTGAGAGAGTGAGTCCACACTGCTGGACTATTCGGCCAAGATCCAACTCCTGAACCTTGACACGCTCATCAGGAAAGAGCGCTGCGCCAGCGAGTCCAATGATCACAGTCCACGGAGGAAGTTGAGCCTTGCGTTCGCGGTCGCCTAACATCATGGAGAGTTGCGCAGCGTTGACGAGCATGACCTCGTCGCCGAGGCGGACGTGCTCGATCTTGTAGCAGAAATCGACGAGGTCCTCTAATTTTTCACCCGGCACAAAGGCATAACGGTGGACGCTGGGAATGAGTTCGCACTTAATCGATGCCCAGATAACGATGCCCATGGTGCCCTGCGCGCCGGTGAGCAGACGCATGAGGTCGGTTGCGTTAGGCCCTTTGGGATCAATCTGCGCGACGCCGCGCTTCCACTGCGCTTCAAGGTCCATCGGCCCGTTGCCTGCTTCGCCGGTGAACGCAACTTCGCCCGAGCCCCAAACCACACCGCAAGTACGCAGCGGTTCGGGAAGGGAGTAGTTGAAGCGAGGGATCAGCGTGGGCTGGCGTTCGAGGAGGCTGGCCACCACCGATTTATTGGCGCGGGGCTGCAGGGGACGGCTAATGCGAAGTCCTTCTTTTGTCAAAGCCCCTTCGAGATCGGCAAAGGTGACACCTGGTTCGATGACAACCATCTTGTTGCGGCGATCGATTCGCTTAATGGCCTTCATCCGAGTGAGCTCGACTACCACGCCTTCGGGCGCTCCAGGGACCGTGTCGCCGTGGAAATGCGGTGGACCGCTGCTGACCGGAATGAGGGGCGTTTCGGTCTGATTTGCCCACAGGACGAGGTCTCGCACCTCTTCGGCAGAGCTGGGGCGAACCACAAACCAAGGTCTGCGTTTGGGCGTGTAACTACAATCTGCCGCGTAGCTCTCCAGGACTTTCTGATCATCGCTCACGTAAGCGGCGCCCACAATTTCAATCAGAGCTTGTTTTTTCACATCCACAGCGGAACCTCCTGCGTGAACTCGCAGCTGCGCCTGGATTGGTTTCTATTCTGACTGTCGGCCTGAAGACACGAGGCAAAGTGGCAGTACACACAACGCTGAATAGGCGCAATCTGCTGGCTCTTCACTGGTTTAGCAAGCCAGCCACAGGAAGTGAAATAGTTTGTTTTTTCAGAACTCCTACATGTCGTCTATATGGGTAGTTCACCGGTCACGGCGAATGGATAGCAGCAAAAGAAACGCAGTTCTCCCGTTTGCGGGAGAACTGCTTGTTTAGTCAGGAATTGGGGAAAGCTGATTACTTTGCGTGCACCGGTTCTAACACGCCGCGAGCAACTTCCTCTTCGATGATCTGGTCGAGGAAACTCTTCGGCAACGCATTCTTGAGAACTAGAGCGGCTTCTTTGATGCGCGCGGTAACACGCTCAATCAGGTCTTCGTTGGGCTCGATTCCACGATTCTCGAGGAAGATCCTCACTGAGTGGTGGCCGGTTCCTCTACCCGCGACAATCTGCAAATCTTCGCGCCCGACAGTGGCGGGACGATAAGGATGCATGCCGTAACGCCCGACTTCGGACCGGCTGAGATTGTCGATGATGTGAACGATAATGCCGGACTCGACCTCGAAGATCCCCGGCCCAACAACCGCCTTGTTGCGAGCGCGTTCAACTTTGGATATTTCCGCGACGATCTCCGATACGTTGGTGAGGTGTTTGAGATCGATGCCGCAGTCGATATTGAAAAGATGCTGCAGCGCGAACGATATTTCTTCGGTCGCGACGTTCCCTGTGCGCTCACCGATGCCGTTGACGGAACTATGGACCATGTCCGCCCCTGCTGTGATGGCCATGACCGAGTTGGCCGTCGCCAGACCGAAATCGTTGTGGATGTGCAGGCCGATCGGTTTTCCAGTCCACTGGCGCATTTTGCGGATAAACTTGAACATCGAGAATGGGTGGCTCATGCCGAACGTATCAGCGACCGTGATGCGGTCGACATCGACCTTCTCAGCAAATTTCTTAAAGAATCGTTCGGGGTAATCGACTGGAACGCGGAACGCGTCCCATCCCATGAACTCTATGTACCGCCCTTGTTTCCGGAACTCAGCCGCGTACTCGGCGACCTCGTCAATCAAGCTGTCCGGAGTTTTCTTGTAAACGTCGCGCAAGAGGTAAGGATTGATCGCGATTTCTAGAAGAACGCCGTCTGGTTTGAGATCGACGCATGCCTTCACATCCTCTACTTTCACGCGGCACAGGGGAACGATCTTTGCCCGCAGCTTCATTCCGGTCAACTGCCTAATCACCTGGCGGTCCTCCTCCGTTGCCGGGAGACCGGGCTCGATAGAGTGCACGCCCAGTTTCTCGAGCTCCAGAGCGATGAGGATTTTTTCATCCGGGGTAAAGGCGATACGCGGTGCCTGTTCACCGTCGCGCAAAGTAACGTCATGAATCAGAACTTTTTTGGGCGGGCTGACTTCGCTTTGCACATCAGGCGCGTAGTAATAAGGTGAAACCCACTTATCCTTAGTGAAATAGGGTGCGTCCAGATCGATGCCAAACGCTGGATTCTTGAGCATTTTATTCTCCGTCTAGGGAGTCAGCAGACTCCTTGAACTAAACAACGCCATTCTTGTAAACGCGATCAGGGACCTTGTTCATATCGGCTTCATCAATTTGCGCAACGAGGCGGACGATCGAGCCGTCTCCCATGTACCAGCGAATAGGGAAGCCCATGATGGTGACTCGCTTCCCGACGACTTGTTCGATGTTTCCGCCCACGTTTTCCCATCCCATGATCCCGTTGCCCAGAATCAGGTGGTGGCAGGGTTCCCACTCGGGGAAGTCCTGAAGCACGTCGCGGCCTGTTTCCTGCTTATATTCAGCGCAGACCTTGGGAAGAATGGGCCCCGTTCCGTGCGGAGCGATGGCCGTGTGCAGCGGATGGTCAAGCGCCTGTTGGTCGACGCCAACGGCTTTTACACCCTTCGCGACGAACCACTCGCCCGCCTCCCGGCCCAGCCCCGGGGAATGCGCGAAGTACTTCAGGCTGTCGCCCCAGAAACGGTGCCAACCCGTGTGTATGATCACGATGTCACCTTTCTGGATTTTCGGCGTCGCGTTTTCCAAGTCCTTGGCGGTGATCAGTTCCCATTTCTTTTTCGGAATGTCGACGACCACGCCGGTCCCGTAGTAGCTATCCAGCGGGATCTCGTGTGTGAAGGGTGTCCCTTCGATGACGTGCGCCGGCGAGTCAGCATGCGTTGTGCAGTGCATCACGGTCGTGATCTTCTGCGACAACACGCCTGACTTTGCGTGATAGTGCTTGCGCTCGATGTGCACATCCTCAAAATAGGGCCACAGCGGCGCTCCTGAGCCAAAAGGGTGACTCAGATCGACTAATCTCATTGTTCCCATGATGTTTCTTCCTTCGCTCGCTTGAATTTGACGTCTATATGCGATCTATCATCCTGCGACGGTACCGCCATCGACGTAGAGGATCTGTCCCGTGACGAAGTCCGACGCCGATGAAGCCAGATATACGGCCGCTCCGATAAAATCCTGGGTAACTGCGGCGCGGCCCATCGGAATCCGGGACATGAAAATGTCGTACAGGGGCTTGTTCTCAAGAACTTCCTTGGTCAGCGGCGTCCAGCAGATGCAAGGGGCGATGGAGTTGACGTTGACGTGATACTTCGCCCACTCCGTCGCCAGCTGTCTGGTGAGCAGATTCACAGCACCTTTGCTGGTGCCGTAGGCAGCGTAGCCGCCGGGGTGGCCGGCGAAGGCCCGCACCGAGGAGATGGTGATGATTTTCCCGTATCCCTGTTTCTTGAAAATCTTACCAACGTGCTTGCACGGCAGGAACGTCCCGCGCACGTTGATGTTCATCACCTGATCGAAATCTTCGACGGGAAACTCTTCGGCGGGGTGACGTTTTGCGAGGCCGGCCACGGTTACCAGGATGTCAACCCGGCCGAATGATTTCATCGTCTCATCAACCAGACGAATGACGTCTTCTTCCTTGGCGACGTCGCAGGTAACCGCCATCGCTTTGCGGCCCAGATCCTTTACGAGTTTTACCGCATGCTCGAGCGTCTTCAGCGTGCGACCAGTCACGACCACGTTGGCGCCGTAGGCTGCCAACCCCTGGGCGATCGCTTCTCCCAACGCGCCTGCGCCGCCGGTGACGATCGCCACCTTCCCCGAGAGGTCGAACATCTTCTTTACGTAATCGAGATTTACCGTTTGGTTTACAGTCGCTGTTGCCATTGGTTCACCTACGCTTCCGGATAGTTGATTACCACCAGCATGCTCGCGGGCAGATTGGTCTCGTTGACGATGGAACGCCCTTCATTCGCGCCAATGTAAATGGAATCGAACTTCCTGAGCACGATCTTGTTCTTCTTGTCGTCGATGACGGTCACCTCGCCATCGAGGACAAAATAGACCTTCTGCGTGGGCGAGGCGTCAAATTCGGCGCCGCCTTGCGGCAGAAAATGCGAGAGGCCCATCCAGAACTTAGTCGAACCGGTTTCATCCTTGCCGTGCAGCCTGAGCGCTGTCATGTTGAAGTGCTTGGGCGCCGAATACGGCTTCACGTCCTTCAATTCAACTTTCTTCATTTGGCCTCCTTCAATCGTCGCGGGTTTATTCTTCCGCAGCGCGCGATGCTCTCCACACTCTGCCCGTCGCAAATAGACCCATTCATCGTATGCGAGCAATCACGGCGCTCACCAATCGTTTTCGTAAATACCACACATCGCAGCAATCGATTTGAGTCGCTCACCAACCTCGCCATACAGTAGTTTGACCAAAACGGTGAGCGTCAGCACGCGATCGGACTTCCGGCGGTCGCGAGTCGACGGATAAAGACTATGGGCGCGCTCTTCCGTGCGCAGTGACGGCGCTCGCAGGTAGATAGCTGCGAGATTGGTTGTCCGGTCACAGAAAGTATTTCCTTTGCCAATCGTGACTGGATAACCTCAAGTTGGTTTGTTTGCGTGCGGTTGGAGGCTGTGCAATTCCGCGGGTGACTTCGTGAAGAAAATTGAAGGGATTACGATCCTCGGCGCTGGTCTGATGGGACATGGCATCGCGGAAGTGTTTCTGCGTTATCCGGAGTTCGCGGTGACCCTGTACGACACGGTGCCGAGCATGTTGGACTCTGCTCCGGAAAAGATCCAGGCGATCGTGCGAGCGATCGGCGGGACACATTGGAATTTGAGTCGACTGCGGCTCAGTGCGTCATTGCCGGACGCGGTGCGGGATGCGGACGTGGTGATTGAGGCGATCCCCGAGAAGTTGGAGTTGAAGCAGAAGGTGTTCGCCGAAGTTGAAGGCTCCGCGCGTGGCGATTGCATTTTTGCCAGCAATACGTCGGTGATCCCGATTACGGCCATCGGGGAGAAGTTGCGAAACAAGTCACGGATGGTCGGGACTCACTGGTGGAACCCACCATACCTGATTCCGCTGGTGGAGGTCATTCAAACGGCGCACACCAGTCTGGAAGTGGTGCGCACGTGTATGGATCTGTTTACCCGGATCGGGAAGATTCCGGTTCACGTGAAGAAGGACGTTCCGGGCTTCGTCGCGAACCGTTTACAACATGCGCTCTGGCGGGAGGCGATTCACATCGTCGAGGCCGGTATCTGCGATGCTGAGACAGTAGACCTGTGTATCAAGAACAGCTTTGGATTGCGGCTGTCGGTCCTGGCGCCGCTCGAGAACGCAGACCTGGTCGGCCTGGAGCTGACCGAGGATATCCATCGCGTCATCCTGCCGGATCTGAGCATTGCGAAGCAGCCTAGTCCGCTGTTGCGCAAAATGATTGAGGCGAATCGAAAAGGATGGGCGACGAACGCAGGCTTCTACGATTGGACTGACGACAGCAAGGCAAGAGTGCGGAGCCGACTGATCGAGCGGCTGCGATTGCTGCGAAAGCAAGAGGCGCAAACCTGACGCGAGCGACACCCGACGCTGCCGTCTTCTACTATCGCGTCTTTTTGGGAACGGCGGTGCTTTCGGGCGCTTCCTGACTCAGTTGGTCCCGAAGCAACGAGAGGAAGAATGCCAGCGCGGGCAATCGATCATCCTTGCGGTAAGCGACAACCAGCGGAATTTCCGGTTCGGGATCGCAGTCAAGAGGCCTCAACACCACGTTAGGCGGAAGCATGTGGCGAACGTAGTCTGGGAGCAAGCAAAAGCCGAGGCCGGAGGCAACTTCGCTGAGCGACATCAGGACGTTGTCGGCGGGGAGGATAGAGTCGAAGCTGACGCCAGCGTGTTCGGCGATTTCCTTTGACTTGTCATGCAACAAGGGTGCGGTGGACCGAGCCACCTGGAGGAGGGGAAGCGCCACGAGCGAGCGCACCGCTACCCGCTTGTGTTTCGTGAGAGGATGATTGGCCGGAAGAGCGACAATGATCTTGTCGTGAAGAACGACTTCAGAACTTATTTCGGGATCATCGACCGGGGGCCGCAAGAATCCAACGTTGATCTCACGGTTTTGTAGTGCTTCCAGTTGCTGCGGACTGGTGAGTGTGCGCAGCGATAATTCAATATCCGGATACTTGGCGCGCAAAACAGGCAGCATGCGGGGAAAGATCTTTCCTTCTACCCCGGGAACAAAGCCGATGGTCATGAACCCGGCTTCTGCGCGTGCGGCCTGGCGCGCCAGAGCGATTGCGCGGGACGTCTGCTGAAGGATGGAGCGCGATTCCTGCAGGAAGATTCGGCCTGCTTCGGTGAGATGCAGGCGATGTTTCTCACGATGGAATAGTGGAGTGCCGACGATCTCTTCCAGACGGCGGATTTGTTGGCTCAGAGAAGGCTGGACGGTATGGAGTTTCTCCGCGGCGCGAGTGAAGCTGAGCTCTTCGGCGACGGCAATAAAGTAGCGTAAGTACCGGTGGTCCATGGGATACCAGGAAGCCCCAACAGTTTATCAGCCGTTCCAGGGGTTTCAGCGTCAGCGTCAGCTAAGTCAGGGCCGTCAAGCGACAAATTCAGATCTTGAAAGAGCATGCCCGGAGGTAGTGTGAGATCCGAAATCAAATCCGTATCTGTGCTGGCCTTGGGCTTTGGTTTAGTTGGTATCGACCGATATCTGATCTCAACGATGTATCCCGTTATCGCCAAAGACCTGCACCTTGGCTATGGCGACATCGGGACCATCACGGGTGCGTTGGCCATTGCGTGGGCGGTAGCAGCGCTATGGATGGGGAATCTTTCTGACCGGCTTGGACGGCGGCGGGTACTGGTGGGCGCGCTGCTCGTCTTTTCACTGCTCATCGGCGCGAGTGGTCTGGCCAAAGGACTGATGGGACTTGTTTTGGTGCGCCTCGTCATGGGTTTCGCCGACGGCGCGTTCACCCCCGCAAGCATTTCCGCAACGATCGAGGCATCTGCGCTGGAGCGCCGCGGCCGTAACATCGGGATTCAGCAGATGACGCTCACACTCTTTGGTTTGGGCTTTGCGCCACTGGCGGTCGCTGCCCTGTTGCACTTCATCAACTGGCGAGTCGTGTTTTCAGTCTTCGCGTTGCCCGGCCTTATTGTGGCATGGCTCACATGGCGGATTATCCCCGCCCGGTGGCACGCGGCAGAGTGGCGAGAGCGGAGCAGTTTCGCAGACTGGAAAGCGGTGCTGTCCTATAGCAACATTCGGGTGTTGACGGTGCTCATGCTTTGCTGGCTGACATGTCTTGTGACAACGAGTGCATTCATTCCGAGTCTCCTGTTGGACCACCACCATCTCAACTTTAGTTCGATGAGTACCGTCATGTCTTCCATCGGACTTGGCGCGGCGGCGGGCACGCTTTGCCTGCCATGGCTTTCGGATCGGGTCGGGCGAAAACCGGTCGTCATGCTGTCGACAGTCGGTGCATGCCTGATGCTCGTACTGCTAAACAGCGCCGGTGCGAATGTGCCATTGCTCTTCTGCACATTGTTCATGGTTCATTTTTTCAATAACGCGCTGATCACACTTACGGTAGGGCCTTTGTGCGCGGAAAGCGTTCCGGCAGAGCTGATGGCGACGGCTTCCGGGGTCGTCATCGCGGTGGGTGAATTGTTTGGTGGCGGTTTCGCCGTGATGATCGCTGGACAGGTGGCCACCCGTCTGGGGATTTCAAAGATTCTCTTACTGCCGACCGCGACCCTCGTTCTCGGATTAATTCTCTCGACCAGGCTTCGCGAAACACGGCCGCGTGAGCTGCGGGGCATTCAAGCCGGAGTCACGCCGGCCTCTTGAGCGATGACTCACCGTGGTTTTAGTTCTTATATGAGGTGGCCGGAAGACCGGTGATGCGCAGGCCTCCGTGGCCCTTGTGGCGAATATTGAGTCCGATCAGTAGGGCGGTGATTTGCTCTACGATGCGGGCATTCTCCAGTTTGCCGCCGTCAATGGCACGGATTCGGGGAATCTTCACGGCGAGTTCCATGGCCATCTGAGTGGCGTTCGGGTCGTCGCTGCAGACGATGACGTCGCAGTCGACATCCTCAGTGCCGTTTAACACCTCGGCAGAGACATTCTGAAAAGCGGCCGCCACGGCAATACCTTTGGGCACGAGTTCAGCAGTTTGCTGCGCCGCCGATCCTTGCCAGACTCCCAGCGTGCGACTGGCGCGGCCTCCGACGCTGGCGGCCAGGGGAACGGTGGCATCGATCAAGATGCTGCCCGGCCGAAATGCCGGCTTCAGTTGTTTCAGTAGTGCGGCCGCACCTTCAAACGGCACGGTGAGCATCAGTAAGTCAGTAGCAGCTACGGCTGCTGCATTTTCGAGACCGGAGACTTTCGCATGCGGGCCAACGCGCGTCTGAATCGTTTCGGCAGCTTGTTGCGCACGAGCAGCATCGCGCGATCCGATAATGACCGTTTCCCCAGACGCAGCCCAGCGCAGCGCCAATCCCATGCCTTGGGGTCCGGTCCCGCCTATGATTGCGATCGAACGACTCATCCATCCTCCAGGTGATGCCAAGCGTGTCACCGCAACGCCCCGAATCAGAACTCCATTGTTTTCAGGTTGGGACTGATAATCAAGGGCGCTGCCGTAGCCTGTTTTACATCCTCGACGCTTAAGCCTGGGGCGATCTCTTCCAGCACCAAGCCCTTTCCGGGAACGACCTTGATGTACGCCATCTCCGTGACGATTGTGTCGACCACTCCGACACCTGTCAGAGGCAGGGTACATTTCGGGAGAATCTTAGATTGACCTTCCTTGGTCGTGTGCTCCATTGCGATGATGACGCGTCGCGCTCCAGCAACCAGGTCCATGGCGCCACCCATCCCTTTGACCATCTTTCCCGGGATCATCCAATTGGCAAGATCGCCGTGCTGATCGACCTCCATCGCCCCAAGAACGCTCAGGTCGATGTGTCCCCCGCGAATCATAGCGAAGGAGTCCGCGCTCGAAAAGTAGGCAGTTCCGGGAATCTCGGAAATGGTCTCTTTGCCCGCATTAATAAGGTCCGCGTCCTCCTGGCCCTCCAGCGGATAAGGGCCGATACCAAGCATGCCATTTTCGCTCTGCAGCACCACATCCATGCCTTCTGGGACACAGTTGGCCACCAGTGTCGGCATGCCGATCCCGAGGTTGACATAGAATCCATCGCGAAGCTCACGCGCAATCCGCTTTACGATACGGTCGCGCTTGCTAGTATCTTTCGCAGCCATCTGGGTAGTGGTCACGTTAGCCTCCGGTAGACCGCAGGTATTCGATTGTTATGCCACCGCTTGGCGTGTTGTTCGCCGCTCGATACGCTTCTCGTAGCCGGTTCCCTGGAAGATACGCTTCACATAAACGCTTGGCAGATGGACGTGATCAGCAGGGATCTGCCCAACACCGACTAACTCTTCGACCTCGGCAATAGTTGTCTTAGCTGCGGTGCCCATCATGGGGTTAAAGTTCCTCGCTGTTTTACGGAATACGAGGTTGCCCCACTCATCGCCTTTCCAGGCCTTGAGCAGCGCAAAATCGGCTTGCAGGGCTCGTTCCATCACGTATGTCTTGCCATCGAATTCGCGCGTCTCCTTGCCTTGGGCGACGATAGTGCCAACGCCGGTCGGCGTGAAGAACGCTGGAATCCCCGCACCTCCTGCGCGGATGCGCTCGGCAAACGTACCCTGGGGAACAAGCTCGAGTTCGAGTTCTCCGCTGAGCACAAGCTGCTCGAACAATTTGTTTTCGCCGACGTACGTGCCGATGCACTTCCGGACCTGCCGTTTCTGCAACAGGATGCCGAGCCCAAAATTGTCGACACCGGCATTGTTACTGATGATCGTCAGATTCCTCACGCCTTTGCGGGCGATGGCATTGATCAGATTTTCGGGAATGCCACACAATCCGAAACCGCCGGCCATAATCGTGGCGCCGTCGTGGATGTCCTGAATGGCCTCGTCGGCGTTGGCTACCAGTTTGTTCATAGGGTTAACCTCGCGCTGCAACATCGGGCGCACAGCCAAGTTGGGAGCGTAGCCCTTTTCGATCACGCAATGGAAATACTTATTTTTGAAGATCTCAAGACTTGCTTGCTATCGCTGCGTGAGCGCAGTCACGGCTTGAGGTCTTCGCCTGGCCTTTATGAGAGTCGATCGCAGAAGGCGTCAGTGAGTGCAACAGCGCGCTACCATGCTCTCCGCCAGTTCCTGTCCGCCAGAGCGGGGCTTGGGATCGAGTCCGGCCTTTAGAGCTTGATCTGCAAGACTGCTCAGCGTGTACTCTCCGGCATCGATCTTCCGCCCGAGATCGCTGTTCCATGCCTGATAGCGCTCCTGGCGCAATTTTGTCAGGTGTCCCGCTTGCAGGACGTCGGCAGCACTCAGCAGGGCGCGCGCGAGCGTGTCGATGGCCCCGATATGCGCAAGATAAAGATCCCTCGCATCCACGGACTGACGCCGAAGTTTGGCATCGAAATTGAATCCGCCAGTGTTCAATCCGCCGTTCTCGATAATCTGCATCATTGCTGGCACCAGATCCTGCGTGTTATTCGGGAACTGATCGGTATCCCATCCGCTGCGCGGATCGCCGCGGTTGATGTCGATAGAACCGAAGATGCCGTACGCGCGGGCGGCAGCGATCTCATGCTCGAAGTCCAAGCCAGCGAGGGTGGCATGATTGACCTCGATGTTGACTTTGACTTCCTTGGTCAATCCATAACGCTGAAGGAATGCAAAGACGGCGGCGGTGTCGCGATCGTATTGATGCTTGGTTGGTTCGAACGGCTTCGGTTCGACCAGGATCGTGCCTTTGAACCCGATGCGATGCTTGTGCTCGACGACCATACTCAAGAACCGTCCGTAGCGGTCGAGTTCGCGCGGCAAGTCGGTATTCAAGAGGGTGTCATAGCCTTCTCTTCCACCCCAAAGAACATAGTTTTCGCCACTGAGCCGCTGTGTCGTCTCCATGCAGAATCGAACCTGGGCAGCCGCCCATGCGAATACCTCCGGGTCTGGGCTGGTTGCAGCGCCACCTGCATAACGAGGATGGCTGAATAGATTGGCAGTACCCCAGAGCAACTTGACTCCGGTAGCCGCCATCTTTTCCGCAATGCGCACCTCGATTGCTCGTAGATTTCGTTCGTGCTCCTTTAGATTGTCGGCAAAGGCCATCACGTCCAGGTCGTGGAAGGTAAAGTAGGGCGTGCCGAGCCGTGTGAAGAAATCGAAAGCGGCGTTCAGCTTTTCCTCAGCCATCTCCGGAGTTACGCGCCCCGCCTGCCACGGACGCGGCAATGTGCCGCTGCCAAACATATCCGAGCCCGGCCAGCTGAACGAATGCCAGTAGCAGACTGCGACTCGCAGCCAATCCTCCATGCGCCGATTCAGGACGATCCGGTCCTTGTTGTAGACACGATAAGCAAATTCATTCCTCGTGCTGGGGTCTTCGAATTGGATTTTGGAGACTTCTGAAAATAGCGTCATCGAGACAACTCCAGAAAAGTATTTCGCAGGTCGCGATACAGTTGTATGAAAGTTGGCCGACGTTCAGTCAACGTGGCCGAGAGCTGAGGGTCGGGTTCGATCACTTGTTTGGCGGGCGGAGCGACACAAACTGAATCCGGTTTTTCGCCTGTGAGTGCCAGCCGTGCCAGCCGGGCCGCGCCAAAGGCTGCGCCCACTTCGCTGCTCTGCCGGTAAACGAGCGGACGATTCAAGGCGGCGGCCAGAATCTCCCGCCAGTACGCGAAGCGTGCACCGCCCCCGGTCAAACTTATCTCGTTGATCGAGCCGCCACCTTCCAGCAGCACCTCCATCCCGTCTGCAAACCCAAAAGCAACGCCTTCAAGCACGGCCAATGCGAGATCGGCGGCCGTGGTATCGGAAGTCATGCCGAAGAAAACACCGCGACTGTTGGGATCATTGTGAGGAGTGCGCTCCCCGGAAAGATATGGCAGGAAGAAGGGCGACTGGCGATGAATGCCCTTCGCTTTGGCGGCATCAACAAGGGCATTCAAGTCCGAGTTGCCGGTGACGCGCGCAATCCAATCAAAGCCGCTCGACGCGCTCAACATGACCGACATCTGATGCCAGCGTTGGGGAAGGCAATGGCAGAAGGCGTGCGCAGCTTTCTCGGGATTAGGGCGGAATCGATCCGTCGCGACGAATAGCACTCCGGATGTTCCGAGCGAGAGAAACGCCTGTCCAGATTCGACAACGCCCATCCCAGCGGCGCTGGCAGCATTGTCGCCCCCACCGCCGGCGACGACGACTGGCGGGATGCCCAACTCGCTGGCAATATTCTCAAGCACTTTTGCAGAAGGAGCGTTCCCTTCGACGAGTTTCGGCATGTGCGAGCGATCGAGCGAGGTAGCGGCAAGCATTTCGTCCGACCAATCGCGCGCGGCCACATCCAGCCATGAGGTGCCAGCCGAGTCGGACATGTCGCTGACTTTTTCGCCAGTCAGCTTGAGGCGAACATAGTCTTTGGGAAGAAGCACGCTGCGGACGCGGGCGAAAGTGTCCGGCTCGTGATGACGAACCCAAAGCAGCTTTGGGGCCGTAAAGCCCGGCATAATAAGGTTGCCGGTAATGCTTCGCGCCCGCGGTTGCAGCCGTTCTAGCTCAGTGCACTCGGCCGCGGATCGGCCATCATTCCATAAGATCGCGGGACGCAGCGGGCGGTCCGTATGGTCGAGCAGGGTTGCGCCGTGCATTTGTCCCGTGAGTCCGACAGCTTGCACGGCCTGGCGTGACGCCTTTGGCAAAGCACAAATCGCGCTGACTGATGCCTGCCACCACGCCTCCGGATCCTGCTCAGAGAATAGTGGCTGCGGCCTGTTGACAGTCAAAGGCGCCGTCGCTTGCGCCACGACGGAATCGTGTTCATCTACGAGCACAGCTTTAACGCTCGACGTGCCTATGTCGATGCCGAGAAACACCTAGCTTGCCTCCACTTCGAACTCTGCCTTATCTCGGACCCCAGACACGGCCAGAGTCGGCGCGCGCGGTCATTGACTGAACTGAACCTGCATGGAATCCGGCTGAAATTGCATGAATTCGATTTTGTTCCCGTCGGGGTCTTCTACCCAGAACAAACGCGTCCGGTCCTGGCCGATACAGGGCGGAATGAGGAAGGGAATACCATTTGCCCTCATCTGGTCCACCGATTCATCCAGATTGTCGACCTCAAGACATAAGTGGCTGAAGCCGATCTTCTGCATGCCCCAAGGTGATTCAGTCGTTCCACCCGGAAACAGTTCGAGGAATTGATTGCGCGAAATCTGTAGATAGACTGATTTGAACTTGACGCCCTTGGCCTCCCCGGCCAATTCGTAGAGCTTCTTGAAGCCAAGCACGCGGCTATAAAAATGGAGCGACCGGTCAACGTCTTTGACGATGAAAGCTGCGTGAGAAATTCGTGTAATCAAATCAATCTCCCTCGGAACTAATGGGCGCCGTTACTGCGACTTCAACTGCTGCGGGGCACATCCACCCACCCGTGTTTCTTGTGGCTGGATAATTCGGCCTCGATGATGGTGAGCTGGCGTAGGCCATCCACGAATTGCGGATACTCGGGCGTTATCGATGGATCTTCCACAGATTGGTAAAAACGACGGAAAACGTTCTTAAATGTGTCGTCGTACCCTTCGGCGTGGCCTGCGGGCAGGTCAGCAAAGGGGCGCGCCCGCGGCTCGAGCAGCGATGGGTCTTTAATGAGGATCTGGTTGTATGAGTTCCTGTTCCCGATCCAGAGTTCCTCAGGACGTTCCTGGTTCCAGGCTACGGATGCTTTACTGCCATATACCTCGATGTTCAGCCGATTCTTCCTTCCGGAAAGCACTTGGCCGGCGGTGAAACTGCCGCGGGCCCGATCGCCGATACGAAGAAGAACCGCGCCAAAGTCTTCGGTGTCGACGGGGAATTCTTCGTATTCGGTGGGCGGTGCTGTCTTTCCTGAGAAGGTCTCCACCCATCCTTTCGGCCGTTTTCGCGTCCGGTGGAACGTATTGAGGTCGGCACAGAGACTGTTAATCCGAAGGCCCGTGACGTACTCCGTCATGTCACACCAATGGGAGCCGATGTCCGCCATGGCACAAGAAGGGCCTGACTGAGTGGAATCCAACCGCCAGTTCCAGTCCGTGTCGTAGAGCAGATAGTCTTGCGAGTAGGTGCCCTGGACCACGAGAATCTCGCCGAGTTCGCCCTCTTCGCGCAGTCTACGCATGTGCTGGACTAACGGATAGTAACGAAGATTGTGATTGGTGCAGTTGCGGACGCCCTTCTTCTTTGCCAATTCGACTAATTGATTCGCCTCGGCGACGGATGTCGCGAGCGGCTTCTCGCTGAGCACGTGCTTTCCAGCGTCCAGCGCGTCTTTCACCATTCGCCCGTGCATGGCGGTTGGCGTACAGATGTGGACGACCTGAACGCCAGGGTCGTCGAGAATTCGACGATATTCGGTTTCCACCTTGTCGACGCCATACTCGCGCGCCAGGCGATTGGCTTGATCCAGATCTCCGGTTGCGAGCGCGGAGACCTCGATAAATCCGAGCCGGCAGATCGCTTCCAGATGTACCCGGCCGATAAATCCGGTCCCGATAATGCCCGTTTTTACTCGCTTCTTCATGAGAGGATCTCCTCACCCCGGCGCGACTTTGTACGATCAATGACACTCACTCTGGAGCGCAAGACCGAGTTCATTTATGCCTTCGAAAGAACAGACTTTACGTACCACGCGTTCAACATTGCGCTTTGCGCGGGATTCGGGCTGGGATCGCTTTCTGCGATGACCCAACCATCGTAGTTATGCTTTCTCATCGACTTCACAAGCGCCGGGAAATCTACCAACCCATTTGGGGTGCCCATCTCCCAGAACCATCGCTCCACGTGCTCTTCTCCGCCTTGATCCAGCAGATGGAAATCGGCGAACGGTTTCCTGTACTCCCCAGACGCATCCACGTTTAGCGTGTCTTTGAAATGAAAATGTTTGACCCGATCGTGGAACTTGTCATAAACGTCAAGCGGGTTAATGCCGGCGATGGTCAATTCGGCGGTGTCGATTGCCAATCCGACGAATTTTGGGTCCGTGTAGCCCATCATTTTTCCGAGATCTTCGAGCGATCGCAAGGCAGACAGGCAGTCGACATGAAGGGCCGTGGTGACGTTGTAGTCCTGCCTGGTCATCTTTCCGACCTTATTCCAGCACTCCGCGGCGGTTTTGATTTGTAGGTCTGTGAGCGGCGATTGTGTCCAATAGGGTGGAACCGGAGGAACAACGAGGCAGGCCCCTCCCAATTCAGAGAGGAGCTTCGCGAACGGTCGGGCGCCAGCCACGGTTCTCTCATGGTCCTCAGGATTTAATGGGGACCGTCTCGCGGGTGCGCCCCGCCAGAACTCTGAGTCCTCGCCCTCCAGCGGGATGAGTGGGTCGTAGTAATAACTTGCCACCGAGACTCCGCAGGATTCCACAAATTCTCGGAACTTCCGCACAGATCCAAAGTTCAAGTCGATCAGGTCAGCTTTTCCCAGCGGCGACCAGCGGCCAGATCCGGCACGCAACTCAACTCCACGGAAACCACAGGCCGACATCACCTTGAGCGCTCTTTCCTGTTGTTCTCGCCGCGGACAATTCCATTGGCTGATGGAATAGCCCCATCTCAGTTCGGGCATTTCTCTCTCCTCACGCGTAGATCTTGGACAGGACGTTGTCGATGTACCATCTGGCGACGCAAGTACTCTCCGCATAGTTACCGCCGGTTCGATCGGGACCGTCGTGTTCGACCGAGATCCACCCGCGGTAGCCAAAGCGTTTTATGGCGCGCATTAGAGCAGGGAAGTCCACCAGCCCTTCGGGCGTCCCCATCTCCCAGAACCAGCGCCTCACGGATGGCGCCATCAATTCCGCGTCGGGAGGCAAGCGGTATTCGCCCTTGGTGTCGACCGAATGCGTGTCTTTGAAATGGAAACCGCTGCAACGATCCTGATATTTCGAGTAGATCTCTACGGGATCGACGCCTGCGATAGTGTGCTGCGCCGCATCGCAGAAATAGAAGACATATTGGGGATCGGTATATTGGTAGAACTTCGCAATCTGTTCCGCGCTGCGAATACCACACCAGAACTCATGGTGGGACGTCGTCTTGATTCCATGCTCCAAGGTCATCTTGCCGACGCGATTCCATAGATCGGCCACGATCCTGATCGTCTCGTCAGTCACGGGCTCTGTTTGGAAGTAAGTCGAAGTGGGCATGATGATAAAGTTCTCAATCCCAAGCCCTTCACAAGCCCGGATGGCCCCAAAGCAATCCGAGAAAATGTCATCGTGGGTCGCCCGAATGTGAGCCGCCCGGTCTCTGGTGGCATACGGGTAGGCGTGAAAGATGCTCACGATCTTGCCGATGCCATGATCCTGCAGAAAATTCTGAAATCCCTTCGGTGAACCAAACATCTGGCTGTAGCGGCCCAGGAGGCGAAATACAAAAGTGTCGATGCCCTCAAACCCGAGAGCAACGATCTGCTTCATGTATTGGTCCATGTACTGCCTGGACACATTGGGCTCCACTAGTCCTCGCGGAGACTCCATCATCCAATGATCCATGTACGCCCATTGAATATTCGTCATCTGACTCCTCACTCGACGGCGGCTCCGCCTGTTCTGATCCGCTAGATGGTCTTTCCCAGTTCGCGAGCGATGTATTCGCACGCGCGTACCGTAAGCGCCATCGTCGTAAGAGTTGGACCGCAGGTTCCGCCCGAAACAAAGCAGCTCGAATCGGTAACAAACACGTTGTTCGCATCCCAGCACTGGTTGTATGAGTTGAGCAAAGATTTCTTGGGATCGATCCCCATCCTTATTCCGCCACATTCGTGGATCGATGCTCCTAATCCCATGCTCTTCTTGAATGAGTTGCGGAACATGAATCTCTCAAACCAGCCACCGTTGGGCAGGACTTCTCCGGGGTTGTCGAGCCCCAGGGCGCTGCCTGCGAAGTCGATTCCCCAGCCGCACATCTTGACCATTTCTTTAATCGTTTCTAACTCGAACCGCATTAGGTTGCGCTCATTGTCGGTCATCCGCAATGTCACACGCGGAGCCGGTATGCCCCATGCGTCCTTCTTGCTTGGGTCGAGCGTGATGCAGTTTTCATAGTGTGGGAGCATCTCGCCCTGGCCCATAAAGCCGAACAGCGATGGGCTTCCCTCGGGCACGAATCCGCGGCCGATCATGCCTTGAATGTTGAAACCACGCTTAAAGTTCGGATTCGTGATGCGATCCAGGTTTTGGAATCTCGGGATGTAGATTCCGCCGTGATTGTCCGCTGCGGATTTGCCATCAATCAGTTCCCATCCATCCTTACCGGGCACGAAACCAAACACCAGGCAGGGACACTGGTCCATGAAGTAACGACCGAGAAGGCCGGAGGAATTTCCAAGCCCATTCGGGTGCTTTGATCCAGCCGAAAGTTGCAGCAAACGAATCGAATCGATGGTCGATGCACAGACAACAACGACACCGGCAGAGACGGTATGAGTTTGTCTAGTAATTGCGTCAATGTAAGTTACACCGGTAGCCTTGCCAGTTGCCGGATCGGTGTTGATTTGCTTCGCGACCGCGTTCGGCCGCAAATCCATTCGGCCCGTCTTCTGGGCTGCGATAAGAGGCGACGAGGTCCGGTTCTCTTTCGTATCGTCAGTAGGAGTGGCATCGGCGCATACATAGCGCCATGGAATTACCTTGCGTTCCGGCCACCTGGATTCGACCTTTTGTTTGAATTCCCGCTCCAGGCGCCCCATTCCCGCTTTGGTCCGATATTTCCCGTCCGGCAGATTGGGAATCCCATCACTTGTGCCAATAAGTCCAAGAAACTCTTCGACCCGCTCGTAGTAGGGCACAAGGTCGTTGTAGCAAATCGGCCAATCCTCGCCGGCGCCGTCTCGACTGCCGGACCTGAAATCGTAGTCCGACATACGCACAGCAACGCGGCCCCAAGACAGGAACCTTCCGCCTATGTTCCGGCTGCGAGCCCAAAGATAGAAACTGTCGCTCGGGTAGGTGTAGGGATTCTGCCGGTCGTTCACAAACATGAAACTGTTCTCGGCTGAGTAAAAGGCGATGCGGGCCTGAATGTGTTGGCCCTTCAATGCGCCGCGAAAACGAGCCATCGCTCCGATTCCCTTGGTGTGCGGTTCCTTATGAAACTCAGCTTCCTTGAGATAAGGGCCGGCCTCGAGAACGGCAACATCGAGGCCGCGCTCGGTCAACTCTTTGGCAGCGAACCCGCCCGTGGCGCCTGACCCCACGACGATCGCATCAAATCTCTTTTCAGACATCAAATGCCTCCTTGCGATTCTGGGCGAGAGTACTCACAAACACGTGGCTCGCCTAAACTTTCGATAAAACCTGTTTCCGATACCAGCCATTCAACATCACGCTCTCCTCCAGGTGAGGGCTTTGGTCGCTTTCGACGACTACCCAACCGTTGAAATCGTGTTTTTTCATCAACTTCAGAAGAGCGGGAAAATCTACCAACCCACCGGGCGTTCCCATCTCGTAGAACCAACGTTCAATCTGGCGTTTTGCCCCGGCGGTGACAAGCGGCGTGGGCCAGTAGTCGACTTCAGCCGTTGGATCTTTGTACTCTGCGAGAGTGTCGGCCGTAGTGGCATCCTTAAAATGCAAATGCTTGATGCGAGAATGATGCTTGGCATAGAATTTCGCGGGGTCAATACCGGCAATCGTGAACTCGGCCGTGTCCATCGCGAGGCCCACGGCTTCTGGATCTGACGACTCCAGCAGTTGTTCGACCTGTGTTTGGTCGCGCACGCCGCAGAGAAAGTCCGGGTGAACCACCGTCTGAATCCCTGCTGTCCTAGTGATTTTTCCCACCTTGCTCCAGCACTCGGCGGCAACTTTGATCTTCTCTGCGGTCACCGGCGCTTCCCGGGGATAAGCGCCCATCGGTCGCACGACGATGCAGGATGCGCCAAGTTCGGCGATAAATTCGGCGAGAGGTCGCGCGAACTCCGCAATCCGAATATGGTCCGCGCGATTTGTGGAAGAACCTCCTCCTAGTCCGGAAAAGAGACTGCAAACACAATCGAGGCCGCAGTCGTTCAGAAAATCCATGAATTTGTGGGCCGACCCGAAGAACGCTGGGATCATGTCTGGACCGCCCACGGCACTGTCGGTGATTTCGATGGCGCGGAAGCCGCATACAGAGACCACTTTGAACGCGCTTTCGAATTGGTCCTTGCGAACCAGGTCCACTTCCATGTTTCGCCACTGATTGACCGCGTATCCCCAACGAATGTCAGCCACGTGAATTCCTCGCTATGCGTAGATCCTGGAGAGAACGTTATCGATGTACCACTTAGCCCGGCACGTGCTTTCGGCGTAGTTTCCTGCGCCCACGTCTGCTTTGTCGTGCTCGACAGTCAACCAACCTGAGTAGTTGAAATTCTTGAGAGCTTTCACCAGCTTGGGGAAATCGACGAGTCCCTCAGCGGTGCCCATTTCCCAGAACCAGCGGGGAGTTGTGGCCGCCACGCGCTCAGGATCGGGTGGCGTGCGGTAGTCGCCACGCTGGTCGATATAGTGCGTGTCCTTGAAGTGAAATCCCGTAACGCGATCGTGGTACTTCACGTACAGGTCCGTAGGGTCGATTCCTGAGATGAGGTGCTGCGCAGTGTCAAGAAAGAGTCCGACATAATCGGGATCGGTCCACGCGTAGAACTTGTCGACCTCTTCGCGCGTGTGCAGGCCACAATAAAACTCGTGATGGCAAGTTAGTTTGACTCCATATTCCCTAGTCTTTCGTCCGACACGATTCCAGCATTCCGCCATTAACTTGATCTTCTCGTCCGTGACAGGCTCAACCTGCCAATAACGAGCGGCGGGCATGACGATGAAGGAGTCAAGTGTGATTCCTTCGTAGAGCTTGAGCTTGGCTTCAAACGCCCGCACGATGTCGTCGTGCACTTCGCGCACATGCGACATGTCGTTGTAAAAGCAGGTGAAGACATTCACGAATCGTTCGATGCCGCGGTCTTGAGCGAACTGTTCGACTTTCCGAGCAGACCCGAAGTGTTGGATCAGCGCATTCAGGCGGAACTCAAACGGGTCTACGCCTTGAAAGCCAACTCCAACCAGGGCCTTGTAGAAGCGGTCGGCGTATTTCGGCCCAAGTTGGGGCGCAACCCAGCCTCGGGCAGAACGCATCGTCCAATGGTCCATGTAGGACCATTTGATCTTTGGTTCTGTCCGATTCGCAGACGGTTGAACATTTGTATGCGTGCGTGCGCGGCCAGTGCCGGCAGAGGTCTTACCAGAACCTCGTCTTGAGTGGGCCATTCTACCTTCCTTCGCGCGTTGGGAAACGAACGTCAGACGATGAGCGTTCGAATCGGAAAACAGCCGCTGACTTTCTACGTTGGAAGGTTAGCCAGATTTTGCGGTTTTGAGAAATTGATTGTAATGATGTCCACTAGCTTCAGTGCCGATAATGAAGTGGGCTGCTCGATTCAATCATGAATGAGAACGTGTCTTCAGCTTGCGTAGAATCAGAGAACGTCACTGGCCAGGAGGACCGCAGCTTACGTTTCTGGAGAGCCCGCGATCTCTGACCCGCGCAGGAGAGCGTTAACCCTCGGCATCCATTCACTGATCGGAATCTTCTGCGGACACAAGTCCTCACATTCGCGGCAAGCGGCGCAGGCGCCGGCGCGCTCGCTTTCCGGAACGAAGACCTTGTATAGGAAGCGCGGGGTGGCGGCGTTTTGGTGTAAGTGGACGTCGTTAAACAACTCAAAGTTGCGCGGGATATTCAACCCCGTTGGACACGGCATGCAGTAGCCGCAGTTAGTGCAGGGAATCGGAGCACGCTGGCGGTAGGCTTCGCGGAGTCGGTCGATGAGTGCCATCTGCGCGTTGGACAAGATACCTATGCCAGAGCCGTCAGCGGATTTCAGATTTTCCTCGACCTGCGCCATGGTACTCATACCGCTGAGGATTAGGGACACTTCAGGCTGATTCCATACCCATTGCAGGGCAAGGTCCGCAGCCGTCCTTCCAGGCCATCCGGCGTCAATGATCTGCCGTATACTCGCGGGAGGATTTGCGAGCCTTCCGCCAAGCAGCGGTTCCATAATTACCACCGCGAGTCCCCGTTTCGCCGCCATTTTAAGCCCGGCGATGCCAGCCTGATTCTCGATATCGATGTAGTTGTACTGAATCTGGCAGAACTCCCAGCCGTCGTAGCCGTTTAGGATCTCGACAAATGCTCTGTGGTCATCATGGAAGGAGAATCCCAGATGGCGGATGCGGCCATCAAGCTTGGCTGCCTCTGCTCGCCTGAGCACATTGTGCGGCAAGATGTTTTCGTTCCATCGCTTTGCGCCTAAAGCGTGCAACAGATAGAAGTCGATGTATTTACTCTGGAGCCGAGTCAATTGCTCTTCGAGTAAGCGGTCGAAATCTGCTTCTTCCCTGATCATCCACACAGGCGACTTAGTTGCCACCCGTGTACGTTGCCGGTAGCGGTCACGGAGTGCTTTGCCGAGCACGACTTCGCTTTCGCCGTTGTGGTAGACATAGGCGGTGTCGATATAGTTTACGCCGCCGTCAATAGCACGACGGATTATCCGGATGGCTTCCGCTTCGTCGACCTTGGCGGTATGCGGATCATCCCCAATCGTGGGCAGCCGCATCGCCCCAAATCCTAGGGCCGACGCCTTCCAGTCCAGCTTTCCAAAGTTGCGAAGCTTCATCGCCTGCCTGGTGTTTCCGAAATCCCTGTTCTTAATCTATGAATTCGGTTTGGTCACCGTTAATAATTTAAGCACTAAACATCCATCGGAGAATGTCTTCACCACAAAGCTAACCCTGAATGATCTTGCGTTCTTCGGTGTCGGGATTCTCTTGTACCTCGCAGACTTCATCAAAGATCATCGTTTGACACTTGTCAGCGGCAAAGGCCGGCCATGGTGGCAGTCCGGGGTGGTTTGGATTGCCGCTCCGGGCAAAGTTCACCCACGCCTGGCTCACTTTGGCGGCCAGCGCCCTTGGTTTCGGACCTCCACCAGTCTGGGTCTCACAACGATCCGTGTTGTCGAAGACGAATGCCAGATCGGCGCAGTGAGGAGCGCGCATACGCCCATCGAGAAGCGGGCTCTGCCACGTCAACCACCAGAGGTATGATGGTGCCCCGCCCTGCGCCGCTTTTCGCGTGATCTGCTCAACCGCACCTTGCCTGATCGGCGCTGCAGAAATTCGCGAGTAAATGTCGAGGGGCTTGAGATTTGGATAAATCCGGCGAAATGTGGTGACAATCTCCGCGCTCTTTTCCCCGTATATTGGGGCGAGCTGTTTCTTCACATCGTTGTCTGACCAAAGTTCATTTTCAGGATGGTCGAGGCTGCCCGTGAACTCGTTTAGAACGGTACCCACCATGAGTGGGATATCTTTGGAAATCGCCGGAGCAACAGGATCGAAGGGATGATGCGGTAGGTCGCTCCCATCGACAACAGGCCCCCATCCGAGGCGGTCTGCCATTTTCCGCATATCGATCGGTCCGGGAGGAGAGAGTTTCAGTAATGCTGCCTGAGCTGCGGCGATCAGTTTTTCGGAGGGCACGGTGTTGAGTTCGCCAAGACTAGCTCCACTAATTCCTAACTCCTGAAGAACCGCCGCCGCCGTCTTTCTCGATTTCTCGGTCGTTTGAGCCCGGAGCATGGAACCGCTATGTATGCTCGCCCTGTGGAAGAGTCCGTGAGCAGAGGGCATGGCCATCAAGGTCCCGACTTTTCCCCCTCCGCCAGACTGCCCAAAGATAGTGACGTTTCCCGGGTCCCCGCCGAAGTTTGCGATGTTGTCGCGCACCCATTCAAGTGCGGCGACGATGTCCAACATGCCCACGTTTCCAGAATGCGCGTAGCGTTCACCATAAGCAGACAGGTCGAGATAGCCCAATACACCCAATCGATGATTGATGGAAACCAAGACAATGCCACGCCGCGCCAGGTTTTCGCCATCGTAAGATTTCAGTTCCTGGCTGGAGCCGTTTTGAAAGCCTCCGCCGTGCAACCAGACCATGACAGGCCGCTTGCCGTGATCGTTGATATTTTCTGTCCAGACGTTCACACGCAGGCAGTCTTCTCCCTGAACGCCGTGGTCCCACGAAGCCAGGAATGCCATCTCATCGCCCGCGGGACCCATCGATCCACCTTGTGGGCTGACGAACCCATACTGCAGTGAGCTTCGAACTCCGGTCCATGGCGTTACTTTCTTGGGCGGCATAAACCGCATGTCGCCGGCCGTCGAAGCAGCGTAGGGAATGCCTTTGAAGGTGTAGATCCCGTTGTGCGTGTAGCCCCGAACCTTGCCGGCGTTCGTCTCAACGATGGCGCTCTTGTCGGAAACTACTGTGGTCGGAGTGTCGGGGGTCACGGATGCGGCAGAGTTATTCCGGGCAGCAGCTTCGACCGAGTTCCCCATGATTGCGGAGACTGCCAAGCCTCCAGTCAGAGCGGTGGCACTCTTGATTATGGCGCGTCGAGTGACTTGATCCTTCATGACCATGAACTCCTTTATTCGAAATGAAGGCAGAGAAACTTATCGCTGCGGGTCCAAGATCCGCACTGCCGTGGGCAGATCTTTACGGCATGATTGATGAGTATTCGGCGATGCTCATGGCCGAGTAGTACGGCCACGTGCGCCGCCGATTTTCTCCGGTCAGATCCGGAGGTGCTATCGTGACTTTCCCGGTGGCCGCCCACTCCGCCGCTCGACAGAAGAGAGGGACAAACGCGCGCCGCCGAATTGTGTCAATGCCGTGACCGATGGAAAACGTCACCACGCGACCTTTTCCGTAGTAGTTGGTCCAGGCGACGGCATGGTCCTGATTGATTCCCGGCAAGCACGCCGGCCCGCCCTTCGGGATCATGAAGGCGATGTGCGGCGGCATGTTGGCGTAGTCTCCGACGTCATCAAAGACGGTCGCGAGCACCTCAACCTTAGCCTCGGGATGCCAGACCACACCGGCGAAAAAATCGTCTGTCACGGTGTTCCAGCTTGGCTCGAGTCCTTGCATGATCGGATGGGAAGGATTGGCGTTCTTGATCGTGAAATCCAGCTTCGGATTCTTGCGGCTCCCTTTGTTCGGATCACAGTGTCCACCCATCAAGCGCAGGACATTTTCGGTCCAAGGCGTGCACCAGACCGCAGAGTGATAGAAAAACACGCCCTTTCCAGATTGGACGAAGTCCAGAATCGTCTTTTCCGCCTGCGCACCCATGGGAACGGCGGGGTGATTGGTGAACGGGAAGTTTCCGTCGTAATTGATGATCGCAAGGTCGTAGGGGGCGAGGGTTTCGGAAGTCGCGCCATGAAACTCCTCCGTGATCTTCACCTCGAAACGGCCGGTCGATTCCAACACTCTACGCAGCAACTGGTTGACCTTCGGATCATGTTCGGGGGAAAGTTGCCCGGTGATGATGAGTGTTTGAAGTTTCTCCGTGGTATCAGCGGGCATGAACATTCCTCCTTCATTTGCTTCTCATCCGATTTTCGATATGCCGCGCCTTGCCGCTGCCAGTACTTCCAGCCCTCAGTGAGCCAGCCGGCGCGCAGCCAGTTCGGCGGCGATCGTTGGGTACTCTTTGTCCAACTTGTATATCCACAAAATCAGACCCATAAGCACGAACATCAAGAAGGGGAGGTGCAGGAACATCATCTTAATCGCGAACAGTGTGGAAGCGGACTGTTCCGCCGCTCCCGCGACATAGCCGCCGAGGCTGAGAATCCATCCCACCGCGGCATTTCCAAGCCCAATGGATATCTTGGTCGCTAATGCGACGGCTCCGAAGGTCAAGCCCTCCGTTCGCACTCCGTGCTTCCATTCCCCGTATTCGATTGTGTCTGCGACCATGGCAAACATCGTGCCAGCGAGCGGGGAGAAACCGAGCCCCTTGATGATCATGCCGGCCGCCACGAGGGTGAAATTAGCCGGAGCTAAGAACATGATCCCTTGGCCCACGAGCGCAACTCCCGTTCCCAGCAGTGCCGTCTGGCGCTTGCCCATCTTCTTCACAACTGGTCCAACCGATACCATGCCAGCAATTACCGCGACCTGAAACATCGTCATCATCGGCCCAAAGAGGTCCACGTTGTGGAGAACGTAGCGGCAGTAGTAGAGGTTCGACCCGATGAGGCCTAACATCATGAACAAGGCAAGAGCCAGCGTGGCCAAGAGGATCCAGTACTTGTTTCGCAATAGGGTATAGACGGCCACCTTAATCGGGACTTTGCCCGTCTCATGTGCCGTCGGATTGACTCGCTCTTTGGTACCGAAGAAGCAGACGAGAAGCAAGACGACCGCAACCGCGCCAAACAAGATAAAGCTTCGATTCCATCCGGTGGCGGCGCCCCCGAAGAACTTGACGAGGGGCAACGTAATCGCAAAAGAGACAAGCCCACCAAGCATATTGAAGGTCATGCGAAAAATGCTCAGGGAAGTACGTTCCTGCCGGTCGGGAGTGATCAGCGGAAGCATGACCGTGTAGGGAATATCGATGGCGGTAAAAATGAAGGTGAGGGCGAGGTTGTAAGTAATGAAGGCGTAGATGATCTTGCCCGTAGGGCCCAGTCCTGGCACGGTGAACAGCAGGACAGCGCAGATTCCGAATGGAAGGCAGAGCCACAACAACCAAGGCCGGCCTCTGCCATAGCGCGTCTGAGTACGGTCTACGACGATTCCCATGACGAGAGTAAGAAACTCAAAAACTCGCGAGAAGAGCAGCAGGGTACCAACCGTGGCCGCCGCAATTCCGACGATGTCCGTGTAGAAGAACACGATGAACATCGTCGCGGGATTGAAAATCATTTGCTCAGCGAAACTGCCCACGCCATATGCAAATTTCTCCCGAAGCGCCAGCCGACCAATCACAGCAGGTTCAGGAGAAGCCGATGGCATGGGTTTTGTCTCCATCGCGTCCTTTCAGTGGGCCGCAAGTTACATCAGGCTTGCCGGCACCACTCTAGTTTGCTGCTGCAGCGAAGACAAATTGTTTGTACCGATACTCTCTAGCTATCGCGGCAATACCGCTTGCGACCAACAGGAGAAGGGATCGCGAACAGGAGAGGGGACCTGCGGGCAACATTGCTTAGACGGCCCGTGCTCCTGTACGATGTCCACCGTCTTGGTGCGGAAGTATCCTCTTACGAGGAGACACAGGTATGCAGTTCCGGGGATTGGATCTCAACCTCCTTGTGGTTCTGGACGCGCTGCTCACCGAACAAAACACAACGCGAGCGGGCGAAGTCGTTTGTCTAGGACAGTCCGCCACAAGTGCAGCTTTATCCCGCTTGCGTGAGTTCTTTGGCGACGAATTGCTGGTGCGAAGCGGACAGAAGATGGTGCTGACTCCGCTTGCCCAGGAACTGGTGGATCCAGTTCGGCGTGTCCTTCGAGAGACGGAATCAATTGCTAATTACAACTTGAGATTCGATCCAAGAACCTCTAGCCGCGTTTTCAAGCTGAATATGTCGGATTATGTCACCTTGAGTCTTCTTCCCGCCCTGATGAAGAGAATCAAAAAGGTGGCTGCGAATGTGAGGATTGAGACGCGCCACTACACGGGAGGTACGGTACAGGTGACGAATTCGCCACCCGGAAACGAGCTGCGATCGTATCTTGAGCAGGGAGACGTCGATTTCCTTGTTGTTCTCAAGGATTTTCTGTCGCCTCTGCATCCCTCGGAAGAGCTCTTCCGGGACCACTATGTAGGAGTGGTCTGGTCCGGCAACCGTCTTGTCAAGAAGCAGCTTTTAGTGGAACAGTTCTTTTCGATGTCCCATGCCGTGGTGCGGATCGGCCCGCATCAAACGCTCACGCAAGAGGAAATAGCAATTCAGCATACTGGACGTGAAAGGCGTATCGAGCTGATTCTGTCGAATTTTTCTCTGGTGCCCGGTGTGCTTCTAGGTACGGATCTGATCGCCGTGATGCACGGACAGCTAGCCAAGCTCTACCAGAAGTTCATGCCATTGAGATTGCTGCAGTTGCCCTTCCCGATGCCCGAAATCGACATGCACCTTCAGTGGCATCGGTATCACGACCATGATCCCGGTACGCTCTGGTTCCGCGATTTCATGAAGCAAGCGGCCAAGGATGTTTTCCGATCCCAGACAAAGAGCGAAGTCAAAGAGAACGAAACACTTCTTGCGCGCCAGTGACTAGGCAGAAAGCGGCAGATTGAACATTTCAAATGCTTCCTTAAGGCAGCCCACAGGATCGCTCTCTTCCCGCACCATGTATTCGTGTCCGACATAGCCGGTGAACTTGAGGTCCGCAATCACACGCGAGATGAACCGGTAATTTATCTCTTGCTCATCGTCAATCTGGTGCCGTCCCGGATTGCCGGCGGTGTGAATGTGGCCGATCCATTGGATATTCTCGCGAATCGTCCGCACAATGTCACCATCCTGAATCTGAGCGTGGTAAATGTCATACAAAACTTTGACCCGCGGTGAATTCACTCTTTTCGCCACATCAAAGCCCCACTTGGCGTGATCGAACAAATAGTTCGGATGGTCGATCCGGTTCAGCAGTTCCATGCAGATGGTTACGCCACGGTCTTCGGCCTCTGCTTTGACGCGGTTGAAGAATGCTACCGTATTGTCGGCGCCTTCTTCGTACGTCATACCCGTAGGGGGTCCTGGCATGGCAACTACATTGGGCACGCCATTGGCAGCACATTCTTTCAGCGCAGCCCTGGTCGATGCCTCGAGTTTGTCATGCATCTGCTTTGTGCCGAATCCCTCGTTGATCAAGCCGACCGAGCCGAGATGGGACATGGTCGGAGTGAGCCCGTACTTCTTTAGCGTCGGCCAATGCTGCGGACCCATCAGGTCGTAGCCTTTGAAGCCGATTTCCGCCGCGATGCGGCAGGTGTCATCCAGACTCAGTCCTCCTCGGAAGGTAATAAAGAATCCGGGTGCGATCGGAATCCCTTCCGTGTGCGAGAAACTACAGCCGAAGACGAATGGGGCGATGCACTGCTTCAGGCGGGGAGTCGAAGACGAGTTTTCTTTCACAGCATTCTCCTTATAGTTTCACTTCACCATGCGCGAATTCACAAGTATGCATTCTCGGCATTGCATGTTTAGAAAAGCCAGCATTGCTAGAACATCGGGTGCGGGTTGAGCGCTTGCTTTGGAATAGGCTGCAGCACGTCCCAATGCTCGACGATGAGACCATTTTCCATGCGAAACAAATCCACCACAGCCCCGCCTGGTTCACCTTTCCTCGCCTGTCCATGAAGGTGCACGGCCGCAAGATCTCCGTCGACGAGAATACGTTTCACATCAAATTGGGAGTCGGGGCTGGAGAACATCGGCTCCAGAAACTCGATGGCCGCCTCGCGGCCGTCGGGTATGTTCGGGTTGTGTTGTACGTAGTTTTGGGAAACGAAAGTCATGAAGGCCTGGCGGACGTCTTTCTGTCGATAGAACAGATCGACGAAGCGTTTCACGATTTCCCGATTGCTTTCAGTCAGCGACATTGTTTGTCCGTAATGCGGGCGTGCTCGGTGAACGAACGGGCACCAACCGACAGGATCGTCACTAGAGCCTCGATTGGTTTTCAGTACGCCTTCTCGATCAGAACTGATATTTCAGAGCAAATTGAACAAGACGCGGGTTTACCGACGCGTTCGTAATATGCCCCAAGGTTCCGGAACTAACGTCGTTGTTCGGGTCACCAAACTGAGTGTGGTTGAAGATATTGAAGAATTCAGTTCGGAAAATCAGGTTGGCATGTTCGTTGAACCCGCCCACCTTTGTCGTCTTAGCCAGCGACATATCCCAGTTTTGCTGACCCGGACTGAGGAGGATGCCGAACCCTGAGTTCCCCCACAGAGTCCCATACGTGCTTGAATCTCCTGGAGTGCCAACGTATGGAACAGTGGTGACCGCATCTGCGTTGATATACCCTGATCCGCCGTTTAACCCGTCGATGACGAGATGGGTGAGGTCGCCGCTGGCTTTCACATCTCCAGCGCCCTTGCCCGAGGCATATTGGGCATTAGCTTTGACCACAGCGCCCGTAGCGCCGAAGTAAGAAGTAGCCCCATTGCTGTCAACGATTGTCATCGGATGGCCACTCTGGATAACGGTGACGCCGGAGAGACTCCAGCCACCCAACGCCTTGCCCTTGAACCCGCCACGATCGCTATACGGGAAATCGTATACGTAGCTCACTGTGAAGCGGTGCGGACGGTAGAAGTAATTGGGCCCATAGTGAAGCCTGTAGTCCGTGGGGCTCCAGTTCACTACATCCTCGTTTGAGCCGCCGCCAGTGCTGAGCGCGTGCGTGTACGTGTAGTTACTCTGCAATTGCAATCCGTGCGATACCTGTTTGCGCACCGTGGCCTGGAAGCTTTGGTATTTGAAGTCTCCGCTGCTATCCGACCCGGTGGTCAGAGGAGAAACCCCTAGGTATGGAACGCGGAGAGCTGCGTTCGCCGCCGGATTTGTAGTTTGGCCTTCGATTGGATTGTCGTCGCTGGCCATCCGCGCCGGATTGATTGGGAGTTTGTTATTGGTGAACTGGTGAACACCGCGGGAGCCTGCATAGCCGATCTCCAATACCCACTTCGGCAGGAACTCATACTGGGCATTGAGATTCCATGCATATGATGTGGGCACGACGAGGTTGGGCATCACGGCATTTTGCTGGATGTTCGAGCTGATCTGCAGGAAGGGATTGCCCAAATTTGCTGGATTGACCCACAAGCCCTGGTTCCATCCCGTTGGCGTTGTACCGAACGGCACGGCCAAAGACGCTGTCGAACCAAACCAGTTGAATGGAATAGTGTAGCCAAAAGGAATGCTTTGCTCTGCGCTCTCCGCCGGGGTTGTGATCGCGATCCGGTCAAAGAAATAGCCGAATCCGCCACGCACGGCCAGTTTATTGCTCGACACCGGTTGCCATGAGAATCCAATGCGCGGTGCAAAGTTGTCTCGCGGCATGTCGCCCATCACTGTTGAATTGGTGCCGGCTCGCAGCACTCCATCGGGAATCGCAGGCCCACTGTAGTTTTTCGGAACTACGTAGCCGACGAAGGTTGCCGTGTCCGGTGAGTCTGGCATCTGGTCGGCTCCCGGAATGCGGTTGAGCCAGAGACTCGAGAATCGGCCATGAGCATCGTAGATTCCGCCGAAATATTCCCAGCGTAGTCCGGCGTTGAGGGTGAGCCGCGAAGCGAGCTTGATGTCGTCCTGGACAAACCAAGCGTCATAGTTCTGGCGGTAATTCTTGTTGAGTCCGCCAACCGGCCCGCGCGTGGCGAAATTCGGTATGTTGATGATGTTGCCGACCGGAGCACCGTTGGCGAAGGCGGGGAGACCAAGCAGGAAGTCGGAGAAACTCGGGAAAATCATCGTTGCGCCTTCGGCTAGGCTATTGAACACCCAGTTCCACTGGTCGCGCTCCATCTCGGCGCCGAAACGAACCGTGTGCTTGCCTCGCGTCCAGGAAACCTGATCCGCAAATTGGTATTGATTGATCCCCGCGATATTGCCGAAGAACGGGTGGGAGCCTATATCCATCGAGGTTGGATTTGCGAGGGGATCGATAGGAAGGAACCATATATTTGGCAAGCCATCCAGGTCAGCCTGGACTGGCGTAATACCGACTTGCGACGCCTTGAACGGAATGTCGTTCGTGTTCAAAACGCTGTAGCGCTGGTACGAAGCACGAACCTCGTTCACGAAATTCGAGGTCATCGCAGAGGTGAGTTTCAAACTTGCAACGTGACTTCCGAAATTCCAGGAAACAGGATTGCCGGGAACGTCGGGCGCGGGAAATCCCAACCCGCCCGGGAAAGGCGCAAAGGTGGGAGCAGAAACATAGAAGTAGCGGCCGGCGAGGGTGTGTTTCGGGGAGAGCACATAATCCCAGTTTCCCATCCCCTGATGCTCCTTGAAGATAGCCGGGATGCCGAAACTCACAGGTCCGGAAACAGTTGGTGAGGGGATGTAATAATTGCCATTGGCCAACTTCAGATTAAGAATGTTCAAGGCAACAGGGTTGATGTTCGAGCCGTCTGCGGCAACACCAAAACCCCCGAACAACCCCGTCATTGGGATCTGCCCGGCAAATGCTGCTCCCAACGCCTGCACGAACTCGGGAGTCGAGCGGTCACCTTGCGGAATCGCGGGGAGGAGCACGCCTGTCTGGAAGCCGAACGGCGACGCGGCATTCTTCTGCCTTGTCTCCTGGTAGCTAACAAAGAAGAACAGCTTGTCCTTGACGATTGGGCCGCCAAAAACGCCACCGAACTGATGTTGATTCAAAACCTGTTGCTTATTTGGTTGCCCCTGCTTCAACTGGCTGTTCTTGTTAAAAAAGTCGTTGGCATCCAAAGCGGTATTACGGAAGAACTCAAACGCCGAACCGTGGAACTCGTTCGTCCCGGATTTCGTGACCAGGTTGACATTGGCTCCCGAATTTCGCCCATAACTGGCATCGTAGGTCGAGGTTTGGATCTTAAATTCCTGGATGGAGTCTGGGTTCGGGATACCAAAGGAGCCATTCGCGCCAGTTTCCAATGTCGAATTGGTGGTGGAGTTGTTCACTGAGGCCCCATCCATCTGATAGTTGTTCTGAAATTCCGAGGCGCCGTTAACCGAAATGATTTCGGCGCCCTTGCCGAGATTAGACGCATTGTTGACCGCCGCACTCGCGCCGGAAGACAGCGCTAGCAGGTTCGTGTAGTTGCGAGTGCTCAGTGGCAGGTCCACGACTTGTTCGCTGCTCAGCAGGGTGCCCACTGTCGAAGTGGTGGTCTGGATTGCTTCCGCCCCCCCGGTGACGGTGACGGATTCGCTCGCAACGCCAACTTGGAGGCTTGCATCCAACGTCGAGTTGTCGGTCACGTTGATGGTGATCGAGGATTCCACAAGCTTCTTAAACCCCGGAGCCTCTATCGCGAGGTTGTACTGTCCCGGCAACAGTAGTGGAAAAGTGTAGAGCCCCTCTTGACCTGTTATGACCGTTCGGGTCTGCCCGGTTGCGACGTTCGTCAGGGTTACGGTGGCACCAGCAACAAATGCCCCTGTGCTGTCTTTAACTCTCCCGCCTAGAGCCCCCGTTCCGGCGGTTTGGGCTTGCAGTCCACACACGAGTAAGAGGGCAACGACAATAAGAATCGAGATTCGCATCACGTTAGCTAGTTTCATAGCGTTTTCCTTCGGCGTGATTTCTGGCGCGAGATCACGAGGCGGCAAGGCTCCGCGCCTTTTTCCTCAGCGGCAAAACTCTAGCTCTCTTCCGCGAGCGTGAGAAATTGTTTGTTGTCATCCTTTGTATCGATGGAGTCGATTTCTGCTTGAGTGAGCTCGAAAAACATTCGGAGTGAAGCTGTTGTCGGAGATTGAAACCTGAAGTGGCAGCGGTCTCTAGCGGTCTCTATATGGCGGAGGCAGCAACGAGTTGACCCAGTTTTCGCTGCAGTGAGGCGCGATGGAAGGGAAAGAAATCTAATGGCGCCGGAACCGTCCGCTGGGCTCACGCTCGCTGGTTGGCGGAGGTGAGCCCGTTGCTCAAATGGCGGACGAATTCAACTCAGTTCTGTTTTTCTTCGGTGAACTCGACTGTCGTTCCGCTCTCTGCGGACTTGTAGATCGCTTCCAGAATGCGCGTTACGACGAGGGCCTGCTCCGGCTTCACGTAGACCTCGGTGTTGTTCACGATTGCATCCAACCACGCGGTAGACTCAGCGTCACCAACGCGGAACGGTTCGCCGCCCCAGTCCGCGGCTGCCAAGCCCGACCGCTCCATGGGGCCCGTATCGACTAGCTCCCCGTGGCGCACAGTGTTGAAAATCACGGGCTCGTAGCTGTTGACCGGGATCATCGGTGCGCTCGCTGGAATGGTCTCCGCTCCAGCCAATGTTCCACACAACGTCAATCCAGATTCGTCCTTCCGGATGTTGATGGCCCACGACGCTTCCAGCGAGATGGTCGCGCCGTTCTCCATTTTGATGAAACCGAAGGCAGAGTCTTCTACCTCGTGCGTCTTTGGATTCCAGGGCCCGAACATATTTCCCTCAGGACTGTCTTTCAGCTTGTGAAAAACCGAGCCGACAACCTGTTTTGGCTTGTAGTTGTTCATCATCCAGAGGGTGATATCCAGTACGTGTGTGCCGAGATCGATAAGAGGCCCACCGCCTTGCTTGGATTTGTCAGAGAACACTCCCCAGGTGGGCACACCCTTGCGCCGCAGCGCCTGCGCCCGAGCGAAATAAATGTCGCCCAGATCGCCGGCGCGGCAAGCTTTTTGTAAGAACTGCACATTACGCCGGAAACGGTTTTGGTAGCCGATAGTCAGTTTCTTGCCTGTACGCTTCGCAGCGTCGAGCATCTTCTTGGCATCGGCGTAGGTGGCTGCCATCGGTTTCTCGCACAGAACGTGCTTACCTGCTTCGAGCGAATCCACGCTAATCGCGCAATGCGAGACGTTTGGCGTGAGCACATACACCACATCGATGCTCTTGTCCTCCAGCAGGCGGCGATGCTCGACGTAGAACTTTGCATTTGGATCACCGTACTTCTGACACGCGCTGGTAGCCCGATCTTCAATGATGTCGCAGAAGCCGACCAGTTCGATGCGGTTTCTTAACTTATTCAGAGCAGGGAAGTGCTTGCCGTTGGCGATCCCGCCGCAGCCGATTACTCCGACTCTCAACTTATCCATGATGTTCTCCCGTTTTCGCGCAGTCGCAAATTGAAACTGTGTGCCTCATGCAAAGCGCAATGAAGCTACGCTGTCTCCCAGAGCGTTCGGATCAGCAGTTGCTGGCGACGAACCTGATTCGAGGCCGCGAATGGGCTCCGGTCTCCTTCGTATTCGCTGGACAGATAGCCTTTGTATCCGGCGCGTGCCAGAACCGGCACGATCTCGCTGTACGGAATGCTGTGCTCGTCCGAGAGATCGTCGGGGAACTCGTAGCACTTGGCGTGGACGTGAATGATGTACGGAACCAGATCTTCCAGTTGTTCCGGTTCATTCCGCTCCGTGCTCGGATAAGACAGGTGGTACACCAAAGCAGTCAAATGAAGGCCTGCCTGCCCGCCTCCGAGTTCGAGCACTTTCTTCTTGGCAACTTCCTCATCCACCCGCTCTTCTCGGGCGCGGGTGATGTACTCCACAACCTGACGGGGCACGCCGCGCTGGACGAAGTTCTCCGGATTGAGACTCTTCGGCGGACGGCGCACAAAGATACTCATGTCCGGCACAAACCCGAGGTGCTTCGTTCCTTTCTTGTTGATGAACTCGATCGTCTGCTCCAGCCAATCCGACTTGATGAGGAAAGGAATGTGCAGTTCTTCGCCCATCCGCACGTCATACTTTTCCGCGTAGGGCAACAGCTTTTCGTAGACTTCGAACGGCGTGACGCCGGTGTTCCAATCCGTCTTGCTGGAGACATTGGCTGAAACGCCGAGCGCCGGCGGCCATGCGCTTCCTAGCCCGCGGTACCCATGGCAGCCTAGCGTGTGCGCTAGTTTGAGATCCATGATGATGAGGTCCGCGATCTGTTTCGCTGACAGTTTGCGATTCTTGAAGAGCTTCGTATCGGCGCCGCCATCGAGAGCGATCGGGACCAGTTGGTACTTGTCCATCCAAGTGAACCACTGTTTTACCCAGCTTTTCGGAGGATTCGGATAGTTGGGCACGATTGCCTCGGGCAGAAATTCCACGCCCTCGGCGCCCATATCGGCCAGATCGGCCAGGCAATCTTCGAGCGTCATCGTGCCAGCCTGCAGGTCACCGTTGTAGCTGTAAAGAGACGCCGACAACTTGGGCTTCTTTTTCGGCTTTGGATCTGCCGCTCCGGGCATGAGTACCAACTTGTCATGAAAGTAATAGCCGACAGGATTGAACGGCATGTACGAAATGCGGAGCTTGACGGCGACTTCAACGTCATGAACGCCAGGCTTTAGGCCTCCGGGGTGGCTGACCAGCACGGTCGCCGGTTCGAGCCACGGCCAATGCACCGTACTGACACTCTCCATCTTGTCCAGGCCGTAGGTATGGCTGCCGAGCTTGAATTGAATCTTGCTGCGGTCAAATGACTCGCCATCGACTTTCACTTCGATCCCTTCGATCAACGAAAGGGGCACGCCTCGGTAGTAGGCGGTTTTGACGAGAAGCTGAAACCCGCGCGGTTCTCCCTTGCCGGGTATGTTCTTGAAGCCCTTCTGCAGGATGTTGTATTGAATTGCCATTGATTTATCTCCTCAACTACGTAGGACAAGCTGTTCACGCTGCCGGATCGTCGAATACTTCATATGCGAGCGAATGGCTCGCGGCTTGGTTCTGGGCCGGGGCGCGGCATGAAAGGGAATAGCCAACGGAGCGAATCCGCCGGACAGGAAGCTCAACCACTTCATGCTTCTCCGAAAGACTCTTGTTTGCTGTCGCTACTGGCGTCCCATGCTAGGTGGAAGACGAAGAGACGCATGCGATTCAGGGCCGGGCGCGGTTACGACCGAACCACACAAAGTCTAGTGTGAGCATTCGATGATCGTGAAATCGTTTTCGCCGATGCCTTGTATCTGCAATCGTTATCTTGGCCAGCCCGCCAAGTTTGTCGGCAAGCTGATCATCACTTGCCTGTCGGACGCTCCGCCTTCTCGATCTCGGCGATGTCAAAAAACTCGATTCCACCGGGCATCAGCGCCGAGACGTGCACCTGGCGTCGTTCCAGATCGAGCAGCAAGGTGACGTGAATGTGTCCCTCCCGGTTCAACCAGTGCACCATGTACAAGTTCTCTCGAATCTTGCGCGCGCGGTACGGCAGGGACATGGGTTTTGCCGCAGGGTCCTTTACAAAAATGAAGGTCACGTTATCCGGATCGAAGTTGAGCTGATACTTCCTGCCCGTCGAATATTCATATAAGAGCTTGGTTCCTGCGAGTTCCTTCGTTGAAGGGCCGCCAATCTCGGCGGGCGCTTGCGGAGTGGTTGTTGTTGCTCCCATGTGTATGCCTCCTGGGGAATGGAATTCTCATGCCAGAGGACGGTAGCGTTGCCGCAACGGTCCCAGTAATTGCGAAGAGCGAGATTAGTCCACCAGAAGCGAGTATGAGAAACCGTTTCTGTAAATACCGGTTAGTAGTGTCCGCGATACTCTTGACCGATAGCCCTGCGGATATTGGCCTCTACTATCGAGTGGATTAATAGCCGCCATCCAAGCAAACGATTTCACCTGCTGTTGCTTCGACGGTATAGTCGCATCGGGTTTGCGGTGAGGTGTGCCCAACCCGAAATGAACGACTCCATCCAGGAGTTGCCGCATGAGTGTGAAGAACTATGTCACGTTGGGGCGATCGGGATTGCGGGTCAGCCCTTTGTGTCTGGGTACGATGACGTTTGGAACCGAATGGGGAGTTGGGACCGCCGAGGAGGAGTCATTCGCCATCCTGCGGCAGTTTCTCGAAGCGGGCGGCAATTTTATTGACACCGCGAATATCTACAATTTCGGAACCAGCGAGAAGATGTTGGGCAAGTTTCTAAGGCAAGAAGGAGGCCGGGATCGCACTGTCCTGGCGACGAAGTTCACGTTCAACAGTTCCCCAGGAGACCCGAATGCCGGCGGCAACGGGCGTAAGCACATCTATCAGGCACTAGATGCATCCCTACAGCGCCTGCAAACGGACTACATCGATCTTTACTGGATGCATGCGTGGGATACCTACACCCCGGGCGAAGAGGTGCTCTCGACTCTCACCGACCTCGTCCGTGCCGGAAAGATCCGTTACTACGGCTTCTCAAACACCCCAGCCTGGTATGTTGCCTGCATTCAGACCGCCGCAGATCTGCAGAGCAAGGAACGTCTGATTGCTCTCCAGTTGCAGTATTCCCTTGCAGACCGGAGCATTGAGCGCGAGCACATTCCCGTTGCTCAAAAACTGGGGCTCGGAATCTGCCCCTGGAGCCCGCTTGCCGGAGGCTTCTTCAGCGGCAAGTACAAACGCGAGTCGAGTGGAGCGCGAGGCGAAGGCCGGCTGACTGGGCCAGCCGCCGCCTTTTTCAAAGGATTCACCGACCGGAACTGGCGCATTCTGGAGACTGTGGTCGACGTCGCGCAGCATCTTTCGAAAGCGCCGGCGCAGGTCGCACTGAACTGGGCAGCGACCCAGCCAGGAATCACGTCGACAATGATCGGCGCCACCAAGCCGGAGCAACTTGCCAGCAATCTCTCCTCACTCGATTTCGACATTCCCGCCGACTTGCGCGCCCGTCTTGAAGAAGCCAGTGCGCCGGAACTTTCGGGGCCGTATTCGTACTTCTCAGGAGTTGAACACGCGCGGGTATGCGGCGAGACGTCGATTCAGTCCTGGGTCCCGGCACGATTGACGGGAGCTCCGACAGTTAGGAAGTGATCACATTCGAAGTTAAGCAAGGAGACAATGATGGGCCGTAAAGCTAGGAAGAGCGGTAAGCCCGCCAGCAAGCTTGCGAGTAAAGCAAACCCGGTCAACGCTCGGGTTGTGCGTCTCGAGAAACTTCTAGCACAGCTCGATGCGAGAACCCAGGCGAACAGGGATCGCGGAGAAGTTGAGAACGTCTTCTCGCACTACATGTATCTGCACAATGCCTTCCGCGACGAGGACATCATCGGGCTCTGGGTCAAACAGGGCACGCCGGGCATTCGTGCGCAGTACAGCAACAACGGCTTGTACACGACGTGGGAGAGCGTAACGGTATACCATCGCAATCGCCCGGCTCCGAAAGGGAAGCTGATCCTCCACTACACGACCACTCCAATGATTGAAGTGGCGTCCGATGGAAAGACCGCCAAGGGACTTTGGGTCGTGTCAGGAGTTGAGTCAGGACTGACTGACCCCGAATTTGCAAAACAGGCTCCTCCGTACATGTATGAGCCCACCCTGGTCGATGGCAAACGGGTCTGGCAACATTCGGTGATCATCAAGTACGGTATCGACTTCCTCAAGCAGGACGGCAAGTGGAAAATATGGCATTTCCATTGTTTCGAAGTTTGCCGATCTCCATTCAACATGGGGTGGGTGCCGTTCGCCTCGAAATCCCAGGACGAGAGCTTCACATACGACCTCATGTATTTCGGAGAGGACGGAAGGCCTGTCTTCATGCCGAAGCCGGACGGTCCCGCGGTTATCAAGGCAACCCCGTATCGAACGGACTCAAGCCAGACGCTGGACGCGAAGCCCCCCGTGCCTTACCGCACTTTCAGCGAGACTTTTGAATACTGATATGGCGAATCGCCACGATCGAAATTCCGCGAGCAGAAGGTCGTTCTTGAGGGCGCTCGCGGCCGGGAGTGCTTATGCTGCGCTCGGGCCTCGTTTGTTGATGGGGAACGAGCCAGGCAAGCGCGGGAGGATCGATGTTCACCACCACATGATGCCTCCTTTTCAGCCGAATGCTCGAATCACGTGGGCCGCCGATGATTCGCTCCGCGTGATGGAGAAGTACGGCACTGAGGCCGCCATACTCTCGTTTGTTGTTCCAGCTGAGTTCGTCTATGACGGGTCGGAAAAGGCGCGGGGTTTAGCCCGTCGGGCAAACGAATTTGGCGCGAAACTTGTCAGCGAGCATCCGAAGCAATTTGGATTCTTCGCAACTTTGCCATTGCGCGAACCCGAGGCGAGCCTCAAGGAAATTGAATATTGCTTCGGCGCGCTGAAGTGCGACGGAATCGTGCTTCTGACAAACGCTGGTGACAAATGGCCGGGCGACCCGCTTTTTGCTCCCATCTTCGACGAGTTAAACCGTCGAGGATCCGCAGTATTTCTCCACCCGTCCACTCCCAACTGCTGCCGGAATCTGGTTGCCGGTGTTCCCGACTATGTCGTGGAGTATGACTTCGATACCACGCGCGCTGTAGTCAGCCTGTTGTTCAGCGGGACTCTTGCGCGTTGCCCCGATATCCGCTGGATCGTAAATCACTCCGGCGCTGCACTGCCAACCTTGGCTGGGCGTGTCAAAGACCGTGTTCCGGGCGATATGGCGAATTTTAAAGCGCACGCCGAGGGCAAGAACGAGCACATGCCAAACGGCGCCTATTACGAGTTGAGGCGGTTGTACTATGAGTGTGCGCACGCAACGTATGCAATGCCGATGGCTGCGCTGCGCGCGTTCGCGCCACCTACCCAGTTTCTGTTCGGCACGGACTTTCCGGTGGAAGCCTATGAGACGACAGTCGACCAGTTTCAGGAATTGCGCTTGCCGACCGAAGTTCAATACGCCCTCGATCGTGGCAATGCCGAAAGGCTTTGGCCCCGTTTCCATAGACTATGAGCGCGCGACGATATAGCGACGCGTCCCTGGGGCGCGGGATGACGCGGAGATCGTGGCTCTGTGGTATCGGCGCCGCGGGAGTTGTAGCCTTAGGCAATGGTTCGCTGCGTGCTACGCCACGAGTAAGCGGTTTCATCGATGTTCACAATCACTACGCGCCGCCGGAGTTTCTTCAGTTTTACAAGGACCATCAGATCACTCCGCTGCCATCGGCCGCGTGGGACCTCGATCGACAGCTTCGCGATATGGATCGTGCCGGCGTTGCGGTGGCGATGCTTTCTTCCTTTACGCCATATGACGTGGGAACGATCACGAAGCGTCGAACTCTATCTCGCACTTTGAACGAATTCGGAGCTGCCCTCGTTCAACAACATCCAATGCGGTTTGGGCTGCTGGCGACGATCCCGTTGCCGGATGTGGACGGCTGCCTTGCCGAAATTGCCCATGCTTATGACCATCTACACGCCGACGGCATCATGGTATATACGAGCGCCGGAGACCGTTGGCTTGGTCATGCAGATTTTGAGGCCCTCCATCGCGAACTGGACCGTCGACAAGCAGTTGTTTTGGTACATCCTTCGGCGCCTTCGTGCTGCCGCGGACTTGTTCCGGGAGTTCCGGATCCGATCGTTGAATTTCCCACTGATACATCCCGTGCGATTGCCAGCCTGATCTTTGGCGGGGTCACGCAGCGCTATCCCAATATTCGATTTGTCTTTTCCCATGGTGGCGGGACAATGCCGTTCTTGATCGAGAGATTTCTCAGCGGATCGCAAGCAGAAGTTGTGCCCGGCGTGATCACCGAAGGGGCTAAGGTGCCGATGAAGGTGCCGCCCAACGGGACCCTCAATGAACTGCGGCGGATGTATTACGACACCGCGACGATTTCGAACCCCGTGGCGATGCGTGCTCTCAAGTCGGTAGTTACGCCGTCGCAAATTCTGTTCGGCACCGATTTCTGGTATGTCACGGCTGAGTACACGGCCAAATCGGTGATTGACGGCCAAGTATTCAACGAAGAGGAACTACGACAGATCGCCTATCGAAACGCGCAAGGATTGTTCCCAAGGTTGAAGAGTTTGTCCTCGGAGCAGCGAGATATGAAGTAATGGTGGTTCGTGATTATTCGTTACGATGTCTTCTGCGACATCTGCCCAGCAAAGGAGAACGCAATGCAGCGAACGGTCTCGTTTACTCTCAACGGTAAGCCGACAAAGGTAAGTGTTGACGACGAGCGGATGTTGTTGTGGGTAATGCGCGAAGACCTCGGCCTTACGGGCACAAAGTTCGGCTGTGGCCAGAGTTTATGCGGTGCCTGCACAGTCATCGTAAACAACGAGGCGATGCGCGCCTGTTCGGTCGCGATGAAAGAGGTTGCTGGCAAGCAGGTGCTGACCATCGAAGGCCTGAGCCAAAACGACGAACTCCACCCTTTGCAAAAAGCATTCCTAACCCACTACGGGTTCCAGTGTGGCTTCTGCACGCCGGGAATGATCCTCAATGCATACTCCTTGTTGTTGAAAACGCCGCATCCGACGCGTGCGCAGATCGTCGAGCACATGGATGACAATCTCTGCCGCTGCGGGGCCCATGTGAGGATCATTGCCGCAATTGAAGATGCCGCCAGCACCATGTCGGGAGGTGCGCGATGACTGCTTATCTTGACACGAACCAGGCATCTGTTTCCGCCCCGGGATTTGACGCGGGCCGCCGTCGGTTCATGGCCCTCGGTTCCGGCCTGTTCTTGTTTTTCCTGGTGGAACCGCTGGAAGTACTACGCGCACAGGAAAGCCGCCACATGCCGGGCTACCCCACCGACTTCAACGCCTATCTCCGCATCGGCGAGGACGGGCGTGTCACCGGCTTCACGGGCAAGATCGAAATGGGACAGGGAATCTGCACGAGTCTAGCCCAGTTGCTTGCTGAGGAGCTTGACGTCTCTGTGGACCAAGTGGACATGGTGATGGGTGACACCGACTTGTGTCCATGGGATATGGGCACTTTCGGTTCGTTGTCCGTCCGTGCGTTCGGTCCAGTGCTACGCGGGGCAGGAGCCGAGGCCAGAATGGTTCTGTTGCAGATGGCCGCCGAACATTTGAATGCGCCGGTCGAGCGTCTGCAAGTTCACTCGGGCGTTATTACGGACTCAGGCTCAAAGAAAACCGTCAGCTATGCCGATCTGGTCAAGGGCAAACGCATCGAACGGCATCTCGGTAAGGTGCCGGGAAAGGCGTTCTCCGCGTATTCCGTTATTGGACACTCGACGCCGCGCAAAGACGCTCTGGAGAAGGTAACCGGAAAAGCCAAATACGCAGGAGACAAGTCGGTTCCCGGCATGCTCCACGCCCGCATCCTTCGTCCTCCGGCCCACGGCGCAACTCTAAAGAGTGTGGATACGACAGCTGCCGAGCGGGTCGCCGGAGTGCGCATAGTAAAAGATGGTGTCCTGGTCGCGGTCTTACACGAGCATCGCGATGTAGCGGATCAAGCCCTGCAGTTAATTAAAGCTCAATATGAACCTTCCTCTTCGCGACTGGATGACCAGAACATCTTCGACCACCTCGTGAAATCCGCGCCGGAACCCAAGGTTGTCGGCCAAACCGGCAATCTGGCAGAGGGCGAAAAACTGTCTACTACTGTTTTCGAGGAAACCTATTTCGACAACTATGTCGCGCATGCGGCAATGGAGACGCACTCGGCGCTCGCGCACCTGCAAGATGGCAAGATGACGGTCTGGGCGGGCACACAACTTCCATTCATGCTCCGCGACAAGATCGCCGGCGAGTTAGGAATGTCGCCTGACAAAGTGCGTGTGATCCCTCCGTATGTCGGCGGCGGTTTTGGCGGAAAGGGCACCGAAGGGCCATTTGTCGAAGCGGCGAAGGTAGCCAAGCTCTGCGGGAAACCGGTCCACATGATCTGGAGTCGCGAGGAAGAATTTTTCTTTGACACATTCCGCCCGGCAGCGGTCATCAAGATCCGAGCCGGAGTAGATGCGGCTGGCAAACTTGTCTTGTGGGACTATGCCATCTACGGCGGTGGGGACCGCGAAGCACGGCAATTCTACGCCATCCCCCATGAGCGTACTTTAGCTGCGGGAGGATGGATGACTACCGATCCCGGCCTACACCCGTTTGCGGTTGGGGCATGGCGGGCGCCATCAAACAATTCAAATTCCTTTGGGCGGGAATCGCATATCGATACAATCGCCGCGAAACTGAAGATCGACCCGGTGCAGTTCCGTTTGGACAATCTCGCCAATCCGCGGTTCCGCCGAGTCCTTGAAACCGCCGCCGAGAAATTTGGATGGAAGCCGGCCCCCGGTCCCTCCGGGCGCGGTGTGGGTGTTGCTATCGGTACGGATGTCGACTCCTTTGTGGCCACAATGGCGGAAGTGGAAGTTGACAAGGATACCTCGCGCGTGCGAGTGAAACGCGTGCTCTGCGTGCAGGATATGGGAATCGTCGTGAACCCTGAAGGCGCGCGCCAGCAGATGGAAGGATGCATGACAATGGGCATGGGATACTCATTGACCGAGCATATCCACTTCAAGAATGGCGAAATCCTGGATCGTAATTTCAGCACCTATGAGATCCCGCGCTTCTCGTGGCTGCCGAAGATCGAGACGGTTCTGATCGACAATCCAAATAATCCGCCTTCGGGTGGCGGCGAGCCGGCGATCATTACGATGGGCGCGGTCATCGCCAACGCTGTTTTTGATGCGGTGGGTGCCAGGGTGCACCAGTTGCCTGTCACCGCCGACCGCATCAAACATGCGCTCAAGAAGAGCTGACGGCAGACAGGGATAGCTCGGGGATCAACCGCTTTTCTATTCCTTCTTCGCGCCTGAGAAGTAACTCACTTCGACGCCGCTGCCAATAGGTACGGTGACGGTTTCGATCCCGACCTGCGATCGGACATGGGCTCGATATCTGGCGGCATCGTCAGCCGTATATGAAGGCGACAGCATGTTGTCGGCGGCGATAATCGCCCCACTGGTCAATTTCGGGTAAAGGGTATCGAATGCGGGGATATACAACTCCTTCCAAAGATCGATAAGGGCGAAGTCAATTTGTCCGGCGATGGCCTCAATTTTCTGCAGGGCATCGCCGACAACGAATTCCACCGCCGACTCCAGGCCGGCTTTGGTGACCACCCGCTGGGCAACCGCGGACTTATCCGCGCTGAGTTCCAGTGTGATGAGTTTGCCGCGAACGGCGTGCGCGGCCTCGGCCAGCCACAGAGTTGAGTACCCATATGAAGTGCCGACCTCCACAATGGTTTTGGGGCGGTGCGATTTTATGAGGATGTTCAGAAACTTGCCGGTCTCGGCGCCAATTCCGAGTAGGTAACCGTCCCTGCTCCGAAGATATTCGTTCAAATCAAATTTGCTCGTGACCTTGAGTTCTTCGTCCAGGCGGGACTGATACTCCTCAAGAACAGTGCGTACAGTGCTATCCATTATGAAAGCCTCGCAGTAGTGTTTCGGAAAAACTGCATGTTAACATCTTCAAGCGTTGACTGAACCTGCCAGCCGCATTCCGCCAACGATTCGCAAAGAAACACACATCAAGAAAGTGATACAAGAGATCGAAGTCGGGCTGATCGGTTTCGGTTTCGCCGGGCGCGTCTTTCACGCTCCGGTGATTTCTACCATCCCAGGGCTGCGACTCGCAGCGATCGTTCAGCGGCATGGCGACTCGGCGCGCGAGCTGTATCCGGATGCGCAACTCCTGCGCAGCGTGGACGACTTGCTTGCTCAGCAGTCGCTTCGTTTGATTGTGGTTGCCACGCCAACCGCTTCGCACTTCAGCGTGGCACATCAATGTCTACTCCACGATCGCGACGTAGTCGTGGACAAACCATTCGTCACGAATTCTTCCGAGGCGATCGACTTGCTGCGTCTCGCGCAACAGCGGCGCCGCATCCTGAGCGTGTATCAGAACCGCCGTTGGGATGGTGACTTCCTGACAGTTCGCCGCTTGCTGCAGGAAGATGTCCTGGGCGAAATCGTTCTCTACGAATCGCACTATGATCGATATCGGCCCCAGCTCAGACCAGGCGCATGGAGAGAACTACCCGAGCCCGGCAGTGGTATCTGGTTTGACCTCGGTGCTCATTTGGTCGATCAGGCGGTTGTGCTCTTTGGTATGCCGGAGGCCGTTTCGGCTGATTTGCGGATCGAGCGCGAGGGCGCAGCGGTTGACGATGCGTTCGATGTTGTTTTGCATTACGGAAAGATGCGAGTGCTGCTCCGGGCCGGCATGCTCGTATGTGCCCCAACGCCGCGCTTCCGGTTGAACGGGAGCCGTGGCTCGTTCGTGAAGTTTGGGTTGGATCCGCAGGAAGAAGCTCTGAAGGCTGGATTGAAACCGAGCCCGGGCTGGGGGCTCGAACCCGAGGAGATGTGGGGGACTCTATCGTTGGCCGAAGAGAGCGCGACAACCTCCACCAGAATCGCGACAGCAGTTGGAGATTATCGCCGATACTACGAAAACGTACGCGATGCAGTCAGCTCGAGTGCGGCCTTAGAGGTCGCTTCTCAACAGATTTTGGATGTGGTGCGCTTGCTTGAAATTGCCAGCGAGAGCAGCGGTCGCCGCTGTACCCTGCCAGTCTCCGGAATGGCAGCGCCCGCCTGATTATCTGGGCATTGACGTGGTCGATAGCTCCTATCCACCTAAACCATTTAGAAACGGGCAAGCAGGACGCTATGCTGTTCACGGCCTCCGCTCCTCCAGCGAAACCTGGGATGCGGGGGGATTCTGGTAGAAATCCTCTAAATGCGCTGGAATATCCGAGTCAGGCTGTCGGTGATGATGTTCCTCCAGTACTTCATATGGGGAGCATGGTACGTGACTCTCGGGACGTGGCTGGCGCAGGCCCTGCACTTCTCGGGTCAACAAATCGGCCTCGCCGCCGGGACGACAGCCATAGCGGCAATCGTTGCGCCATTTTTTGTGGGGATGATCGCCGACCGGTTTCTGGCGACAGAGCGGGTCCTCGTCATCCTTCATCTCGTTGGCGCTGGCGTTCTGTATCTCGCGTCGACACAGACCACCTTTGCGCGGTTCTACCCGCTTTTATTGCTTTACGCCCTTTGCTACATGCCGACGGTAGCCCTTACCAATTCACTGTCTTTCCGGCAGATGCGATCTCCGGGCAAGGAGTTTGGAGCGATCCGTGTTCTCGGCACGATCGGCTGGATTGTCGCCGGCGTTGTTATCGGAAAGATGGGGCTGGAGGCAACGGCCAAACCGATGCGGATTGCAGCTGCGTCTTCGTTACTGCTCGGTGTCTTTAGCCTGGCGCTGCCTCACACGCCACCGCTTGGAAGAGGTAGAGCTGTCCGATTCAGGGACGTGCTCGGAGTAGATGCACTGCAACTTTTCGCCGACCGATCTTTTGCCGTGTTCGCAGCGACCTCTTTTCTCGTCTGCATCCCTTTGCAGTTCTACTACGCCTTTACAAATCCTTTTCTGAATGAAATCGGAATTGCAAATGCCGCGGGCAAAATGACGATGGGGCAGGCCTCGGAAGTTTTCTTCATGCTCTTGATACCGTGGTTTTTCCGTCGGCTGGGCGTGAAGTACATGCTTACCGTGGGCATGGTGGCGTGGATGTCCCGATACCTGCTGTTCGCCGCCGGGAACAGCACCACGCTGGTCTGGATGCTCTACCTCGGGATCGTCTTGCACGGCATCTGCTATGACTTTTTTTTCGTGACGGGCCAGATCTACGTCGATCGCAAGGCCCCGGATTCGATACGAGCCGCAGCGCAGGGGCTAATTACTCTTCTGACCTACGGGCTCGGCATGTTTATTGGTTCATGGCTCTCAGGACGTGTCGTTGACCTTTACCGCACGGCGGGTGTTAGCGGCATACATCACAACTGGCGTTCGATTTGGCATATTCCCGCGGCGGCATCGTGCATAGTCATGTTGGTCTTTCTGGTCCTCTTTCGCGACCGTAGATACGTCGCTCCTAGAGTCTCGGCGGCGACGCGGGCGAGCGCGGACACGGCCTGATAAAGGGAGTTTCAAATTTTGCAGTTCGGTTCATCTGGCACAAGAACTCGGACTGATTCAAGGCAAAGGAGCATCGCCATGAAAGTTGGAATTATTCAAGGGGTACGGAATCATCCGAGCAAACCCTACCCGCTGCAACAGGTATACGCGGATTACATCAGCGATGCAGTTCTCGCGGAAGAGTTGGGATTCGATTTCTCCTGGTACGGTGAGCATCATGGCCGGCCGTGCCAGTGGACCCCGTCGCCACTGCTGGTCGGCGCAGCCGTTGCCGCTAAAACAAAACGCATTCGAATCGGCAGCTCCATTCTCTGTCTGCCTTTTCACGACCCTCTGCGAATTGCCGAAGACGTCGCCGTGCTCGACATCATTTCTGGCGGCCGCTTCGATCTTGGCATCGGAGTGGGTTCGCAATATGAGGAATTCGAGAATTTCGGAATTGCTTCGTCTGAGAAAACCGGCCGCATGTGGGAGAGTATCGAGTTCATCGAGCGCTGCTTCTACGGCGAAGATATCTTCACGCATAAGGGCAAGTACTACGAGTTCCCGAACATCACTTTCACGACCAAGCCGGTGCAGAAGAAAGTTCCGGTGTGGGCGGGCGTGATGGGTCCCAAGAACGTAGAGCGCGCAGCCGAGAGGGGTTACCACTTGCTGGCCGGCGGTTCGGCGCAGTATGACGCAGCCTTGCGCAAATTTGGCCGCAATCCGGATGACTACTTTGTAGCTCCGATGCTGCATCTTTGCATCGCAGAAACCACGGACAAGGCATGGGACGCGGCTCTCGACGGTCTGCACTATTTCATGAATTTTTACCAGCTTCGCAAGAGGCTTGATGGGACGACCCCGCCGCCTTCAAACGAAATCACCAAGGACATGATTCGTGCCGGAAAGACATTCGTGCCCGGAGAGCGAGGGGCGCTCGTGGGAACTCCGAAAGAAGTCTTGACCCGATTCCTTGAGATCCGGGACGGAGTTGAAGGCCGAGTAACACACTTGCCGATGCAAGTTCGCCACCCCGGCATGAAGACCGAAGAAGTCCATCGAACGATGCGGCTGTTTGCGCAGGAAATTTTGCCTCACCTGCGGAAGACGTAGACGTGATGCGCGATGGTCCGATTGACGATTTGAGAACTCATCGCCGCCGGCATGAAGCTAGAGCAAGTGCAGCAAAGGAGAACAGCATGCTTGAAAAAGGCATGATTCAATCGCGTGGCTTCAAGGTTGTGTCGAAGGATGGGAAGATTACCGGCTTCCAGGTCAGAATCCGTACCCCTTACTACCGCGGCATCTGGGCTTCGCTGCTGGAGGGCGCCGATGTCTCCGTGGACGGGGAGGAGTTCTCGCGCGACAAGATCCTCTGGACTCTGGGCAACAAGACTTTCACTCTCTCGGAACTGGAGGCATCTCGCGACGTCCGCTGGCCCTTCGATGAGGCCGCAGTTTTAACCGTCCCGAAAACGGGAGGCCTGGATGTTGGTATGCACGATGTCCGAGTGAAGCTTGTGTTCCGAGCCTCTTACATGCCCCCGGACATGGGGCCCTGGATCACGGTCGCCGAGAGAAAGATCGCGTTGGCGAACTAACAATGTTGGTGGCGCAAAGGAGGTCCTAATCATGGCTAAATTCAAGCTCGGCGTGACTCTTTACAGCTACACCGGCGATTTTGGCACCACCATGACACTGGAAGACTGCATCGCAGATGCGGTTGAGGCGGGTGCGAAGGGCATCGAAATCCTGAGTGAAACGCATGTCGCAGGTTATCCGAATCCCACGGATGCATGGGTGGAGCACTGGCACCACTTGATGGCGAAGTACGGCGTTGAACCGACCTGCTACGACTGCTGGGTTGATTCCCGCTTGTACAAGGGCCGCACTCTGAGCGTGCAGGAGTCGCTGGATTTCTTGCTCAGGGACATGAAGATCGCACATCGTCTAGGGTTTACGATCATGCGGCCGAAGTTAGGGGTGGTCACGGATGACCTCGTACCAGATCCAGTCTGGCGGGAGATGACGGAGAGGGCGCTGCCGTATGCGGAGAAATACAACGTAAGGATCGCTCCGGAGATTCACGCGCCGACGCCCCTCAAGTCAAAAACAGTGGACGACTATCTGGACCTGATCGCCAAGACCGGAACCAAACACTTCGGCTTGCTCATCGATACCAGCATTTTCAAGGATCGGGAGGGCCGCAAGTTGAAGCCGGGGGAATGGGCCGACCCTATTCTGGCCATTGACCCGCGCGATCTCAAACCATATTTGCCGTACATATTCCATATGCACGCCAAGTTCTGGGGAGTCCTTGATGACCTCACGGAAGGCAGCATTCCATATGACAAAGTCATATCCGCACTGATCGAACTGGGATATGACGGCTACTTCTCCAGCGAGTACGAAGGTCCGCGTGAGCCATATGCGGGCGGCGATCAGATCCGCCGGCAGTTCGCGATGATCAATCGCCTGTGTGCGCGCGTTCCGGCCCTGGCTCATTGAGCCCGTAGCGAGTTGCGGAGCCTGCTCGATCGTCTAGGCCCACCAGGCCGCGGTAGGGGGTTCCTGGATCACGACTTCTTTCAGAAACGCGGCGGATTTTCTGAGACCTTCTTCCGGAGAAAGCAAACTGTCCTCGTGTTCGATGGAGAGGACGTAATCGTAGCCATACATCCGCAGAGTGGAGGCGAACTCTTTCCACCATTCCGCACCGTGGCCATACCCGCATGTTCGGAAAATCCAACTCCGGTGTCGCTCGTCGGTGTATGGCTTGGTATCAAGCACACCGACCAGCGGAAGATTGGCAGAGTAGATCTGCGTGTCTTTTGCGTGGACGTGATAGATAGCGTCTCCCAGCAGGCGAATCGCCGCGATCGGGTCAATGCCTTGCCAGAACATATGGCTGGGATCGTAGTTGCACCCGATCGAGGGCCCGGCGATACTCCGTAGCTTCAGCATAGTTTCGGGGTTGTACACCAGAAACCCGGGATGCATTTCAATTGCGACCTTGACGCCGTGGTCGTTTGCAAATTTTGCATTTTCAATCCAATAAGGAACCGCAACTTCCTCCCATTGCCAGCGAAGCACGTCGAGGAAGTCAGGTGGCCATGGGCACGTGACCCAGTTCGGTGCGGTTGCTTTCGAAGAGTCTCCCGGGCACCCGCTGAAGTCGACGACGACTGGAACGTTCAATTTCTCTGCGAGCAGAATCGTTTTCCGGTGCACTTCGCGATCGTGCCGTGCCCTGTCCGCGTTGGGATGAAGAGGGTTGCCGTGGCAACTCAGTGCGCTTATCGAGAATCCTTGGTCGTCGAGGCACTTCTTGAATGCGACCATTTCTTTCTCAATGTCCAGCATCGAGAGCTTGCAATGCGGGTCCCCCGGATAATTGCCGGTCCCCAGTTCAACTGTATGAATGTCGAACTGCGAAAGTTTCTTGAGAACACCCTCAAGCGGCAGTCCGGATAATAGCGCCGTGAATACCCCGACTTTCATCGCAATGCCTCCAGCGTACAGCCAGTGATTGACGGAGTCTGGGCCCGAGCTGTTTTCTCGGCCCGTCTCTCTTGACTCTTACACAGCCAGATCGATTGCCTTGCCGGTTTCAGCCGACCGGTAAATTGCTTCCAGAACTTGCGTGACCACGAATGCCTGCTCTGGCTTAACCACTGGATCCGTATTGTTCTCGATCGCATCCAGCCATGTCTTCGCCTCGGCATCGCCGACCCGGAAAGGATCACCGCCCCAATCGGCCGGACCGGGACCGCTGATCACGAGCGGCTTGATATCTACAAGCTCTCCATTCCGAGCCGTATTAAACACAACTTGCCCAGTGCCGTTGACGGGGGACGTGGGCGCCGCCGCACCTTCTCCGACCAACTCAGCGCCAGCCTTGGTGCCGCACAGAGTCACCTGGCCTTCACGAGTCTGCAGAGTGTTCAGCGCCCAGGATGCCTCCACGAAAATAGTGGCGCCATTTTCCATCTTAACCAAGCCGAAGGCGGAATCCTCTACTTCATACGTCTTCGGATCCCAAGGCCCAAACAGATTTCCTTCGAAGTTGTCCTTCAGCTTCTGAAAAACCGAGCCCATGACCTGCTTGGGTCGATAGTTGTCCATCGCCCAAAGCGTAATGTCCAGGGCGTGCGTACCGATATCGATAAGCGGTCCGCCCCCCTGTTTGGACTTATCCGGAAAAACTCCCCACGTCGGGACGGCCTTGCGGCGAACCGCGTGTGCCTTGGCGAAATAGATGTCGCCCAAATCCCCGGCGCGGCAAGCTTTGTAGAGGGTCTGTGTATCCTTGCGGAAACGATTCTGATAGCCGATCGTGAGTTTTTTCCCGGTGTGTTTAGCCGCATCAAGCATCTTCCTGGCATCGCTCGACGTGGCGGCCATTGGCTTCTCGCACAGAACGTGCTTCCCCGCATCGAGGGCATTTACCGTCAGTTCGCTATGCGAATTGTTGGGGGTCAATACGTAAACGACATCGACCGTTTTATCTTCCAGCAACTTCCGATAGTCGGTATAGGACTTCGCGCCCTTCGCCCCGTGCTTGTCCAACGCTCCAGCGGCTCTTTCTTCAATAAGGTCGCAGAGCGCAACGATTTCGATTCGGTCTTTTGCCTTTGCCAGTGCGGGAAAGTGCTTGAGTGTTGCAATTCCGCCACAGCCTATGATTCCAGCTCTCAGCTTATCCATCAGTCCTCCAAACTAGTTTCCCCAAAAAACTGCACGCGATCCGTGGCTGGTTCAGTTTGCCAACAGTTTCTTGAACATCGCGTGTTGCCGGCGCACCTGCTCGACGCTGTCCACTTCACCCAAGTCCTGGATATGCCGTTGTCCCTCGTACTCGCTGGACAAGTATCCTTGATACCCGCCCTCCACCAGGATCGGAACGATTTCCTCGTATGGAATGCTCGGCTCGGCGCAGCCCGGAGTCATCTCATAAAACTTTGCGTGGATGTGCAGCATGCGCGGAATGTAAGGAAGAAGCCATTTCGGATCGTCGAAACTGTAGTGAAAGGCGTGTTCGCACAGTTGTACTTCTGCTTCCGTTCCACCCATTTTTGCTATTTCCGCTTTGGCCTTTTCTTTGTCCATGCGCGCAGCATACGCCTCGGCGATGTAAGCGACGATCCGTTCCCTGGCGCCATGGCGAACGTGCCAGCCCAGATAAACGGGTGGCAGACGCTTCACGAAGATCCCCATATCCGGAATGATCCCGAAATAGGGAGTCTTCAGCCGGTCGGCAAGTTCCATGAATTCGTCGATCCACGGAGACTTCAACGAGAACGGCGCATGCACCTCGATCCCAATCTTCACGTCATGGCGTTCCGCAATCTCTAGGCTCTTTTCGATGACGGGGCGCGGGGTCATAACCAGCGTGCGAAGAATGTTGAACCCCAACCGGCTCGCGAGCTTGATGTCGCGAGCCATCATGTCCACACATTCCGATTCGGTAAGCAGGCGATTTTTGTAGAGCTTTGTATCCAGGAAGGCATCGTAGGCGGTCGGCTTCGTCTTGTACTTATCCATCCAACCGAACCACTGGTCCACGAACTTTGAACCAGGGGAAGGGAAGTTCGGGAGCATCTGCTCACCGAGAATTTCGACGCCATCGGCCCCCAGTTTCGACACCGCCGCAATGCAATCTTCCAAGGTCATCTTGCGCAGGAAGTACTCCTCCTGGTAGCTGTACAGCGATACACCGGCTTTGATTCTGGACATACTGGACCTCTTACGCTTTACGTCCTCAAGCTGCCAGAGGGAGAACTTTTTTGTCTCCGGTAATGCTGGGCCACGGCAGATACGATATGCGCAGATGCTCGAAGATTTCGACCTCATGTTTGCCCGGAGCAAGGCCTCCCGGCTCGGGAATCGTCAAGGTTGCGACCTCACCGAACTCCCACCGGTCGTTGACCGCGGTCTCCATCTCGCTGAATGTGAAGCTCCGGTCTCTTACCGAGAAACGAACCTTATCCCGTTCATATTTCTTCCCGTCCACGTTGACGTCGAATCCTTCTACCAACGACAGCGCCACTCCCCGGTAGTACGTAATTCGAACTCCGAGCTGAAACCCGGTCGCCTTCCCATCGCGCATAACGTTGCTGAAACCCTCTTCGCAGATCAGATATCGATCAAACATCGGATGGACCCTTCTCTCCGCTTGTGGAAGACGCCCAAAAGACACAAATGCTGCGAACCACGCGGAAAGTATATCGGCCAGAAAAATGGCCGAGAAATGGTTTGGATGGATGATAAGTATTGGTTCGGCCAATACTCTATTTATCTCGATTGAGATGACATCGCTGTTATCGATAGGTCCTATGCAAGCAAATGATTTCTTCGTCGCTTTTCCTGCGGTTATAGTTGGCTAGCGCGAGCAACCCTGTTCGCGACGTGGCCCTGCGGCGGCTTTTGTCACTCGTGTGGAGGAATCGATGCGATATGAATCTTTGATGCCTGACCTTGGGACGCCCATACCGCAGTTTGCGCTGCCGGACCCGAGCGGGCGCATTTTTGAGCTTAAAGACTTCGCCAGCGCGCGCGCCTTACTGGTTGCGTTCGTGTGCAATCACTGTCCTTTTGTACAGCACCTCATTGATGGATTTGTTGCATTCGCATCGGAGTATGCGCCGAAGGGGCTTGCGACCGTTGCGATCAGTTCAAACGACATTGCGACTTACCCGGACGATGCACCCGAAAAGATGGCGGAGTTCGCGGCGGCCCACAACTTTGGTTTTCCTTATCTGTTCGACGAATCGCAGCAGGTAGCGAAGGCTTTCGGAGCGGCCTGCACGCCTGACTTCTTCTTGTATGACTCGAATCGGCGCCTCTACTATCGGGGGCAATTCGACAACAGCCGCCCGCAGACACAATATTTTCCCGGCCCGCCCGTTCCCGTTACCGGCGCCGATATGAGAGCGGCTGTAGAAGCGGCGCTCGCCGGCAAGCCGGCACCGGCCACGCAAATGCCAAGCCGTGGCTGCAGTTTGAAATGGAAGCCGGGCAATGAGCCCTCGTGGGGATAGGTCCTTCTTCCCGTGTGCCAATTGCCGACACGAGCGAGGCGCCATCGTCCATCATCCGTTAGTTATCTTTTCTCGAGATCAGTACCGGTTGTCGGATTGGTGAAAAACTCCATCTGCTTGCACAGATATCTACAACGACAATAGCTGGGATCGAAACAAACGATTTTGGCCTTCTTGAAGGCCATGTTTACATGAACGATGGACTGAGCAGCTGACACCAGAGGGACAATGCCATGTTAACGAATGCTGTGATTAGCGATAACGGTCTTCGCGTCGCCCCGGGCGGATTGGAAGTGGATATTCGATTGCCCTGGTATCGCGCGCTGCCGCTCTCGACAGTGGACATAGGCGAAGTGCGTATCAATGGAGAAGTAATTCAGCCTGCGTCAATGAAACTACGTGTGAACGGTAAAGACTTCCGTCTCGAGCAACTTGAGAACCAAACGCAGGAAGTGTGGTTTGTCTTGGATTCGGCTTACCTTCACATCGACTATCCGAAACCATCGCAGGGAACCGAGTATCTGGTGGAGGTGACGGTATTCCTCCGTCCTCCTTATATTCCTGGATTAATCATGCCGGCTCAGGCCAAGAAACGCCTGCTCGCCAACTAGCTGTTGTTCAACGAGGGAATCATGCATACAGCGTCAAGGAACGGACTTCAGCTTGGCACAACCATCTTCAGTTTTAACAACGAATACCATTCGCGCCGCTACACCTTCGAACAGCTTGTGGCGAAGGTAGGCGAACTCGGCTTGGGGCCCGGGTTGGAGATCGTCGGGTTCTCGCACATTCGTGGGTTCCCCGCCGTGTCCGACGAATTTGCGGAGCGTCTCCACTCCTTGATCGATCGCTACAAGCTGCAACTCTCCTGTCTCGGTATCAATGCGGATGCGTACATTCGCCGCGACCGGCGCATGGGGGATGATGAAAGCTACGCCTACCACGAGGCGCAGATCCGAGCGGCCGCGAGGCTCGGTTTTCCTGTGGCGCGCTACCAGTTCATGGCTGGGCCCGACGTTATTCGCCGTCTCGCGCCACTTGCCGAAAAACTCAATGTGAAACTCGGGCTGGAAATTCACGCCCCTGAGAGGCCTGATTCTCGGGACGTGCTTGCTTATCGAGAGATGTATGCCAAGGTTAACTCGCCCTATTTGGGTTTCATTCCGGATATGGGTGCTTCGGCCCGAGCTGTTCCGCCGTCTTTATTGAACTGGTTGCGGAATGGAGGCATTCAGGAAAAGTTTATCCAGATTGCTGTTGAATCCTGGTCTCTTGACGGATCGCGAGAAGACCGTGCGGCAGAATATCGGAAACGAGAAGAGGCTGCGGGTGCCAGCGAGATGGACATCCGGAAAATGTTCATGATGTTCACCATGATTGGCCGCATGGAACCCCGTGGCTGGCTCGAGATCATGCCGCAAGTCATCCACATCCATGGAAAGTGTTATGACTTTGACGCGAATGACCACGAGGTGGCGATACCGTATGAGGAGTTATTACCGATCTTCCAGAAAGGCGGGTACAAAGGCTTCATCTCCACCGAGTGGGAAGGACAGGCGTTCAACGATGAGGATGGGTTTGCCAAAGTGCAAGCCCACCACCGCCTTAGCAAGAGGATCCTGGGGAGGGCGTGAACAGCCTCAACTGTTCGGTCAAAACGCGCTGACAGTTATTTCGCAGCGGGTGTCTTCTTGCCATTCGGATGCAAGTCTTCCTTTGCCGCCTCCCGCAGAATCTCGCAAAGCCATCTCGTTCCAGCATCGTTATTGTGATAGCGATGCCATTGCATGTTCATTTGGAGCGGCGGCAGCGGAATCGGCATAGGGAAGATTTTCAGTGGCAGGTACTGCGCGTAGAACCGCGCAAAGCGCTCTTGAACCGTAGCAATCAGGTTCGTTCCCGCCAGCAACGTGGCTTGCATGCTGAAAGAGGGAACAACCACTTCGACGCGAAGTTGATGTCCCGCGCGTGCAAGGAATATCTCGTTGAAAGACCTGTTTTGCGCTTTTCCAAACCGCGTGACGAGGTGCCCCAGTGAGAGATATTTTTCCGCCGACAATTGGTTCCCGACCATCTTGTTTCCCGACCAGACCATGCAGGCATAACGATCCTCAAACAGGTGGTCGGATGGATGTAGCGGCGACATCTGTTCTGCTGGACAGACAGCGATGTCGAGGTAGCCTCTTTCCAGGTATTCGACGGTCGGTTCCTCAATAATGGACGTGATTTCGAGATGAACTCCAGGGGCAACTTGTTGAATTTTTCTCCAGGCGTGCTGCATGACTACCGACGCAGAGTAGTCAGACATGTTGATGCGAAAAGTCCGGTTCGAACTCTCTGGTCGAAAGCCCAGGTTCTTCTTGATGATCGATTCACCTTGCAGGAGCATTTCTCGGACGGGTCCCGCTAGTTCGTCCGCCAGAGGAGTCAACTCCATGCGTTGCCCAATCTGAATGAGCAGCGGATCGCCGAAGAATTCCCGCAAGCGGGCGAGCGCCCCGCTGGTTGCCGACTGACTCAAGTAAATCCGCTCCCCCGCCCGAGTGATGTTCTTCTCGGCGATCAGGGCGTCCAATACCACCAGCAAGTTAAGGTCTAAACCCTTCAGGTGCATAAAACAACGCCACCATTCTAGGCAAACCAGCTTCGGAGTCAAGCTCCAGAATCTTGGGCGAGAGAAAAAGTGCGAGCAGGGAACCAGATTTCTCGGCAAATCGAACCGCTTGGGATGAGCGAAGCAACCCGGGCGTGCAATCGCCGTCGCGGATACCTCGCATCACAGCAATCAATTGGAATGCGGCGCCAGGCTCCTCCTATACTACGTTCGACTTTAAGCGTATTGGTTCTCCAGAGAGGGGTACGTATGTTTGAGAAGTACATGATCATGACGCGCGGTTTCAAGAATATTCGTCGTGATGGCGATGTTGAGGGCTTCCAATTCAACCTCCGAACTACCTACTACCGCGGTGTCTACCTCGCCATCATTGCCGGGCTTGAAGTGGCGGTTGATAAGGAGAATTTCCGGCCCGACCAGATTCGCGTCGCGTTCGGCGGCTGCGATTACACGCTGGATGCGATGGCGCGGGAAGAAACCGCTCGCTGGCCTTTTGGCGAACCCGCTACGGTAACGGTATTGAAGAAGGGCGGCCTTCGGCCCGGGCAGCATGAGATCTCGGTCACGCAAGTGATCAAGCCCGCTTACATTCCCGGTCGCGGATTTGTCGCCAACGCGCGCAAGAAGATCACCCTCGTGCAGTAACTCTCATCGCTGACGCAACGATCAACTCAGGAGATTTCTAAATGAAAACCGCTGGCAAACTGAAACGTGGCGTGACGCTCTACAGCTATCAAGAGGAGTACTACACGCGCGCTATGACGCTGGAAGATTGTCTCGCCGAGATGGCCGCGATCGGCGCCGAAGGTGTCGAGCTGCTGCCCGAGCAGATGGTTCCGGACTATCCCAACCCGTCGCAGTCCTGGGTGGACGAATGGTTTCGGCTGCTAAAGAAGTACAGTCTCAAGCCTGCATGCATGGACACGTTCGTGGATACGACCTGGGGCGGCCATCGCGAGATGAGTACAGCCGAAGCGGTTCAAGTGCTCGTTACACACATGAAGCTCGCAGATCGCCTCGGATTCCGTGTGATTCGTCCGACGACAGGTCCCGTGCCTGATGCCGCGGTCGAACTGATCCAGCAGGTGTTGCCTCATGCCGAAAAATACAACGTGAAAGTTGCGGTCGAAATTCATGCTCCCACGCTGTTGCGTTCACAATTTATCGACACCTACCTCGAGCTCATTGCTAAGACCGGAACGAAGCACTTTGGGTTCACTCCTGATATGGGTCTTTTTTGCCGCACGATTCCAGGCATCCTGATAGAACACTTCGTGCGCCGCGGTGCCAACCCTGAGATCCTGGAACAGGTGAATACCGCGGTGCGCGCACGCCGCTCGCAAGACGAGATCAGTGCTGTCATCGCGAAGATGGGAGGCAGGGAGCCGGATCATATCTATGGCTTCATGGCCAACTACTACTACCAGCCTGAGAACAACCCGAAAGACATCGAAATCATCGCGCCCTATGTTTACAACATCCACGGCAAGTTCTACGAGATGAACGAGGACCTGGTCGAGCCCAACATCCCGTACGACCTTATTATCCCGGCATTGATTGAGGCCGGATGCACGGGCTACATCAACAGCGAATATGAAGGGCAGCGGCTCACGCAGGATGCCTACGAGACAGACAGCTGCGAACAGGTACGCCGCCACCAGTTGATGATGGCCCAACTGCTAGGCGAGATTCCAGCTGCCTCGGAACCTGCTCCTGCCTTGGCCTCAACGAGATGACCCTCGCTGCCTGGTTCCTCGGAATTTGATTGGCGGACATGTGAAATCCCGGCAACGTTTGATGCTTCTCATTGCGCGGCTCCTTTGTGTTGTTCTGGCAGGACTTCTTACACGACAAGTCCAGGGGCAGCATCAGCCGGATTCGCTGGAACTCGGATTTAAGACCCCTCCGAATTCAGCGAAGCCCCGCGTCTGGTGGCATTGGATGAACAGCAATGTCACTCAAGAGGGTATCACTGCGGATCTTGAGTGGATGCAGCGCGTCGGTATTGGCGGCTTCACCCTGTTCGACGGCACTTTGGGCACTCCCCAGTTCGTCAATCGCAAGCTGGTTTGGATGACGCCGGAATGGAAGGCCGCTCTTCGGCATACCGCGGCGGAAGCGGACCGCCTCGGACTGGAAATGTCGATGGCTGCCTCCGGGGGCTGGTCAGAGACCGGAGGCCCTTGGGTCAAGCCGCAGCAGGCAATGAAGAAGATCGTGTGGACCGAAACCAGGATCCAAGGCCGGCGTCTCTTCAAAGGTGTGCTCCCCCAGCCAACTGCCGTCAACGGTCTTTTCCAGGACATCCCACGTCAGAAGTCTGAGGGAATTCCGGTAGACGCAACTTTGCCCGGTGCGAGATCTGGGGTGGCCTCTCCCCCGCCGCAGCTTCCTCCTTATTATTGTGATGCCAGAGTCATTGCCTATCGAATTGCCGAGCGAGAAGCACGGTTTCAGGGTGTGCGGCCCAGGGTGACGTCGAGTGCTGCCGGACTCGATCTCTCACCACTGTTGGATCGCGATTTGACCCGGACGATTTCCGTTCCACTTCCACCCGATGGCAAGCCTGCATGGATACAGTTCGAGTTCACAGAGCCTTTGCCTGTCCGGTCCCTCACTCTGGCGGGCAAGGGAGGAGGTCAGTTCGGACCTTCCCCAATTCCAGTGGGCAATTTTGAGGCAAGCCAGGATGGAGTTCATTGGACTACTCTGGTGGTTTTACCAGGACCGGGACACAGCCTTGCCAATTTCCCGGTTATCACTTACGCCTTCCCCGAGTTCGCGGCCCGACTATTTCGCCTCCAGATGACCGCGCCAGATCAAGGTCCTTTGGCTGCAATCTTCCATCTCCCTCCCCCGCGCGCGATCGACCTCGCCGAGGTAGAGATTAGTTCCACTCCCCATGTAAACCGTTGGCAGGAAAAAGCAGCTTTCGGAAACATGTTCGAGTATGAAACGGTTGCGACGCCTCCTGTCTTGGAGACACAGGCGATTCGCCCGCAGGACATTCTGGATTTAACGGCGAAGATGAGTCCAGACGGCACTCTCACGTGGGAAGTCCCTCCCGGAGAGTGGGTAATCCTCCGTATGGGCTACAGCTTGACGGGTCAAACGAACGGTCCCGCGGTTCCGGAGGCAACCGGCTATGAGGTCGACAAGCTAAGCCGCGAGTTTGTGGAATCCTACTGGCAAAACTACCTAGGGCAAGTCGCCGAAGCGGTCGGCCCGTATTTTGGCAGGAGCTTCCGTTATTTCTTGATGGACAGTTGGGAAGCAGGTCTTGAGAACTGGACTCCGAACCTCATTCAAGAATTCCAGCGGCGGCGTGGTTACGATCCAACTCCTTACTTCCCTGTGATCACAGGTCAGATCGTCGATAGCGCCGAGGTGAGTGACCGTTTCTTGTGGGACTTCCGGCGCACGGTAGCGGATCTGCTGGCAGACAATCACTACGGTGCCTCCCGAGAATACCTGGAGAGACAACATCTCGGCCTTTATGCTGAAGCTATGGGTGCAGGCGATCCCACGACCGGCGACGGCTTGCAAAACAAGGGTCGCGTGACTGCTCCCATGGGGGAGTTTTGGGTACCGCCCGCCGGCCAGGTTGATCGCGCCGATCACGAGAGCGACATACGCGAGGCCGCGTCGGCCGCCCACATCTATGGCAAGTCTATTGCGGCCGCCGAGTCTTTCACGACTTCGCCCGAGTTGCCTCTGTGGGGCCAATCCCCGTTCATTCTGAAGCCTGTCGCTGACAAGGCATTCTCGATAGGCATTAATCAGATGTTCATCCACGAGTCCGCGCAGCAGCCATTCACGGATGCCGAACACAAACCCGGCATGACTCTTGGGCCAGTAGGGCAGAACTACACGCGCAACATTACATGGGCAGAGCAGTCGAAGGAATGGAACTCATACCTTGCGCGGTGTTCTTTCTTACTTCAGCAGGGACAGTCCGTTGCCGACCTGGTCTATTACTACGGCGAAGGCGTGCCGGTTACGGTGCCCTTCTGGAAGCAATTACAGCCACCACCACCAGAAGGCTACAGTTACGACTGGTTGAATACTGAGATCTTACTGAAGGCGTCAGTCAGAGACGGGCGAATCTTCTTGCCCGGTGGCATGAGTTACGCGCTCCTGGTTTTGCCCGACGATGTCGACCGCCTTACACTGCCCGTTCTTCATAAGCTTCGCGATCTCGTAGCCGACGGTGCATTCGTTGTTGCCCCGCGTCCGAATGGCAGCCCGAGCCTCACTGGCTATCCGGCGTCGGACGCCGAGCTGCGTGTTGTAGCGAACGATCTCTGGGGACCGATCGACGGCAAGAGCGTTAACGAACACGCGTATGGCAATGGCAAAGTCTACTGGGGTAAGCCCTTGTCCGAAGTACTGGTAGAACTAAAACGACAGGCAGACTTCGAACACAATCGCCCTTACGTCGACAGCAAACTGGTTTGGCATCACCGTCATACTAGCGACGCAGAAATATACTTCGTCGCCAATCAGCGCGAGCGCACGGAAGATGTCCTGACCTCCTTTCGCGTGGACGGTAAGGAAGCTGAGCTTTGGCATCCGGATACTGGCGTTATTGAGCCTGCGGAGTATCGCATCGCCGCCGGAAGGATCGATGTACCGATTCACCTCGATCCTTATGGGTCGGTATTTGTTGTGTTCCGCACGCCTGCTTCCGCTGTCGCACGGGCCTTGCCGCACGTCGCACTGCGCATCTTGAGCAGCCTTGAAGGCCCCTGGCAATTGGACTTCCCGCCCCAAGCTGGCGCGCCAAGAGAAGTTGTTCTGGACAAACTCATGTCATGGACGGCCTCCGCAGAAGAGGGCGTGCGTTATTTCTCAGGCACGGCCACATATACAAAGGAGATCAATGCCCCAAAAGGCTGGTTCTATCCGGCAGCCAGGATCTTGCTCGATCTGGGCAACGTCAAGGAGATCGCGGAAATCTCGATCAACGGTCAGCCTTTCGGGGTTCTTTGGAAGCCGCCGTATCGCGCCGATGTGACGGATGCACTGAAGCCGGGTCCCAATCAGGTAGAGATCAAGGTCACCAATCTGTGGCCGAACCGGATTATCGGGGATCTGCAGGCAAATGCAAAGAAAACGTATACGTTTACAGATGTCCGCGCTTACCGGGCAGACTCACCGTTACTAGAATCTGGCCTGCTGGGACCAGTCTCGGTTCTGGCGGAGCACTTGGAGCCGTCGCGCAAACACTAATCACCAAACGCGTCGATTATCGTCGGGAAAAGTTTTCTTGCGCACTCCGAACAATGTGTCTAGATGAACTGCTAGGCCAGGGAGCGCCGTGCCGTCAGGTCCGCGATGATCGAGGGGTATTCCCGGTCTAACTTGTAGACCCAGAGAATGACGCCACTGACAATCAGCAGCGCAAGGGGAAGGTGGAGGAACATAACTTTGATTGCCAGCAGAGCCGATGCCGGCTGCGTGTTTGCCCCAGCCACGTAGCCGCCTACTCCCAAGATCCACCCTACCAATACGCTCCCCAATCCGACAGAGATCTTGCAGGCAAGCGCAATGGCTCCGTACGTCAGTCCCTCCGTGCGCACTCCGGATTTCCATTCCCCGTATTCGATCGTGTCCGCAACCATGGCGAACATGGTTCCAACCAGCGGAGCCGAGCCGAGGTTCCTGACGACCGTGCCGATTACGACTACTGTGAAATTCTCCGGTGCCAGGAAGAGGAGAATCTGTCCTATGATTGCAATTCCAGTCCCCAACAGAGCGCTGTTCCGTTTGCCGAAGCGCTTGAGCACAGGCGCCACGCCGACCATGCCGGCAATCAGGGCGATCTGCCCGATCGTCATCAGTGGTCCGAGACGCCCCACATCGTGCAGGAAATACCGGCAGTAATAGATGTTGTCCCCATAAAGCCCAATCATTGCGAACAGGGTGACCGCAAGAATCGCCATCAGGACCCAGTATTTGTTTCGGGATACTGTACGCAGCGCCGTAGCAACGGGAACCGTTGCTTTTTCCTGGGAAACGGGCACGACTCGCTCTTTTGTTCCAAAGAAGCACACCAGCAGCAACACGGTGGCGAGCGCGCCGAAGATCATGAATGCCCGTTGCCAGCCCTGCGCGCCACCTCCAAAGTACTTTACGAGTGGCTGGGTAATGGCAAACGAAAGCAGGACGCCAACCATCGCCAGGGTCATTCGGAACAGGCTGAGTAAAGTTCTCTGGTGTTGGTCAGACGTAATCAGGGGAATCATCGCCCCGTACGGAATATCGATCGCCGTATAGATTAGAGTCAGAGCGAGATTGTAGGTGATGAACGCGTAGACGATCTTGCCGGTTGGTCCGAATCCGGGCGCGGTAAAGAGCAGCGCTGCGCTAATTCCAAAAGGCACCGCACACCACAACAGCCACGGCCGTCCCTTCCCGTAGCGAGTGCGAGTGTGATCCACAACCAGGCCAACTACCGGGTTCAGCAAATCGAACACGCGGGAGACCAGCATCAACGAGCCAACGGTCGCCGCCGCGATTCCGACAATATCGGTGTAGAAATACACCATGAATGCGACGGCCGGGTTGAATACCATTTGCTCGGCGAAGTTGCCTACGCCATAGGCCAGTTTTTCACCGAGGCCAAGGGTGCCAGTTTCCACGGAATTCTGAACGGATGTTACCGCTTCGGTCGCCATCCTGCCCTCGTCAGTTCGCTGCTATTGCGCTTTCAATGCGCGGAAATCGCTGGTCTCGGCCCAGTGCTCACGGGTACCAGTCGACACGCGGCCAGTATACGCACCACAAAAATCGCCGGGAAATGGTTTGGGTGGATGGCCAGTATTGATTGAGCCGATGCTGTTGGGGCCCGACCAGCGAGATCGTTGCCGCAGATAGGTCGTATTCCGGCAAACGATTTCTATCGATTTCTTCGCGGCAGTATATTTGCTCTTCGCATTCTTATCCTCGCTATGTTTGCACTCTCCGTGACGGGCGCGAAGGCCACGCTTGGGATTTCGGCTCGGTCCCGGACTGGTGGACAAAGGAAAGGACATCGTGATCACAAGACGCGATTTCGTTGCCGGATCGGGACTGATCGTCGCTACAACGCTGGCTAGAAATGCCTGGGGAACAAACCCCGATCCGGCCTCCTTTGTCATACCCGTTGATCTCGGTAAAGTCACCGGCCCATTGCCTCACGTCTGGGAAGAGATTGCCGGTTCGGACCGCGTCGTTGTCGGATTGCGTGAGCAGTGGCGTCAGGATCTCATTCACGTTCACCGCGATACCGGAATCCGGTCGATTCGCTGCCACGGACTGTTCGACGACGAGATGGGTATTGCCGCGGGTCCGGCACATCGGTTCAATTTCCTGTATGTCGATCAGATTTACGACTTCATGCTCGATCAGGGGGTGAAGCCTTTTGTCGAACTCAGCTTCATGCCGGAAGCCTTCGCCACCTCCAACAATCGGATATTCGCCTACAAGGGGAACGCCTCGCCTCCGCGCAATTGGCAGGATTGGCATGACATGGTGCGCGCGTTTGCCGATCACTGCGTCAAGCGCTACGGCGCTGCCGAGGTGCGTCAGTGGAGGTTCGAAGTGTGGAACGAGCCCAACATTGATTTCTGGGCCGGCACCCAGGAGGAATATTTCGAGCTCTACCGTCAGAGCGTCATGGCTCTTAAATCGGTCGACGGACGTTTGCAGGTCGGTGGGCCCGCAACAGCTCAATTAGGGTGGATACCGGATCTAATCCGCTACTGTTCCGCTAAGAATCTGTCCCTCGATTTCGTCAGTACCCATATCTACCCGGACGATCCGCAGGGAAAAATCTTTGGCCGGGCCAAAGTGTATCCCTTCGAGCAAGTTATTCCGCGGGGTATCGAGCTTGCCCGCCACCAGATCGAAACTTCCGCCATGCCACATCTCCCGCTGCTCATCACGGAATGGAGCTCGCAGAATCCGGCATTCATCTTCGACACGATCAAGAACTGCATCGGTCAGGCAGAGGCTCTAGCGTATTGGACCTTCAGCAACGTGTTTGAAGAAGGTGGCGTGCCAAGCGGCGTATTCAATGATGTTTTTGGCCTACTGGATCAATGGGGAATCGCCCGGCCATCGCTGCACGCTTTCAGTTTTCTCCATAGATTGGGCGAAGAGCGCCTGCAGGCGGGCGCGGGTCCGGTCCTCGCAACCCGGAGATCCGACGGGTCGCTCGCCATCCTCGTCTGGAACCTGCTGCCGGCGGCAAACTCCAGTTCGGTCGCAAACGGCAATCCCATGGCTGCGAGCGGCGGCGGAAATTCGGCCAAAGGTGCGGAATTGGTCGCGACTCTGCAACTCAAAGGTCTCTCGGGCCGGAAGCAAACGCGTATCGCCCGCATCGGCGGTGAAATCGGTTCCGCGCTTCCAGCGTGGAAAGCTATGGGCAGCCCGCAGTATCCGAGTCGCGATCAACTTATCCAGCTGCGCAAGTCCGCCGAGTTGCCGCCACCGGAGACGCGCACGCTGCAGGGAACTGAACCGGAGGGAATTTCTATCCACCTGCCGCCCAATGGCGTTGCCATACTCGAATTCGATCGCTGAATTCGGAGGAGACTCACGAGATGACAAAAGTGCAAACGTGGAAATATGCAGCGCTGGTGTTTTTCTTTGCGACGGTGACGATCTCGACGAGCGCGCAAAAGACGAATCTCAGCGGAGCTTGGAAACTCAATCTCGAGAAGAGCTCTTTCGGAGGGGAACATCCATGGCCGAATTATGAGTTGACTAGGACTATCGACCAGAAAGCCACGGAGATCAGACAAACCGATAATTTCGTTCACGCCAACATCGTCAACATCCCCCTCCCGGACTCGAGATTCACGACGGAATATATCCTCGACGGCAAAGAACGGAAAATGACCGGCCCCATCCCGTTTCCGGGCGTGCCAGCGACTGAGATATGGGTGTCTGCTGAGTGGCAAGGCGGCACACTGCTGATCAGTGAAGCGAGCGGAGCCCATGGGGCCGTGACGGCGACACATCGGTACTTTCTCTCGGAGGACGGTCAGCAACTGATCGAGCTCATTGAGAAGCATTCAACTTTTGGTGACAAGGAACAGCGATTGGTCTTCGATAAACTGCCGTGACTCGCTCCGAGCCCGGCTCGGTCTGATTGCATGCCAGATGCCTCCCTGAGAAAGGACCACACGCGATGTCACGACGGATGATCGGCGTAGTACTCCTCTGCTGCAGCACGGCGTTTTTCTCGACTGGTCTTCGAGTCCAGGAACGAAAAGAAATTGCGGATCAAAAGACGGCCGCCGAGCCCGGGCCTGACGGCTTGAACAAACGCATCCTCGTGCTCACCGACATTGAGAATGAGCCCGACGACACGATGTCGATGGTCAGGCTCATGCTGTATTCCAACCAGATCGATATCGAAGGGTTGGTTGCCACAACTTCGATGTTCATGACGGATAGAGTCGCCCAGGAGAGCATTCACAAAGTCGTTCAAGCTTACAGCGAGGCGCGCCCGAATCTGCTGCTCCACGAAAAAGGGTTTCCCACGTTCGAAGAACTTGACGCGAAGGTTAAACACGGCCTGCCGGTCTACGGAATGAAAGGTGTAGGCGAAGGCCACGATTCCGAGGGCTCCGAGTGGATCATCAAAGTCCTCGAAAAGCCCGACGAACGCCCGCTTTGGGTCACCGTCTGGGGTGGCCCGAACACTCTGGCGCAAGCGCTTTGGAAGATCCAGCGCACGAAGACACCTGAGGAAGCAGAAAAGCTTTACCGCAAGCTAAGGGTCTACACGATTTCCGACCAGGATGATAGTGGCTCGTGGATCCGCAAAACCTTCCCACATGTGTTCTACGTCTGTAGCCCCGGCGTCGACTTCGGCGCCGCAACCTGGATAGGTGTCAATTTCCCGTTTCCGGGCTCCAACGCAGACGTCATCAGTCCGCAGTGGCTCGCCCGCAACATTCAACAAGGACACGGACCTCTTGGCGCCGCCTACCCTGATATTGCCTATGGCATGGAGGGAGACACGCCATCGTACCTCTCGTTGATTCCGAACGGCTTGAACGATCCGGAACACCCGAACTACGGCGGCTGGGGCGGAAGGTACGAACTCTACACCATGATGACTCTGCCCGGGATGTTACCTGCCAAATACCGGGGCCCCGAATATCTCGGGAATAATCCACTGCCTCCGATTCCCCCGTCGGAAAAGGAGACCCGCCCGATCTGGACAAACGCGGAAGACACGATCGTCTCTCCTCTCGACAACAAGGCATACAAATCAATTCACGCGACTATCTGGCGCTGGCGGGAAGATTTTCAGAACGACTTCGCCGGGCGTATGTGCTGGGCGACCAAGAATTACAAGGAGTGCAATCATCCTCCGGTTGTGCTTCTGAAGACGCCGGAAAAGCTCACCGTGCATTCGGGCGATCGCTTCTACCTCGATGCCTCTGCAAGCACTGATCCCGACGGTGACAGCCTGAGCTTCCTGTGGTTCCAATATCCGGAAGCAGGCACCTACGCGGGCACGATCAACTTCAAGCCGTTCTCTACCAACCTCAGGAATCTCCCCGTGATGGCGCCAATCGTGGACAAGCCCGAGACCCTGCACTTTATCGTCAAGGTTACCGACAAGGGAACTCCACCGCTGACTCGCTACCGGCGTGTGATTGTGGAAGTGCTGCCGAAGCAGTAATTTCGGCCCTAGTTCTTCTTCAAATACTCGAGGAGGAACTTTAACCTCGCTGGATCCGCTTCGGGCATCGCGCCCGTATGCTCGCCTAGCTCCATCGTCGTGTGGCTCTCAGCGTTGTACGTCGGCCAGTTCGGTAGTCTGGAACCATTTGGATCGCCGCTCTTGGCGAAGTTCACCCAGTACGACGAAATGAAGTCTGCAAGTCTGAAGTCAACCGATTCCCAAGGCCGATCAAGGAGCTTGTTAGTCTCAAATATGTATGGGACCTCCGCCGTGTGGAAGGCGCCAAACTCGGGATGGGCGGGCCAGGGAATCGCTCGGTCAAAAAAGTAGGTATAGATCACCGAACTTCGTTTCTGCTGTGTACTAGACCAGAAATCGAGCCCGACACGCGCCTGATCTTCACGGCTTGCCTTCTTTGCGGCGGGTACGTCGCTGTCGCGCTTTGCCGGGTACAGCTTCAAGAACTCATCAGCCATTCCGCCGTAGTTGGTCTGCGCGTACTTTTCGAAATTGGCCACTGTCGGCGGCGGTTGTGGCGCGAATCCATCAGCCATGTTGACGTCTCCAGCAACCAAGCCCGCCATTAGAGGAACTTCTTCCGCAGGCTGGTTGGCGGTAAGAACCCACCCATCAATCACCGGACCGCCCCGGTACATGCGGATCTTCGCGCCCGGCGTCGGAAAGGCATCGCCTTTGACAAACTCCCCGGCAGGAACGGCACGCAGCTCGGTGATCGAATGTACGCCCATTGATTCGGCGAACTTCACCCCGTCCTGCTCTCTCTCCTCCAGGCTCATGCTGCCCAGTATGTTGTTAGAGCCTTTGATGAAGAGCCGGGGATCGCTCTCTGCGATGCCGCGGGCAAACAATCCTTTCCCGAGTGGCGACTGCATCAGGTCAATTACGGCAATGGCCCCCGCCGATTGACCAAAGATGGTGACTCGCGCCGCATCTCCGCCGAAGGCGGCAATGTTCTGCTTCACCCATTGGAGGGCGGCGATCATGTCCAGCAGGCCGTAGTTGCCGGAAGAATGATGCTCCGATTCCTTCGTGAGCTCCGGGTGCACCAGAAAACCAAACGCGCCGAGGCGATAGTTCATGTTGACAACCACCGCGCCCTTCTTCGCCAACGTCGCCCCGTTATAAACGGCGATCGAGCCCGACCCGCCGCCGAACCCACCTCCGTGAATAAATACCAGGACCGGCTGCTTTTCCTTTGGCTTGGCCGCTGTCCAGATATTGAGGAACAGGCAGTCTTCACTGACGGGGTCCTGGTTCATGAACTCTTCAGTCCACGGCAGGAACGAGCGAATAGGCGGCTGCACACAGCTGGCACCGAAATGATCCGCCTTACGCATTCCCTCCCACGGCACGGCCGGCTGAGGCGGCCGCCAGCGGAGCTCTCCGACCGGGGCCTTTGCATATGGAATGCCGAGGTAAGCAGTGACCCCATCCTTGTCGACGACGCCAACAATTTTCCCACCTGTGGTTTGCAAAGGAGTTGTCCGTGCCATCGCGGCAACTGCGAGAAGAAAAGCCAGCAGGCACATAAGAACGACTTTCAAACAACGCATCATGATCCTCCCAGGAAAATCCAAAGCACGAGGGGGAGCGAACTAACTAGTCGTACGGCTTCGCATTGTGGATGTCCCAATCCTCGGTAAATGGATTCGGCCAGGTTCCCCCACCGGCCTTGAATACGAACTTGTGCGGATCGTATGTCCCCTCAAGCATTGCGACGAGATATTCGGCCGCACTGCGCACATGGCGATGGTCCTCGAGCGCGGACCTCTTGATGGCCGGGAGCACAGGTTTGGCCCGGCCCCCCACATAGGTAAGCGCGTTGATCGCCTGCAAACGGAATACGCCCAGAGATTCCTGCTCCAAAATCGAGCCCAAGGCCGCCAACGCCTCCCGATCGTTATCCAGATTGATGAGTGCTTCCGCAAGGGCAATGCGCACCGGCTCAGACTGGTCATAGTGAAATGCGGAACGGACCTCGTTCAGCGCAGGTATCGCGCGCGGCCCGAGGATCAGCAGGCCTTGGGCTCCCCAGTAGCGAATAACCTCATTCTCATCCTTGAGGGCGTCAAGGAATGCAGGGAGGCTTTCGGACTTTCCCTGTCCCGCCTTTGTCGCCAAGTTCATCACTCTGGGAAGTGGATACGCTCCGGGGCGGCGGCTTGCAACGAAATCCTTGAGCTTCGAACCTTCAGGTATGAACCCGACATCATTGACCGCTAACTGGTGCTCGTCCAGAGCATGGCGAAGGTCTTCCAGATTGGCCTGATGTTCCGGTTCATTCACAAGATTAGTAAGCTGATAAGGGTCTGCGTGCAGGTCGTACAGTTCCTCATAGGGCTTTGTATGCCAGAAACGGTCCTGCCCTGGATTCAAAGTTCCCGCAATGTGCGCTGCCTCCCAATCCTGGTAGCTGCCGCATTGCCACGAGAACTGCACATGCTGCCCATAAACGCGGTGCGGAGAATAGTTGCGCACATAGCGATACCGCGTATCGGACACGGTTCGCACTAGGTCATATCGCTCATCCATTCGATTGCGCCCGCCAAATGCATACTTCTGCACCGGAGCGGAATATCTCCCTAGCAGCGCGCGCCCGTGCATGTACTCCGGCGGACGCTGCCCAATGATGGAAAGCAGCGTCGGCACCAGGTCCATGAGAGTGACGGGAGTTTCAACTATGCTGCCCGGAGTAGATTGTGCCAAATGGGCCCACTTTGGCGGGACGTAAACCACCATCGAAACTCGCATGCCCTCGTCGAAGCAATATCGCTTGCCACGTGGAAGGATTCCGCCATTGTCTGAGTAGTAGAAGACGATGGTATCGTCGGCGACGCTATCCGCCTCCAGTTCTGCAAGTTTGGCCGCGAAATTCGCATCCATTTTTTCCATCGCGTTGTAGTAGGTCACGATGTCCTGCCGTACGCCGGGCGTGTCGGGCAAGAACGGAGGTACGGTCACATCCGCTGGCTTGACTCTTCCCGAGAGGGGACTGAAGAGGCAGCTTTCGTGGGTCGAGAAATCATTGAACACCGCCATGAAGGGTTTTCCCTTCGGGCGGTTTCGCCAATGTGCCTTGGTGCTCGATTCGTCCCAGATGGACAGCCATTCGAATTGCGAGCAATAGTTCTTCTTTGGATTGTTGGTGCAGTAATACCCCGCATTGCGCAGGGAAACAGGGTACGGCACAACATACGACGGCACCATCGTGTCAGTGGGCCCCATGTTCTCCGACGCGCCCGCAGTATAAGGATACAGACCCGTCAGAATGCTGAAGCGCGAAGGACCACAGACCGGGGCCGTGCAATAGACGTTCTTGTAAAGGACTCCGCGAGCTGAGAGGCGGTCGATTGTCGGCGTATGCGCCAGCTTGTCTCCATAGGCGCCGATGAGTGGATTATTGTCCTCGCTGACATACCAGAGAATGTTGGGCAGCGGTTCCGACTTTGCCATCAGCACAGAACGGAGAGGGGGCAACGCTGCGGCAGCAAGGGCTGCGGCACCGCTTAAAAAGCTCCTGCGCGAAAATGAGTTCGCCATCTTTGGCCTTCTAGGTAACCGACATCAAGTTCTCGGTCGCGCCGCAGCAGCGTTTGTACTTCCTGCCGCTTCCGCATGCACAAGTCTCGTTCCGCCCTTGGCGGACTTCGCTCAGTGCTCCTCGTTCTTCGTGTCTTATCCATGCCATTACGTTTGCGGGGGCTCGGCGTTGCTGCAGTTCGTGTGCCATAAACTTCATGTACAGGTCGATGTGTCTGAAGAAAAGCTTGTAGCCCTGGCAGAGATAATTGAGCCCCTCCTCGCCGTCAGGGGTGCGGAGAAAGCGATGCTTCGGACACTCACCATTGCAAGCAAAACGTACGTCGCATGAGTGGCAATATCGCGGTAAGGCATCGCGCTTCTCCTGGCCAAAGCGCTGCTGCCGACCGGAGTCCACTAACTCCCGCAGTCTTCTTCGCGTTATATTGCCAAGCTTGTTCTCTGGATAGACATAGTGATCGCAGGAGTACACGTCGCCGTTGTGTTCGACTGCAAGGGCCGTGCCGCAGGTTTCCCCAAAGACGCACAAGCTCTGCGGTATGCCGAGCCAGCTTTCCAGCGCCACGTCGAAGGTCTGCACGAACTGCTTGCCGACGTCATTGCGAACCCACTCGTCGAAGATGGCGCTGAGGAAGCGGCCATATTGAATCGGTTCGACCGACCACGGCGAAACTCTGGCCCCAGACTTAACCGAGGGTGATATCAAAACAAGGCCATAAGGCGACGGCGCCTCGGCAACTCTCTCCACAATCGGGATGAACTGCATGAACCCACTGCCTACTTCCTTGAGAAACCGGTACACCTCCAAGGGATGGTAGGAGTTATGGCGCTGCACTACTGTTAACGTGTTGAAGTCGACGCTGTGTCTTTTCAGGCACTCCAAACCCTGCATGACCTTGTCGAACGTGGGCTGGCCGACCTTGTTAACGCGGTAGTGATCATGCATTCCTCTCGGGCCATCGATCGATAGTCCGACTAGAAACGAGCCTTCTTTCAGGAACTCGCCCCAGGCGTCGTCCAGCAATACACCGTTCGTCTGCAATGCATTCTCGACGTGCTTGCCATTGGCGTATTTATGCTGGAGAGTTAGAGCTTTCCTGAAGAAATCCACTCCTAAAAGCGTGGGCTCACCGCCCTGCCATGAGAACGTTACAATAGGGACATCCTGGCTTTCGATATATTGGCGGATGTAGTTCTCGAGAACCTCGTCCGACATCCTCCAATCCGACCCATTCGGATATAGGCTCTCTTTCTCGAGATAGAAGCAGTACTTGCAGTCCAGGTTGCAGATCGGTCCGTTGGGCTTCGCCATCACATGGAAAGCCTGGCGTGCTCCCTGAAGAGGCCTACTCATAGGCGTATTCCCGCATACTCATGGAACTCTCGCGTGGACCCGATCTGAGCTCTGTATGACAGGTGAAAGAAAACCGGCGAGCAGCGTTTTCTGCGCTCGCCGGTTGCTTGCGGAATGGTCAGAACTTGAACTTCAAGGCGAACTGCCAGACTCGGGGGAAGGTTCCGAAGTTCACGTATTGAATCTGACCAAACGAAATAGAGCTCATGTCGTGGACCGGTTGAGCAAAGTTCGGAGTATTCGAGATGTTGTAGCACTCCGCGCGGAATTGCATCTTGACCGCCTCGGTTAACTTAAAGCTCTTGTAGAGCGAGAGGTCGACTTGCCGCTGATGGGGCCCCTCGATCTGATTTGATCGCTCATTTCCAAACGTGAATGTATCGGCATCCCAAACCGGTGGGGTGAAGGCATTCACATTGAAATATTGATGGATCGATTTGTTCGCCGCGTAATAGCTCTCACCGGGAACCACATTGACTTTTAGGCCGACCGGGAAATCGCCAAATGCGCCACCCGGCTTATTGCTCGTATTAACAAGGATGTGCTGCCCGGTTTGCCAGAACCCGCTACCGCTGACCGACCAGCCTTTGATTGCCGCCGCCTTTGCGCCGTTGTAGGAATTACCAAATGGCAGGTCGTACGTCACAGTAACGGCAATGCGATGGCGAATATCCAGATCGGAATTGCCGTAGTCGTACCGCGGATTGCCTCGCCATAATCCCGGCAGCGTGCCTTCGCTCTCGTAACCAGACCAATTGGCTAAGCCGTGCGCCCATGTGTAATTGGCATTCGCGGTAAGCCCCCTGGAGAATTTGTGGTCAAAACTGAGCTGCATGGCATTGTAGTTGGAGGTGTATTCGTTGAAGTCAGATCCTATCTTGCCGATACCGGGCAACGGGCAAGTTGTCGTGTCCGGGCAATTTTGCGCATAGTAATGCGTGGCATTTCCACTGCCGTCCAACTGCAGGACTCCGTTGGAATCGGCAATCGGGAAGTTCATGTCAGGCTCGCCGGAAGCTACTTGCCGGCGGCCCAACGATCCGACGTACCCCAGAGTGATCGAGTTATTGCCGATCTGCTTCTGCATCGTCAGGTTGTACTGGTACAGATAAGCGGCACGCCAATTGGTTTGTTTGGCGATGAGCCCAAGGCCACCCGCATCGGGCGAGTAGATGATGTTGGGATCGACAGTGGCGGGGGAGGAGGGCGGGCCGTTGTCGATGAAGCCGGCAGCTGGGAAGCCCAATGTAACCGAGTTATTGTAAGGGGGATTGTAGAGAGTGATCGCGCCGGAAGTGTCTCCGGGGTAATAGCTCATGCCAAAACCGCCGCGCAACACAAGTCCATGGCCCAGTTGGGCAGCAAAGCCAAGGCGTGGCGCAAAATCCTTATAGTCGGTCGCGATCCCGCCAGTACCGCCAATGTTGAGCTTTAGTGTATTCAGGTCGAAATTGGAGATCTTGCCATCGGAATCGGTAAAGGGCGTGAACACGTCATAGCGAACACCCAAGTTCAGCGTTAGCCACGGTCGGATCCGCCAATCGTCCTGTACGTAAACACTCGGCTCCCAGCTCCTGTAGTGGAACGGCGACCACTGATTCTGCCGGTTCACGAAGGGAAAGATCATGCCGGGAGGCGGGAAGCCAAAATTTGCCCCAGCCATTTGCATCGGACTCATAAACCAGAGCCAGCCTTCGGGCGCGAACTCTTGCAGATAGTTCAGTTGACGCCGTAGGAGCGCTGCGCCGATCTTGATGTTGTGCGCACCGTGAGTGTAGATCACGTCGCCATTAATCTGGTAAGTGTTGTTGACGTTATGAATTGGATAGGCGATCTGGTCGCCAAGATCCGCGTAGCCGTTCAGGAAATGGAAACCCGGCATACCGGTAGCATTCGGGTCGCCCGCAACATTCGCGTTGGGAATCCCTAACGCATTGCCCGCGTTTGTACCCTTGCCGATCGGTTCCGAGTCGATATTAATGCGAGTGAAGCCCATTCTTAGATCCATTAAGAAGTGGGAGCTGAAGATGTGGGTATAGTTGATCTGCGCGCCTTGGGCCGTAGTTTTGTTTGTGCCGGGGAAGTTGCCGTTCGCAATGAAGCCCGCGCCGGCGGGTTGTACTTTTGTTCCGCCCACATCCACTGCCGGGAAGAACGGCGGATAGTACGATGTAACCGGATTGTAGGAATAACGAGCGAAGATGGTGTCGCTGCCCGTAATGTGATGGTCAACGCGCGCGTCCAGCGTGGTGCTGTTCTGGGTCCGCGCCGGGTTAGCTACGAACAGGCAAGAGATAGTCGCATTGTCGCATCCAGCCGCGAAGTCATTGCCCGGAACGTTCGGCGCAGGGTATAGGCTGAAGACCAGTGCACCAACCGGATCCGGGGTTTCTAGTCCGGCTACCAGGGCATCATCCGCCTGCGACGGGACTACCTGTTGAGGAGAAGTAATGCCTTGGACCAGGCGGTACTGCTCCACATCAAAGTAGAAGAATGTCTTGTCCTTGATGACCGGGCCGCTGATGCTCCCGCCAAATTGATTCTGCCGCCACTCCGACTTTTTGCTCGACTTGAAGTAATCCCATGCGTTCAGCGCATCGTTGCGGAAATACTCATACAGGCTGCCGTGGAACGCGTTGCTTCCTGACTTGGTGATTACCGTCACAACCGCGCCGGCTGACCGTCCCACCTCGGCGGGAAAGTTGTTGGTTTCCACGTGGACTTCCTGGATCGACTCGATCGATGGCTTGACGCCGCCCAGTCCGTAGAAACGCTCGTTATTATCGATGCCGTCGAGCAAGTTGCTGTTGTAATACTCGCGTTGGCCGTTGGCGGAAACCTCAGAGGTTTGCCGCCGGTCGTCAGGCCGCGCGCCCGCAACGATACTGCCCGCTAGGCCGGAGTTAACGCCGGGTTGTTGCGTCACGAGGGTTGTGAGGTTGCGCCCGTTTAGTGGCAGGTCCTCAACGATTTGTTCCGCGACCAGGCTTCCCACCGACGAGCTGTCGGTTTGCAGCAGAGGCGCCGCAGTCGTGACCTCCACGCTTTCAGTTGTATTGCCTAGTTGAAGAGTGATATCGAGGCGTGAGCGATCACCAGCCGACAGTGAGAGGTCGCCAACCTTGTATGACTTGAACCCCTGCGCTTCGACGGCCAGGGAGTAGTGGCCAGGTGGCAGGAGGTTGATGACATATTCTCCATTCGAACCAGTCTCAACGTTCCTTGATGCATTGGTCGCCTGATTCACAATCGAGACCTTGGCGTTCGCGATGACGGCCCCGGTCTGGTCGCTCACTGTACCGAGGACGTCACCGGTGATGACTTGAGCAATGGCTGCTGCACCAAGGATGAATATGAGAACGGTGCTGATCGCCACTAAACGGTATATCGGAACTCGCATATGATTCCTCCTGGGAATCGCTCTCTTATGTCCTGGCCGCCCTCATTCTCTGTGCTCGAATTTGGTTGCGTCGGTGACTCATCTCACAATCGAGCTTGAGCTCTGGTACTTCAACGAACAGCAGGGCGCTTCCCGTGCAAAATGTAGTTCAAGCCGTCTTTTATTGTGAAATTGTTTGTGCGCATACCAGCTAATCGTCCCGGCGATACCGGGCCAATCGCGTTCGCGTGGGGTCGGAATATCCAGTTTTTGGAAGCTGGATAACTACCGGATGAGGAAGCTCAATTGAGGGAATGAGTCTCCGAATGGGACCGCGCTACAGCGCTCGATAACGGAAATTCCGGAAGCGAACTACACCCCCGCCAGCAGAAAACAGTCCCGGTCGCAGGCTCAACAAGTCACCCGCTGTATTGGTGTTGTAACCCGACGTTTCGGAACGGAGCCCATGTTGCCTCCAGGTCGATCCGTCCGTGCTGTAAAAAAAGGTTACGATGTGCCGATCGTTAACGATCCTCAGGTGCAAGTCGTTCGTCTTGGGCGCAGGCTCTTTCCAGAAGAAGCTCTTTTTCCCGAATTGGTAAGTCAACATCTCAGAGCGGTTATGCCCCATCCCGAGGTACAGATTGCGATTATAGAAAAGCAGCAAACCACCCTCGGCCCCGGCAGCTACCTCCATTTCGACGCTTATTTCGTAAGCATGGTCTCCGACCAAGCAGGTGAGTGGAGAGCAGTCACTTGGTGAACCGCCCTTTCCCGCGATCACCAGCGCCCCATTCTCGTAGCTAAGTCGCCGCTTTTCCTCTTTAGCTGGAGCATAGAACGTCCACTGCCGGCCGATGCGATTCTCGGCAAAGTCATCGGACAGGGCAAAGGCGTGCGGGCCGCTTTGTCCGCCCTTCGGTGTGGCAATCGGTTTTGACAAATCGCCGCCAAGTGCGTAAGGCCAACCGTCAACCCGCCACTCTATTGGCTCGAGCAAGGTCTGGCGGCCAAGCGTACGATAACCATTTTCGAAACCATGGTAAACCGTCCACCAGTCTCCACTCGGGCCCTCCACAAAGGTTGCGTGTCCGCGCGACCACCAGTATTCGCGCTCGTTTGCTGTGTGAATGATTGGGTTGTGCGGATGATTTTGCCAGGGCCCGTGAATGGACCGGGACCGAGCTACGATCACCATGTGTCCTGTCGGAGGCCCTGCCGTTCCGCCCACGGCGCTTACTAGATAAAACCATCCATTGTGGCGTAGCATCTTGGGGCCTTCGAGCGAATAAGCTTCGACGATCCAGTCTTCGGGATATTTCCAGCCATCGTAAACGTGCTCGATCGGGCCATCCGTCGCCAGTCCGGCGTCGCTAAGACGTACGCGGCTGATTCCGCTAAGAAAGAGATAGCGTTTCCCGTCCTCTCCTACGATGTGTCCGGGATCGATGTAGCCAGCAATGTTGAGCGAAACCGGTGCGCTCCAAGGGCCTTTGATGTCATCTGCATGAATGGCATAAATTCCACTCCTGCCGTCCATGCCCTCCGAAACGCTTGTTGGAATTACGGGGATGTAGATATAGAAGCGCCCATTGTGCTTGCATAGATCAACCGCAAATACCGAGCCAAGAGAATGGTTAAGCGCCGTCGTGAGCGGAGTCCAATTAACCAGGTCGCGCGAATGCCAGATCACCAGTGCCGGCTGAGCCTCAAAAGAAGAGAACGTCATGTAGTAGTCGTCGCCGTCTTTTAAGATCGACGGATCGGGATGGTCTCCAGCCAAGATTGGGTTCAGATAAGAGCCGTTTCCAAGGTCTGCCTTCCGCTGTCCTTCAATGCCCTTAGCCCATCGTGGAGACCTCTCCTGTTGCGTTGGTTCGACGGCAACGCTTGAGGTCGAACTCAAGGGAGAAGCCGCGACTATTTCCGCGCCTCCAATCAGGGCGCTCTTCAATAACCAGCGACGCGAACAAGTCACGCAAGCTCCTTTTGAGGGACCGCGAAAATCGTCATTATCGAACTCGGCAGGATCATAAACATACCCGGTTCGGGCACGAAATCCTTTGTGCGGATAGAGGGAATTGACAGGCCGGATGGCCTATTGCTGACTCTTATCGGCGGTCCAGCGGTGCCGAAGTTTTGAACTCCGGCTTCCGCGAATCATCTAGCGTTTCCGCGCATACCACATATCAAGTGAAACGATTGCATTGTTGCGTGGTCTCTGTCCAATACTGCCCGCAACGGCATCGCACCGGTAACTGTCGTTGCCGGCTCGACTATGTTTCCTCGTGACTGGGTTGTTCAGTCCGTACAGAAGTACAAGGTCGAATATTCGGAGAGTGAGTCTACGGAAGAACTGCGTGGAAAGCTCGCCGAATATTATGCGGGATCACAGGAGCTTGCGACTAGTTAAGAATCCGTCTTCTCCAACTCTGTGGGGCGTCCCGAAGTGAGCTCCAGGAGAATCGTTGCATCCTCACTTCGGGAGGTCCCGGGTAGTACGCAATCATTTGGTGCCGCCGACGGCAAATCTCATGGTTATTGACCGGCCACTGTCGGGAACTTCTGTCGCCGCAATTTGGAACTCAGCGTAGACCAGCAATATTGCCGCCGGGCTCACCCATTTCTTCCGTTTCAATGGCAGCCAATTACATTCTTGATCTGGAGCGCTGCCGGCACGAGTATCTGCGCCTGCGCTTGCGTGATCTCCGAACCGGTCAGGAGGGCAACCTCAACGATAAACGCGTCCATCAGCAGGCACGCTTTGTCCTTGCACACTTTGCCCGATAATGCCTTCGCTGCGTCCTTCAGGTCAGCTTGCAACAAGCTGTTGACCCAGCTCTTGAGTTTGTAGCTCGCCACGAGTGCTTCGAGATCGGCGATTTGCTCGGGCGCGCCTTTTACGTGAACGTTAAAGCTGCCACTCGATTTATTGCCGCTGAAGTCGGTGGCCGTGCAACCGATTGCCGTGTCGCCGATGGCAATCGTGCTGCCCGGCGCCGGTTTGCACGCAAGCACAGGGTTGGGGTCGACCAGGTCGGCGGTACTTACGATATAAGGTACGGCTGCGCCGGCCGGCGAAGTCGCATTCGCCACGACGTTGCCCGGCAAATTCAAAACGGGCGGCGTGGTATCGCGTACGACTACGTTGAAGGCGGCTGTTGAAGTGAGACTTGGATTTTTCGGATCGACGGCCGTGCAGGTATCGACGGTCGCGCCGAGCGGGAAGGTGCCGCCCGAAGCCGGCACGCAGGTGACGGTGGAAGGCCCATCCTGATTGCTCGCCGTGACCGAGAACGTGACGGTGGCGCCGGCGAAACTGGTTGCCTCAGCCACTGGGCTGGGCATTGGATCAAATACTGGCGGCGCAGCCGATGGCCCCCATGTGAATTCGAACATGTAGATGTCGAGTTCTCCGTTGCGGTCGTCAGTGTAAACAACGCGCCCCTTTGCGGGATTCTGTCCGTCGGCGGGGAGTACGTCGATGCCGGTCAAAAACTGGCTCGAAGTTGATGAAACTACCGAGAGATCGAAAACCTCGCTGGTCGTCAGGTACCAAACCTTGAGATGCTCCTTCCCTGATTCTCCATAAAGGAAAACGACGAAATCGCCCGAAATGTCGTGATCCTCGGCCAATCCGTCAGCCGGTACCGACAGCCTAGAGTTCGTCGCAAGGTCCGACACGTACATGTTCTGGGAATCATTCTCCGGAGAGAAATAAGCCACCCTATTTCCGTTGATCTTTGGGGAAAGACTGTAAGAGATGTTCGGATTCCCGACCGGAATTTGATCCGTGATCGCTTGAGACACTTCTGTGTCCCAGTTATAGGTCCACACGCCGCATGCGACACCGTCACAACGTTGCCAGACGACGTTTCGGCCGCTGACCGCCGGAAGTTGATCGGAAATCGACGAGTTGCTGATCCTTTTCACAGTTCCAGAGGCGATTTCATAGCCCATGATCTGCGAGTTCGCGCCGTAGCGTTTGTCTTCCCACACCGCAATGGTGTCGCCAACATCCGGGTCTGTCGCCGGCGCGTCAAAGCCGCCCAGAACGATGGTCGATCCGTCCTGGATGTTAAACAAATCGACTTGCCGCCGGGTTGTGTCAGAGTAGACAGCGTATGGACCGTACAGATTGGGAAGTTGCTGATCTCCCACCGCCGTCGTCACCGCATGTTCTTGACCTGTGCTTAGGTCGTAGTAATAAATGTCAAGATCGGCGCCGCGGGCATCGCCATAAACAATGATGTTCCCCGAGATGACTGGGTCAAACTGGTCAGCTAGATTCGTGGTGATGCGCGTTTCCGTGCCGCAGATCTGAGTTTGCGTCCCCTTCACGCAAGTCTGCGCGATAGCGGGCGTCACGGCAAAACATACAAGCAGTGCCAGCAATGCTGCGAGGACTGCGCGAAATACGAAAACAGAATGGTTGGCGGGCATGTTCTCATCTCCTAGGTGTGAGCTGATTTTTGGAATTAATCTTTCTTCCGGCTATCCGGGCGAACGAAGAACGCGTGCGCGGGAGGTCGAGCACCGGCGCACAACAATCAATTCAATTTCGGGAAGAATGAGCCGCTGTCGAGCGATCAAGGTCGCGGCGATGAAAATTGCACCTGGGCCATTGTCCACTTCGAACCGCTGGTCCGTGGCATCCCGAAATGACTTTCAGAACATCGCTGAAAGTCACATCGGGACGCCCCGGATAGCTGAATCATTTGCTGTCGCGGACGGTGAATTTCACGATGATCGACCAACCATTGCCGCTGACATCGGTCATCGTGATTCGAAATTCGTAGTGGCCGGTGAGCGGGCCACCGGGGCCGAAGTCCGAACTCTCTGCGATGAAAGCCGGAAAATGGCTATGTCCGTCGACGTCATACGGGCAGCTTAGTTGCGGTGTAAGCGGGGGAACCGAGAAAGACGCGAGATATTGATCCCACAGCTTATTGTTACGGTACGTCCCCCCGGAAACCTGGATCGGGAATAGGGTGTTGGGAATGACCGGACCTGATTTGAAGTCGGGCGAAGAGCCGGTTGTGCCAGGCGTGGGCACGGTCATCCACGTCGCCCATATACCGCTCGGAGTAGCGAAGTCGGCCACTTCAAAGATGTGGGATTCCTTAAAGCTCATGATGTCGAGCCCAGCTTCCATCTCCTGTGTATAAGGTGGCTGGTGCGGATCGCCGGGGCCAATGCCGAGCTCTGTACACGACTCATGGCGGCGCGGATACATGAGATTAGTCTGGTTCTGCATGAATTCGGCATAGCCGTCATCGGCAGTGCCAACGGCGGCCGTGAATACGTGGAAGTCCACCGGCATCCAGATTGGGTTGCCGATGGGGGTCAATAGGACCGGAGCTTTCAGCTCGCATTGGGAGGCGTACGCGGTTATTGAGAGTGAAATAGCTAGAATCGAGGTCAAACAAAATAAGGCTGAATATGTGCGTTTCATAATTGTTCTCCTTTGCTGCTTATTCTGATGGCTTACAGTAAGGTCTTCACAAGAACCGGAGGGCGACGTCGAAGTGGCGCGCGCAATAGGCTATCTTTGGATCGGAGCTGAGTGTTCGTCTTTCGCCGAACGCAGCCCAGGCTTCGCCTCGCTGATTGCCTTCAGCGTGGCCTTGACCTCACGAACCTGACGCGTCAGTTGTTTGATCTGCGTTTGCTGGGCTCGAATCTGCTGCTGTTGTTTCTGTATCAGCGCCTGCTGCTCCTTCGTAGCCTCGATCAGTAGCGCCGTCAGGCGGCCATAGTCGACGCCCTGGGCATCCTTCCCATTCTTCTCCCAACTTACGACCTCAGGAATGACGGCTCCCACCTCCTCGGCGATTACTCCGATTTCGTGTTTGCCGGAGTCTTTTAGGTCGTAAGAGACACCGCGTAACTGCTCGATCTTGCCGAGCGCGTCGTGCAACTTGTGGATGTTGGTTTTCCAGCGGCGGGAGCTGTAGGTATCCCAGCCGTCGGCGATGGCGTGGCCGAAACCTTGGCCGATTGTGAAGATATTGCTGGGCGCGGTCGTGCCGATTCCAACATTCGTGTTTGAGGTTGCGCTATTCACACCGGCGATACTGCCAAGCACGAGCGAGTTACTTTGTGTGACTTCGGAGCCGGCGCCGATTGCAGTGGCGTTCGTGAGGTCGCCGGAACCAACATCGGCGGCAAACCCCAATCCGGTGTTGCTACTCCCCGTGGTGTTCGTGATCAGGGCGTCAAACCCGCTGGCGGTGTTGAAATTGCCAGTCGTGTTCTGAATCAGAGCTCCGAATCCGTTAGCCGTGTTTTCCCGGCCAGTACTGTTGGTGCTGAGCGCTCCCGACCCAGATGCTGTGTTGTAGATGCCGGACGTATTGCCAAGAAGAGCGTTGAGGCCAATCGCAGTGTTGTCATGCCCTACCGTGTTCCGATACAAAGCGTAGGCACCGGAGGCCGTGTTGTAAAAGCCGGTTGTGTTAGCACCGAGCGCGCTGAACCCAGCCGCCATGTTCCCACTTCCGGTCGTGACCGCGTTTCCGGAGAAACCAAGGAAAGCGCTGTTGTTGTCATAAGATCCAAATGCAAACGGGTTGGTTCCGATGTTGAATCCTGACGCGGCCGAGATCGTCCCGGCGCTGAAACTGCCCGTGCTGTCGCGCTTCACGATCGCGTTGGCAGTGTTGTTGAAGTCGGGTGCAGTGATCCATCCGAGACCGAGGGTTCCGTTACCGGTCACAGGCGAACCGGTCACGATGAAGTCAGTCGAAGGAGCGGCAAGGCCGACGCTGGTGACGGTACCGCTGCCCGCTCCTGGAAACGTCTGTCCCGAAGCAAACGTCACGGGCGAACCGAAAGCGACCGGGCCCGTAAAGTTTCCTGTGCCGTTTACGTCGAGTGTGAACTGAGGAGTCGTCGTGCCGATGCCAACCATGGTGTTCGCACAACCAAAGGAGGCATCGCAGCCATTGACGCCTTGAATGCTTCCCAGTACCAAGGCGTTGCTTTCGCCTACGTCTGCATAGGCGCCGATGGCCGTGGCGAACTGAAGCGAGGTCGCGTTCGGGTCTGTCCCGGAATACGAGCCGAAGGCGGAGTCGTAAGAACCGGTAGTGTTGTACCTCAATGCCCACATGCCAGTCCCCGTGTTGAGATTGCCGGTTGTGTTCTGGGTCAGCGCGTCTCCTCCGCTCGCGGTGTTCTGATTACCTATCGTGTTGGCGGACAGCGCAGCGTTGCCGATCGCGGTGTTGAGGTATGCTTCTCTGGCATTTGGATTTGTTGAGTTATTGCTAAAAAGCGCTGCTTGGCCGACTGCCGTGTTAGCGGATCCGCTGAAAGACCGGGCAGACCCGACATTTGAACCGAGCGCACCCGCCCCGATTGCAGTGTTGTCGAAACCCTGGGTGTTGGACTGGAGCGCCCGAACGCCCGCGGCGGTGTTAGCCGTGCCTATCGTTGTTAGTTCTGGGTTGCCGGCAAATCCTAAGAACGCGTTGATCTTTGCATAGTCGCCGAAGGCGAAGGGATTGCCGCCCAGATTGAATCCACTGCTATTGACGAGGGTTGCGTTGATTAACCCCGCGCTGAAGCTGCCGGTGCTGTCGCGCTTCACGATAGCGTTGGGAGTGTTATTGAAGTCGGGTGCGGTAATCCACCCGAGGCCGAGGTTTCCATTGCCAGTCACAGGTGAGTCGGTCACGATAAAGTCGGTCGAGGGCGCGGTCAGGCCGACGCTGGTAACGGTGCCGCTACCGCCAGCTCCGGGGAAGGTCTGGCCTGGGGCGAAGGTTACCGGAGACGCGAAATTTACGGCCCCAGTGAAGTTGCCCGTGCCATTCACGTCGAGCGTGAACTGAGGTGTTATCGTGCCGATGCCGACATTTGTGTTGGCACAACCGTTAGAGGCCTTGCAGTTGTTCACACCCTGAATGCTACCTAGCACCAGAGCATTGCTTTCGCCTACGTCTGCATAAGCGCCGATCGCGGTGGCGAACTGAAGCGCAGTGGAGCTTTGGTCCGTCCCCGAATACGATCCGAAGGCTGAATTGTAGGAGCCGGAGGTGTTGTATCTTAACGCATACAAACCACTCGCCGTGTTTTCATTCCCCGTAGCGTTATTGATCATTGCAGCGACACCACTGACAGTATTGCTGTATCCCGTGGTGTTGCCCCCCAGGGCGGCGGCACCAAGCGCCGTGTTGTTAAAGGATTCGTTGGCGCTGGGAGTTGCGGAGTTGTTTAGGGCGAGGGCACCTGAGCCTATGGCCGTGTTCCTGGATCCGTTGAAGTTACCGTACCCGATATTTGCATTGAGGGCATAATTTCCAACGGCCGTGTTGCTCCCGCCACCTGCATTTGATTGAAGTGCACGAGCTCCAGCGGCGGTGTTGCTGGAGCCAGTCATTGTGTTATTTCCGGCAAATCCGAAAAACGCGTTGGAGTTGGAGTAAGAACCAAGAGCGAAGAGATTGCCGTCCAAGTTGAAGCCGTTTGTCGCGTTGATCGTCCCGGCGCTGAAACTCCCCGTACTGTCGCGCTTCACCATGGCCCCCGGCGTATTGTTCCAGTCTGGAGCAACTTGCCACCCCAACCCGATGGTTCCATTCGTTGTCACCGGCGAATTAGTGACGAGGAAGTCCGATGAAGGCGCGGTCAATCCCACCGAGGTGACAGTGCCGCCACCACCCGCATTGCTGCACGCCCACGCGCTGCCGTTCCACATCAGGACTTGGTTGGCTGCGCATGCAGTTGTCAGAGAGAGGTTGAGGGTGCCGCTTGTGCCGCCACCTTGCAGACCGCTGCCTGCCGACGTCATCACGCCAGTAATCGTGCCACCACTCGTGAAAACAACGTCCAATTCTGGTGGATGGCTCTCGTTGGTATTTTCCTTACTGTCAAAGCTGGCATTGAGTGGACTATTAGCGATGAGGGCGATTCCGTCGTTGATGTGCGTGTTGTTGAGCCATGACTGCAAGGCCGGGGTCACGTCAATGAGGATGTAGTCGCCGACCTGGGATTTAGTTAGCGGAATACTGGCGACAATCGTTCCATCGAGTGCTGGCGAGAGATTGGCGGTAATGCTGTTCTCAGCCCATGTGCCATTGACGTAGACGACATTGAAGCTGCCCGATGTGCTGACGGCGTTGACGTAGAGCTTGAGAGTGGCTTTCGCAACATTGGAGCCCGTGTAGCCGGCGGGTATGGACGAGAAATCAAACTGTATGTAGGTAGCTAGCGATGGGCTACGAATCCCAAGCAGTGCATTGTTGCCATAGTTGTTGTTCGGGGCGGCTGTGTTCGTGTAGGCGTCGCCGCTGGGTGTGATCTGGGCCGAAGCGGCGGCCACGAGTAGCAGAACAGAGAACACGAGGCCGATCCAACGACAGAATGAAGAAGCAGAATGAGTACGATTCGGCATGGCCTTTCTCCTGGTAGTAGTGAAATCCCGGAGGCGACTTGCAGGCCCTCCAGGGCCGAGCAATCAAGACTGCCCTTGCGAGTTTCTTCTGGAAGACGGAGTAAATGGAGCCCGCGCGTTACGGGCAGGCTTTCGTGATTCCATTCACTTCGAAGCGGTCTCGAACGGCCGACTTCGGGCGAAGTAGGTCAGATAGAGCCTGCCCGCCTTAGCAGGACGGCCATGCCTCCGCTCTGCCAGCTTGGTCTCAGGAATTCGAAGCCGCGGACTGCGGGTGCAACAGCGCTCGCGATCCAACCGCGGCGAAGGAATTCGCTCGGTGAAAAAAATTGTGTCCGAGCATCGCGCCCGACGCGATGCACGGTCGATTTACTGATTAATACTCACGTTGTCGAAGAGCGCTTCCCCATAGGAGTACATCTTCGTCGCCGTGCAGTTCTGCGTTTGCAATTCCACCGCGAGAGCTTTCGATGGCGAAGCCGGTGGCATCGTGTCCGCAAATGCATAGGGCAACGACACCTGGGTCGGAACTCCATTTGCCGTAACGCTCGCAATAAATTGGTGATTTGCCTTGTCCCATTTCAGGTAGAGCGTGAGCCGCTGGCCCAGGGGGTAGTAATCGATCCCTATTGATTGGCTTGTGGCGCCGTAGTCCGTGGCAACCCAGAGATTCACGCCCACGGTTTTGGGCGAGGCGTCTCCGACAACTAGAACGGCAACGACGTCTTGTTGCGGATCGCCAGTACCGCTATTAAAGAACGAGCCTCCCACCGTGAGGTGGACGGCCGGCCCGTCGGGATTCGCCGGGCACGTGGTGGTGCTGGCATTGCGCGGCGTCAAATCCGTCGTAATGCTGAAGATCCGGCTCTGATTAGAGAAATACAGTTCATTTTCCGCCCACTGAATTCCTGAATCCTTGTCCGAATTTCCAGTGTTCCGAAGAGCGAGGCGCAACTGTCCGCCTCGGACCTCACGCACGATCTCGAGCGGATTTCCCCACGCTTGAGGGAATGTTGCTACCCATTTGTTGGGATTGATCCACTTTCCCTCGAATGTGTCGTAGTAGGACTTCCCGTCACGCTGTGCAAATGATGTTCCAAGCGTCATCAATATGAATAAGAGAACCAACCTTTGCCGCATAAGAAACTCTCCTTCATGCTCCTGAGCTGAACCAAGAAAGAAGATGCAAAGACTGACCATCTGCTCGATTTATGCCGTCATCCGACGCAGACCTTTCTGGCGCCAACATCGTGCCCGCAGCCCAAGTGACCCGCAATGCACGGCAGGTGAATTCTTGGTGAACCACTTGCCAAGCTGAGAAAAAGTGAGTTCTGTTGCGAAAAACAACAAAATCTCTGCGTCGCGCAGGCGAGCAAATGGACCAGACTGCGGTGACGGGCGTCCTTGACGAGTTTGCAGTGGGTCTATAACCTCCTTCGACAGACGGCAAGGCGTACGCAGGTGGTTTACTAACCATGCAAGTAACCGCCCGGGAGCAGCAGCACGTCCGCTTCGGACCGTTCACGGTTGACCTTGGGTCGCGGGAACTGTGGAATGGCGAAGGCAAGATCTCCCTGCAAGAAAAACCCTTTCAGATTCTGGCTATTCTGCTGGAACAACCCGGGGATCTCGTCACCCGCGAAGAACTTCAGCGGCAGCTTTGGGCTGACACTATCGTTGACTTCGAACATAGTATTAATACCGCCGTTAAGAAACTACGTGAGGCTCTGCAGGACGATCCCGAGCAGCCGCGATATATCGAGACGCTGCCTCGCCGCGGGTATAGATTTATTGGCCAGATTGAGGAATCGCCTGAGCAAGTTCCACTATCTGATGACCTAAACCAAGGTCTTGGGGATAAATCAAAGCCGGAACGCAAAGTCTATCGGCGGAATGTCCTGATTGGACTGGTAGTTTTGGCTGTTGCAATTTTGATCGGCCTTAGCGCACGTGCCGTTCGTAGCTACTGGATGCGCGGAAAGATTTCAGAGGAGGATGCTATTCTCCTCGCCGATTTCACCAACAACACGGCCGATCCGCTCTTTGATGATTCACTACGCCTGGCTTTGGCCACCCAGCTCAGACAATCTCCTTTCTTTAATTTCGTCTCGGATCGAAGGGTGGGCAGAGCCTTACGGCAGATGGGCCGTTCGCCGAACGAGCGTATCACCATGGATGTCGGCCGGGAGATCTGCCTGCGCATCGGCTGCAAAGCCGTAGTCGGTGGAATCATCAGCAACCGGGGTGCCGGCTACCGGATCGAACTTGATGCTGTGGAGTCTCCAACGGGCTACACAATTGCCAAAGAAGCCGGCGACGCTACAAGCAAGAACGATACGCTGGCAGTTCTGAGTGGAGTTTCCTCCGATCTCCGCAGGCACTTGGGAGAGTCATTGGCCTCAGTCCAGAAATTCGATACTCCGTTTCGGGTGACGACACCGTCGCTCCCGGCTTTGAAGTCCTACAGCATGGCGATAAGGCTGAAGAACGAGAAAGGAGACGTGGCCACCGTCCCCTTTCTTAAGGCGGCCATTGAGCTTGATCCGAATTTCGCTATGGCATACGGGGGACTCGCGGTTGCATATGGCAATATGAACGAACCGACGACGGCTCTGGAATATGCCACCAAGGCATATGAGTTGCGTGAACATACGACCCAACTCGAGAAGATCGCACTTGAGGGCGAGTATTTCTCCGCAACTGGGGAACTTGAAAAGGAGATGCAGACGTTCCAGACTGCGATAGCCGAGTATTCTCGGGACTTTGCGACTCATGGCGACCTGGCCAACGACTACGCCTATCTGGCGCAATACGACAAGGCGATAGCGGAGTATCAGAGATCCTTGCAGCTTGCCCCCGACAACGCGACCAACAACGCGAACTTGGCGGCAATGTATCTCTTCGTGAACCGGTTGGACGAGGCCCAGGCCACTATTGACGAGGCTCTGGCGCGCAAAATGGACAGCGGTGATTTGCGGTTCTGGGCATATGCGGTTGCTTTTGCGCGCGGGGATAAAGCCCAAATGCAACAGCAGCTCGATTGGGCGAAGGGCAGGCCCGGAAATGAAGACGCGCTGCTCTCGCAGCAGTCGAATACTGAGGCGTATTACGGACGACTGAATGAGGCGAGAAATTTCTCCCACCGGGCGGTGGACTCTGCTGTTCACGCGGATTCAAAGGAGGCAGCCGCGTCGTGGCAAGTCAATGCAGCGTTGCGCGAGGCGGAACTGGGCTTTGTCGCATCGGCCAAACAAGGGGTCGCGTCGGCTCTGGCTCTGTCTCGCGGCCGCGATGTCATGATCCTGGCGGCTCTCGCGCTGGCCCGGGCTGGTGACACTACCCAGGCAGCAGCCCTGGTAAAGGAACTGGAGAAGAATTTTCCAAGCAATACTCTCTTGAAGGCTTATTGGATACCGGCGATCAACGCTACCATCGAAATCAACAGAAATAACTCGGTTCACGCGGCAGCGCTTCTCAAATCCTCTCTTCCGTATGAGCAAGGAGCGCCGGTGGATTTCCTCAGCAATCTGTATCCGGCCTACGTGCGTGGGCGCGCGTATCTCTCGGCCGGAGATGGCAAGGCCGCAGTCGCAGAATTCAAGAAATTGCTCGAGCACCCCGGCATCGTTGGGAATTTCGTTACCGGCTCTTTGAGTCATTTACAAATCGGGCGAGCGTATGCCATGGCGGGTGAGCGTGACAAAGCGCTGGCAGCCTATCAGGATTTCTTCGCATTGTGGAAAGACGCTGATTCCCAAATCCCGATCTTGGGGCAAGCCAGAGCGGAGTATAAGAAACTACTTGGGAAGTCCTAACAAAAATGGGGAAGACCCTGAAGAGTATGGTGGCCAGGGACGGAGTTGAACCGCCGACGCCAGCCTTTTCAGTGCTACGTTATGCTGTGTTTTAAACAACTTAAGTGACTCTAGGTGGCCGCCTAAGTGCTTGAGAAGTCGTGAGAGACATGCGAATCGTGGGTTGAAATTGTGGGTTCAAAACGAGTCCAGAAGAGAGCAGTGTGATCTAGATTCCGAGGCCGTCGGGGTTGTACTCAATTGAGGCATGTGCCCCAAGCTGGCATGAAGGAACGGGCAGACGATTTTTGCGGACCTCAAGATGGGCCCACCTCTCGCTCGTAATAAGGCTCCTGCTCCTCTTCAGGCTTCCGTCGAGTAGGCGCCATTTGCAAGGCGGAGAATCCTCAGTAAGGGCTTTATCGTGAGACCCTGAACGAGAATCGAGAACACAACTACTCCGAACGTTAGGTCGAGTACGCGAGCGCGGTCGGGAAACGTGCTGTCGAGACTGAGCGCCAGAGCGAGTGCCAACGCGCCGCGCAGACCTCCCCAGACGATTACATGTTGCCAGCGCAGAGGAATCTCCTCCGTCAGGACGTTGCTTACCGGAACCAGCAGGTAGACAGACAATGCGCGACCGACAAGAACGGCCCCGACGGTTAGGAGCACAGGTCGCCAGGAACGTAGGAGCGCATCGACGTGTATCTCAAGCCCAATCAGCAGAAACACCAGGGAGTTCATGAGGAAGGCGACGTAGGCCCAAAAAGACTCCAAGGCGGTTTTAGTCTGCGTACTGCAATTTGTTGTACCCAGATTGCCGACAATGAGGCCCGCCAATGCGGTCGCAATGATCCCAGACAAGTGCAGTTGATAGGCGAGGAGGTAACTGCCGTACGCAACGACGGCGGTGAGAGTGATCTGCACTTCAGCATCATCGATCGACCGAGTGAGCCTGCTCGCTGCATAGCCGAGGAAGGAGCCGAGGACTGCTCCTCCGAGTACCGAGAAGAGAAACTGGCCCACCCCCTTCGAAACACTCAAGTGTCCTGCGATGATGCCGGCGAGCATGATCTGAAACAGGGCGGCTGCCGTGCCGTCGTTCAGAAGGCTTTCACCCTCGACAATAAGTGAGAGCCGTTTGTCCATCCGCAGATCTTTGAAGATGGCGAGAACCGAGATGGGGTCCGTGGCCGAGATAATCGCACCAAAAAGCAACGCAATCTCCACTGGCAAGCCCGTTGCCCAGTGCACGAGGTAGCCTGTAATCAGAGCGGCGAGGAGAACACCCAGATTTGCAAGAAGCAGGAGGGGCGCTGAATTCCGCAGCAGGTCGCGCACGTTTAACTTGACGCCACCCTCAAACACCAGAGCGGGCAGGAAGACAATAAGGATGACATCGGGAGTCAACCAGTCTGGACGTTGGCCGGGATCGAGGGGCGAGAGGTGGGGTAAGCGCAGCGCACTCAGCATCAGCCCACCTGCAACAAGTGCCACAGTGTAGGGAGCCCGCAGGCGCTTGGCCAGAATCGCGATGGCAGAGGCTGCGATGAGCAGCCAGATTAGAAACTCTACAGCCGAGGTTGCCGTGATCGGTTTCATCGCTTTCGAAGCGCAGTAAGATCTTCCAGTCTATAGTCAGAGGATGAAATCCGGGGACAGGATCGGAGGCACCGGAAAGGCACCCGGATTTTCTGCGATTGGTGTCTTCCTGTTCTTTGGTGCGACCATGGCGGGTCTCGCAGCGACGACTTTGCTATGGCCGGGAACAAGTCTTGACCGTGCTTGGGATCTCAATCCAACGGCGTATCAGCACCTCGCTCCGTTTGGTGGCAAGGTCGGCATTCTCTTTCTTCTCCTCGCTGCCACCCTCGTCACTTCCGGGATCGGATGGTTCCGACGACGCCTCTGGGGGTGGAGATTGGCTGTAGTAATCATCGGGATACAAGTTCTTGGCGACCTCATCAACCTCGTGAGAGGCAACTGGTTGCGTGGGGGAACCGGCGCCGTCATCGCCGGTACGCTGTTGCTCTACCTCCTATCGGCGAGAGTCAGAGATGTGTTTTCCTAAGATGATCGTTCGAGTCCGAAGCCGGGCGATTCCATGGGAATGCGCAAGTGTTGGTTGTGAATCTGTCCATCGGCGAACTGGGCGCTGACGGGAATGAGAGCCCAACGGGGGATAAATAGCGCTGTGCTGTTTGTGAGGACCGAACTAATCGCGCCCCGGTCTTTCAAACGAAAGCTCACCATCAATTTGGAGGCAAGACTTGCAGCCGCCGTTCCGGTCCAAGCAGGAAGTCATCATCAATGCGCCTTTGGAAGCGGTGTGGTCGTTCAGCATGGATCTCACGAAGATCCCGGAGTTCCATCCTCGCGTGGTCAAGGTTGATCTTCTTTCGGGCAAGACCCTCCGCGAACCCAGCGCGTCCTATCGATGTCATCTTTCGGGCTGGAAGCACACGTGCATCGAAAAGGACCTCGAAATTATCCCGCTGCAGAAGATTGTCACTGTGTTACTGGAGGACACATTCGGCATCAGCAAGATTCTCAGCGATTACAGGGTAGAAACGACGTTCCAAACACTCGGCGAGCGCTCAACCAAGGTAGAAATTAGCCACTATTACTCGACGACAAACCTGAAAGCCAAGCTGCTCAACTTAATCGCAAAAGGTAAGATCGCCCGCGAGACACAGGCAACATTGAATGGTGCCAAAGCCACGATAGAAGCTGCCTGCCGTGTGGGATAGAGTTAATCAGATCGGTTCTGGATCAAGATGCCGTGCGACTTTGGTGTCGCAACTGAAGCGCGTGTGGGTGCCTTCTGCAGAATCGGCCATACGGTTCAACGGCTCCCATACGTCAGAATTCCAGTTTCACTTGCACGGCGATCATGCGTGGGCTGCTATCGCCACCCAAGCCCACGCCGAGCAAGCCAGTGGGCGGAGATGTCGTATAGGTGAGCGCTCCAAACCCTGTTTGCGTAGAGGGGTTCCCCGGAACGCCGGCCAGCGCCAGGCTGGGGAGTCCAAAGTTGGGATGATTGAAGACATTGAAGAACTGTGCCTCCAGCCGCATCGCGAGTTTTTCGCGAAGCGGGATTCGTTTTGTCAGATACATGTCGGACCAAAGGAATTGGGGACCGCGGAACTGGTTCCTGCGAGAGTTGCCAAATTGGCAGTGGGCCTGGCTGTCCCCACCGACACATGCGCCGGTGCTGGGATCCACTGTGGAGACGAAGGCATCCGGGTTCAGCCACTGCACCGTTCCCGGCTGCGTGACACCCGGAATGTTGCAGTGACGACAGTAGGGATCCACCCCTGGCACAAGGCTTGCGAACTGAGGTCCGCTGCCTTGGACAATGCCGTCTCCCTCCGCTGAATAGGGCGTACTCAGCACTGAGAACGGAACTCCGCTGTGCCAAAACACGGTGCCCGAAACCTGCCACCCATTCAGCGCAGAGCCAAGCGAATGATTTCTCACTTTGATGGGCAGTTCATACACATACTGCCCAGTCAGGTTGTGCCGAATGTCGTAGTCGCACGAGCCGTAATCGCGACGAAGATCTCCCGGCAGAGGCGAAAGAATCCCTCCAGCCGAAAACTGCAGGAATCCGCCGTTCGAAACCGTGTCCAGGCAATGGCTCCAGGTGTAGTTGATCTGTCCCTGAAGACCATGCCCGAGACGCTTCATGGCTGTGAGTTGCAGGCCGTGATAATGACTGTTTGCGCCGGTAGCAAACTGTGTTACAGAGGCAAACCGGGGATCGGTTGGCTGCAAGTAAGGAAATGGCGTGAAGCAGCCTTGGCACACAGTTTGGTATCCGTTGACCTGCGTGAGATAAGGCTGGTGCACTGCCCGAGTGCCGACGTATTGTGCCTGTACACTCCCCGTGTTTCCAAACTGATGTTCCATCCCCAGGCTCCACTGCATGAAATAGGGCGCATGCAGTTTGCCGTCCGGCACCGCTGTAATCGCCACAGGTGGGAGGCACGTCGCAGGGTCAGCAAGGGGCGAAGCGCACGAAAGTTGTCCCTGCTGGAATCCGGCGCCAAAACTCTGGTTGGCAGCGACGGTTGCATCCACTGCGCTGTTTGGCACGGGATTGTTGGGCTCAGTGGGCGCGATCGCAATGCAGCCGAATACCGGGTCGCAGCCCGTCGATCCGGCTTTGCCCACGGTGCCAAGCACGCCTCCCTGAAACGTCTTGACGTACGGCGGATTGGTGCCGACGAGATCGGCAATGGTACCGGGCAAGATATCGCTGAAAATCCCGAAGCCGCTCCGGAGCACGGTGTTTGGTTCGAACTGCCATGCGATTGCAGTTCTGGGTTGAAGGATGGCAACTGGGGTCGAGGAGAAAAGGTGGCCCAGATTCGTCTGGATGGCGGCGTTCAGCGGCTGATTCACATCGTGCGAAATGGAATTGAAAGCCCCTCGAAGACGGCCTATCTGCTGATGCGGATTGAGAGGATTGGAGTTGAGGGTGTTTCGCACGCCAAAGGTCCAGGTGAGTTTGGGAGTCACCTTCCAGGTGTCTTGTGCGTAGACATCGAGGTTGAGAAAGTTGAAGGGCTCATTCGTGCTCGAGGGGAAAGTCTTCGACGCCGTGTTCGCTACTCCATAGATGAACTGCAGCAAGTTTGCGTAGGTAACCCTTGGAATCGTGCCCTGGCCGAAATCGTAGTCATTGAGGCGGAAGATCCGGGTGTTCGTGCCGAAGCGCAGCTCGTGCGCCCCATGGCTCCAGGCTAGATTGTCATTGATAAAGAACCGTGATGCCCTTCTGCCTTGCACCCAAGTGTTGTCGAGCCCGCCTACAGGCGTGAAGGGATTCGCACCGCTGCCCTGCAGCACGATCGGAAATGCTGAAACTGTCTTCTGAAAGTCGCTTGGACCGAACAGGCTCTCATACCAAGAGAACGCCGGATTGAAATAGTTCACCAGATTCTGCGAGAACACATGCGTATGTCCTGCGGCAAATGAGTAAAGAGGCTGAGGAGAAATCGCGTTGAATAAAGGATTGATGGGATCGGTGTAGGCAGCCTGAAGTCCATTGTCGGTCTGAAAGCGAAACCACGCGGTGTCCTTCTGGTTCATGTTGTAATCGATTCGAGCCGTCTGCACCTGCTCGTGGTCGGCGCTGGAGTGCGAAACGCTCTGCCGGTTGGCGCAACCATCGGAGGCCGTCCCGAGCGGACAGCCCAGTACCGAGGTGGGTGTGCCGCCAGTGTTCCCATAGAGCGAGAACATCCGTTGGTAAAACGGCACCAGTTGCGGCGCCGCGGGGTAGCAATCTTTATTTGGCACGCAGCCGGTCGTTTGACCCAACGCAAGCTGCTGAAAGACGTACAGTTGGAACGCAGCACTGGGAACGATGGTCGGAGTGACGATGGGTAGCGCAATGCGGACCCACTCGCTGTCGAAGAAGAAAAATAGCTTATTGTGGACGACCGGCCCGCCCAGACTGCCGCCGAAATGGTTCACGTTCGATCGCGGCTTGTGATTGCCGGGGGTGGCATTGGTAAAGTAATCCGCCGCGTTCAGGACCGAGCCATTCCACAGTTCGTAGAGATTGCCGTGAAACTGATTGGCGCCAGACTTCGTGACGTAGTTGACCTGCGACGCTCCATAACGCCCCAAGTCGACAGCATAGGAAAGGGTGTTGACCGTCACCTCTGAGATCGAATTCAGTCCCAACACGAGGTTGGTTGCCAGGCCACTGTTGAGATTAGTAAGAGGATCGTTCGTCTCCAGCCCATCAACGATGTACCCATTGGAGAGCGCAGGGAGTCCGTTGAATTCCACGTTGCCGTATCCGTTGGTGCCGCCCACAAAATCATTGCCGCTACCTGCCGTGTTGATCAGTGCGCCCGGGGCAAACTGCAATGGGTACGTCATATCTCCACCGGGATTCGGCAGGTCCTCCAGCGCCGGCGCGTTCAAGGTGGTGGAGGTGTTTGCGTTGCTCGGGTTGATGATCGGAGCTTCCGCGCCGACTTCCATGGTCTCCTTCGATTGCGCCACTCTGAGTGTGAAGTTGACGGTCTGCTTCTGCCCCAGGCCGGACAAAACATTGTCCGCCTGCTGCGGCTCAAATCCCTCGGCTTCTACTCTGACCGTATACGTGCCTGGCTTTAGCTGCGGGAAGCTGAGGCGGCCTCCACTATCAGTCTTGGCGGTGCGCTTTAGGCCTGTCTCCTGATTCGTGACCGTCACCGTGGCATCCGGCACTACTGCGCCAGTCGTGTCGGTCACTTGGCCAATGATGGCGCTGGTGGTCTCACCCTGCGCCCATGCGGGGGCTTGCATGACCGAAACCACAGCCAAGGCGAGAAGTGCCAAGCTGAGTGCGTGCCAAAAGGCACACTCGAAACGCAATCCCACGGTTTATCCCTCGAATCCTCAGACCGAACGAAAGGCTTCGCTCGTCATCGTCTGGAAATCAGGATACACCATCGGATGTTAACTATAGTAAATATCTATGTGGATATTATAATTTAGAGACCCAAATTCTCTCCGCAGCCGATGTGCCAAGACGAATCTGGTGTTTATCCACCGACAAGGAAACAGTGCCGTCGTAGTTTCGGGCTTCGACCGCAAGGCGAACGCCCGGACGGATGCCCTCTTTCTCGAAAAACTCCAGGAGTTTCCGATCACGCTCATAAACGCTCGCAACCACATATTTCGACCCGGCCTCGGCTTCGCTGAGCAAGCGCATGCCCCGTTTGCGGCGTTCCGCGGGGCTGCGCAGTGCCAACCCGTTTCCGTGAGGGCAGGTGTCTTTATGACCCAATCTCTCGACCAACCTTTTCTCAAAGGCAGGAGACACGGCATGTTCGAGTCGTTCCGCCTCGTCGTGGATCTCATACCAGGCCATGCCGAACATTTCCGACAACATGCGTTCGATCAGATGGTGGCGAACCATCGTCCGTTCGGCGATCTCCCGTCCTTGCGAGGTCAGGCTGATGTGCCCTTCTTTTTTTATGGAGACAAGCCCATCCTTCTTCAATCGCTTCAGGGCAAACGTCACCGCGGGTCTGGTCACGGAGAGCCAATGGGCAAGCGTCGCGGGTATCACGGTCTGCCCCTCTGCTTCCGCTTCCGCTATGGCTTTCAGATAGTCTTCTTTTGAGATTGTGATCATCGTCGCGTGAGAACTCCACCAAATGCGTGCAGTCTAACACTTCCACTCCGGCGCATCGTTTCAGTGCAGTAGTGGCGCAGAACCTACTCGGGACTTCCGCATCAAACAAGCGACGGATTGGGTGGATTGTGATCGTCATTTTCTGCCCGAAGCGCAGGTATTTTCCTCGATCAGAACCATACTGGGGAGGGGGCACAAGTGGTGAGAGGTGTAGAGAGGGTCGGGCGTTGATTAGTTGCTAGAAGTCGGCCTTCGCTTCGACGACCGACACGCTGTGTCCACTGTTTCGCGAGACTTTCTTTAATGGTTGATCTGCAAGATCCCCGACAAGATCAGCCACAGCATCACGATGAGTATGAAGGTAACTCCCAACAGCATGACCAGCCCTTCCCGCACGGTGAACTTCGATCGCTTCATGGCTCCCCTCCCATCATGAAGGTTTCGAAAGAGAGGACAGCACGGGGTTGTCCGTACTGCCCTCATCGAGGGGGAGCGGCCGCTAGAAGTGGAAGCCGAGTTGAGCCGTCAGGGAACGAGGCGTCACATAGTGCGTCCCGCTGAAGGTTGATAGAAAGTTATACAGCGCCGTTTTATCCGTGATGTTGACGCCGGTTAGCGTGAGGCTCCATTTGTAATGCTCGCCTTTGAACAGGTTGTCGTCGCCCACGGCCACGTCGAACAAGTGACGCGGCGCGATGCGTGGCGGATTGTGGTCGTCGTTCTCGGTTCCTGGAGCCGGGATTGAAACAAGGGTTGAGCCATACTGCGACGGGTCGCAGGTCGTGAGAGGCTGCGAAAGCGTCGGGCGCTGGCTTCCGCAGAACAGTCCTGCTTGCAGTTGCTGATCCGCCGAGAGTCCGGTCAAATCCACTGGCGTAGTCGTGTCGCTTGCGAAGGGCACCGCGCCAGCGACGAGTCCGCTGTCATAGCGCCAGTTAAAACCGACCCACGGACCCACTTTCCACGGCTGGTATTGGGTGTGAAAAGTCATGTTGAACTTTTCGTCGTGGTCAATGCGGAAAACTCCACTTCCCCCGGGAGTTGCGCCGGCGCCACCCAGTTGTGGATTGAAAAAGCGTGCAGCCACGCTGGAGAAGACCATGAGTGCCGAGAGTCCGTGAAAGGCGGGCACGCTGACTCGGCCAGCCACTCCGGGAATCTTGGAGCGATCCCAGGCAATTGGGAATGTGATAGGGGTGGCCCCGAGAATGCTGAAATCGTAAGCACCATGCGTGTACTTCCAGATGTACTCGCCCGAAAAAACAAGATACTTACTGAAAGCTTGTTGGAAACCGACATGGAATTCGTTGCGCCATCCGGGGCTCAACGGATTCGACACAGGCGAGTTACAGCCAAGAAGCGGATTCAGAACGTCGTTGGCGCATCCGATGCTGGCCAGCACTAGATTTTCGTTGAATGGGGTCTCCAGCACGCGCGCATAGGAGACGCGAAGAACGGTATTGGTGCGCTTGATGTTATAAGCGATACCCAGGCGAGGTTCGGCTTCCTGGTGGGTGGTAAGTCCATTGTAGAAATCGCCCCGCAATCCCACGTTGAAGGCCCAGTTACCTTTTGTGATCGAATCCTGAATGTAAAGGGCGAGTTCCTTAACGTCGGTGTGACCGTTGAACGTAAAGAGGCCGCTCGCGGTGCTTGGACAACCATCATTGGAAGATGGGGTTGGCCGAGTCAGGTCGTAGCAGCCGAGCAAGGGATTAAAGGCAGCGATATTCGGATTGACGATGCCATCGTTTGGCTGTAGACCAAGACCGGCACACTGCGATGGATCGTTAGGATTGGAAGGATCACTGCCCAGCCAGTACGGACTGCCGCTCAAGTCCAGACACGGCGCATTCAGGGTTGGGTCGACGATGCCGAAAGGATCCTTTTCGTCCAGGAACGTTTGTTCGTAGGTAACTCCAACCTTCAGGTTGTGAATGCCCTTGACGTAGGAGAGATCGGAGCGCGCGCCGGCATTTAAGAGAGTGCGCCTCTGACTGACGGTCTCGCTCTGAAGGCCCGGAGCGCCGAGGTCCGCGAACGGATTGGCGCTGGGATAGTAGTTGTAGGCGTCGCGGCGCACAAATCCGCCGAGAGTAAAGACGGTGTTCGTATTGAGCACGTGCGTCCAGGTTGGCGCGATGTTGAAGGTCTTGATCTGAGAGCGCTGATCCGTTGGGCCGACGACATTGCCATAGGGATCGAGGCCGCCGTTGTCGACAATTACGCCGCTCCACGGCGTCGCCAATTGCGCGTCATAAGAGTTGGGTGTTTGAAACCAGGAACGCGTGAAACCCAGGTTCAAGCGCAGGGAATCCACTTTCGACAACGAGTAATCGACCCGGTCGAAAACATTTTCCTCGTTGCCTCGGTCGTGGATCACGACAAACTCCGGAGGATCGAGGAAGCGCCCACTGTTCAGTCCGCTGATGGAGACGAAGTTTCCCCAGTTGGCTCCTCCATATGAGAGATCGGCCAACAGGTTGGAGGTTCCAAACGTCCCGTACGAAGCGCTTACGCTGCCGTGCGGCGTGGTTACACCCTGCCCCGAACGCGTGGTCGCGACTACGACCACGCTGGTCTTGTCACCGTATTCCGCCGGGGGAGCGCCCGAGATGACTTCTAAGGACTGGATGGATTCGAGAGGAATCTGGTTGGAGAAAACTTTGCTCTGCTGGTCGGTGATGGGCTGGCCGTCGACTGAAAACGAGTTTTCCGCGTGATCGCCGAGGCCGTGGAAGAGGCCGTTCGAGTCGGCGGCGATGCCCGGCGTAGTGAGCGTGACTTCCGAACTCAGCGACGACGATGCGCTTTCCAGGGGAAGCTTGTCGATTAGCTCCTTATCGACGTCGGTGTGAAAAGTGGGATCGTTCTCGACCAAATCGGCGCCAGCTTCGACCGTAACCGAGGTAGACGAACCAGTTACCCGAAGACTGATCTTGACGCTGGCGGGTACTACCGACCGGACCTCCACATCCTGCGCAGTCTGGGCAAATCCAGTAGCTGTCACGGTCATGTGGTACGGGTTAAATGGCACGTTTGAAAAACTAAAATTTCCCTTACTGTCTGTGGTGGTCGTCCGGTCATAGCCGCTGACCGCTTGATGCAGCTCGACCGTTGCACTTGCAACTACTGCGCCCGAAGGGTCAAAAACAGTGCCATTGAGCGATCCCGAACCTCCACCCGACTGCGCGTAAGCGCTCAGGCCCAGCCCCAAATAGAAAACTGCGAGAAAAGCCGCATGATGCGACTTCTTATAAGAAGCCAACATGAATTCCTCCAGAACATTGGTCTAAGAATGGTAGGAACCGGTTCTTGGGATACGAACCGGCCTAGACACACCGCGATTGGATTCTCAGACGCTGGGAGGCGGGCGAACGCTGAGCGCGAATGCTACGAAGCGCTGTTTGCCGGAGACTGGCTCTGCCCGAAAGGTGGACACGACAACGAACGTCGTCGGGCGCGGTGCGGGGGCGGCTTTCGGGGAAGCTGAATGAGCGGCTATGCAGACCGTGCACGTCCCCGAGTCGGCGGAGGAAGAGTGTTGGTGCGCGGCGAATGCTATTGCCGACCACAAAGTCAGCAACAAGCACAAACACGCTATTCTCTTCGATATCGGCCGCATGAAGCTTTCCCCATGAAAACTTCTTTTTAATCTATACCAGAATTGGAAAGGAGCGCAATGAAACAGTACCGAGCCGGGTATGTGTATTGGCACCAGTGAGGTTCCAACTCGCAGGGACGTTCAGAGCCCAGGTCTACGGCGCTCACATGATTCCGTATAGCCCTGGCATGTCAGTGATCTGGTGCACAGCACGCTTGTGTTTTGTCTTTTCTGGGCATCCAATCCTAGTGGTGTGTGATAGCTGGAGTCCTCCGTAGAAGCCCAGCACGACGATCACAATTGCCCACACAATGACCAACCTGATGGCCTGCTCACTACCGCCCGCTTTTTTGTTCCGCTCTCACTCTTCTTTAAGATTGATACCATCAGGCTGCTTTGCGCCTCCAATACCAATTCCCGAATCCAGGGAAGCGTCGATCGCGGTGGATACTGTGCCGTTGATTGCCGTGTTCTCTTCACGTTAAGGGCACTCCCTTGTATGGAAAGCTGCGTCTACAGTTTCCCAACGGGTTTAGGAAACCTTCACGAAGAAAACGGGCTGATCTTGCACTCATGGAATTCGCGGGGCAAGGCCAGCATCTCGCCCGCGTCTCGGCAGCGCACAGCCCATTCAAGCAGGGCTCGGTACTGGTTGAACTCAACGATATTCCCCAGCCACTCTGTGCCCGATGAGGTCGTGATTACCACCACGTTCGGCACATCGCACGGCCCGACACAACCACTGATGGTCAGCTGGACTCGCTTCAATAGTCCCCGTTTCCGCCATTCGTTCTTCAACCATTCGACGGGAACTTCGGGCAAGCCGCGCTCGACGTTGCCACAGCAACAGCCTCGGCAGACCGTGATTTGCCCAATGACGAGGCGCTTCGTTTTCAAAGGACAATCTCGATCCTCGTTCACCGTGTGTGATCCGTTCCCACTTCTGGAAGCCACTTAATCCAACAGGCCATACAGGTCGTCCATTTCAAACGGTTGTGATGATCTGTGAGACTGCAGGAAAACTGCCACAATCAAAATCACCCAGAGCGCCAAGGCGATTACGACTCCCCAAGTTCTGACCTTCCGACTCCGGATCACATGAGCAAACTGCATAACCCACGACTCAAACTTCACTCCAAGCCGTGACTCATCGCCCCGATTCAGCACCACGGGGCAACAATCTCGTGGAATTGAGAATGAACGCCAACTCCGAAGTTACGTGAATAAAGGCCGCCAAGAGCGGATTGAGGAACCCGAAGGCCGCCATTCCCACTCCTACGCTGTCCACCACCAGCGTGCCCACAAAGTTCTGCATGATGATGCTGCGGCAGCGCCGAGCAACCCGCAGAGTTTCGACCAATTTCGATAGATCGCTTCCTATCAAGATCACGTCCGCGCTCTCCCGAGCTACATCAGTTCCCGACCCCATGGCGATACCGACATTGGCCTCCACGAGGGCTGGAGCGTCATTGATTCCGTCGCCGACCATCGCGACGTTACGACCCTTGCTACGCAGCTCAGTCACCCACTTTGCTTTTTGCTCTGGCAGGAGTCCTCCCACGGCTTCGTCCACGCCGAGGCCGCGGCCTACAGACGCAGTTGCAGCCTGTGTATCGCCGCTCAAGAGGACCGTCTTCAAACCCATTTGCCGCATCGCCCCAATCGCATTCTTAGCTTCCGGCCGCAAGACATCCGCGATGCGGATGGTCCCAAGTACTTGTCCCGCGCGAGCGACATAGACTTCCGACGCCCCATCCGGACTGTGACTATCTGCCGGCAAGCCCCTGGTCATGCCTTCCTCCACGAGGAGCGCCAGACTGCCTACCACGATTTCCTCGCCGCGATGCCTCACCCTGACCCCCCTCCCGGGCGTGTACGAGAATTCATCGGGCTCGACGAGTGGAATGGCGAGTTCCGTTGCCCGCGCCACCACTGCCTTGGCGAGAGGATGTTCGGATTTGCGCTCCGCGATGCTGGCAGCGGCGATGATCTGTTGTTCCCCGAAGCCATTGGCGGAAACGACTTCCCTTATCTGCGGAGTACCGAACGTTAACGTGCCCGTCTTGTCCAAGAGCACGGTGTCCACGGCGGCCAGCGCTTCCAGGTAGAGCCCCCCTTTAATGATCGCTCCCTGATGCGCCGCGCGGCCGATGGCTCCGAGGATCGCAAGAGGAGTTCCAGCCGCAATGCCGCACGCCCCGGCAACGATCACCACCGATATGGTTGACCTGACATTGTGCGTGATGATGAACGTCAGAACCGCTGCCCCCAGGGCGAAGTACACAAGGTATCCCGCCAGGCGATCTGCAGTCTTCTGGATGGGAGCCCGCGACTTCTCGGCGCGTTCGACGGCCTCGATGATTCTTCCGAACGTCGTGTCACGGCCGAGTTTCTGAGCGCCGATTTCGAGGGCACCCGACTGATTAATGGTGCCGGCGTAGACCGTATCTCCCTGTGCTTTCTCGACTGGCATTGCTTCGCCCGTGATCGCCGCTTGTTCCACGAACGAGCGGCCACTAAGTACAATTCCATCCACCGGGATGTGCCCGCCGGGCTTCACGATCACCGTTTCGTCAACTTGAACTTGATCGGACGGTACCTCGATCACTTCACCATTGCGGCGCACTGCGACGGTTCTCGGGAGAAAATCGAGAAGACTCTGGATAGCCCGCCGGCCTCTCCCAACTGTGAGACCCTCCAAAACCTCAGCGACCAGGACGAAGCCAGTGATGACCAGAGCGGTGAAGAACTCTCCAATCGCCAAAGCCGAAAGGAGAGCGATGGTCATCGAGAGTTCCATCGTCATCTTTCGCTCGATGATGTTCTCGAAAGCTTCTTTGAAAATGGGATATCCGCCGATCAGGGTTGCCACAATGCCGATCACGCTGATGTGTGGAAACGGCTCCCATAACCGAAACCAGACCGCAGCTGCAGCCATGGCCACAAAAGCAATGCGGGCGAGTTCAGCCCACTCCACTCCCTGATCGTGCTGTTCGTGCTCAGCGCCAGGGTCAGGTTTGTTCAGTTCTGGGGAATTCCCACTCTGGCTGAGACGCGGAGAGGTCGCCGAAGACTTCTCGATAATGGGCGAAGAACTCATAGACAAATTCCCTCAGTTGTGCAAAAGCGATATTTGATGAAAGCCACGCCTAAGAATGGGTCATCATACATACCCCCATAGGTATAGTGCAAGCTGCGGCATGATATCATTCGTTCGCGAATGGGTCATACGATCAAGAACAAACAAAAGCTGATCCTGCGCAGCAGGCGCATCCGGGGACAGTTTGAAGCTTTTGAGCGAATCCTCGACGAGGGACGCGATTGCTCTGAGGTGTTACAGATCATCAGTGCGGCAAGAGGGGCAGTCAATAGTCTGATGACCGAACTGCTCGAAGGCCACATCCGGCATCACGTGCTCGACCCCAAGCGAAAGCCGAATTCGGAACAGATCTTGGCGGCTGATGAAGTGATCGACATGGTGAAAACCTACCTGAGATAGCCGAAACCGCTTACGGTACCTCAAGCGAACAATAGAAGCTGCGGAGCCACACCGGCAATTTGACCCAGAGCTGATTTGAGGCACCGGAGACAACTCGCGGCTCTCATCGTGATCGGAATCACTATTCTTGCGCTTCCACACCGTGAGTAATCAATGGCATTCGACGAAAATCTAGCTGGGCGCCTCCGCCTTCTGTTCCGAGGCAAATGCAAGGTCACCGAGAGGAAGATGTTCGGTGGATTGGCCTTCATGGTCAACGGCCACATGTGTTGCGGGATCGTTGCAACGGATCTAGTTGTTCGAACGGGGCCTGACGCATTCGAACGTGCTCTCAAACGTCCTCACGCGCGCCCAATGGACTTCACTGGCGGTCCCATGAAGGGTTTCGTTTATGTCGCTCCTGCTGGATATTATTCGGACCGCGACCTAAAATCCTGGACCAAGATCGGGCTCGATTTCGTTCTGAGCCAACCGCCGAAGTGAGCCCTCTTCAAGCCGAGCCCTGCGAGTGCATCGAATCTCCGGAGCGGCTGCACTCGACCTGCGGCCTCCTGCACCACAGATAGCTGCGGCCGTATGCGCGAACGACGCAGATGAACGAACACCTGACTGTTGTCTGGGCGCGGCGGTGACTGTGCCGTTCTCTCTTTGACCAACTTTGTTGTCACATCGGCTTGCGATGTGCTAGCTTTCAAAAATTGCTATGCGTCGGGTTCTGTCCAGTCTCCTGGTTAGTGTGCTCGCTTGGAGCTTCGTTGCTCCAATCGCGTTGGCATTGACAACGGACACAATTCCCGCCTGCTGCCGCCGAAACGGCAAGCATCATTGCATGTCGGGAATGTCCGGCATGATGGTTTCGAACGAGAAAACTCCAGCCTTTCGAGCTTTTCATTCGTGTTGCCCTTTCCGCTCAGCAATTGCGACTCCGAGTTCGGTGGGACAAATGGCAGGGGCACGAACGACCGGACACCTTTCCCGGTTCGCGATTCTTGCTCACGGGGCAGGACACCAGACCGTAAGCGCACGGACAAACTCTCCTTTCTTCCAACGTGGTCCTCCCTCCCAATCTCTTTAATCTCTGATCTCGCTATCGAGAAACTGAAATTTCTGTTTACTGCTTTTATCTGAACTCACTCTGTGGGGTGTGCCAGATCGAGCTAGAACGATAGCCATTTCCCGGTGGGGATGCCACTCTTAGTTTGGATAGTGCAATCGATAGAGCACGTTTCGGCACTAACGGGCTCATCTGAGGGCGTCGTCTCAGTTTATGAGAAAGGGCTATCTCGAAGCAGTGTGCGAATTCGATTCCTAAGTTGCGAAACCTGATTTCAATTCGACGGATATTAGCAATCGCGTTGATGTCTGCGTTCATAGCGCCATCGGCGGCGCTCTTACACGCGGGCAGCGGCAGGTCGGTACCTGCGTGTTGCCGCCGTGACGGCAAACATCACTGCATGATGGCGAAGCGAGCACTGGCCCTGGTGGACGACGGCCCATCGTTCCGATCCGCAGAGCCAGCCTGCCCATACCGCTCTCACTCTTCTCTACCTGTTGGTGCGCAAGGCGCGCCCGTTGGTCCGAACAATTCAGTTGCTCTCTTGCCGACCGGAATAGTTGAAAGCAACCCAGCGATCATCGGCATCCTTGTAATTCGCACCCTTCAACCCTCCCGCGGGCCTCCTCTGTCTTTGCTTACCTAGTTCGCCTCCGAGCAATCGAGTTGATGACAGTCTGTGACATCGCGGTGTGCAGGGCGATGTTGCAAGCCGCCGTTATCCCAAAGAAGTGATTTGTGTCGCCGCCACAGCAGCGATGTTCGGCGACTGCCACAACACGGGGGGACAAAGCAATGAACGTCCGTAAGCTCTCTAAGTTCGGTTTCGCGATCCTTGCGTTGGGCACTTGCATGGCAAATGCTCAGACGGAATTGGCCCACGTATCGGGGCGGGTGACCGACCAGTCTGGCGCTGTGGTCGTGGACACGGAAGTGGAAATCAGAAGCGTCGATACGAATCTGTCAACGACCGTCAAAACGAATCAAGATGGGTTCTATACCTTTCCTTCGTTGCACCCTGGCCGCTATCAACTTTCCGCTCGGAAGCCTGGTTTCAAGACGGTGATGGTGACGCAGTTCATCTTGAACGCACAGGACAACGTAAGTCGTGATTTTGTGCTGCAAGTTGGATCGGCGAGCGAGAGCGTCACGGTAACCGCGGAAACTCTCAACATCAATACGACAGACGCAACGGTAAGCACCGTCGTGGACCGGCAATTCGCGGATAACCTGCCGCTCAATGGACGCAGCTTTCAAAGCCTGATTGAGCTAACGCCGGGCGTACTCCCCACTGGCGGAGAGGGCAACACGGATACTTTCGTCGTGAACGGGCAGCGTGAGACTTCGAACTATTGGACGGTAGACGGAGTCAGTGCAAATTTCGGAATCGGAGGGAACATCGGTAACCCGGGCGCAGGACTTGGTGGACAGACTGGAGCCACCAGCCTGTCAGGGGGGACAAACAGTCTTGTCTCGGTGGACGCGCTACAGGAATTCCGAATACAGACGTCGACTGCTGCCCCAGACTCAGGCCTTACCGCAGGCGGGCAAATTTCGATCGTTACGCGTTCGGGGACGAACGAGTTTCATGGTTCCGTTTTCGACTATCTACGAAATGACGTTTTGGACGCCAACGATTGGTTCAACGGTTATACGAACACTCCCCCTCTTCCTAAGGCCGAAGAACGCCAAAACGATTTCGGTGGAACTTTCGGCGGCCCAATTCTTAGAGACCGGACTTTCTTTTTCTTCTCGTATGAGGGACTGCGCCTCCGACTGCCTCAAACGGAACTGACTCAGGTTCCGGACTTTCAGGCGCGGCAGGATGCGATCCCTGCCATACAGCCGTTCCTGAATGCCTATCCTTTGGATCCGAAGCAGCCCGATCTGGGCAACGGCGTCGCTCAATTCAACACCAGCTTTTCGAATCCCAGTTCTCTCGACGCTTACAGTATCCGCATCGATCACAGGCTGAACGACAAGGTCACGCTGTTTGGCAGATACAACAACTCGCCCTCCAGCATCTCGCAATACGGATTCGGACCGGGATCTGGTGTTGCACTCAGTCAGGAAGGGGTTCAATCGCAAACGATACAAACGCTGACTCTGGGAACTACCTGGACGTTTTCTCCAGGCATCAACGACGACTTCCGATTTAATTACAGCCGCCTGAACAGTACTGGTGTTTCACGGTCGAGCAATTTTGGCGGCGCCACTCCGATAACTTCGGCCCCCCTGCCCAATGGCTACAGCTTGCAGAACGGCAATATTGGTTTTCAAGCGGGATTTACCACCAACGGGTATCTCGATATTGGAGCGAGTGAAGAGAGCCTGCAGCGCCAGATTGAAGCTGTCAACAACGTTGCAATGCAACGAGGCTCTCACAGACTCACGTTCGGAGTGGACTACCGACGACTTGCACCGCGATTTGTCCCAGCCCAGTACAGCCAATACGTACAGTTCAACGATTATTCCACCACCGAGGACGGCGTCGTTGGCTTTGCGTTTACGAACCAAAACATTCCCGCAACATTCCTCTTCCGGACGTTTGGCGTCTTTGCACAGGACACATGGCAACCAAAGCCCCGGCTCACCCTAACCTATGGTCTGCGATGGGGAGTCGAAATCCCGCCTAAAACAATCGAAGGCCCAGCATTTCCGGCCCTCGAAAACTACGATCTCAACAATCTTTCACAAATCACATTGGCGCCCGCGGGAACTTCGCCCTACCAAGTCTCCTATCGGAATTTCATGCCTCGGCTGGGAGTTGCATACCAACTCGCGCAAAGAAATGGCGCAGCGTCGACTGTACTTCGCGGTGGAATCGGTCTCTACGACGACCTGGCCGCAGGAGCAGCGGGAAATCTGGTCGCATATGCATATCCCTATACCGGATATGCCTTCTACGACGGCAGCCAGCTTCCAGTCGTATACCCGCCGACGAACGGAACGTTCCCGCTTGACCCTTCCGTTGCAGCACCAC